>Ga0114129_10005214_pt1 | contig 18311 bp, 18 predicted proteins | sample RhiMetdeltSRZDD1_FD_80071 | JGI IMG/M metagenome (GOLD analysis project Ga0114129, IMG submission 80071) | Populus rhizosphere microbial communities from Tennessee, USA - Rhizosphere MetaG P. deltoides SRZDD1 (version 2) (version 2) | ecosystem: Host-associated > Plants > Roots > Rhizosphere >...
AGAAGCGGCGCTCGGATTGGCGATGATCTGTACGTCACAGGTACACTCGGAGACTCTCGCGCCGGGCTCAAGCTGCTGCAAGCCTCGCGACGGGGAACAGGAAAGCAGCCCCTCACTCCGCGACATCGACGCTTTCTCATTAGACGCCATTTGCGCCCGACGGCTCGCATTGCAGAGGGTCGATGGCTTTCCGGCAGAGGTTGGGCAACCTCCGCCATCGATGTTTCCGATGGACTGTCCGGCGACCTCCGGCACATCTGTGAGGAAAGTCATGTCGGTGCGGAGCTCACCCTCTCGACGTTGCCCATCTCATCCGCATGTCGTGCCTATGCGAACTCAACCAAGCAGGATCCGGTTACGCTCGCGTTGGCCGGCGGAGAGGACTATGAGCTGCTATTCACCGTGCCGGCTCGAAAACGCGCTGGCTTTGAGCGGGCCAAGGTTTCACAGCATATGCCAATCACCCGGATCGGGACCATCACTTCAGCTCGATCTGGCGTACATATGGTCGTGGAGAACGGTCGGCGACACCGCTTGCCATTTACGAGCTACGAACATTTTACCTCGAGACAGTGAATAGACTGTGCCAGCTATGGCAACCTTTCAAACCCTGCTCAAACAAGTACTGCATCTTCAGGAATCGCCGCAGCGAACGGCCCTCGCCTTTGCTGTCGGGGCCGCGATTGCCTTCTGCCCCTTCTATGGCTTCCATATCATCTTGGTAGGTCTGTGCACATGGGCATTCGGATTGAATTTCGTGGCAATGCTCGCCGGTGCCCTGATCAATAATCCCTGGACCATCGTTCCAATCCTCGGAGCGACCTACTGGACCGGCGCGGTCATCATCGGACAATCCACCAGCCCTACCTTTGATTGGAACGATCTCAGCATCCGCGCGATCTATGAACAGGTCATGCCCTATGCCCTCCCCTTCGCAATTGGTGGAATATTGCTAAGCCTGATCAGCGCGGCCTTGTCATATCCAATAGCCCTCTATGTGATCAGTAGGCACCGGCAACAAGCAGCGACTCGGCATGTCGAGCCATTGCCCCCTCCGGATCCACTGGGCTAAGATGCTGCTGCGCCATGGCCCGCCAGGAGCACACTCGCCCATCCCACGCTCCCTATGACGGATCTGCCCTCATTGCCGATCCGATTCACAAATACGTGACCTTCACCGTCCCTTACAGCCAGGCGGATTCGCATGAGTTGACGGAAAAAGACCTCATCGACTCCCCGTGGGTGCAACGTCTTCGCTACATCTATCAACTGCAAAGCGCTCGTTGGGTCTATCCGTCCGCCGAACATACGCGGTTTGTCCATTCAATCGGCACCATGCACGTGGCCGGACGATTCGCAAGGCATCTCTATCCCTTTCTACAGAAGGTGGCAGCCGATGTGCCCTCAGCCAATTACGTCGAAGAATTTCTGCGTGTCACGGCTCTGGTGCATGACATCGGCCACGGCCCCTTTTGCCACTTCTTCGACGATAACTATTTGCATGCGTTCCACGCCAGCCACGAAAAGGTCGGACAGATCATCATCCGAGATCATTTGGGTCCGATCATCAAGAAGATCCGTCGTAGTCCTGGCGGGCCGTTTGCAAAAGGTGAAGAGCTCATTCCCGACCAGATCGCGCACGTCATCCTCAAGGAAAAAGGCAAGGACAATTCTCGCTTGCCGCGCTGGCTGAACATGCTCCAGCCGGTCATCTCAGGGAGCTACACGGCCGACAATTTGGATTATGTCCTGCGCGATTCCTATATGTGCGGTGTGGCCGTCGGGCCGGTCGATTTGACGAGATTAATCCATTACACCATCATCACCGACAAGGGCTTTACGATCCACAAGACCGGCCTTCCAGCCCTGCAAATGTTCCTCAACACGAGGATGTATCTCTATTCGAACGTGTATTTTCACCGCACGACCCGAGCGATCGACATCCATTTGCGGGATATTTTTGGAGCGACAATGAAGCTGCTTTTCCCGCATGATCCACGCAAGAAGATGGACGAATATCTTTTCTTCACGGACTGGTCATTGCTTGAACAGGTCCGTAGCTGGAAGAAGTCACGTCATGCAGGTGAGCGACGACTCGGCGAAGAGTGGGGAAGGATTGTCGGCCGCGACGTCAAATGGAAAATGGCCTATAGCACCGTACTGAAGGAAAAGGGCCAGGAACGCGGCATGGATTTTCCGAGTCACCAACACTTTGAAAAACAAATCCGCAAGGAACTATCCAAGGATGTCCAAAACATCGAATTTCGCGTCGACATGGCGCCGCTCGACCCTCGCCCTGATCCCAAGGACCAACGGGGAACCCCCCTGTTCGTGTACGACCCGGGAACGAAGAATGTCTCAACCGAACCACTTGAGGAGTTTCTGGATCTGTTGCCCACCCGCTTGGTGCAATTCCGCATTTATGCGTCGGACCATCGTCATGATGCCGCCCTCTCCCGAGCCGCTGCCACCGTGCTCAACAAGACACCGTCAAGCATGGAATCGAACTACTAATCGGGAAACGGTTAGGCGGATACTTTTAACGCTTGTGACTTCCATAAACGCGACTTCATGTCCTCCAACGACTTGCGCTGGAGGCTGGTAGGGGCTGCCGGGTCGGATTGGTTGGACGGGAAACGTTTTTCGAACAGTTGAATGGCTTGGCGCGCCTCATCTTCCGAGCCGCTTTGCACCAGCAATCCGATCAAGCGGAGGTACGCAGGAACAATCAGAGAATCATGCCGATCCTCTTTGGCCCGTTCAATCACGTATCGATAACCCGTACTCGCCAGAGTCAGATCGCCTTTTTCGAAACAGAGCCCCTCGAGCATGTGCATGTTGATTCGATCTGTGTCGGCACTGACACTCTTGTTCCATTCACCCTTGACGACGGCACAAAACTCTTCAGATGAGAGCCGCAAGACGGTCTTCTTCGAGACCTGTTGAAGCCGCGCGACAATGTCTCTGGCCTCGACCCAACCCCCATACAATCCAATCAGATAGCCTTCACAAGGGGCTGTGCTCTTGCACTTCCCTTCAAGTGGCGAAAATCCTTTTTTCCCGACTAAGGCGGACAGGAAGACGCGACCCTGTGCCTGGGCACATACCTCGCAGGCGGGGCTGTCGTCAGGGATGACATAGATGTAAAAACGGACGACGGACCGATCAAACAGATCAATGGCTTGAATCCGTCCGGATCGCACTTGCATCTGGTGAAAGAGCCAGAGCGTAGATCGTCAGCTCCGAAATGACAGGCATCTGTCCCACGCCGTCTCCGATAATGAATCAAATCAAGAATAGCACTACTCCAAAGAAACCCAAGGAAATCCTTGATTTTCAGGTCATGCCGGGAGAACCATGCACTGCCGGATCCGAGCAGCCCTCGGATCTTATTCTTTGACGGGGCTTTCGGGAGATGGGGTCGGTCCAACCGATGGAGCCACGACAGTTGCACCAGGTGTAGCACCGTTCTTGAAGGGTAGGTCGAGGAGTGCGTAGGGGTTCACGCGGGCGCCGTTGAGTTTCACTCCCCAGTGAAGATGCGGACCGGTCGCGCGGCCGGTTGCCCCGACCTTGCCGATGATCTGTCCCGCCTTTACCAGATCGCCGTCTTTCACCAGAATTTCAGAGAGGTGAAAGTACATGCTGTAGAACCCGAGTCCATGGTCGACGATGACCCCTTTCCCGGAAAAAAAATGATCGACGGTGATGCGGACAACTCCATCATTCGTGGCTGCTACATCCGTGCCCAGCGGCGCTCCAATATCTTCGCCGTTGTGAGGATTCCTGGGTTGCCCATTCATGATCCGGACACTGCCAAAAATGCCTGTACGTTTGCCATTGACCGGTTCGACGAAATGACTGTGCCACAGCCGGAGAGCTGAATTCTCCGCCAGCGCGAGCCGCAGCTGCTCCTGTTCTTTTTTCCAACGTGCGAGACTTTTCTCGTCCAAATCAACTTTGTCTTTCGGCAATTTCAAGTGTTCCACCGCGAACTGTTCCTTCGCCACCAGAACATTGAAGCTCAGGTGCTTGACGTCTTCACCATTCTTAATGGCGATCGTGAGTTCATAGGTACCGGGGGCGTCCTGCATATCGATGCCGACCAATCCAACGTAACCGGCCGGTTCTCCGGGCCTCATTTCGCGAAAGAACGGAATGGTCCGGTCCAGAAAGGTGCCCTTCACTTCTGTAACACGATCCGCCAGCGGCACCTTCACTACCAATACCTGCCCCTGCTTGGCGCTGTACTGCCCGTCACTACCCTTCAGCGGGGGCGGTGCATTGGGAAACAGCTCAACCGGAAACACGCTGGTGAGAAGCACGATCGCCATAATCAGCGTCCGATCGAGCCGAGAGATCCGCAGACGGGCCTCTTTCAACCGAGGAATGATCATAGACTAACCTAAAGCCTGTTCAAAAAGACCGTCCGTAGCAATGCGAGAACGCCCCCGGAGAAAGGCGCGTCCCGGCGCGCCGGGGTGGGCGGGTGAGAATAAAGACTTTTTCAACAGCTTCATCATCGGTAGAACCGCAATCCGGAGACCTGAGAAACCAGTTCATCTACGCGGCGATTGACCGCGCTAAAAGGATCCATGCACAGAATGGTTTCTTCCCAATATCCGTTCAGCTTTAGATAGGTCCAATCCACTGTGTACGACCGGTTTTTTGCGCGGGCAAACCTGATGAAATCACCGCGTACCTTGGCCCTGGTCGTTTGCGGCGGTGTCGACATGGCCCGCTGCACCGCATCCTCTTCGACGATTCGCTCGACGAGCCCCCGAGATTCCATCAGGTAGTATAGCCCTCGCGTCCGCTTGACATCATGGAACTGCAGATCCAGCAGAAACACTCGAGGATCATCCCAGCCGCAGCCTTTCTTGTCCACGTATGATTGGATCAGATGTCGCTTCGTCACCCAATCAATCTCGCGAACCAGGAGCATCGGGTCTTCCTCCAGCTTGTCGAGCACAGCCGCCCATCGTTTCCACACATCGTCCAAGACAGGATCATGGTTTTGCTGCGCCAGATATTCTTGTGCCCGCTCAAGATAAACCCGTTGAATTTCGACCGCCGTCATCTGGCGGCCGTCGTCAAGCTTGATCTTTCGCTTCACCGTCGGGTCCCGTGAGATCTCCCGGATGGCCTTGACCGGGTCTTCGAGTTCCATTCCGTGCACGGAATAGCCTTCCTCGATCATCGAGAGCACGAGCGTCGCCGTTCCCACTTTGAGAAACGTCACGACCTCCGACATGTTCGAATCCCCGACGATGATATGCAGCCGTCGGTAGCGTTCCGCATCCGCGTGCGGCTCATCGCGGGTATTAATGATGCTGCGTGATGAGGTGGTTGAGGATGAAGTCTTTTCGTGGATGTGCTGGGCCCGTTGAGAGATAAAAAACTGGGGCTTCCCGGAGACTTTGAGCACTTTCCCCGCCCCGCTATACACCTGCCGGGTCACGAAAAAAGGAATGAGCTGCTCCGTGACTTTCCAAAAATCCACATCGCGGCGCATCAGAAAATTTTCATGACACCCGTAAGTATTGCCGAGCGAATCCGTGTTGTTTTTGAAGATGTATATTTCTCCGGATAGTCCCTCTTCACGTAGCCGCTCTTCTGCAGCAGGCAGACAGGCCTCGAGCAGGCGTTCACCGGCCTTATCATGGACAACAAGATCGACGATATTGTCGCATTCCGGAGTGGAATACTCCGGGTGGCATCCGGTGTCCTGATAGAACCGCGCCCCGTTGACCAAGAAGGCATTCGAGGGCCAGCTGTTCGGGATGAGGCCTTCAAAGATGTACCCGAGCACTTTCTCCATCGGTAGATAGATCCGCCCGTTCGGAGAAAAGATGAGACCGTACTCATTCTCCAATCCAAAAATTCGCTGCTTCATAGGACCAGGGGATTGCATACGTGTTGGAGACAGAATACACGGCAAACCGCCCTTCTTCAACAGAAGGGAGGGATCCGTCGAAATGAACTATGAGAGGAGCTGCTTGGTTTCAGCAGAGGTATACCGGCGGAACTTTCGATTGTCTCTAGTGCGATCGAGTACCGCCACTTCCAGACTTTCCAGCGAAAGCTTCTGGTTCCCGGTCTGTTCAAGGGCACCGATACAAAGACTCAGGGCGGTTCGCAAATCCGGCAGCTTGGCCGAGACCTTTTCCTTCAGTGCGTTCTGCACCACCTCGGACTTGCCTCCGATCACCGCGAACTGTTTCTCATCGATGATGCTTCCGTCGAAAGAGATTCTGTACATCTCGTTGGTATGGCCGTTGTGTCCAATCTGGACAACCAGGATTTCGACCTCGAGCGGTTTCATTTCCTGGCTGAAGATCGTACCCAAGCTTTGGGAATAGCCGTTGGCCAGTGAACGGGCCGTCACATCCTCCCGGCTGTACATGAATCCTTTGAGGTCCGCGTGCCTGATGCCGGCTTTGCGAAGATTTTCGAACTCGCTGTATTTCCCCGCTCCGGCAAAGGCAATGTTGTCATAGATTTCCGAAATCTTATGTAGGGTGGCACTTGGATTCTCTGCGGCCAGCAGGATGCCGTTCACATATTCCATAGCGATGATGGAGCGCCCTTTGGCAATGCCCTTCTTCGCATACTCCGCCTTGTCCTGCATCATCTGCTCGGGCGAGACGTAATAGGGCATCGGCATGTTTATCGCTCCTTCGATCGTCGGGCTGCAATCATCTCGTCATAGACCCCTCGGATCTGTGATTCGCCCACGTCTGTAATACCGCTCGAATTCACAACCTTAGCCGTGGGATAGATCCCTCGCACCAAATCCGGTCCACCGGTTCCGACATCGTCATCCGCCGCGTTATAGAGGGCCAGAAGGGCCAATGTGAGTGCATCCGCTTCTGTCATGCCCTTTTTGAAATACTCTCGCATGGTGTTGCGCGCATCTTTGCCACCGGAACCGATCGCATGATAGTCCGATTCTTCGTAACGGCCGCCGGCCAGGTCGTACTTGAAAATGCGGCCCTCGGTTCGTTTGAGGTCATAGCCGACATAGAGCGGCATCACCACCAGTCCTTGGAATACCATTGGCAGATTGGCCTTCACCATCTGGCCGAGCTTGTTGGCTTTCCCTTCACAGGAGAGCTGGATACCTTCGAGCTTTTCATAATGTTCGAGCTCAGTCTGGAAGAGTTTGGCCATTTCGATGCAGGGCCCGGCGGCACCGGCGATCGCCATCGCCGAGTAGTCGTCAATTTTGAACACCTTTTCAATCCGGCGTTCGGCGATTTGATAGCCCTCGGTCGCCCGCCGGTCGCCGGCGATGACAACGCCTTGCTCGTACCTGACGGCCAAGACCGTGGTAGCGTGGGGGACCGGCACCGTCACAGGATTGCCGGGCCGCAATGGCTCAGTCACAGCGGGCGGTGACTCGGTCCATCGGCGTCCACCGGGTGTCAAATGTGGATGCTGTCTGGTCAAGAAATCGAAGAAACTCGCGTCATCATGGTTCGGAAGGAAGGGCAGCTTCATTATGCCTTCAACTTGGCAAGCAAAGCCTCTGCTGTCTCCGATTGGTCAAGCAACTCGGCGGTGAGCGATTCGGTCCCGCGTAACGGATCCATCAAGGGAACCTTCTTGATCGTCGTGTTGCCGACGTCGAACAACACTGAGGTCCAGCTTGCGCCGTAGATCGATTGTGAGAATTTCCCGATACACCGGCCACGGAAGTAGGCACGCGTACCGGGAGGTGGTGTGAACTCGGCTCTGGTGACCTCAACATCCTGCACGACTCGTTCAATGAGATGGCTGCGCTCGAGGGTATAGTACAGCCCCTTGTCCGGCCTGATGTCGTGGTATTGCAAGTCCATCAGATGTACTCGCGGGTCGTTCCACCCACAGCCTTTGCGTTCCATGTACGATTCGATCATGTGACGCTTGGCCGCCCAATCCAGCTCCTGTGCCAACGATCGCGGCTCGCGCTCCAACTTGTCGAGCACGTCTTCCCAACGAACTAGCACGTCCTTGGTGATTTGGTTCAGTTCATGGCAGGCATAGAAGCCCATCGCCGCCTTCAGATAGGCACGTTGGATCTCGATGGCAGTGGTCGATCGTCCGCCCGTGAGCTTCAGGGTGCCTTTCATGGTCAAGTCTCGCGACACCTGCTTGATCCCGAGCACGGGATCCTCGAGTTCGATCTGGGGCACTTCGACACCAGCCTCGATGAGATCTAGGACGATGGCCAGGGTCCCGATCTTCAAGTAGGTCGACAGCTCCGCCATATTCGCATCACCGACGATCACATGGAGCCGACGATACTTGCCATAGTCGGCATGCGGCTCATCTCGAGAGTTGACGATAGGACGTTTCACCATCGTATTGAGATCGACCAGACATTCGAAGAAATCCGCCCGCTGTGAAATCTGGAATTCCACTGGACTCGTCTGATTCTCCGCGCCAACTTTGCCGGCACCCGCGTAGACAAGTCTGGTGACGAGGAACGGAGCCAGTGTCTTCACGATCCGTTCAAACGGCACCGAGCGGGACAGCATGTAGTTCTCGTGATAGCCATAGCTGTTGCCTTTGCCGTCAGAATTGTTTTTGTACAGCACGAATTGCTCGCGGCCTCTGGCTCGCGCGATCTCGTCTAGGCATTGAGCAAGAATCCGTTCGCTGATCCGCTCGAAGGCGACGACTTCACGGGGGTTGGTACATTCAGGTGTGGAATATTCGGGATGAGCGCCATCGACGTAGAGACGGCCGCCGTTGGCCAGCACCTTATTGAGCTGTCGATTGTAATCGGGATTCGGCCGTTCCCGCTCCCCTTCGACCTCGAATCCACGGGCATCGAGTAATGGATTCTCGTTTTCGTAGTCCCAGACGGCGTGGGGAACAGAGATGCCGGGGTAATGCCCGATGACGGCCAACGAATTGGAGATCGGGTCAACAGCGGAGGCGTCCCTGGAGGCGATCCCAAATTCCGTCTCCGTTCCCAGTACGCGAGGAGTCGTCAGGGGCGTGGAGTCCAGCATCGGGTTAGGTCTTACAGATAATGGCCCGTCGTAATGGTTTCAATCTGACGCGACTCGGCCGGCCCGCCGCTGATCGTCCGGATGTGCACGATCTTCTCGCCTTTTTTACCGGCGACTCTGGCCCAGTCATCGGGGTTGGTCGTATTGGGCAGATCTTCGTGCTCTTTGAACTCTTCCCGAATCGCCCGGATCAGATCCTCTGAGCGGAGCCCCCGACCCTCTTGCGCGATGGCACGCTTGACGGCATATTTTTTCGCCCGCGAGACGATGCCCTCGATCAGCGCGCCGCTGGCGAAATCCTTGAAGTAGAGAATTTCCTTCTCGCCGTTTGCGTACGTGACTTCGATAAATTTGTTTTCTTCGGAGGTGGCGTACATGGCTCCGACGGTCAGGTCGGTCACATGCTCAACCAGCGCTTTGACATCCCCGCCATGACGCTTCAATTCTTCCTCGTCGAAGGGGAGGTCAGGACCAACGTATTTCGAGAAAATATCCTTGGCGGCCATGGCATCGGGACGGCCCACCTTCACTTTCACGTCCAGGCGTCCGGCTCGCAACACGGCCGGATCGATCAAGTCCTGTCGGTTGCTCGCCCCGATGACGATCACATTGCGCAACCGCTCGACGCCATCAATTTCAGAGAGGAATTGCGGCACGATCGTAGATTCGACGTCAGAAGAAATGCCGCTCCCGCGGGTCCGGAACAGGGCATCCATTTCATCGAAGAAGACGATGACCGGATTGCCGTCCTCTGCTCGTTCTTTGGCCTTCTTGAAGACTTCGCGGACCTGGCGCTCGGATTCTCCAACGTACTTATTGAGCAACTCCGGTCCTTTCACGTGCAGGAAGTAGCTGCGCACTTGCCTCCCAGTCAAATGACCCAGCTTCTTGGCGATGGAGTTCGCCACGGCTTTCGCAATTAAAGTTTTGCCGCAGCCAGGCGGTCCATACAGCAACACACCCTTCGGGGCACTGAGCTGATACTCGGCAAACAAATGGGGATGGAGGAACGGCAATTCCACCGCATCGCGTACCTGCTCAATCTCATGTTGTAGCCCGCCGATACGGTCATAATCGACGTCCGGCACTTCTTCGAGGACCAGTTCTTCGGCTTCGGATTTCGGCAGCTTCTCGATCACGCAGCCTGAGCGAGGATCAAAAAGGAGATGGTCACCGACGCTGAGCCGCTCGGCCAGCAACGGATCGCCCAGTTCGGCCACTTTTTCCTCGTCGAAATGCAGCGTGACCAAGGCGCGGTTGCCTTCAAGCATATCCTTCAATCGCACCACCTCGCCCTGGACATCGAAGCCCCGGGCCTCGATCACGTTCAACGCTTCATTGAGGATGACTTCCTGGCCCTTGCGTAAACCTTTACTCTGGATCGACGGATGCAGGCTCACCTTCATCTTGCGTCCAGAGACATACACGTTGCCGGTTCCGTCCTGGTTGAGGCTCGAAAAAATCGCATAAGTCGAAGGCGGAGCGGTCAGCTTTTCGACCTCGGCGCGCAGCGCCTCGATCTGCGCCTTGGCTTCTTGCAGGGTCGTGACGAGTTTTTCGTTCTGCTTGGTGGCTTGGTCGAGTTGGTAGCGGGATTGGTACAACCGACGGATCTCTTCTTCCATCGATTGAATCTGCACGCGGAGCTTTTCGATTTCCCGGGCCTGTTCGTCGTTCCGATGAATCACGTCCGCCTCTCCTTCAGCCAACCGCTTCGTGATGTGCTTGACGGAATCTCGGAGTGACCGAAGCCAGCTCGGACTTCCTTTCGAATCAGCCATGCAACTACCTGTGACAGGCTACCACCCTTGTGCAATCGAGAAGTCCAAGTCTTGATCGGATTCTAACACCCAGTATTTTCACGGTCAACTAGATGACCGATTTTCGCACATCCTGTCGAGCGAACGACTCATGAGACAGTTGACAATTCATCGAGCAAGGCACGAGTGGCCTCTTTCACATCATCCGCTCCCAGGATGGCGGTGATCACGGCGACACCGAATGCGCCAGCACGCCGCACGTCACGCGCACGATCGACGGTGATTCCGCCGATGCCGATGATCGGCACGCGAACGACTCGACAAATTTCTTCCAGTTTCGAAAGACCTAGCGGAGAACCGAAGGCTTGTTTCGATGGTGTGTCGTAGACGGGACCGAGCACTACATAATCCGCGCCCTCCCCTTCTGCTCGCATTGCCTCGTCCATCGAATGCGCCGAGACACCGAGCAACCGTTGCGGGCCGAGCAACCGACGCGCGACATTCACCGGCAAACTGTTGCTGCGCAGATGGACACCGACCTCGTCCAGCGAGAGCGCGACATCGATGCGGTCGTTCACTACTAATTGGCTGTCACGTTGTGATGTGAATCTCTGCACTTCGCGGGTAAGCTCGAGCAGGTCAGTGGCAGAGAGATCGCGTGCTCGAAGTTGGATAGCGGGGCTTCCGACGTTCAAAACCCCCTGAAGGATCGAAATGAGCGAACGTCCCTTGGTTTGATGACGATCGGTCACGAGAAGCAGGCGCGATTGAAACGAGGGCATTGAAGCAGTTTCAGAGGAAATCTCTTCGGCACGCCTTCTCTTGCAGGATGCCCGGGAACGTTTTCAGCATCCCCCTATAACATTCCTTCGATGGGGCTGCTGGCCGTGGCATACAGCTTTCGTGGAATTCGGCCGGCTTTATACGCGAGCCTTCCGGCATGCACGGCGTACTTCATGGCTTCCGCCATCGCGATGGGATCTTGAGCCCCGGCGATCGCGGTGTTCATCAGCACCGCATCGGCTCCGTATTCCATGGCCAGTGCCGCATCGGAGGCCGTTCCAACTCCGGCATCCACAATGATCGGCACCTTTACCTGTTCCATAATGATCTTCAAATTGTACGGATTGCGAATGCCAAGGCCTGACCCGATCGGCGCGGCAAGCGGCATAACAGCCGGACAGCCGATATCCACGAGCTTCTTCGCCACGATTGGATCGTCATTTGTGTAGGGAAGGACAATGAATCCTTCCTTGATCAGGATCTTCGCCGCCTCGATCAAGCCGGCGGTGTCGGGAAACAGCGTCTTCTCATCGCCGAGCACTTCCAGCTTCACGAGATCAGACACACCGGCTGCCCTCGCTAACCGCGAATACCGGACCGCGTCCTCTACCGTATAGCAACCGGCCGTATTGGGCAGGATGGTGTATTTCTTGGGATCAATGTAGTCGAGCAGATTCTCTTTCGAGCGATCGGTGATGTTCACACGGCGCACCGCGACCGTGACGACATCGGCACCGGACACTTCAATGGCTTTCTTTGTCTCCACGAAGTCCTTGTATTTGCCGGTGCCAACCCATAGCCGCGACTTGAACTCACGACCGGCGATCACTAATCGATCATCATACATGGTAAAGCCTTTTCCTCTCTCAGGCGATTGTTGCCGGTGTTCCGCCCCCGATGAAGCTCAGGATTTCCACACGGTCCCCTTCCTTGAGGCCCCGAAGCTCAAACTCCTTGCGGTCGACAATTTCCAAATTCAACTCCACCGCGACTCGTTCCGTCCTGATATCAAGCTCGCGTAGCAGATCGCCGACGGTCGAACCGGATCGGCAATTCCGGCGTTCGCCGTTCACCTGAATTTGCATACCGTTGACCATTGTGCATCATCCTATGGAACCCCAATTCCCGTTGTCAATAAAGTCCATTTGGCCACGGCTTGCCTGTGGTCCAATGGACCCGTCACAATGGGACAAAAGGCTCTAAAAGGCTCCATGGATGACGGCCCCTCAACGTAATCAACAGATCGCCGCGCTGTTTCGATCCATCGCGGAGTTATTGGCTGCCCAACGGGCCAACCCCTATCGGGTGCGGGCCTATCGCCGAGGGGCAGACTCGTTGTTGGCGTTGGATGAAGATGTGGCTGAAATAGCCAAACGACAAGCGTTGGAAGAGATCGAGGGGGTCGGTAAGGATTTATCTGAAAAGATCGAAGAGTTCTTGCGGACAGGTAGATTACAGACTCTCGACGCCCTACGAACTCCTCTACCGGATCACGTGAGGGATTGGGTTCATCTGCCGGGTCTCTCTGAATCCCTTGTCGCGTACCTCTACGGCCGTCTGAACATTGCCACGCTCGCCGACCTGGAACAACTTGTGCGCTCGCACATGCTTCGGACGATTCCAGGATTCGCCGGGTCCGAAGAGACTTTACTTCAAGCTATCGAAAATCTTCAAATCACCCTTAAGAAGGACGAAGTTCTTTAAATATCTTCCAGGTTTTGAGTAGCTCCACCGCCTTTTGTAATTGGACATCCTGTTCTAATGAGGGTTCGCTCGATGTATCGAGCGACGTCGTGCCAGGGGCAGCGCCATTCTTCTGCACACCCTCCTCATTTGCCTTGCCGTTCGCAGACGACTGTTCTTTGCCAGGCCCACCGGCGATGGAAGACTTGTTCGTCTTGCCGTCGCTCTCTTTGTCTCCCGGCTTGGTTTCGGCTTTCGCCACCGTCGTGGGCGGCTGTGGCTTGACCACGATATCGGGTGTAATGCCTGTTGACTGAATCGAGCGGCCTTTGGGCGTATAGTATTTCGCCGTCGTGAGTCGCAGGCCGGACCCGTCACCGAGTGGGAGGATGGTCTGCACGGAGCCTTTGCCAAACGAGGTGGTTCCGACGATCACGGCTCGACCATAATCCTGTAAGGCGCCGGCCACGATTTCTGACGCGCTCGCCGACCCTTCGTTGACGAGAATAATCATGGGTGAGTCATCCATTTGATCCTTGCCCTTGGCAAACCACTCATCCTTTTTGCTCTCTCGTCCTTTCGTGTAGACCACGAGTTTGCCGTTGGGAAGGAATTGTTCCGACACTTCGACTGCCGCCGTCAAAAGCCCCCCGGGGTTATTGCGCAGGTCGAGAATCGTGGACTGGACTTTCTGATCTTTGAACTGTTTCAGCACCCTTCCCAGATCACGGCCGGTCGCTTCTTGAAATTGAGTCAATTTCACATAGCCGATGTTGTCGAGCAGTTTGGATTTCACGCTTTCAATCTTGATGGTATCGCGCACCAATGTGAATTGGAGTGGATCGGCTGCACCGTCACGCTGAATGGTTAGGTTGACCTTGGTGCCCTTCGGCCCACGCATTTTCTGAACCGCATCCATGAGGGTAAGATCTTTGGTTGATTCCTCATTGACCTTCGTGATGTAGTCGCCCGCCTTAATACCGGCCCGTTGCGCCGGTGTCCCGTCGATTGGCGCAATCACCGCCAAGCGGTTCTCCTTCACGCCGATCTGGATCCCGACTCCCCCGAACTCTCCCTTCGTCTCGACCTGCATCTCCTTATACATTTCCGGCGTCATATAGGCAGAATGAGGATCGAGCGTGGACAACATGCCCCTGATCGCTCCCTGAACGAGATCCTTGACTTTCGTCTCATCGACATAGTTTTTCTGGACTTGTGTCAAGACCTCGGAGAAGGTCCTCAACTCCTCGTAGGTTTCGGTCGCGTGGCCAGTCCGTTCCCATCCCTTGCCGATCAAGACACCGGACAGCAAGGCTACCACGACCATCGGGCCCAACATCCAGAATCGTCGTCGTTGGTTCTGTTCCATTGTAGGATTCCTTTCCCTGCTCCGTTGCTATCGTCTCGCCAGCCATTGCAGGGGATCGACCGGTTCCGCCCCTTCGCGTAGCTCAAAGTATAAAGTATTTTCTCCTGTCATGCCTGTGTCGCCGGTTTCGCCGATTGTCTGGCCTGATCCCACCTGCGCTCCTACCGACGTCAGAATCTTCGAGGCATGGGCATAGAGGGAGAAAAAGCCATTGGCATGATCCAGGATTATAACGAGTCCGTAGCCTTTCAACCAGTCCGCATAGACGACCGTACCCGGCATGACGGCGTGAATGGTGCTGCCCTCGCTCGTTCGGATTTCAATCCCCTTGCGTTGGACATAGGTGTTGAAGGTCGGACGCTTCTGCCGGCCGAAGTAGGTCATGACATTGCCTTCAGCAGGCCAGGGCAGGCCTCCTTTCACCCCGCGCGGTGCCAGCGTACCAGGCGGAGGCTTGGCAGCCGCAGCCCGACGCCGATTCTCCAACTCACGCAAGAGGCTGTCGATGCGGGAGGCGGATCGTTCCAGTTCCTGCAAGGCCCGCTCGTAGGACTCTTTTTCGTGAGTCAATTTGGTCAGATAGACCTTCTTTTCCTTCTTCACGGCATAGATCTCATGCAGCTGCCGTTCCGTGCTGCGTTTGTAGGCCACCATCCCAAGCCGAGCTTCTTCCCGTTGTCGCTCAGCCGCCTGCATGTTGGCCATGTCGCTCTTAAAGGTTTCCAGAAGGCTATAGTCCCGCTCCGACACGACCGACAAATAGTGCAGGCGGCGCTGGAAATCCCCATAGGAGTTCGACGCCAGCAACGGTTTCCAATGTCCGAACCGTCCTTCCATATACTGCACCCGCAACCGGGCCAGGATGGCATCTTGGCGTTCTTCTACACCCTGACGGAGTCGCGCGATTTGTGCGTTGATCGCCTCGATTTCCTGATCCTTCTTTCTCAGTTTCCGGCTGATCTCCTGGTGGGACTGCCGATAGCGCATGTGCCGTTCGTCCAACGTCTGGATGCCTTGAAGAATGGATTCGCGTTTTCTGCCCGCTTCATCCGCCTGCCGGCGCTTCTCTTCGATCTGATCTTTCAGCTGTTCGAGGGCTTTCCGTTCCTTGTCGATCTTTTCGTTGATGGAATCGGCTAATGTCCCAGTCGGCACCCCGAGCCCCATAAAAACCAGGGCCAGCATTCCGATCAACGATGTGTGCCCCCTCATACCTTCGCCTCATCAAACCGTCGCAGAGAGACAAAACTGCCTGCACAACCAAGCACGATGCCGACCACGACAAGCATCAGACAGATCGAGAGGGGGAAAAACATCATGAGCTGGTCCAATCCGCTCAATCGCCCCGTGGTCCGCATTTGTTGACGGAACAACTCGTACAGAGCTTTAAGCATGAACAACGAGATTCCGCTCCCTAACCCGCCGAGGACGGCACCTTCCAATAGATAGGGAATGCGGATAAACGTCTTGGTCGCGCCGATCAGCCGCAAAATCGCAATCTCATCTCGCCGGGCAAACAAGGTGAGCCTGATGGTATTGGCAATGATGGTCACGGCCGCCGCCGACAGGATGAGCCCGATACCGATTGCGACAAGTTCAATGGACCGGATCAGGGTCGAGAGGGCGTCGATCCAGTCCTGATTATAATCCACTTTGGCCACACCAGCGAAACCGCCAATGCGTTCCGCCCATCGCGTGATCGCATCAGGTGAACGGAATGGCGGGGTCAGCGTGACGACGAACGACGCGGGCAAGGGATTTTGACCGAGCCCTTCCAGCAGATGCGAATCCGAGGGAAACTGTGCCTTGAATTCCCCTAACGCCTGCTCCTTGGAGATAAAGTGGAAGGCCCCAACAGCACGATCGCCCCGCAACTGCTGCTCGACTTCGCTCACTGTGGCGGCCATGGCCCGATCGTCGAGGTAGACCATGATCTTGATGTCGTCTTGTAACCAACCGGCAGCGGCGCGCAGATTCACATAGAGCAACAGGAAGACGCCGACGCAGGCCAACGTAAACGCCGTGGTCAGAATCGCCACCATGGTGGTCGTACGGTTGGTCGAAATATTTGCCCAGGCCTCCCTGAGCAGATAGAAAATGGTTCTCATGCGCCCACTCGTTCTGCCGGCATTAATGCCCCCTGCACGAGCGTGATGACCCGGCGATTCACCTGCGCCATGACCGATGGATCGTGTGTCGCCACGACGACGGTCGTCCCCCGTAAATTGATCAGCTTGAATAGCTCGATGATTTCCCCCGTCAGCGCCGGATCCAAGTTCCCCGTCGGCTCGTCGGCCAACAGCACAACTGGACCGTTGACGATCGCCCGCGCGATGCAGACCCGCTGCTGCTCTCCGGTCGACAGACTCATGGGCAGCTGATCCCGCTTGTGTTCCACACCGACGGCCCGCAATGCTTCCGTGACTTTGCGCTTGATGTCGCCTTGAGACACGCCTTGCACAAGCAGAGGCAGCGCCACATTCTCGAACACGGACTTGTTCACCAACAACCGGAAATCTTGAAAGACGGTTCCGACCTTCCGTCGAAGATAGGGAATCTCCGATGCCTTGAGTGTCGTGACGTTTTTCCCGTTGACGAACACTTGGCCGTCGTCCGGCCGTTCAGCGCCAATCAGCATCCGCAGCAATGTCGACTTTCCCGCCCCGCTCGGCCCCATCAACAGCACGAACTCACCCTTCTCAATCTCGAGTGAGACGTCCGACAACGCAAAGCGTCGGTCATATTGCTTCGTGACGTGGATCAGCTGAATCATCGTCGCTTCATAAATGTAGATCGTGTTTGGAGACGTCGAAAGCGTTCTGGATATGCTCGACTTGGGGAGCCGTCCCGTCGGTTCCCTGGAGCAGCACGACATCAAACCGACAGGTTCGATCAGCCAAGTGGTGCCGCGCCAAATACTGAGCCGCCAGGCGAATCAATTTTTCCTGCTTCTGCCGGTGCACGGCATGGACCGCCCCCCCGAAATCTTGCGTCCGTCGCGCCTTCACCTCGACGAACACCAGCACCGATCCGTCTTCGGCAATCAGATCCAATTCACCGAGCGAGGAGCGAAGGTTCTTGGCGACAATCCGATAGCCTTTACGGCGCAAGTAGCGCTCTGCCGTCGCCTCACCTTCTTGCCCAAAGAGTCGTCTCGGGTCAAGAATTCTCACGCTATTGGCCACTGGGTTTCCCACAGGGTAGCTGTCGCCGGATGAGGCTCCTGCAACTGCCCCAGGGTCTGCGCCACCGGCTCAAACGTCCGGCGATGAATCGGACAGGGCCCATGCGTCGCGAGTTGCTGCAAGTGTTCCTCCGTTCCGTAGCCTTTGTGAGACAGAAAGTTGTATTGCGGATAGCGCCGGTGATATTCGGCCATAAGGCGATCTCGCGTGACTTTCGCCACAATTGACGCCGCCGCGACCGACAGGCAGAGGACATCGCCTTTGATAATGGAACGGATGGGAATTCCGCAACCGAGCAGCGTGATCGCATCAATGAGGAGACAATCCGGTTGAGGCGAAAGCCCCGCAACAGCCCGACGCATGGCAAGCCGTGTGGCCTCCAGGATGTTCAATCGGTCAATTTCCTGCTCAGTCGCGGACCCGATACCGATGCCGACAGCCCGTTTGATGATGACATGGTACACCCGTTCTCGCTCGGATTCGGAGAGTTGTTTGGAATCGTCGCATCCGATAATACGGCAGCGCGTTG
>Ga0114129_10005216_pt1 | contig 18309 bp, 17 predicted proteins | sample RhiMetdeltSRZDD1_FD_80071 | JGI IMG/M metagenome (GOLD analysis project Ga0114129, IMG submission 80071) | Populus rhizosphere microbial communities from Tennessee, USA - Rhizosphere MetaG P. deltoides SRZDD1 (version 2) (version 2) | ecosystem: Host-associated > Plants > Roots > Rhizosphere >...
CCCACGCCGCCCAAAGTCCAGCTCTGGTCGGTGCCCTTTGCCGGCGGCGCGGCACCGAAGCTCCTCGCCGAGGGGGATGAGCCGGTCATCTCCCCCCGGAGTGATGTGGTCGCGTTCCTAACCGGCGGACAAGTGAGCCTGGTCAAGATCGATGGATCCGCGGCGGCCAAGCGCTTGTTCTTCGCCAAGGGGACTTCGAGCGAGCCGCGCTGGTCACCCGACGGTACCCGACTGGCCTTCACCTCCGGCCGAGGCGACCACTCCTTCATCGGGGTCTACAGCAACGATTCCACTTCGCTCACCTGGATAGCGCCGACCACGTCGCGGGACGGCTCGCCTCGTTGGTCGCCGGATGGGAGCCGGCTCGTCTTTGTCCGGCGCCCCGGCGCGGGTGGTCCACCGGGTCCCATTCTCGAGCCCAGGCATCAGCCTTGGAGCATTTGGTCGGCCGATGCCAGGACCGGCGAGGCCCGCCAGCTCTGGAAGGCGCCGGAGACGCTGCGCGGATCGCCGCCCGGCACCGAGGGCGGCACCAATCTGCATTGGGCCGCGGGCCGGATCGTATGGCTTTCCTACGCGGACGGCTGGCCCCACTTGTATTCGGCTCCGGAATCGGGTGGTCCGCCGCAGTTGCTCACGCCGGGGGACTACATGGCGGAGTACATCACGCTGTCCCCCGACGGCAAGTTCCTCGTCTTTGCGGGCAATGCGGGAAAGGATGCCGACGACGTCGACCGACGCCACGTGGTGAAGGTGCGGGTTGACCGGGCCGCGCCCGAGGTCCTGACACCGGGCACTGGACTCGAATGGACCCCGGTCGTCATGGGAGACGGCAGCATTGCCTATCTCGGCGCCACGGCCCAGCGGCCGCCGTTGCCCATGGTGCACCGGGACGCGGGACGCCCGCTCGTCATCGGCGCGGAGCGGATCCCGGCCGACTATCCGACCGATCAGCTGGTGACGCCAAGAAAGGTGGTCTTCAAGGCCGCTGACGGCGTGACGGTACACGGCCAGCTCTTCGAGAAGGCGGGGGGGACCGCGAAGAAGCCGGCGGTGATCTACGTGCACGGCGGGCCGCCCCGGCAAATGCTGCTGGGCTGGCACTACTCGGACTACTACGCCAACGCTTACGCGTTGAACCAGCGTCTCACCAACATGGGATTCGTGGTGCTCTCGGTGAACTACCGTCTGGGAATCGGCTATGGCTACGAATTCCACCGGCCGGCCAAGGGTGGGGCCCAGGGCGCATCGGAATACCAGGACGTGAAGGCGGCGGCGGAATGGCTCAGGTTGCAACCTCAGGTGGACTCCTCTCGTATCGGCATCTACGGCGGATCCTACGGGGGGTACTTGACGGCGCTGGCGCTGGCGTGGGACTCCGGCATCTTCGCGGCGGGAGTCGACATTCACGGCGTACACGATTGGACCGCGGATGGCCGGTTTGCGGCGCCGCAGCAACGCTATGAGGAGGCGCCCGACCGGGTCCAGGCCCTCGAGCAAGCCTGGAAGTCTTCGCCGGTCTCGTCGCTCGCCACCTGGAAGTCGCCGGTGCTCCTGATTCATGGGGACGACGATCGCAACGTCCGGTTCAGCCAGACGGTGGACTTATCCCGGCGGCTCGCCGCGCTGGGTGTCGAGTTCGAGGAGATCGTGATCCCCGACGACAACCATCATTTCATGAAGCACGCCAATTGGCTGAGGGTGGACAGCGCTACCGCGGAGTTTCTGGCTCGGAAGCTGATGCGCAAGGCCACCAGCACCGAACCGTAGATTGCTTCGCCGCCGGTGGCGGCTCGCAATGACAATCGAGGAGACTGAGCCATGCTGGGCAAGGACCTGTCGTACGCGTTCCGCAGCCTGATCAAGAGCCCGGCCTTCGCGCTCACCGCCATCGTGACGATTGCGCTCGGCATCGGTGCGTCCACCGCGATCTTCAGCGTCGTGAATGCGGTGCTGCTGCGCCCCCTGCCCTACCGTGACGCCGATCGCCTGGTGCTGGTGTGGAGCGACCTTCGCGCGCGGAACGTCCAGGACTTCCCCATCTCACCCGCGGACATGCCCGACATCCGCGCTGGTGGGACGCTCTTCGACGCGTTCGCCGGAGTGACCACATTCCGCCAGCCGCTCACCGAAGACAACGTGGAGCCGGAGCAGGTTCGGGTGGCCGGCGTGACACCCAACATCTTCTCGCTGCTTGGGGTGTCGGTGGCGCTGGGGCGCAGTTTCGTCGCGGAGGACGGCACCCCCAACCAGCGACCGCCGCAGCCGCCCGCGGGCGCGGCACCTCCCGCCGATTTCACACCGCCGCCCGAGCTCCCCGACAACGTCATCCTGAGCGATGCCTTCTGGCGGCGCCGCTACGGCGCGGACCAGGCGATCATCGGGAAGACCATCAACCTCGGTGGCGGCATGGCGCACGTGGTCGGGGTGCTGGCGCCCGGCGCCGAGCTGTTGTTCCCGCCCAAGATCGGCATCGAGCGGAACCCTGACATCTGGCAAGCGTTCCGGATCGACGAGGCCAACACGCCGCGGACAACGGTGTTTCTCCGGGTGATCGGCCGGCTCAAGCCCAATGCAACGCTCCAGCAGGGCCAGGCACAGATGGACCTGGTCGGACAGGATCTCCAGCAGCGGTTCCCGGTCAAGAAGACCGCCGACGTGCATTTCCGGTTGGAGCCAATGAGCCGCGATCTGGTGGCGGATGTGAAACCGGCGATCCTGGCGCTGATGGGGGCGGTGATCTTCGTGCTGCTGATCGCCTGTGCCAACGTGGCCAACCTGCTGCTGGTGCGCGCATCATGGCGTGAGCGGGAGCTGGCGCTCCGATCGGCGCTGGGCGGGTCGTGGTGGCGATTGGTGCGGCAGATGCTGGCGGAGAGCATGGTGCTCGCGCTGGCGGGGGCGGCGCTCGGGGTCGGCCTCGCGCAACTGGGTATCAAGCTCCTGGTGCGGCTGCAGCCGCCCAACCTGCCGAGGCTCGATACCGTGGGCATGGATCCGATGGTGCTGGGTTACACGGCGGTCGCCACGGTCGTTGCCGCGCTCCTGTTCGGCCTGGTGCCGGCGCTCCGCGCTTCCCGGCCCGACGCCATGGACGTGCTGCGCGCGGGAAGCCGGTCATTGGCCCGCGCATCGGGGCGGCGGCTCCGGAACGCCGTGGTGATGGCGGAAGTGGCGCTCTCGTTCATTCTGCTGGTGGGCTCGGGCCTCATGCTGCGGAGCTTCCTGGCGCTGCAGCGCACCGACCCCGGCTACGATCCCAACGGGGTGCTGACGTTCCAGGTCAACCCCCGCGTCAGGGGAGACACCGCCCGCGCCGCCTTCATGCAGACCATGAGAGAACGTCTCGGCTCGATTGCGGGGGTCACGGCCGTGACCGCCGCCAATCCGCTGCCGCTCGATGGCCAGTTCGGCACCGCGCGCTGGGGAACCGAGGAAGCCGCGGCGGATCCGTCGCGCTTTCAGCAGGCCAACGTCCATTTCGTGCTGCCCGGGTACTTCGAGGCGATGCGCGCCAAATTGTTGGCAGGCCGCACCTTTACCGAGGCCGACAACAATCGCAACGTCCGGGTCGTGATCATCGACCAGCGACTGGCCGCCAAGGCATTTCCCAATCAGCCGGTCCAGTCCGTGGTGGGTAAGCGGCTCCTGTTCCGGCCCCGGACGCCGGAGCCGGAATTGTTCGAGGTGATCGGTGTGGTGCAGAATGAGCGGCATGTGTCGCTGACCGCCGACGGTCCGGAGGCCGGGTTCTTCACCGACGGCTACATGGGATGGGGGGTCGCAGGCCGCTGGGTGCTGCGCACGTCGGGCGACCCGAATCGCCTGGTTCCGGCGATGCGCCAGGCGGTCAAGGATATCGATCCCCTGCTCGCGATCGCCGAGGTGCAGCCGATGAGCGTACTGGTGGACCGGGCCAAGGGCCCCACCAGATTCGCGCTGGTGCTCATCGGGGTCTTCGCCTTCATCGCGGTGGTGCTCGCGACCGTGGGCCTCTATGGCGTGCTCTCGAGCGTGGTCCGGCAGCGGACCTCGGAGATCGGGGTGCGGATGGCGCTGGGGGCCCAGAAGAGCAACATCCTCCGGTTGGTCATCGGGCATGGCCTGGGGCTCTCGGGAGCTGGGATCCTGATCGGGGCGGTGGGGGCGCTGGCGCTGACCAGGGTCATGACCTCCATGCTGGTGGGCGTTTCCGCCACGGACCCGATCACGTTCGGGACGATCGGGCTGGTGTTTGTGGCCATCGCGGCGGTTGCCTGCTGGCTTCCGGCCCGGCGGGCGGCGCGCCTGGACCCCACCGTCGCGCTCCGGGAGGAGTAGGCCCGAAACCCCGGGACCCAGCCCCCGGTTTGCCGACATCGTCTCCGAGCCGTATGTTCGTCCGGTTCGGGAGCGGGGCCCCGCTCCCACGTACCCCCAAACGCCGGAGCGTGTAATGCGATCTCTTCACTTCGTGCTCGGTGCAGCCCTGCTGGCGGCCTGCGCCAAGCCCGATGCCCCGCCCGCTGCCGAGCCGGCCCCGCCGGCGGCTGCGGTCAACCTGGCCGACTTCGCCGGGACGTGGACCGTGCAGGTGATGGGTGAGGCCAGCGACAGCGTCCTGGTGACCAACACGATCGTCGCCAGCGCTGATCCCGCCGCCTGGACCATGACGCTGCCGGGCCGGCCGCCCATGGCGCTCCGGGTCTCCACCTCGGGCGACAGCGTGGTGACCGAGGTAGGTCCTTACGAGAGCGTTCTCCGGCCGGGCGTCCAGGTGTCCACTCGCAGCGCGATGAAGCTCGAAGGCGGCATGATGATGGGACGGACCGTCGCGAACTACGCCGGCGGCGGGGCCGATTCGGTGCGGGTGCTGCGGACCCGGGGAACCCGGAATCCGTAACGCGTAGGACGGTCGGACGGTCGGACGGTCGGTGAGGTCTGACCGCCTGACCGTCTGACCGTCTGACTCACCTTCGAATGGGCAAGCGAATGAAGCAGCGCGCCAAGCGCGCGAAGTCCGCCGCGCGAAAGGTCTTCGAGAAACTCGAAGCCAAGGTGATGGCTGCGGTCGGCCGGAGGGCGGTCAAGAGCAAGGTTCGCGGGGTCAAGGCGGTGGCCAAGAAAGCCGCCAAGCGGGCCTTGATTGCCGGCGGCGTGGCGGCCGCCGGCGTGGTGGTGAAGGAGATTCAGAGCCGGCGGCGGCGCGGCAAGCCGGCTTGACGAGCCGCCGCTACCAGCGGCGCTTCTTCTTCCGGGTTGCTTTCCGCACCGCAAGGCCCGCCGCCGCAACGGCCACTGCACCGGCCGCAATCTTGGCGGTGCGCGACTTGGAATAGCGCTTGGCGGCTTGCCGGGCGGCGCTCTGCGCCTGCTTCGCCAGCCGCCCGGCGAGAGCGGCCAGCTTTCGGAGCGCCTTGCCGGCCGCGGCGGCGCGAGAACGGATTTCCGGGGTCAGTTCCTTCTTCGCTGCCGCTGCGGATCGGGCGGCAGCTTTCGTTTTTCTGACCGCCTTGCGTACGGCGGTTTTGCGTATCGTTTTGGCCATGTCGTGATCCTCGGTTGATCGGACCCTGGGATCGTAAGCCTGGGCGGGGGGCAGGCGCAATGCGTTCCCCGGGTTCTTCGGCCTGCCCACTTGACCGTTGGACCGCCGCAAGCGACCCTTCAGCGTCGCCTGCCCCCCTCTCGCTTGGAGGACTCATGAAACGGATTGCTCTCCCGACGGTCCTGGCCGCGGTTGCGGCGTTTTCTGTCACGTCCCCCGCCCGAGCCCAGTATGTCTTCTTCGGGGGCGGCCCAACGTTTCCCATGGGGGACTTCAAGGACGTGGACGACGCCAAGACCGGCTACACCTTCCTGGCCGGGTTCGGCGCCGACATCGGCAAGAAAGGCCTCTTCATCGAAGCCGAAATCGGCCGCGGCAGCAACAGCCACGCGAACACCGGCAACCTGAAGGAAAAGACCAACGTCATCATGGCCTTCGGCGCGCTGGGCTATAGCTTCGGCGCCGTGGAGAGCAAGGTTCGGCCCTACCTGCTGGGTGGCGCGGGCCTGGTCGCCCACCAGTTCCGCACCGACGCCCCGCCGCCAAACGGTGAGGGGACCGAATCCAAGTTTGGTGCCACCGGCGCCGGCGGCATCTCGATCAAGCTGAACGAGAAAGCCAACGTCTGGCTGGAAGGCCGCTACGTCGGCTCGAAAGGCACGAGTCTTGTTGCGGGCCTCTTCGGGATCACCATCAATTTCGGAAACTGAGCACGCGACTCGCGTGCCTGCATACCCGAAGGGCCGGCACCCGCCGGCCCTTCGCATTTCTCCCCCGAGACCAGAGTAAATTTGCCGCGCCATGCTGACATTCTCGCTGCTGGGACTGGTGCTCCTCCAGGACTCCTCCGTGGCCCACAGTGGCCGCGCCAACCGCATCCATGTTCCGCTCACCCGGCTCGAGCAACCCATCAGCGTCGACGGCAAGCTCGACGAGCCGGCATGGTCCCGCGCGGCGCGACTCACCGATTTTTCCCAGTATCAGCCGGTCGACGGCCGCCCCGCGGAAGACCCGACCGAGGTGCTGGTGTGGTACGGACCCGACGCGATCTACTTCGGGCTCAGGGCTAGCGAGCTGCACGGCGATGTGGTGCGGGCCACCCGGGCCAACCGCGACAACATCACCAGCGAAGACAACATCCAGATCCTGCTTGACACCTACAACGACCGCCGGCTGGCGTTCCTCTTCGGGGTCAACGCGCTGGGCGTTCAGCAGGACGGGACCCGCAGCGATCAGTTCGGCGGTGGCGCCGGCGGCCGCTCCGCCACCGGCGGCGGCAACCAGAACATGAATCCGCTGGACGGGCACGTCGACCTCAACCCCGATTACGTCTTCGAGTCGCGGGGACGACTGGTGCCGGGCGGCTACGAGGTCGAGATCCGGATTCCCTTCAAGAGCTTGCCCTACCAGGACAAGGCCGAACAGACCTGGGGCATCAACGTGCTGCGCCGGGTGCAGCACAGCGGCTTTCAGGACTCCTGGACGCCGGCGGTCCGGGCCAGCGCGAGCTTCCTGAGCCAGTCGGGCACGCTCACCGGGATGCACGACCTTCGGCGGGGCCTGGTACTCGAATTCACCCCGACGGCCACCGGGCGTCTCGACGGGTCGCGGGTCACCCCGGGGTGGGACTATGAGAGCGCCGGCGAGCTGGGCGCCGACGTGCGCTGGGGAATCCGGCAGAATCTGACCCTGAACGGCACCTGGAACCCCGACTTTTCGCAGGTCGAGGCCGACGTCGGCCAGGTGGTGCTGAACGAGCGGTTCGCGCTGTTCTACCCCGAGAAGCGTCCCTTCTTCCTGGACGGGCTGGAGCTCTTCGACACCCCGAACCAGCTCATCTACACCCGCAGCATCGTGGCGCCCCGGGGCGGCGCCAAGCTGGCCGGCAAGCTCGGCGGCACCAACCTGGCATCGATGATCGTGGCCGACGACAGCCCTTACTCCGGGATCGGTGGCCACACCCCCATCTTCGGCGTCCTGCGCGCCCGCACCGACCTCCCGGGCAGCGGAACCCTGGGCGCCGTGTTCACCACTCGCGAGGAAGGGCCGAACCATTCGCGGCTCGGGGGCGCCGATGTCCGGCTCTACCATTCCAAGCTCTACTACGTCGAGCTGCAGGCGGCGCAGTCCTGGACCGAGCGGGGCGGCCCCCAGCGGAGCGGACCGCTGCTGCAGGCCACCTGGGACCGGACCGGGCGCGGCTGGGGGTTCCACTACACGGTGCAGGCGATCAGCCCCGAGTTCGAGGCAGCGGCCGGCTTCGTCAACCGGACCGGAACCCTCAGCGCCAACATCTTCAACCGGCTCAGCTTCTATGGGAAGCCGGGCGCGCTGGTGCAAACCGTCGGCGGATTCATCGGCGTGAGCCGGATCTGGGATTACTCGGATCCCGGCGACGGTGCGGTCGAGGGCGGTGAGTTCGTCGCTCCCAGCGCCACGCTCCGGGGCGGGTGGCAGCTCAGCGGGTCGGTAGGGCGGAATTTCTTCAGCTACGACCCGGCGCTCTACAGCGGGCTGGAGGTAGAAAGGTCCGGTCTGCCCAGCCCATTCGTGGTGCCGGGCCCGGAGGACCACCAGTGGAACGGGTCGGTCCGGGTGACCACACCGACGTACCGGCAGTTTACCGCCACCGCGAGTATTGGCCTCGCCAGGATACCGATTTTCCGGGAGGCCGCCCCGGGGCGGAGCCTCCGCATGGATGCCTCGGTGGACGTCCGGCCCAGCGCCGCACTGCGGGCCACGCTGCAGATCAGCCGGCTCACCCTGGACCGGCGGCGGGATGGCTCGAGGTTTTCCTCGGAGACCATTCCCCGCCTCAAGGTGGAATACCAGGTGAGCCGGGCGCTGTTCCTCCGGTTCGTGGGACAGTATGCCGCCCGCTCGACCAGCGAGCTGGTCGACCGCAACGGGAACCCGATCCTGAGCGGTGGCCAGCGGGTAGCCGCGACGGCCACCAACGAGCTCCGCGCCGACTGGCTCTTCAGCTATCGGCCGGTACCGGGCACGCTGGTTTACCTCGGCTATGGCTCGACGCTCGAGGAACAGCCGAGGATTCCCGGCAGCGTGCTCCGGCGCGTCAATGACGGATTCTTCGGCAAGGTGAGCTACGTGTTTCGAATGTAGGGCGGTCGGACGGTAAGACGGTCGGAGGTCGGACGGTCAGACCGACCTTACCGTCCTTGCAGCAAGCTCTTTTTCCTGATTGAGTCATAGAGGCGCCAGGTGAGCTTCCCGGCGGTCTGTCTCAGCTCCTCGAGGGGCTGGATGTCCGCTTCGGTGCTCAAGCCGAGGTCGCGCGCGAGACGAAGGATGTACGAGAGCTCGTTCAGCGATCCGACCGAGATGTCCAGGAATCTCCTGAACTCTCTTACACCCTGCCGGGCGGCACCCTCAGCCATGTTGGCAGCGGCCGAGTAGGCCGCTCGCCGCGCCTGCGAGGTCAGGCTGTAGGTCTCCGACTTGGGCCACGCACTCGTGGCTCGATAGACGGCAAGCGTCAGTTCGTGGCATTTCTCCCAGGCCTTGAGTCGCTCATAGGGGATCATTCATAGAGGATACGGCGACACTCACATCGTCACTTCACCCTAATAGCGCACCGCTTACCTACTTTCCCCACCGACCGTCTGACCGTCCGTCCGACCGTCTTACCGTCCGACCGTCTTACCGTCCGACCGTCCGACCGTCCGACCGCCTGACCGCCCGCCTTCCTTCCAACGCTCCCCCGACCCGCCGCATCTAAACGACTATAGTCATTTTAACCCGAGAACCCCAGACCCCGACCCGGAGCCGCCCCATGCCCCACCCACCCGCCGGCGCCAGTCCCGACGACCTGCTGCCCCTCCGGCCGGTCGAGGTCCTGATTCTGACCATGCTGACCGCCGGGGACCGTCACGGCTACGGCCTCCGCCAGGACATCCTCGACCATAGCCACGGGCGGACCGAGCTCGAGGCCGGGAACCTGTACCGCCACGTGCGGCGCCTCGAGGCGGCCGGGTGCCTGGCCGAATCGGACCGCCGACCCCCGGGCGCCGACGACGAGCGCCGGATCTACTATCGGCTGACCCCCTTCGGGCGACGGGTGCTCGCGGCGGAGATGACCCGCCTCCGCTCCCTGGTCCGGCTCGCCGAAGAGCGCCGCATCATCGCCCCGAACCGGGCATGAAGCCGCGCCTGGGCGAGCGGGTCTACCGGCTCCTCCTGCTGGTCTACCCTGGCCAGTTCCGGCGCCGCTACCGCGAGGAGATGCTCGCGTTCTACCGCGATCGCCGGGCGGCGGCCGGGACCGCCCCGGCCGCCCGGCTCAGACTCTGGGCTCGCCTCATCACCGACGTCTTCGGTACGGCGGCCGCCGAGCATGGCGCCGGCCTCAGGTCCCGGTTCAGACGGTCCATTCGACGGGAGCGCACCATGGAAACGTTGTGGCAGGACCTTCGCCTGGCGATTCGCGGGCTGCTTCGCGCACCGGTGTACACCACCATCGTGCTGTTCACCCTGGCGCTGGGCATCGGCGCCACCGCGGCGATCTTCAGCGTGGTGCACGCGGTTCTGCTCAAACCCCTGCCCTACCGGCACGCGGACCGCATTGTCGTGTTCTGGCACAGCAACAGCTCCGGCCGGACCTACAATGCCACATCACCCCCCGAGTATTTCGATCTCAAGGAGCAGCTCCGCGCCTTCGACGCGGTCGTGGCGATCCGGGGACAGTCCTCCACCATCCTGGGCGACGGCGGAGAACCTGAGCGGCTGTCCGCCTATGTCGTGGCCCCGGAGATCTTCGACATGCTGGGCGCCGCCCCGGCCCAGGGCCGCGGCTTCCGGGCCGACGACGGACTGCCGGGCGCCGAGAAGGTGATCCTGATCAGTGACGCGCTCTGGCGAAGACGGTTCGGCGCCGACCCGGCGATCCTGAGCCGCAAGGTGAACATCGGCGGGTTCATCCGAACCATCATCGGCGTGATGCCCCCCGGGGTGAGCTTCCCCGATGTGCCGGTGGGCTTCCTCCGGGACCGGGCCGACTTCTGGATTCCCAGCAACTACGAGTCGCTCCGGAGCGACAGTCGGGGAAACCAGTTCATCGCGGTGCTGGCACGGCAAAAGCCCGGTGCCAGCGAACTCGCGGCCCAGGCCGATCTCGATCTGGTCTCGGGGCGGCTCCGCGCGGCCTTTCCCGGCCGATACGGCGAGGAGACCGTCAAGGGATGGCGGTTTACCTCGGTGTCGCTCCGGGACCAAATGGTCGGCTCGGTGCGGCCGGCTCTCTACGTGCTCGCAGGTGCAGTCGGTCTGGTGCTGCTCATCGCCTGCGTGAACGTGGCCAATCTCATGCTGGCGAGAGGCGCGCTCCGGCAACGAGACGTGGCGGTCCGGCTCGCGCTGGGAGCCGACCGGCCCAGGCTGGTCCGCCAGCTCCTGACCGAAAGCACCGTCCTGTCGCTGGCTGGGGGAACCCTCGGCGTGCTGCTGGCATCGATCGGAGTGCCGCTCCTGCTGCGGCTGGACCGGGGGAACATCCCCCGCATGGACGGCACCGAGCTCTCCAGCGCGGTGCTGGCGTTTTCGCTGGGCGTCTCCCTGCTGACCGGCCTGCTGGTGGGTGTCGCGCCGGCACTGGCGCAGTCGCGCACCGACCTTCGGGGAGCGCTGGGCGAGGGCGCTCGCGGGGCGAGCGATGGCCGAGGCCGACGGCGGCTCCGCTCGGCTCTGGTGGCCGCACAGATGGCCATGGCCCTGGTGATCCTGGTGGGGGCGGGGCTCCTGGGCCGGAGCTTCGCGGCCCTGCAGCGAGTCGAGCCCGGCCTTGATCCCGGTGGAGTGCTGAGCATCAAGCTCAGCCTGCCGCGCGCCAGGTACGACAGCAGCTTCAAGATCACCGCCTTCTTCGACCGTCTGGCTGCCGAGGTGGCCCGGATCCCCGGCGTTACCTCCGCGAGCGCCATCAACCCGCTGCCGCTTGGTGGCGAAGGCTGGAGCGGCTCGATCGAAGTGGAGGGAATGGTCGTGCGTCCCGGAGAACCGGAGCCGCATGCCGAGTACTCGGTGGCGATGCCGGGATACTTTCGGACGCTCGGGATCCCCCTCAGGGCGGGGCGCGAATTCTCCGCCACCGACGTCGCGAAAGCTCCACTGGTTGGCATCATCGACGAGCGGCTCGCGCAGAAGTACTGGCCGGGAGAGAGCCCGATCGGAAAACGCTTCAAGGGCGGCGACGACTGGACGACCATCGTAGGCGTGGCGGGACACGTCCACCGCGCGGGACCGGCGGAAGCGGGAGAGGGCCAGATCTACATGCCGCTGGCTCAGTACACCCAGAGCGCGATGGCGGTGGTGCTGCACACCGACGGAGATCCGGGGGCATTAGCGGGTGCTCTCCGCGGGACGGTGCGGGCCCTGGACGCCGACTTGCCCACCAGTCAGATCGTGACCATGGACGATCTCGTGGTGCGTGCCACCGCCCGGCAGCGGTTCAACGTGCTGATGCTCGGCGTATTTGCCCTGGTGGCCCTGGGGCTGGCCAGCGTGGGGTTGTACGGAGTGATGTCCTTTCTGGTGACGCAGCGCACCAGGGAAATCGGAATCCGGATCGCCCTGGGCGGCAAGCCGGGCGACGTGCGCCGAATGGTCATCCGGGAGAGCCTGGTGATCTCGGTATCGGGTCTGCTGGCCGGTGGGGCCATCTCGCTGAGTCTGTCTCGCGTGGTCCGCGGGCTGCTTTTCGGCGTCACCGCCACCGACCCCCCGACCTATCTCTTCATCTCGGCGCTGCTCCTCCTCGTGGGGGCGATTGCGGCCTACGGACCGGCCCGCCGAGCCACTCGAGTCGATCCACTGGTGGCGCTGCGGTCGGATGGACAGTGAGGAGGTGAGGACGGTTGTGGGACAGATGGCAGTCCGGTTCGTCCACACCTTTGTGGGCCGCGAATTCCGCGTAGCGGACCGAGAACCAGCCAGGGGGTGACATGATCAGCAAACAGACCAAGGCGAGGGCCAAAGCGAAGGTGGCGGCCGTGATCGCCAGTGTTGCCGGAAAGAATGTCCGGGAGAAGGTGACCAAGCGGATCGTCGAGGCGAGCGATGCGGCACTGGTCAAGGTCGGCGCCGCGGCGCGCAAGCGGCAGCGGAGCCGGACCGCGAAGAAGGCGCTCAAGGGCGTCGGCAAGGCGGTGCTGGTGACCGGTGCGGCCGCCGCCACCGTGCTGGCGGGACGCGCCATCATCAAGCGGACCCGCGGATCATGAGGCGCGGATACCTCGCCACGATCGGCTTGCTGCTGGTGCTGGCCTGCCCAGGCACCAAGAAGATCAAGGAGCTGCTCGACGATCCGGCCAAATACGACGGCCAGACCGTACGGGTCGCGGGCGAGGTGAAGGAATCGGCAGGCGTGCTGGGCTACGGCGGATACACCATCGACGACGGTACCGGCACGCTTACCGTGGTGACCCAGGGAGGGGGAACTCCCCGGGTCGGCGCGCGGATCGGTGTGGAAGGAACCTTCCGCGCCGCGTTCACCATCGGCACCCGCAGCGTTGCGGTGCTGATGGAGAAAGCGCGGCGCGGTCAGTAGGTCAGGGGTTGTAGATCGCTCCGTAGCCGGAGACTCGGCCCGCGATCACGCCGAACACGGCGTAGATGACGATCGCCACCAGGATCACCACCACCGTGTATGCCACCGACTTGTCGGGCGGCGACTTCATCATGACCGGCAGGCCCAGGTACAGCAGGTAGAGCGAGTAGATCCCTACGATACTCAGGATGCTCAGCGCCGGAACGATCAGGAAAATGCCCGACAGCCATGATGCCGTGCTGGAGTAGGCCGCAAGCTTGAGGGCCTGGATCTGGCTCTTCTGGCCGCCGAAGCTCGGGGCCAGCGCGTCGATGATGAGGGCCAGGACGAACACCCCCACCAGCGCCAGGACATAGACCACGACGGCGTTGGTCAGGCCGGTGCTCATCGGCACCTTGATGCTCATGCCCAGTACCCTCACCCCAAGCATGGTCATCCCCACGAATCCCGCCACGGCTGGGATAGCCGCCAGCGGGATGATGTATCCGGTGTACAAGGAGGCCGGGGTCGCCGATTCGGCCTCGATGACCGGCCATTCCTTCTGGGGCGTGATGAGGATTGCCTTGACGCGGTCGACCAGACCCATGACTGACTCCTTGTGGAAGGGGCGAGAGGAAGGCGAGCAGAAGGTACTGCCGCGCGCCGGAGACGGACAGTGGGGGACCGACTCACCGACCTCGCAGTATGTTTTGACCATGCGCCTGACACCAGCCGCTTCTCTGCTTCTCGCGGGTGCACTCGTGGCCTGCCGCGCCCGGCCCCCCGCGCCCGCTCGCCCCGGCCAACAGTCCCCGACTCCAGCGTCCACCCCGGGCATCGTGACCGCCGAGACGGTCGCAAGGGGCCTGGAACACCCCTGGGGGCTGGCGTTTTTGCCCGACGGCCGGATGCTGGTGACCGAGCGGCCGGGGCGGCTTCGGATTGTCAGCGTGAAGGGGGTGCTCTCCCCGCCGCTTAGCGGCGTCCCGGCGGTAGCCGCAGCCGGACAGGGCGGCCTGCTCGACGTGGCCCTCGATCCAGGATTCGCTTCGAATGCGCTGATCTACCTCTCCTTCGCGGAGCCCGGCGATGGCGGCACCGCGGGTACCTCCGTCGCACGCGGCCGGCTCACCGAAACTGGGCTCGAAAACGTTGAAGTGATCTACCGGCAGACGCCAAAGCTGAAAGGGACCGGGCACTTTGGATCGCGCCTTGTGTTCGGCACCGACGGCACCCTGTTCATTACCCAGGGGGATCGCGCGGACTATCGCGAGAAGGCCCAGGACCTTTCCCAGGGGCAGGGGAAGATCGTGCGGATCAATCCCGATGGGTCGGTCCCGGCGGACAACCCGTTCGTCGGCCGGGAGGGAGCCCTCCCCGTCATCTGGTCGTACGGACATCGCAACCTTCAGGGCGCGGCGCTGCATCCGGAGACCGGCCGGCTCTGGACGGTGGAGCACGGTCCCCAGGGCGGCGACGAGCTGAATCATCCGGAGGCCGGCAAGAACTACGGCTGGCCGGTCATCAGCTACGGTCTGGAGTACTCCGGGGGCAAGATCGGTGAGGGCTCCGCGAAGGAAGGGATGGAACAGCCGGTGTACTTCTGGGATCCGGTCATCGCCGCATCCGGCCTGCAGTTCTACACCGGCGACGCGTACCCGGGCTGGAAGGGGAGCCTCTTCGTGGGATCGATGACGCCCGGGGCCCTGGTTCGGCTGGAGCTGTCCGACGGGGGCGTGGTGCGGGAGGAGCGATACCTGGGTGAGCTGGCTGAACGGATCCGTGACGTGCAGCAAGGGCCGGACGGATTGCTGTACCTGCTGACCGACAGCCCGAATGGGCGGGTGCTCCGGGTAGTGCGCCGGTCAGCGCCCTGACAGGGAGACCGCAAAGCTCCTCACCGCCCGGAGCGCGCGGCGGGATTCGAAGTACCACTCGGCCCGACCCTCGAGGTAGGCCCGCCAGCGCGAGAGATTCCGGAAGTAGTGCATCTCGATGCGCGGGACGTCGTAGCGATCGCTGTCGCGACCGGCCCGCTGGAGCCGGGTGCCGACCGAGATCGCGTACCAGCGGGCGATCATCTCACGCACCGTGGCACTGGATGCCCCATAGGGCGGCGCAAAGCAGGACGGCTCCCGGCCCAGCCGGCTTCCGATTTCCTCCCGGCATTGCCGAACCTCGCGGGCCAGTGCATCCGGCGGCAGTGCGGTCAGGTTCGGGTGGGAGACGCTGTGGCCGCCAAACTCGATCCCCTGCCCTGCCAGCTCCTTGATCTGTTCCCAGCTCATCAGCGACCGGGCGGGATCGGTGTTCGCTCCCGCCCAGTCTTCCCGACCACCCATCTTCCCGGTGGGAAGGAAGACCGTGGCGCTCCATCCTCGGGCCAGCAGGACCGGCGCAGCCTGGTCCGCGAAATCGGCGAAGCCGTCATCAAAGGTGATCACCACCGAGCGGGGCGGAGGCTCGGGGCCTCCATCCAGCCAGGCCGCCAGCGACGCCAGTGACACCGGCCGGTACCCCGACTCGGCGAGTGCGTCCATGTGGCCCCGAAACACCGCGGGCGGAATGCTGGTCGGCCCGGGGTCGGCGGAAATCGAATGGTAGGTGAGGACGTTGATGCGAGGTCCCACGATCACGGCCTACCCTGGGGCTCGTACCAGGCGATTGTAGACCGAACCGATGATCCGGCCGAGGGCGTAGCCGACGACAAAGCCGTAGATGAATCCGATGAAGCTCCCGATCACCGACACCGAGTAGCCTGGGAAATAGGCCCGCAGGAGTCCGAGATGCTGACCCACATTGGGCCCGCCCTTCATCACCAGAATCAGCGTAGCCAGAAAGAGTCCGCCGCCCATCAGCAGACCGATCGCGATGCCCCAGGCGCGGGCGTTCAGCCGGGCGAGGGTCCGCTTGAGCTCCTGACTCTCGTCTTGCGAAGTCGTCATGTGCGTGGCCTGAGGGTCAGATGTGGTCGAGGAAGTCGCGGGTTTGCGTGAGCTCTGCACGGCTCCGGATCACGAACAGCGAAATAGCGACCATCAGATTTCGGCAGAAGGCCAGGAACCATCCGAAGACAAAGCCCATGAAGGCGCCCCAGAAAGCCCCGATCAGGGCGCCGGTCCAGGACACCGAGTATCCCCGGAAATACACGGAGAGCAATCCCAGGTAAGGGCGATCCCCCCTGGGGACATAGATCGTGCCGACCGTGACGAGAAACACCAGCAAGGCAACCGCGACGCCGAGGGCCGCACCGAACGCCGCCTTGTCGAGCGGGGCGAAGGCGAGCAGCAGCTCGGATGGCAACCCGCTTGCCGGCGCTGGATCGGGCGCTTTGGCGGTCATGGACTCACCTCCCTCCCTGATTGGTGAAACCTACACCGTGCACCGCCGCATCCCGAGGTGTGAGGGCAGCCGGCGGCTCGACCCGGGGCCGGCCGTGGAGCAGGTGGAGGGCGAGTCCGGCCACCACCGCCACGCCGCTCAGCAGGTAGTACCAGAGGTTAAAAGGGATGACGCCAAGCGCGAACAGCGGCCCCTGCTCCCGGGCGAACCACCGGATCAGCGCATGGTTCGACGCGATAACCAAGGCCCACAGGGTGGCCGTGACGGCCAGCAGAACCCATCGTCCGGTGAGAAGAGCCACCGGAATCAACAGCAGGCCGGCGCACGCCATGGCGGCCTTGAGTGGCTCGCCCCGCTTGAGGTTCAGGTTGGCCGGTTGGGCCAGGCGTTCCCGCTCGAGCAGCAGGCGAACCCAGGGAATGGCGCGGTCCAGCAGATCGGTCCGGGCGGAGCCGAAAAACCGCCACCGTTTCAGATGGGCGCCCTGGATCTCCGGACGGATCGCGATCCGGGAGCCACGGTCGCGAAGCCGGTAGCCTAGCTCGATGTCCTCGATCTGTGGCCGGGGATAACGCGCATCGTTGAAGCCGCCCGCCGCCAGGAACGCGGACCGGCGGACCGCGCCGCAACCGGCCCAGAAGGTGTCGGTCTCGCCCGCGCTGGCGACGTGCACGTAGCGATGGAGCAGGTTGCGGTACCGGGAGAGAAATCCCGGCTCCGGTGGGTCGTCGTCATACGCGCCGAACATCGCGTCCAGCGACGGATCCTCTGCGATGGCCTCCGCGACGCGGCGAAGGGTGTCGGCATGCGCCCGCACATCGGCATCGATGAAGACCACCCACTCGCCCCGGCTTACTTCCACTCCGCGGTTCCGGGCGAACCCGGGGCCGTGTGGCGCGCCGGGAAGGGTGAGCACGCGATCCGCCCAGCGCGATGCGACCTCCGCCGTCCCGTCGGAGCTGGCATCGTCCACCACGATGAGCTCCCACTGAGTCCTGGGCAGATCGCTTTTCGCCAGCGCACCGAGCGAGTCCGGCAGGAGGTGAGCCCCCTGGTGGGCCGGGACGATGACGGAAAGCAGCGGCAAGGCTACTCCTTGGCGCTCAAGGCGGGTTCCGCGCGGGGTGGCTCGAGCTTCTGCTCCTCATGATACTCGAAATCGGTGTTCACCTCCCAGATATCGTGCTGCGCCCCCTGCATGTTCCAGATGGCCATCATGGCGGTGAGCATCGAGTGGTCCTGATTGTTGTACTTGTGCATGCCGTTCCGGCCGACCGTGTGAAGATTCGGAATTGGATCGATCGTCTCGCGCACCTTGTCGAGGCAATCCCGGTACTGCGCGTCGTAAATCGGATACGCCTTGGGCATCCGGATGACGGTACCGTCCACCACCTTGATGTCCTTGGCGAGCTTGAGCTCCTTCAGCTCCTTCGTGGCCAGCTCGACCAGCTCGGCATCGGTGCTGGACCAGAGCCCGTCTCCCTTGAAGCAGAAGTATTCCAGGCCCAGGCAGGTCCGCCCCGGATCGGGGACCATCGCCTTGCTCCAGTTGTTGAAGTTCTGGATCCGGCCCACCTTGACGCCCGGGGTGTGGATGTAGATCCAGTTGTCGGGGAAGAGGTTCTCTCCCTCGAGAATCAGGGCCACCACGATGAAGTCCCGGTACCGGAGTCCCTCGGCGGCGGTGCGGGCTTCCAGGGAGACCGGAGGCTCCAGCGCCCGCACCAGCGACCGCACCGGCATGGTCGAGATCACATGCTCGGCCGGAAATCGCTGCTCGCCCGCCGGAGTCGACGCCCGCACCCCGGTGACGCGGCGTTCGCCGGTCAAGGGATCGACCTCACATTCGATGGCGGAAGCATAAGAACACATCAGCACCTTGTTGCCCATCGCCTCGACC
>Ga0114129_10005217_pt1 | contig 18308 bp, 13 predicted proteins | sample RhiMetdeltSRZDD1_FD_80071 | JGI IMG/M metagenome (GOLD analysis project Ga0114129, IMG submission 80071) | Populus rhizosphere microbial communities from Tennessee, USA - Rhizosphere MetaG P. deltoides SRZDD1 (version 2) (version 2) | ecosystem: Host-associated > Plants > Roots > Rhizosphere >...
CGCGGGGTGCCGTCGATCGCCGAGACGTCCCACGGCCCGCCGCCGGCGCGACCGGCGCCCGACGGCGGGCCCTGGAGAGCGACGACCGCCGCCAGGAGCGCAACCACGGCGACGGCGGCCTGCCACCGGGGCGCGGCCCGCGGCCGCGGCGCCCGGGGAGCCTCGAGCCTCGCGAGCAGCTCCGCCGGAGAGCCGCGATGACCCAGCGGCCGCAGCGCCTCCTCGAGACGCTGCACCTCGGGATCGGGCGGACCGGAGCCGTCCCAGAGATAGTCGTCGCTCACGATGCCCTCCCCTGGAGCTTCGCGCGGAGCTGCATCATGCCGCGATGCAGGTTGACGCGCACCGACCCGGGCGACAGCCCGGTACGCTCGGCGATCTCCGGCCCCGTCATCCCTTCGACGAGGCGCAGGACGAGCGTCTCGCGGTACGCCTCCGGCAGCGTGCGGATCATGGCCAGGATCCCGTGGCCCTCACCCTCCGGGTGGATCGCCCCTGGGATCTCCTCGGGAAGCTCCTCCGTCCGATGCCAGCGGCGGTGCCGGTCGTTCGCCCGGTTGCGGGCGATCGCGGCCAGCCAAGGCCCGAAGAACGACGCATCCCGGAGCTGGCCGAGGGCCTGCATCGCGGTCATGAAGACGTCCTGCACGAGGTCCTCCACCTCCGGGCGCGGCACCCGCGCGAGCAGGATGCCGTGGACCATCGGCGCGTATCGGACGTAGAGATCGCCGAAGGCCGTGCGGTCGCCCTGCCGGGCAGCGTCGACGAGATGTGCCGGCGTGAGTTCGGTCAAGAGGCGGCGCTCGGGGGCCCCACACCAGGATAGGCGCCGCCGTGGGGCGGAGTGTTAACGGCCGGCGGTGACGATACTACCGCCGTCGGCGTGGACGGCGCGGATGGCGGCGAGGACGTCGTCGCAGGGGGCGTCCTTGGCCAGGATGGCGGCGGCGCCGCCGGCCCGGGCCTGGCGTACGAGATCGCCGGAGTGGATGGTGACGACCACGATCCGCGCCTGGGGATCTTCGGCACGGATGACACGGATGGCCTCGAGACCACCGTTCTCGGTGTCGAGGTCGCCGGGCATGCACAAGTCCATGAGCGTCACGTCGGGCCGCTGGGCGCGATACAGCGCCACCGCGCTGGGTGCGCTCCAGGCCTCGCCCACGACGCACATGTCGGGCTGCCTGTCGACGATCGTCGACAGGCCGAAGCGGAAGACGAGGTGGTCGTCCGCCAGCATCACGCGAATCGGCTCGGGGCTCGCCACGGTTCAGGTTCACGGTATCGCCTTCGGCAACGCGCGGGCAAGGTTTCATTCGGCCCATCGCCGGTAGCACTTTCGAACAGCCGGTGTACCCCGGACGAACTAGCCACTGCGCGTACAATCGGGCCTGTAGCGATGCCCGATTTCCGGCTGAGATTGCATCCCCTGAGTGAGCCGCTCGGCCATTCCCGGACGGTGCAGTCGGAGCCGATCGATGCACCGCTTCCCGCCGAGGCGGCCGGCGTCGACGACAAGGTCGCCCTGCGCCTGTTCCGCGCGGCCGCCGGTCTCGAGCCCAACGACGCGGACTACCACTACATCCTCGGCCTCGGCCTCGCCCGCGCCGGCCGCCACGCGGAGGCGGCGGCCTCTTTCCGCGAGGCGCTGTCGCTGCACCGCGCCGATGCCGACTACTACAACGCCTACGGCAGCGCGCTGTGGGAAATGGGCTACGACGAAGAGGCGGGGGACGCCTTCCGCGAGGTGCTGCGGCTGCGTCCCGGCGATCCGTGGGCACTCAACGGCCTCGGCTGCGCGCTCACTCGAGTCGGCCGCGAGGCGGAGGCGATCGCCCTCTTCCACGAAGCGCTGCGCGAGACGAGCGACGACGACCTCTCCGGCAACCTCGGCATCGCCCTCTGGCGATCGGGCAACACCACCGGCGGCTTGAAGTCGCTGCGGCATGCGGTGAGCCTCGACCCGCGGTCGGCGCACTGGCAGCGGCAGCTCGCGCTGGGTCATGCCGAGCTCGGGCAGCACGACAACGCCGCCGCCGCGCTGCGCAAGGTGCTGGCCATCGACCCGAAGGATGCCGGCGCCCACGTCGATCTCGCCTGCGCGCTCTTCGACGCCGGCCGGTTCGACGCCGCCGAGGAGGCGCTACAACAGGCGCTCCACGTGGACTCGGCAGTGGTGGCGGCGGCGCGCCCGCGGGTTCACGAGATCCGCAGCGCGCTGCAGCTCATGAAGCTCAGGCACGATATCGGCCGGTGGCGAAAGCGCCGGGGTGTGCCCGCCTTCGCGTTCACTCTCGCCGATGCCGTGGCCGCCCTCCGCTCTCGTCGGCCCGTCTCCACCGGCCTCGCCATCGCCGTGATCCTGGCCGCGGCCTACCTGGGGGCACGCCTGATTCCCGGGCAGGTGACGCGGTATCTACTCTTCGACGACGTCGCCGCCATCGCCGGGGCGCCGATCGACAACGACGACGACATCCGCGACCGGCTGCGTCACGCCATCACCGCCCGCGGCATGGAGGCGTATCTCACCGAGGAGAGCTGCGACGTCAGGACGCGCCCGAAATGGCGGCGTATCGTGTGCCGCTACGAGATGCCGATGGTGCTCCTGCCGGGCATGCAGTACCAGGCCCGTTTTCTCATCGACGTGGAGCGTCCGTACCTGACGCAGCCGGAGACGCTGCACTTCTGATCGATTCCTTGTCGGCGGTCGGGAAGTCGGCGGGGACTTTCAGCGTGACCGCGCCCGTCGCCGCCCACTCGACGCTGCGCGCGAACACCGTCTGGAAACCGACGCAATCGAGGGCGCTCTGGTCGGCCTGGTCGTGCCACTGGTGGCCGAGCAGCGTCGTCACCACGCGGCCCTTGCCGTAGGGGATCACCCAGGTCATGGGCTCGTGCTCACCGGTCCCCCCCGTCTCCTTGGCCGAGAACGCGCTGTCGAGCACCGTCATGTTCCGCCCGGGGCCGCGCTGCCCGTGCGAAAGCTGGTCACGGCCGTGTTTCCATTGCGCGGGCAGCCCGCTCATGATCGGGTGATCGGCCGCGCGCACCTTCACCACGAAGACATGCGACGGCCCGTGCCCCGCGCCCGGGCCTTCGCCCTTCGGCGTGCGCACGAGGGCGCCGGTGGCGTCCTCGATCGTGATTCGGTCGCTGTAGTCGGGCTTGCGCCAGCCGAGGCCGATCATCTCGTTCCACTCCGGCCACTCGGGAAACGGATTGTTGGCGGCGTGGACCACGACCACCCCGCCGCCCCCCTCGACGTACGCGACGAAGGCGCGGCGCACGCGCTCCGGCCACGCCTCGCCGTTGTAGTTGCTGACCACGGCATCGGCGCCCGCGAAGTTCGGCCGCCACCCCTCCCACGCGGCGGCGGGGGCCCCCTTCGCCGGCGTCGTCGACACCGCGACGGTGAAGCGCTTCGTCGCCGTCAACGTCGCCCGCAGCGCCGCCGTCGTCCGCGGCCAATCGTGATTGTTCTGGCCGTCGAGGATCAGGACCCGCGGCCGGTGAGCACAGCCGGCCAGACACGAGACGGCGAGAAGCAGCGGGATCAAGCGCATGGGCGAAAAGGGGTCAGGTCTGTCGTATGGCTTATAGTCGCCGAAAGGGTCTTCCACTAGACAGTCTCCTGGAGTATGCTCCGGCCATGGTGGACAAGAGCCGGCGCGGCGACATGCTGCAGGGCACTCTGGACGTGCTCGTTCTCAAGACGTTGATCTCGGGCCCCGCCCACGGCCACACCATCGCCCACGTCATCGAGCGGGGATCAGAAGACGTCCTACAGGTCGAGCACGGGTCCCTCTATCCGGCCCTCCACCGCCTGGAGGACCGCGGCCTCATCGCGTCGTTCTGGGGGACGTCCGAGAACAACCGCAAGGCGAAGTATTACCGGATCACGCCGACGGGACGGAAGCACCTCGTGAAGGAGCGCGGACGCTGGGAGGCGCTGGTGCAGGCGGTCGCGCGCGTCCTCGGCCCGCCGAAGGAGGAGTGCGAGTGAGCTGGCGGCGCTTCTTCGAGCGGCGCCGGCGGGACGAGGACTTCGCCCGCGAGCTCGAGGCCCATCTCGCCCTCGAGATCGACGAGCTCGTGGCGCGTGGTGTGCCGCGGGACGAAGCCCGCGCCCGTGCCGCCCGCAAGCTCGGTAACCGCACGTCGCTGCGCGAGGCCGCGTACGAGCACAACAGCGTGTTGTCGCTCGAGGCCCTCCTGCGCGATCTGCGCTACGGCCTCCGCCAGCTCCGACGGAACCCGCTTTTCACCACCGTCGCCGTGCTCTCGCTGGCGCTGGGCATCGGCGCCAACGCGGCCGTCTTCTCGTTGATCGACCAGACCGCCTGGCGACCACTTCCGATCGACGAGCCGGAGAAGCTCGTGCTGCTCCACCAACCGGGGCCGCTCTCCGGACACTCCTCGACCGACGGACCGGACGGCCCGTCGTTCAGCTACCCCATGCTCAAAGGCCTGCAGCGGCGCCAGACCCCCTTTGCGGGCCTGGCCGGGTCGCGGCCGACGATCGTCACCGTCTCGAACCGAGGCGAAGGCACCGTCGCTACGGCTCACCGCGTGTCGGGCAACTATTTCGACGTCCTTGGTCTCCGCCCTGCGGTCGGACGCCTGCTGACGGAGCAGGACGACGTCACGCCCGGCGCGCATCCCGTCGTCGTGCTCGGGCACCACTATTGGGCTCGGCACTTCGATGCCGATCGTGCCGTCGTGGGTCGCGACCTCGTCGTCAACGGAATCCACTTGACCATCGTCGGCGTCGCGCCGCGCGGGTTCTTCGGTGAGCGCCACGGCTCGGCGGCACCCGAGCTGTTCGTACCGCTTTCGATGAACCGGGAGATGGAGCCCGGCTGGAACGGCTTCGAAGACCGCCATGAGCACTGGATCGAGCTGATGGCGCGCCTCAAGGCCGGCGTGACAGCAGGGCAGGCGCGCCGCGAGATCAACGCGGCCTACCGGGCCGAGCTCCTCGAGGACATCGCCACGCTGGGCCACGGCACTGACGAGGATTTCCGGCGGCGCTACCGCGCGAAGGAGATCGTGCTGAAGCCCGGCGGGCGAGGGCGCCACACCGGGAGCAGCTACGACGAAACGCGGCGCCGGCTGCTGGCGCTGCCCGCCATCACCCTGCTCGTGCTCCTCATTGCCTGCGCGAACATCGCGGCCCTGATGCTGACACGTACCGACGCGCGGAATCGCGAGATCTTCGTCCGCCGATCCCTCGGCGCACCGCGCAGCGCCCTGGTCCGACAGGTTCTCGTCGAGTGCACCCTGATCGCCGCCGCCGGATGCGGCCTCGGGTTGATCGTCGCGTCGTGGATGCTGCCGCTCCTCGCCGCTCACCTCAGCACGGCCCCCGTCGGTCCCCTCTCCATGACGCTCGACCGGCGTGTCGTTGCGGCGGGCCTCGTGTTGTCCGCCGGTACGGTGCTCGTGTTCGGAGTCTATCCAGCGCTGCGCGCCGCCGCGCCCGAGATCGGCGCCTCCCTACGTGCGGAATCGACGCAGCTGACGGCCACACGCGGCGCACGCTTCTTCCGCGCGGCGCTAGTGTCCGGCCAGCTCGCGATATCCCTCTTCCTGCTCATTGCGGCGGGGCTGTTCACGAAGACGCTGGTCAACCTGCGGGGGATCGACCTGGGGTTCGCGGTGGATGGGCTCGTGGCCTTCCAAGTCGAGCCCGAGCTCAACCGGTACAGCAAAGAGCAAGCGGCGGCGTTCTACGCGCGAGTTCGGGAGCGCGTCGCATCCATGCCCGGCGTGCAGCAGGTCTCGATGACGACATGGCGTGTCGTCGCCGGCAGCCGCAGCGGGAGCACGGTCGCCCTCGAAGAGAGGCCTGAAGGCCTGGCCGAAGGGCCGCGGTGCGCGTACACGATGGTCGATGCCGACTACCTGCGTACGCTGCGGATCCCTCTGCGAGCGGGCCGAACGTTCTTGCCCGAAGAGCTGTCGGGCGAGCCGAGCGTGGCCATCGTCAGCGAAGCGTTCGCGCGGGCCGTCTTCGGAGAGCAGAGTCCGCTCGGACGCCGCTTCCTCGCCAGTCACAGCCGACAACCGATCGAAGTCGTGGGCGTGGCCGGCGACGGCAAGTATTCGTTCCTCCGCGAGGATCGCGAGCGTTTCTACTACCTGCCCCTCGGCCCGCGCACGAAATGGCAGGGGCGCGTGTTCTATCTCCGAACCAGCGTCCCCGTCGAGCCGTTGGCGCCGCGCATTCGGCACGAGGTCGGCGCCCTCGATCCCCTGGTGCCAGTACGCCGACTCAGGCCCGTGCGCGCGCAGATCGAACAGAGCGTCGCCAACGAACGGGCATTCTCCATCTTGAGCTCGTGCATGGCGGGCATCGCGACCCTGCTGGCCGCTATCGGCCTCTATGGAACCCTGGCGCACGCGGTGGCGCGCCGGACACGTGAGATCGGCATTCGGGTGACGCTCGGAGCCACCGTCCCCGACGTTCGGCGGCTCCTGGGCCGGGACGTCGCGTGGTTGTTCGCGGTGGGCGGAGGGCTCGGCTTGATAGCGGCAGCGTGGCTCACGCGCCTGGCGCGGGCATTGCTGTACGAAGTGCAGCCCTGGGATCCAGCCATCTACTCATGGGCAGTGTTCGTCCTCGGCGCGGTCACTCTCCTCGCCATGCTCGGCCCCGCGCGGCAGGCGACACGTATCGACCCCATCCTCGCCCTGAGGCAGGACTGACATGAGCTGGCGAAACTTCTTCGAACGGCGCCGGCGCGACGAGGAATTCGCCCGCGAGCTGGAGGCTCATCTCGGACTCGAGATCGACGAGCTCGTCGCCCGCGGCTTGACTCCGGAGGAAGCGCGCGCCGCCGCCGCCCGCAAGCTCGGCAACCGTACGTCCCTCCGTGAGGCGGCGTACGAACGCAACAGCCTGCTGTCGCTGGAAGCGGTGTGGAAAGACGTGCGCTACGGCGTCCGCCAGCTGCGGCGCCATCCGTTGTTCAGCATCGTGGCCGTCGTCTCGCTCGGGCTGGGCATCGGAGCCAGCACGGCCATATTTTCTCTGCTCGATCAGTCGATCCTCCGCACACTGCCGGTGCCGCGTCCGCACGAGCTCGTCCACCTCTTCCATCCCGGCCCGCGGGAGGCCGGCACCTCCGAGGACGACGAACCCGGCTCCACCTTCAGCTATCCGGTGATGCGCGCCCTGGAGGACGCACCCGGGGCCTTCACCGGCGTCGCCGGCTCGCGTCAACTCGGTGTGCGGGGGCGCGTCAGTGGGGCCGATGCCGTCGAGCGGCTCACCGCCGAGCGTGTGTCGGGGAGCTACTTCGCCGTCCTCGATCTGCAGCCGGCGCTCGGACGGCTGCTCGCGCCCGACGACAACCGCACCCCCGGCGGCCACTCCGTCGTCGTCCTGTCCCATCGCTATTGGTCGACGCGTTTCGGCGGCGATGCGGCGGTGATCGGACGGACGATGATCATCAACGATTGTCCGATGACAGTCGTGGGCGTCGGACCACGGGGCTTCGTGGGGCAACGGCGCAGTCGCGCCTCCGATCTGTTCGTGCCGTTTGCGATGAACGGCGACATCGACAGGGAATGGACGCAGAAGCACGGCTTCGAGCGGGGCTTCCAATGGATCGAGGTCTTCGCGAGGTTGAAGCCGGGCACGGACTGGCCTCAGGCGAGCACCGCGATCGCGACCCCCTACCGCGCGGAAGTCGAGAAAGACCTCGCCGCGGAAACGTTCTCGCCCGAGAGGCAGGCCAAATACCGCGCCAAGCGGGTCATCCTGGGTGCGGGCGCCTATGGACGGGGCGGCCTCGGCGACAAGGCACGCCGCCATCTCTTCGTGGCCCAGGGAGCCGCTCTTCTCCTCGTCCTGCTCGCGTGTGCCAACGTCGCGGGCGTGCAGTTGGGGCGCTCCGTCGCGAGAGGCCGGGAGACGTTCGTGCGTCTCGCCCTCGGTGCGTCGCGTCGCGTGCTGGTACGCCAGCTGTTGGTCGAGTCCAGCCTGCTCGGAGCGATGGGGAGCGCGCTCGGGGTGGCGGTGGCGTTCTGGAGCTTCCCGCTTCTTCGAGCGGCGCTGCCAAGCGCTCCGCTGGGCACGCTCGCGACACTGGACGGCCGCGTCCTGGGCTTCGGCCTGACGTTGACCTTCATGACCGTGCTTCTCTTCGGGCTCTACCCGGCGCTGCAGTCCTCGCGCCGCGACCTCGCCATCGGGATCAAGGACGAGTCGGGCCAGGCCAGCGCGGCGCCGTCGATCGGGCGTTTCCGGCTCGCGCTGGCCACCGGACAGGTCGCGGTGTCACTGCTGTTGCTGGTCTCCGCGGGGCTGTTTGTACGGACCGTTCTGAACCTCACACGCGTCGACCTCGGCCTGCGTGTCGACGGTCTCTATTCGTTTGGTGTCCGGCCAAAGCAAGACGGCGCCGCCAAGCGCGTCCCCGGTTTTGTCAGCGCGCTCAAGCAACGTCTTGCCGCCATCGATGGCGTCCGCGCAGTGACGACGGCGAATGCCGCCGTCATCTCGGGCACGCACTACTCGCGGGGGCTGCGCATCGAAGGCATCGAGCCGCCGCCGGGTGAAAATATGCTCTCCGTCGCTTGCCTGGACGTCGATGTCGACTATTTCCGCACGTTGGGGATGTCCATCGTCGCCGGACGCGACTTCCTCCCCGCCGACCTCGGACGAAAGGACCAGGTGGTCGTCGTCAACGAGATGTTCGTCACACGCTATTTAGCGGGTCGAAACGCGGTCGGGGGCCGAATCTTCAGGGGCCGGGCGCCGGTCGAGATCATCGGCGTGGTGAGGGACGCCAAGTACAGCCATCTCCGTGACGCCACCGAGCCGATCTTCTACGCTCCCATTGCGACGGGCGACGGCGTCGAGCTCTACGTGCGATCGGAGAGCTCGCTCGACGAGGTCCGCGCGCGACTCAAGACGGCCGCCGCCGCGATCGACGCCGAAATCGAGATCCGGCGGCTCAAGACGATGCGGATGCAGTTGAACGAGGCGATGTCCGAGGAACGCAACCTCTCGGCGCTCACCGTGTCGTTCGCGGCAGCGGCCACGTTGCTGGCGGGCCTCGGCCTGTACGGAGTCCTCGCCTACAACGTGGCGCGGCGCACGCGGGAGATCGGGATTCGCGTGGCACTCGGGGCCGGCGCGCGGGAGATCCGGCGTTTGCTGCTGCGCGAGGTGGGGCTGCTGTTCGTGGCGGGCAGCGTGCTCGGTGTCGGCGGCGCGGTCTTCGTCGGCCGGCTGATCGAGAAGCTGCTCTACGAGGTGCGTCCCTGGGATGCCCGCGCTTTCGCCAGCGCCCTGGCGTTGCTGGCGGTGATGGCCGCCATCGCCGCCTTCGGTCCCGCCCGCCGTGCCGTGCGCATCGATCCCATCGTCGCCCTGCGGCACGAGTGACGACAAGAGGAGAAGGGGCCAGGCCGGTCGATGGCTATAAGCCATACGACAGACCTGACCCCCAGTAGACAACAAACAACAGACCTGACCCCAATCAGCCTACGGCTGGCAGGGGATGCCGCCGAGGTAGATCGCGATGTGCTCGGTGTCGCCGGTGTAGTGGATCAGCGAGTAGCCGTTCGTGGTGTTGGCCCAGCCGGCGAGGTGGAGCTGGTGGGCACAGGCGGTGTTGCTGAACTGGTAGGTGACGGTGGTCGAGCTCACGCCGGACCACGTCGGGCTGGCGTCGTGCACGCCGATGTACTGGTCGGACGTGACGCCGGCCGACTTCGCGCTGCCCCAGTTGTCGGCCAGGCCGTAGTTGTAGAGATGGCCCTCGTTGTCCCAGGCCTTGAACGTGATGTCGATCGTGTCGGAGCCGCTCGTGATGAGCGCGCACTCGTTCAGGGGCTGGCCGTCGTGGGTGACCTTCTCGATGTCCATGACCGGCGGGTTGTTGTCGACGAGCAGCGACACCTGGCCGTTCTGGCCCAGCGGGCTGTAGCCCGCGTCGTACAGCTCCACGCGCAGGTTGTGCTTCGTGTTGCTGAACTTGGTCGAGTCGAGCACGAAGCCGAGATCGGGGATCGCCCAGATCTCGCCCGCCGCCGGGATCTTGTAGAAGCCCGCGTTGGGCGCCACCGGCTGGAGCGTGAACATGAAGATGGTCCACTTGTAGTTGGTCCAGGTGGCGATGTCGAGGGCGTTGTCGACGAACACCTTGTAGTACGTGGCGCCCGACGCGAGCATCCCCGGGAAGTTCATCATCACGTGGATGGAACCGCCGAAGGACGCGTTCTTGACCTGGAAGAAGTAGCCGGGGTCCGTGGTGGCCTGGCCGCTGACGGAATCGATCTCCGTCGACGGGATGAAGCCGAGGCGCGTGATGACCGGGCCGCCGAGGCCGCCCGACAGGGACACCTTCGACATCACGTTCGTGCTGGCGACGTAGAGCACGTCGGGGTTCAAGCTGCGGACCACGGAGGTCGGCTGAGCCGGAAGCGCCGCAACGGCCGTGAGCGTGGCCGGGCTCGCGCTGACGTCGATGAAATGCAGGCGGTTGCCCGGTGTGCGCTCGACGAGCCAGATCGCGCTCTGGTCGTCGGCCGCCCAGTCCATGAACCAGGGGTTCTGCAGGCCCGAGATGACAGTCGTCTTCGCTTGGGTAACGAGGTTCACCTTGCTGACCTCGGTGGACTCGCTGATGTAGGCGGTCTTGAAGTCCGGCGTCATCACGAGGCCGCGCGGGCTGGACAAGCCGGTGAAGACAGCCGTCTTGTTGCCGCTGCCCAGCTCGACCTTCCACAGCGTGCCCGACGCGTAGTCCACGGTGTAGGCGACGAAGGCGCCGGGGTCGAGGACGAGCTCGAATGGGATGCCCAGGCCGCTGGCCACCAGCGTCTTCGTGTTGGACCCGAGCGCCTGCTTCCACAGCTCCCCGACCCTCGTCGTGACGTATCCAATGTTGAAGGCCGGCAGCAGGGCCACGTCGTTCGGATGGACGTAGCCGTTGCTGATCAGGGTAACGGCGCCGTTGGCGGTGTTGACCTTCGAGAACTCGCCGCTTCCGGCCTCGACGAAGTACACGTGCTGGTTGGTCGGATGGTAGGCCATACCCATGCCGGTGCTCAGGCCGTTGACGAACGGGGTGACGGTGGCGGCTTGTACGGCGGTGGTCGTGAGGCCCGCCGCGATCAGAGCGGCGAGCCGGACCATACTGCGGAACAGAGGACGCATGTCTTCTCCTTCTCCTTTATTGGCGGCGCTCAGCGCGCGCCCAACTGACTACCGGAATCCGGCGGAACGGTGCACGACACGGGCGACGCGACGCAGCGGTCCCAGGGACGGCCGGCGGCGATGAAACCGGTCACCGGCCACTGCGCGTCGGAAACGACGGTCTTGCCGATGGGGATCATCTCGACGGCGGCGTAACGCGTGCCGTCCTCGGCCGACAGCCCGTCGTGGTGGACCATGCAGCCCGTCTGCAGCACGCCCATCGCGCGCTTGTAGACGCCCTGGTCGACGTAGCCGCACTCGAAGCGGCTCATGTTCTTGTCGACGCGCTCGATCGGGGCGTCGCCGTACGCCTCCAGACGCCGGCGCACGTCGGCGATGTCCAGCGTGTCCTGCCCCTTTTCCGACAGGCGGTAGGTCGGCCAGTCGACGTCGAAGCCGATCGGATCGCCCGCGTTCGAGAACCAGACGGCGATCTTCGAGCCGGCGCCGGCGACGAAGGTGCCGCCGACCTCGCGGGAGAAGATGGCGATGTTGGCCACGACCTCGTCGCCCCACCGCTCGCCTTCGGCGGCGCCGCCCTGGTGCAGGTACTTCGACCCCATGAAGACGAGCGTCTCGCCCTCACCGAGAGGCGCGAGGCTGTCCAGATGGCGCGCGATGAACTCTCGGCCGTAACGCTCGAGGGTGTCGGGGCCGCCGAGGCGCTTCGGACCCGCCGCCGCGATCATCTTCTGGTCGTCGATGTGGCCGCGGTAGCGGAACCGCGAGCCGTCGCCCGCGACCTCGAGATACCAGCTTCCGTCGGCGCCGGGAAGGAACGTCGCCCGCGGCGAGACGCGCGGCGTCCCGGGATTGTCCATGTGGATGCGCCGCAGGCCGGCGCCACCGATGACGTCGGTGAGGCGCTTCATCACGCCTTCGCGCCCGCCCGGCGGCGGGATGACGTCGAGGAGCGGCACGTTCCGCGCGGCCAGCGCACCGCTGGCGCCGCTGCGCGTGAGCTCCTCACGATAGAGCGACGGCTCGGCACCGGCGAGGGCGGACAAGGCCAGGCCCCCCGCCGCGCCCAGTACGACAGTACGAAGACTGTTCTTCATGACTTCCTCCAGAAAAGGGGATGGGGCGGGTTCAGTTGTTCCAGATCCAGGACGCGCAGAGCCGGTTCATGTCGCCGTCACGGAGGCGGGGGAACTGGATGACGTTCTGCCACGTCATGCCGTCGCGGCGGTTCTGGCACTCGGAGAGCGGACCCGACGACGAGGCGTAGATGGCGACGTCCTGGTCGAAGTACCAGTCGCCGTTGCCGTCGAACCAGGCCCACTTGACGCTCTTGCCGTCCTGGAGATCGTCGGCGTAGTCCTCGCCCGTCTCGTCGGTGGTGTAGCCGTCGTAGACCTTGTCCTGGCTCCCGGTGGCGAGATAGAGGCCGCCCTTGAAGGGATCCTTCCAGCGGTCCCACGAGAAGTCGTCGATGGCGAGGGTGGAGCAGCTGTACTGTGAGTAGATCTTCACCTTCCGCGTGTTGTCGCCGTAGCGCCAGTCCCAGCCCGGCACGCAGTTGCCGCCGGAGAGCCGCGAGCACGCGAAGGAGTTCTGCTCCTTGAGCGCGTAGAAGAAGCGCACGTTGTCGACGCCGCCGTGGGTCGACACGTAGAAGAGGTCGACGGAATCGACGCCACCCGAGTTGATCACGCCGTCGTTCCAGCTGAAGCCGGTGGCGGCGCCGCTCAGGTTGAAGTAGAACTTCTTGGTGTCGTAGTCGTCGAGCTCGTTGTTGAAGCCCTCGCAGCGGTTGTAGGCGTAGGGCAGCGTGTTCTGCCAGGAGTTGTTGAAATTCCCCTGACAGCGCGTGCCGAACGTCCCTGCCTGGGCCCCGCCCTGAAGGGCGAGGAACGCGGTCGCCATGAGTCCGGATCGGAGAACGCCTTGGAATCGGGTCATGCTCGAAGTCCTTTCTCCCCGGCGTTCGAATCGGCGCAAGCCGGGTCCATGGAGAGAGAGGCGCGGCCTGGGTGGCTTGCTCAACGCCGGCCGGGCCGCGTGAGCCGGCTCACCTTCCGCTGGGCGTTGTGGATGGGCGTGCTCGCCCTCGCCGGCTGCGGGCGCGACACTCCGGACGGTGTCGTCGTCGAGGAAGCCCTCGCCGGCGGCGCCGCCAGGAGAGCAGGGATCACCGCGGGCGACGTGCTGCAGCGCTGGGAGGTGACCACTCCCGGGGGCGAGCGACGCCAGGGTACTTACCGCGATCCGCTGGCCCTTGCCGACATCGAAATCGAGGAAGCTCCGCGTGGGAGGCTCGTCCTTCATGGACGGCGCGGGGGCACGCGGCTCGCGTGGGCGGTGCCGGGGGGCGAATGGCGCCTCCTCGTGGCGCCCCTCGTCACCACCGACGATGCGCGGGAGCGCTACCAGAGGATGCGCCGCGCGCTGGCGGTGGGTGCGGACATCTCCGCCGAGGCGACCGCCCTCGCCGCGGAGATGAGCCGGGCCGGCCGCGTTCGCGAGGCCTGCGCGGTGCTCCTGCACATCGGCGACCTCCATGTGCAGGCGAAGCGATGGCCGCAGGCCCGGGCCGTCTTCGAAGACGTGCGGACGCGGGCGGCGGCCGACGCCGATCTCGAGACCCGGGCGTGGGCGGGTGAGGCGGCGGCGGCACACAAGAGCGCCGATCTACCGCGCGCCGACGCGGCGTATCGCCAGGCCGTGCAGACCTGCGAGCGTGGACCGGGCGGCGCGCTCCGCCTCACCTGCGCCTACCTCCGCACCCACCTCGCCTACGTCGCGTATCAGCGCGGCGATCTCGACGCCTCGGAGGAACACTGGCGCCAGACGCTCGAGGTACGCGAACGCGCCATCCCCCGGAGCTTGCCGACGGCGAACAGCTTGAACGGCCTCGGCATGGTCTCCGCCGTGCGGGGCCGGCTGGACGAGGCCGATGCCTACTTCCAGCGCGCCCTGGCCATCGGCACGTCTGTGGAGCGAGAGAGCGCCGTGGTGGCCCGCTCGCTCTTCAACCGCGGGTACGTCGCCCGCCAGCGGGGGGATCTCGCCACGTCGGAGCACTACTATCGGGGTGGGCTCGCCGTGCTCGAGACTGTGGATCCCGACGGTCCGGAGCTCGCGGCGGCCATTCAGGCCCTGGGCCTGCTCGCGCGTCGCCGCGGCGATTTCGACGCCGCCGAGACGTACCTGCGCCGGACCCTGCGGATCCTCGAAGCGCAGTCGCCGGACAGCCCGGCAGTGGCGTCGTGCCTCATCAATCTGGGCGGCCTCCACGAGGACCGCGAGGAGCGCGAACGCGCGGAGTCCTACTATCGCCGGGCGCTCGCCATCAACGAGCGGGTGGCCCCCGAAGGCACCGAGATGGCGATCACCCTCGCCAACCTGGCCTCCGTCACCGCCGCCGCGGGAGACACCGCGGGGGCGGCCAAGCTCCACGAGCGTGCTCTCGCCATCCGCCGGCGGCGCGCGCCGGGGAGCCTCGACGTGGCCAAGACGTTGTCCGCGCTCGGGGCCCTCGCGCTGGCCGGCGGCGATCCGGCGCGAGCGACCCGCCTGCACAAGGAGGCCCTCGCGCTCCGGCGGCGGCTGGCCCCGGGGAGCGCCGCCGAGGCGGAGTCGCTCTACGACCTGGGCACCGTGCTCCGCCGGCAGGAACGCAAACGGGAGGCCCTCGCGCGATGGACGGAAGCGCTCCGCGCCCTCGACACACAGCGGGGCCGCTTCTCCGACTCGGCGCAGACGCGCGGCACCTTCGGGGTTCGATACTCGGGCTTCTTCGCGGACCTGGTGGAGCTGGCCACGGAGGTCGGGGAACGCGAGCGCGCATTCCACATCGTCGAGCGCTGGCGAGCGCGCGGCTTCCTCGCCATGCTCGCCGAGCGCGATCTCACCTTCGCCACCGCGGACGCCCCGCGCGAGCTGCTGCGGGAGCAACGCGAAGGCGACAAGGCCTACGACGGCGCGCAGGCGCGCCTGGCTCGGCTCCAACCCGGCCGGGACGATGCCGCCATCGACAAGGCGCTGGCGGAGATCGAGGAGCTGCGGCAGCAACGCGCTCGGACGTCGTCCGCCATCCGGCAAGCCTCGCCGCGCCTGGGATCCCTGCAGGAGCCGGAGCCTCTCGACCTCGCCGGCGCGCGGCGCGCCCTCGACCCCGGCACACGGCTGCTCGTCTACGCAGTGGGAACGGACCGGACGCTGCTGTTCGTGGCGCCGGACGCGGCGGAGACGAAGGTGCCGCCGCTCACAGTCGCGGTCCTGCCCCTCGGCGGCAAGATCCTCGAGCAGCGCATCACGGCGTTTCGCGGACTGATCGCGCGCGGCCGTCAATCCGCCTTGATCGAGCCGGCTCTCGCCACTCAGGCGCGGCGGCTCTTCGACGACCTCGTGGGTCCCGCCCGCACCGCCCTCGTCGGGGCGCGGCGGCTGTTGATCGTGCCCGACGGGGCCCTGCACGCCCTTCCGTTCGCGGCGCTGGCCGTCGCCGACGGGCCCCGCTACCTCGCCGAGGAATGGCCACTGCATGTGGCGATGTCGGCGACGGTTTACGCGGAGCTCAAGAAGCAGTCACCGCCCGCGCCGCGGGACGACGGTCTCACCCTCCTCGCCTTCGGCGACCCTCGTTATGGCGACACCCCATCGTCTCCGGCGTCTCAAGGCTGGATGCTCGCCCGCGCCGAGCGCCTGGTTCCCCTACCCGCGACACGCACGGAGGTGGAGTCGATCGCCGCGCTGTATCCCGGGGCGAGCCGGATCTACCTCGGCGCCGACGCCACCGAGGCACGGGCGAAGGCGGAGATGCCGCGCGCACGCCTGCTCCACTTCGCCTGCCACGGCCTCCTGGATGCGCGCTCTCCTCTCGACTCGGCGCTGGCGCTTGCGCGCGGTGCGGACACGGACAACGGCCTGCTCCAGGCCTGGGAGGTCATCGAGCGCGTGCGGCTCGACGCCGACCTCGTCACGCTGTCGGCGTGCGAGACGGGGCTGGGACGGGACATCGGCGGCGAGGGCTTGATCGGTCTCTCGCGCGCGTTCCAATACGCGGGGGCGCGCTCGGTGTTGGCCTCGCTCTGGGAGGTTTCCGACCGCTCGACGGCATTGCTGATGGAGCGCTTCTACTCCGGCTTGAAGCACGGCCTCGCCAAAGACGAAGCCCTGCGCGCGGCACAGGCGGAGGTGCGACAGCAGGCGGCGCACGCCCATCCGTACCACTGGGCGGCGTTCCAGCTCTCCGGCTTGTGGAACTGACTTACGGAGCGATGCGGAACGACACCATCGGGGAGGCGACAGGCGAGGCCAAACGCCGATCAGGATCAGGAACGGCGACCACCCGCCAGTAGTAGACGCCGGGAACGATGCGCAACGCCGGCGGCCATGCCACCTGCGAGCCCTCGAGATCGGGACTGGTCCACAACCGCTCACCGTCGGCGCTCGACAATTCGATACGGTGCCGCGCGGCGCCGGCCAGCGGCGTCCAGCGGAACGAGTCGGGCGCCGTCGCCAGCTCCCCGACGGGGGCGAGCGCCGTCGGCGTCTGCGCCGTCGGCGAGCGCACGGTGTCGTCAGAGGCGCTCGGCAGCCGACGGAGCGGAAGGAGGAGGGCGATCACCAGCACCGCCGCCGCCGCAAGGCCGACCGACCACAAGGCGGCCGGACGGAACGGCAGCACCACCGCCGCCTTCTTCGGCACGCCGGGATCGAATTCACGCGCGCCGGTCTCGAGCTCCTGAAGGCCGCGATAGATCTGCGCGCACGCCGCACAGCGGACGACATGGTCGAGCAGCGTCTCGCGCTCTGCGGCAGGCAGCTCGCCCATCGCGAGGTGCTCCCAGTCGGCCTCCGTGGGGTGAGGAGCGCGCGGCGCCTCGGTGGCGGCGGCGTACATTTCGCGAAGCCGCGTGTCGTCAGCCATGGATCCCTCGCCGCCCCAGCGCCTGGCGCAGGTCCACCATCCCCCGTGCGATCAGGTTTCGGGCTTTTTGATACGCCCACCCGTACATCTTCATGATCTCCTGGACGTCGAAACCGGCAAGGTGCGCTCGCACCGCCCTTTGCCGCTCCTCCGCCAGCTCCGCCAGACTGCTTTCGATCTGCCGCCGCTGCTCCGCGCGCGCCGTGCTGTCATACGGGTCTTCTCGTGGGTCGGGCAGCATCCCCGGCCCTTCCTCCTCCAGCGGCTCTTGCCCCCGCGAGGTTTCCTGGCGCATCATACGCACCGTCTCCCGAATGGCGATCCTGTAGATATAAGAGGACGGGTGGTCGATGGTTTGCTCGTTTTCGATCTGCCGCCAGAGGGCCACCAGGACTTTTTGTTCGACGTCCTCGCGGACGTGGTCCCCGGACCGGCCGGCGACTCGGCGTACCACGCCGGTAATCAGCCGCCCGTATTGACGGACGAGGCCCTCGAACCGGGCGCGGGGGTCCGGCCCGGGGCCAGCGAGTTCTTTCTCGACCGGTGTGAGCAAACGGGCTTCTTTTTGACCTCCAACTCGATAGTCTAGCCGCGTCCGCTCCAGGAGGAGCCTTCATGAAGAGTTTTGCGCTCGGGATTGCGATCGTCATCACATCGGCGCCGGTATGGGCACAAGTACCCGCCTCGGCGTCCGGCGGCTCGTCCATCCGCGCCCACGGCGGCGTCAACCTCGACCGGCTGCGGCTCCAGCGCATCCTCCACGCCGGCGACGACCCGTGTTGGAAGGCGCCGCCGGCGCCGACACCGTTCCCGGGTGTCAGCTTCTCGTGGCAGACGCCCCCGCTCACGACCCAGTGGAAGCCCTGCTTCCCGGCACAGGGCGGCCTGACTGTGGACGCGCAGATCGCCGTCAGCCAGACGCGCGTCGTGGTCACGAGCCAGAGACGAATGGGCTTCTACGAGAGGTCGGGCAGCTATCTCGGCAGCCTCACCGCGCGCCAGATGTTCGCCGCCCTCGGCCTGGACGACGGGACTGAGGACGCGGTCAACGACTATCGGGACCTGCGGGCGGTCTACGACACGTATCGGAACCGCTTCTGGCTCTCCGCGACCGGCCTCACGAGGAACCAGCCCGACCCGGGGAAGCGGCGGTCGATCACGGCGGTCGCGGTATCGAAGTCGTCGAGCCCGCTCGACGGCTGGTACCTGTACTGGTGGGAC
>Ga0114129_10005220_pt1 | contig 18303 bp, 16 predicted proteins | sample RhiMetdeltSRZDD1_FD_80071 | JGI IMG/M metagenome (GOLD analysis project Ga0114129, IMG submission 80071) | Populus rhizosphere microbial communities from Tennessee, USA - Rhizosphere MetaG P. deltoides SRZDD1 (version 2) (version 2) | ecosystem: Host-associated > Plants > Roots > Rhizosphere >...
CGGGACGACGCTAGATTCCCGGGCATGACCGATGACGAGCTCAGGGCCGACGGAATCAGCCCCGACCAATTCCATGGAACCGAAGGAACCGAGGACTGGCGCGTCGTCGAGGACGGCGCCGGCGCGTTCTTTCGCACCGGCTCGTACGCCGAGAGCGCCCGGCTCGTGGCCGCCATTTGTGGGCTGCCCGGTCTGGACACGGACCGACCTCGCATCGACGTCCGAGCCGACGGCGTCTCGGTCCGGCTGCTGACGCGCCGGGACGACTGGTACGGACCCACTCGGCGAGACGTCGAGCTGGCACGCCAGATCTCCGCAGCAGCGCGGGAGCTCGGCCTGACGGCTGACCCTTCAGCCGTCCAGAGTTTCCTCGTGATCCCAGGCGCCCCGGACATCTCGGCCGTCGTGCCTTTCTGGCGTGCCCTCCTCGGCTACGAGCCGCGGCCCGACAGCCCCAAGGAGGACCTGGTGGACCCGCACGATCGCGGGCCATCGTTCTGGTTTGAAGCAATGGACGAGCCACGCCCCGACGGAGGCGGTGCGATTCACGTCGCGGTCTGGATCCCGCTGGAGCAGGCCGAGGCTCGGGTCGCTGCGGCGCTGGCCGCCGGCGGCCGGATCGTCCGCGACGATCGCGCACCCATGTGGTGGACGCTCGCGGACGCCGCCGGCAACGAGGCCGACATCTCTACGACCAAGGGCCGCGGCTGAGCCGGCGTCGGCGCCGGCTAACCGCCTGGGGCCGCCAGCCAGGCGTATCCACCGAAGTAGTCGTCGGCGAGCGGCGTCTTCGTGACCTGCGTCTGCGCCGTCCCATCCGCGTTCATCGTCCACAACGTCACGTGGCCGGCCTGTTTCCGCTCGAAGAGGAGCATGCGGCCGTCCGGTGACCAGATCGGCGCAACCGAGGTGGAGCCATCGGCGTCGGAGGTCAGGGGCATCGGCTCGGAGCCGTCAAGACCAACGATCCAGACCTGCGGCTGCGACCGAAGCCGGCTCGTGAACGCGATGCTGCTGCCGTCCGGCGACCACTGCGCGGAGACCGCTCCGATACTCGTGGGAACGATCTGACGGAGGCCGGTCCCGTCGGGGTTCACGATAAAGAGGCCGGTCGAGTCCGCTGTGATGACGCGCACCGTGAACGCGATCTGTCGCCCGTCGGGCGACCAGGCTTCCGAGATCCGCCCTTGACCGTCGAACGGGCCCCAGAACTCGAGGTCGACCGGCACCATGTCGTCCGTCGACAGCCTGTGCTCGGTCGGGCCGTCCGCGGCTCGAACCAGGAGCGTGCTCGTGCCATCGCCGAGCTCCCGGTTCACCAGGAGCAGTGATGCATCTGGAGACGGACTGACCCAGTCCCTGGCGCCCGCCGGTGACAGGACGACCGGCGTGAGGTCGCCGCCGTCCGACGCACGCACGCTGTACAGGCCGATGTCGAGAGGGTCAACCGCGTCGACCCCGGAGAAGACGAAGATCCGGGCGCCATCGCCGGACCACCCGACCGGGTCGAGATGCATCTGGCGGTCGGGGTAGGCGTCGAGCAGGACGAGGCTCGCGTCCTCTGCGTCGAGGATCGCCGGACGGATCCATTCATTGACCAAGCGCCGGACCAGGAGCGTCCGACCGTCCGGCGACCTCCTGGCCGGGAGCAGGCCGTCGTCCTGCAGCGCGATCTCGTTCGAGCCATCCGGATCAATCATGAACTCGGGCGGCGGCCAGACCCCGGCTTCTCGATAGAAGACGATCTTGCCGTCGGGGGTCGGCCTCGACGACGTTGGCCCGGGCCCGGACGCCGCCGACGTCGGGGTCGGAGTTGGCGTCGGGCTCGGCGAGGCGCTCGAGAAGGACGGGGCCGAGGCTCCGCAGCCGACGATAGCGATCGAGACCGCGGTCGCGGCGACCGGCGCGACCCAGCGTCCAAGGCGCCTCACGGAGCCGTACCTCCGTAGCGCTCGGCCGAAGTCAAGGCTTCGCCGGTGCTGACGCTGATCCCCCCGGCAGCAAGGACCGAGCCGTCGACCAGGAGGGTCGTCGTGTGGCCAACACGGGGTGCGGCCATGGCCGCCGCCGCGGACCAGGTGCCGTCGGCGGGATGGAACAGCTCTGCCGTCGCGAGGATCCGGTCGGTGGTCGCCCCGTAGCTGAGCCCACCGACGACAAGCACGTTGCCGTCGAGCAGAAGGACAGCGGTCTGGCCGTAACGGGCCGCCAGCATCGTGCCGGTTGGCGCCCACGTCCCGGAGCTCGGGTCGTACAGCTCGGCGGCGTCAAAGAACTCGAACGGGCGGGCGTTCTCGTCGATGCCTCCCGCGACCAGGACCCGTCCGTCGGCCAGGACCGTCGCCGTGTGACGCCGAGGTCGCACCGGCAGGCTGCCGGTGGCGGTCCATGTCCCCGCGGTCGGATCGAAGAGCTCGGCGGAGTCCGACGAGGGCGCTTCGTTCAGGATGCCGATGCCTCCGGCCACAAGGACGCGTCCGTCAGCGAGCAGGACGGCGACCTGGTCCTCTCGGGGCGTGACGAATGAATCCACGAGGGTCCACGCCCCGGTCGCGGGGTCGTAGAGATCCCCCTGCGAGCTGCCACCTGCGACGAGCACTCGCCCATCCGGTAGAAGCGTGGCGGTCTGACCCTGGCGGCGTCCATTCAGGCGACCGGTAATCGTCCACGACCCGGAGGCCGGGTCGTAGATCTCGGCCGTGTCGGTTGCCCCCGGGTCGCCGAGCGCGTGGAGCTCGCCGCCCTCGACGAGCACACGGCCGTCGGCGAGCAGGGTGGCCGTGTGGAACGAGCGCGGGACGTTCATGCTCGTGGTCTCGGTCCAGATGCCCGTGCTCGGGTCGTAGATCTCGGCGCTCGCGAGCCGGTCCTGCGAGGGCGACGCCTCCCCGCCGGCGACCAGGACTCGTCCGTCCAGCAGCTTTGTCGCCGTGTGCCAATTCCGGCCGACGGTCATGCTGCCCGTGGCAGACCACACGGCTGCGCCCGGCGTGACGACAAGCGTCGGGCTCGGCATTGGGGACGGTTGAGGTTCCACTGACAGCAGGCGCACGAGCTGCGAGCCAATCGCCAGCGCCCCGAGTGTCAGAGCCGCAGCCAGGGCGATGACCACGAGCACCGTCAGCGGCCGCGCGTTCCGTGAGCGCACGATCGCCGCCGAGAACCGCGACAAGATGGAGCCGCCAACTGGTGCGCGGGAGGCGGCGACTCGCGTGATCGCCATCGCGTCCACGGTTCTGGATGGGCCCGCGACCGCGTCAAGGCCAACGGCCAGGCGGCGTTCGAACGTGCTCAGCTCATGCATCGATGAGCTCCTTCTCGAGTCGCTGGAGCAGGCGCGCCAGGCGTGCTCGGGTGCCCGATGGGCTGCGTCCGGTCGCGAACGCGAGCTCGGTCGCATCGAAGCCGGCCAGGTAGCGCATCGCGATTAGCGCGCGGTCGTTTGGGTCGAGCCGGGCGAGGGCATTGCGAAGGTCGATCGAGCTGATGGCCGCGCCTGGATCGAGACCGCCTCCCGGGTCGTCGACATGGATGACCGGGATCTCGAGGAGAGCGCGCCGCCTGCGGGACCGAAGCAGCTGGCGCGCCTCATTCACCGCGACCGACACGAGCCATGGCTTCAGTCGTGCAGGCTCGCGCAGGCTGCGCAACTTCCGCCACGCGATCGACCAGGCCGCCGCGACGGCATCCTCGGCGAGTCCGTCATCGCCGCAAACGACGACGCAGACCCGGCGCATGTCCTCGTGATACAGGCGAACAATCGACGCGAACGCCAGCTCATCGCCGGCTGCCGCCAGCGCGATGAGCGCTGAGGGTTGCTCCGCGTCGCTGCTTGTCATCACCGCCATATGACATGGATGCACGGCGGAGGGCAAGCGATTCACCGCGGCCGCGAGAACTCGAATCCGGGCCTAACCTCGGGCGACGTCGGAGCTTGGCGTCAGCCGGCTTTAGCCGTCCCCGACGCCCCAGTCCAGGTTGATCTCGTTCGCCGGCGTCCGGGTGACCTGCTGCCGCTCGGTCCCGTCGGGCAGGCTCGTCCAGATGTCCGCGATGAAGCCGCCAGGGGTCCGCGAATAGGCGATATGCGTTCCATCGGGTGACCACACCGCACCGAACAGGAATGCGTCGTCGCTGATCCTGTTCACGATCTGGCCCTCGAGATCGAGGACCACGAGCGACCCACCGCCAGCCGTCAGGACGAGCCGGCCATCCGGCGAGAATCGGCCTGCATCGTCGTAACTGGCGGTGCCGAGCTGGTGCGGTTCGGCGCCGGCCGAGTCGATGAGCAGCAGCGGTCCGCTGCCTTCGTCCTCGGGGCCGCGAATGAACGAGAACTGGCCAGTTGCCGAGAAGTCACCGGGGAAGTCCGCCATCCCCTCGGGTGCCGACGTAAGTCGCTGAAGGTCGCCCCCGTCGGACGAGCGCACCGAGTAGATCCCGCGTCGCGTGGGATCCGTGTCGTCCCAGGCCTCGCAGGCCAAGCGGGTGTCGTCGAATGACCAGGCGCCGCATGCGAGGTTGAGCGTGGGATCGGGGATTTCGAGCGTCCGCAGAACGGTCCCATCGGGAGCCACGATCGCGGTGCCGATCCGCCCGTCGGCGAGCTGCGTCACCACGGTGATCTCGGTCCCGGACCTGGACCACCGGTACAAGCCCTCCTCCCAGGGCAACGGCACTTCGGTCTCCTGGGTGCCGTTCGGGAGCGAGATGAACGAGCCCTGGTTCGAGTGGTTCGACTCGTCGAACCTCGAGAACAGGAGACGGCCGGGGAGCAGAGGCCCAGCCGTCAGCGACGCCGCCGGTGATTCGGCCGGTGGCTCAGGCGACGCGGCGCGTGGGCTCGATGTCACGGCCGTCGCGCTGGGCGAAGGCGTCACGCCGCCTCCCTGACAGGCGACAACCAGAAGAAGGACCGCACTGACGAGTGCGGTCCATTGGGGCAGGCGGTTCCTCTCCACGGGGCAGCTCCTGACGATAGGTGCCGGTCGGCGCCGACCGGCTGCGCCGACCGTAGGGACGGGCTCGACCCAAGCGCGTCGGTGGGAACACCCAGATCTGGCGGTCCGGTCCCCTATCTTTCGTGGCGCTCGTCGACCAGCCCGAGGCGCCGGCCCTCGCGGACAGCCTCGCCCCGAGTGCGGGTGCCGAGCTTGGCCAACACCGCGGAGACGTGGTGCTCGACGGTCTTCGGCGAAATGATCAGGCGCTCCGAGATGTCCGCATTCCTGAGTCCATCCGCGAGGAGCTCCAGGACGTCGACCTCACGGCGGGTGAGCCCGGCGGCGTTCGCCCGAGTGCTCGATGTCGGTCCCCTGGCGACCGCATGCGCTCCGTGGGCTCGCAGCCGACGCGCGACGATCCGCGACGCCGGCAACGCCCCGAGTTCTTCGAACCGGGCCAGGGCCTCGCGCAGCACGCCCTCCTCCACGGAATCGGCCAGGGCCAGGGCGGACTCGTACGGACAGCCGAGTGCCTCCCAGAGGGCCGCCGCGGCAGCCCAGTCCCCCGCCATCTGGAGGGCGAAGGGCTCGGCGACGCCCGACGATGGGGGCGCGACAGCCGCGGCCTTCCAGCGCCAGAACGCCAGCTCCCCGACCGGCCAGGAACCGCCTCGCTGCCGCGCTGCTTCGAACACGCTCTCGACTTCGATCGCGGCGCGGCTCGGCTCGCCCGCCAGCCAGGCGGCCTCGGCGCGGGCGATCCGAACAGGCACCATCAACTGGAGCTGCTCGAACGGTTGAGCCAGCTCAAGAGCCTGGTCGAGGATTTCGACAACGCCTCTCTCCCCGCGACGCGCCCGAACCCGGCCGACGACCGTGCAGGCCATGATCCGGATGTAGGCGGGAGTGGCCGGATCGATCGCGTGCGGCAGCGCCGAGTCGAAAGCCTCCGTCCAGCGTCCCTGCATGACGCGGATCTGGTCGAGGCAATCCCGCAGGAATAGGCCGTGCTCGCCGAGCTCGCGCTCCGACGCGAGGGCGAGGCCCTCTTCCGCAAAGCGCTCCGCGAGCGCCGGCTGGTGCGACATCGTCGCGGTCTCTGCGAGGTTGGCGAAGCCGCGTGCGACGTCGTCGTGCAATCCCGCTTCGCGCCCGAGGCTGATGCTCGCCTCGACCAGCTCCCGCCCGGCTGGATCGTCGCTCAGGAGCATCGAGGTCCCCATGCTGTTGAGGGCATGCGCACGCGCCTCCACGTGCCCGAGCTGCTGCGCAAGCTCGATCGCCCGGCGGCCCGCCGACATCGCGGCCTCGTGGTCCCACGCCATCATCCGGTGCTGCGACAGGTTCGCGTACGCCATCGCGAGCTCGGGTCCCGACGGCAGCGTCTCGAGGAGCTCGATCGCCGCGCGGCCAAGGGCATCCCCGTCATTCGCACCACCGAGGTAGAGCAGGGTGCGCGACAGCCAGCGCGCGGCGTCTCCTTCCGCGAGGCGATCGCCGGCCAGACGCCAGCATTCGAGCGAAGCTCTGGCTGCCACGACCGCCGCCTCGTGATCGCCGAGCACGAAGCACTCGTACGAGCGCGCGCGAAACAACCGCCCACGAGCGTCATTCCCGAGGCCGGACGCGAATCGCAGCACGCGTGCGTACTGAGCCGCGGCCTCGCGGTGGGCATCGACGGACGCTGCTCGCTCAGCGGCAGCCGTGCCGTATGCGATGACGGCGTCCGCATCGCGAGCGGCTTCGGCGTGGTGGGCGATCTGCGCCGGGTCGTACGTCCCGGCCGGCGCCTCCATCATGAGGTCCAGGACTCGGCGTTCGATGGCCAGGCGCCGGGTCGGCGAGATCGCGTCCTCCAGCACTTCGCGAGCCAGCTCGTGTCGAAACACGATGTCGCCGCCGGCGCGGCGAAGCACACCACGCTCGAGGCACTCCTCGAGTGCGCCGGGCTCCGGCCGCTCCACGCGATCGAGCAACGCCGGGTCAACGCGGGTACCGATGAGGGCGGCAGTCTCCAACGCCGCCCGCGCTCCAGGACTCAGCTGCGCCGCCCGCGCCAGAACCGCATCGCGAATCGATTGCGGGACGCGGGTCCCGGGCGACGCGAGGACTTCGGTGACATAGAAGGGATTGCCCCCGGTCGCGCGATAGAGCTCGGCTGCGGTGGCCGGACCGCTCCCCGCCAGCGACGAGACCGCGACTTCCGAAAGCGGCGGCAGGTCGATCCGGTCGATCCCCGCCATCCTCGCCAGGTCGCCGAGGACGACCTGCAGCGCCGGACGAACCTCGTCGCTGCGGAAGGTCGCCAGCAACAGCGTCCTGGTCGTCGCGAGCCGTCGAGCGACGAACCGCAGAAGGTCGAGCGTGGCGTCGTCCGCCCAGTGGATGTCCTCGAAGACGACGAGGTTCGGACGCGAACCGCCGCGCAGCTCGCGGAGGAAGCCGTTGAAGAGGTCGTCGCGACCGGCTTCGCTTCGAGCGAGCCGCGACAAGGGGCCATCAGCCTGGTCGGCGATGTCGAGGAGCGGGCCGAGCGCGCGCGGCGTGAATTGCGCGTCACATGCACCCCAGAGAACCCGGACCGTCGCGCGATGCCGGCTCGCGACGTGCTCAGGGAGAGTGGTCTTGCCGATCCCCGCCTCGCCCCCGACGAGGACCATGCGGCCCTGCTGCGCCGCGTCCGAGAGATGTCCGGCAAGAGCCTCTACGAAGACGTTCCGCTCCAGGAGCTCCACGGCCCAATCGTACGCAGCGCCTGGAGCTCACTCGCGGCTCAGTCCCCATCCCGACAGACAGTGCCGACGTCGTGGGGCAGGACGGGGTGGATGTGGACGAACGATGTCGAGGAGGGCACCGTGAATGCCAGGCCAAGGCGGACGTCGTGGTCCGGCGCAATAACCCCCGCTTGTGCCAGGACCTGCGCCATGTCCCGTGCTTGCTCGATCGTGATGTTCGCGCACTCGTGGCGGAGCACCCGCCCGAGGATCCTCGCTACGACCTCGCGGGCCGGAGATGGCAGTTTCGAAAAATTCGGTCGGCTTCGGTCGTAGCTCACCCACAGCTGGGATGGGACGAACGGCGTGATCTCCGACTGCACGTACATCGTGTCGGGAAGGCCCCATGCCGTCGGTTCGCCGAGGAACGCCGTGAGCTCAGTCAGCTCGACGATCTGCTCGGCGGTTGCGCGGACAACCTCAGCCTCCGGGCCGAGATCAGACACGCCGAGCGGAGCCTGGCTCCAGATCACGGTCACCAGTCGGTCCCCGCGGCGAACCGTCATGTTGCCCCAGTCGGCTCCAGCGGTCCTGAGGCCGCCGCTGCGCTCGAAGAGGCCCGTCAAGATCGCCTTTGACCGGAGCCACTCGACGCCCTCAGGAGTGAGTCGCTGCTCGACCAAGCCGACCCGCTCGTCGGTGATCCAGATCACACGTCCGTCGGCGTTGACAGCAAGTTCTTTGATGGTCCCGTCGAGGCCACCACGCGAGGTCCGGGCATAGATCACAAGCTGGCTGGCGGCTGGCGCTTGCTCGGGCGGGCTTAGCGCGATCAGGACCGCTCCCGCTGCGACGGCGATGGCGACCAGCAGCAGGAGCAGCGCCATTGATGTTCGCACGCTCGTTCGCCCGAGGGTGACGACACCCGAGAGCGGGCCGCTCCCGGCGTCGACCCAGTGGCTACCGAGGGCGGCGAACAACTTTGGACGTGGTCGACGCCGGCGGGTGGCGCTGAGGGCACGATCGAGCACGTCCGCCGTGGCGGCGAGTGGCGCCTCGGCCTCGAACCATCGACCAAGTGACCGATCGAACTCGTCGTGTTGGCTCATGCGATCGACTCCTTGACCGCGTTCGAGATGCGGCCGTCGGCCTCGACGGCCGCGCGCATCGCGGCGGTCGCGCGGTGGAGGCGTGACTTGAATGTCCCGACGGCAATCTCGAGGGCACTCGCCGCCTCGGCATCGGGCAACTCGAGGAAGTGATGGACGACGAGGACGGCGCGCTGCTCCGGCGTCAGCCGCCGGAACGCCCGCTCGAACTGATCGCGCGTTGCCAGGACATCCTCGACATCCCGGTGGCTTGGGACGTCGGGATGGTCCACATTGATCTCCACGACCTCGCGGCGTCGCGTCCGCTTCGCCAGCCGATAGCAGGCGTGGACCAACAGGCGATTGAGCCAGGCGTCGAACCGATTTGGCTCTCGAACGGCAGCGATGTGCAGCCATGCCGCGAGGAGCGACTCCTGGACCGCATCCGCCGCATCGTCGTCGCTGCGGAGGATCAGCCAGGCGGTGCGATGGAGCCGACGAACGGCGCCCGCGGCGAGGCTCGAGAAGGCGTCATGATCTCCGCCCGTTGCGCGAATGACGAGGTCTCGCTGCACCGTGCACCTGCGTTCGACACGGCCGGGTGGCCGCGCTCAGACATCATGAGTCCGCGGACGATGTAATCGTTCCATCTGCCGGATCGGCAGTACGCTCCGGACGTGGAACTCCCGTGGGCGATGCCGCTGATGCAAGCACCGGTCGGACCAGCAGGGACGCCCGAGTTGGTGGCCGCAGTCTCGGGGGCCGGCGCCGTGGGAACGCTCGCAGCGTCGTGGACCGATCCGTCGGTCTTGCGGGGTCAGATCCAGCGTATTGCCGCGGCCACAGATCGACCCTACTGCGTCAACCTCGTCCTCGCGTTCGATCAGCGCGAGCGCCTGCGCGTCGTGATCAAGGAGGCGGTGCCGCTCGTTTCGTTCTCGTGGGGGGTCGACGACGCGATGATCCGACTGGCGCGGGATTCCGGGATGACCGTCCTCATCCAGGTCGGCAACATCGAGGACGCCATCCGGGCGGATGCCGCGGGTGCAGATCTCCTCATCGCCCAGGGCTTAGAGGCGGGCGGTCATGTGCAGTCAACGACCCCGCTCGAGCCCCTCATCCGCGCTGTCCGGCGGGTGGTCCGGCGCCCGATCGTCGCTGCCGGTGGCATCGCGGACGCCGACGGCGCTCGCCGCGCAATCGGTGCTGGAGCCGACGCGATCGCGTGCGGCACCGCATTCCTTGCGGCGAGCGAAGCAGACGTTCATCCGCACTACCTCGACCGTCTCATCCGGGCCGATCCAGACGACACTGTCGTCACCGAGCTGTTCGACGGTGGCTGGCCCGATGCTCCACATCGCGTCCTTCGGAACTCGACGGTCGCGCGGTGGGAGGCAGAGGGGCGTCCCGGTCCCGGCGCGCGGCCCGGCGAAGGCGACGTTGTCGCGCACCGGAACGGGCAGCCGGTCGCGCGCTACGACGATACCCAGCCAACGCGGAGCACGAGCGGCGATATCGAAGCGATGGCGATGTACGCGGGACAATCCGTCGTCGGCATCACGCGCAGGGAACCAGCAGCGGCAATCGTGCAGCGCATCGCCGGCAGCCTCCGACATGGACACTCGCGCTGAGGCCCAGCCGTGGGTGCACGTGATGGTCCAGACGATGGGCCTGGTTTTGCGGTCTACGCGCTGTCTAGAGGACGGACCAGGCATGCAGGAGGCCCATCGCAGAGTGCAAACCGGAAAGCCGAGGGTCTAACCAAGCTCGGCGGGTAAGATCGAAGCTCGCGCGCCTGTAGCTCAGTGGATAGAGCGTCGGCCTCCGGAGCCGAAGGTCGCAGGTTCGAATCCTGTCGGGCGCGCCAGCACAGATGATCTATTTCAACAGCAGCGGGGCCTCCGCCGGCGGCGCCAATCGATCCTGAAGGGCCCAGACCCGGCGCACGGTCAGGTGCGAAGTCGTGGACTCGGGAGTGCAGCCTGCGCACACTAGGTGCACCGATGCAGTTCTCGATCCTCGGCCCGCTCGGCGTCCGGTCGACGTCTGGTCCAATCCAGCTCGGCGGCACCGTCCGTAAACGGTTGCTGGCGATCCTCCTGCTTGGCCGGAACCGGACGATACCGACGGACCGCCTGATCGACCTCCTCTGGGGCGACGATGCGCCCGCAACCGCCGGCAATACGCTCCAGGTCCATGTCGCCGCGCTTCGACGCCTCCTCGACGGGGCCGGCGAGCCAGCTGGCCTGGAATGGATTCGGACTGAGGGAAGCGGCTACCGTCTGATCGCCCGGTCTGACGAGGTCGACGCCGACATCTTCGAGGAGCGGCTCGCCGGCGCACGACGCTGGTGCGGGATCGACCGGATGCGGGCCCTTGCTGAGATCCGTGCTTCCCTCGCCCTTTGGCGGGGCGACGTGCTGGCCGACATCGCCCTCCCAGCTGAGCTCCTCCCGGATGTCACCCGGCTCGAGGGTCTTCGGGCGACTGCGCACGACCTCAGCATGCGGCTGCGCATCGGCGCGGGTGATGCCCGCGACGCGATCCCCGACCTCGAGGCGCTCGTCGCATCGGATCCAGCCAACGAGTCGTGGATCGGCTTGCTGATGATCGCCCTGTATCGATCGAGCCGGCAGGCCGACGCCCTGGCCGTCTATCGGACTGCTCGTCGTCGCCTCATCGAGGAGTTAGGCCTCGACCCCTCACCCGACCTGCGGCGCCTCGAGCTCGCGATCCTCCGCCAGGACCCGGAGCTCGCCAACGACCCCTCGCTCGAGGTCGTGCCGGCCGCCGAGCTCTCCGGCGAGCCGTCCGCCACGATCCACCGTCTCCCCGCGAACCTCACCTCGTTTGTCGGGCGAGCGGCCGACGTGAGCGAGATTTCGCGCCTTATCTCGGAGGGCGCCCGGCTCGTGACCATCGTGGGGATCGGCGGCAGCGGCAAGTCCAGGGTGGCGCTGCAGGTGGCCCAGGTCCTCAAGCCGGCGTTCAGCGACGGCAGCCGGTGGGTCGAGCTGGCACCGCTGACCTCCGGCGAGCACGTCCTCGAGGCGTTTGCGGCGGCGGTAGGCGTGTCCAAGGAGAGCGGGCAGCCGCTGGCCGGCGCGGTCGCGGCCGCCGTGGCGGACCGTCATCTCCTGCTCGTCATCGACAACTGCGAGCCGAAGGTGGCTGCTGTCGCCCGCTTGATCGAGCCGCTCCTCCGGGTGTGCCCGCATCTGGCGGTCGTCGCGACGAGCCGTGAGCCCCTCGGGATTGCTGGCGAGCATGTGTGGCCGCTGTACGGCATGGGGCTTCCCGACGAGAGCGAGACCGATCCGGGCGCGATCCGGCTGGCTGACGCTGTTGCGCTGTTCCTCGACCGCGCCCGATCCGCCAATCCGCGGCGATCAGTCGCTGACGACGAGTTGGCCGACGTCGTCGCGATCGCCCGGCGCCTCGATGGTCTGCCGCTGGCACTCGAGATGGCCGCCGCCTGGCTGCGCGTCGCCGGAGCGCACGAGATCGCCAAGCGCTTGGCGGAGCCGGCTGACGTCCTGTCCCTGTCGGGTTCGACGACGGTGCAGCGCCACCGGACCCTCCGTGCCGCATTTGACTCCAGTGTCGAGCTCCTGGCAGGCCCTGACGAGGCGATCTTCCGGCGGCTCGCAGTCTTCGCCGGACCGGTGTCCCTCGCCGCCATCGAGCGTGTCTGCGGCGTCGAAGTCGACGACGTGCCAGCGCGCTTGGCGCAGCTCGTTGAGCGATCCCTCGTGGTCGCCGTCGCGTCTGGGCTGGCGACCAGATACGGGCTGCTGGTCCCGGTGCGCGACTACGCCTGGGAGCTGCTCGTGAAGGCCGGCGAGGCTGACGACGCCGTGGCCCGCCACCTTGCGTGGGCCATTGGACTGGCCCAGATCGAGTACGAGCGGCGCATCCGGGACGAGGCGGCCGCCATCCGGACTCTCGGCGTTGAGCTCGACGAGCTGCGGCTTGCATTCGATCGCTCTATCGGGGCGTCCGGCGCCATCGGCGAGGGCCCTCGGAACGAATTTCGGGCCGCGGGCCAGAAGCTCGCGGGTCTCCTTGGGTGGTTCTGGCCGGCCACCGGGCGACTCGAGGAGGGCCGCGCCCTTCTTGGGCGGTCGCTGGATGGGGCCGCTCCGGCCGATCGCGCCAGGCTCCTCCGCGGTCTCGGCTACATGTCGACGTACGCGGGCGATCCGCAACTGGCCGTCGCACAGCTGAACGAATGCGTCACGATCTGGCGCGAGCTCGACGAACCATTCGAGGAGTGCCTGGCGCTCAGCGCCCTCGGCTGGGCCCATCTCTGGCCGGGGGACAATGAGCCTGCGCTTTCGGCGTTCGAGCGCGGAGCCGAGATCGCCGAGCGGATCGGCGCTGCGGAGCTGCGAGCGGTGTTGTTGGGCGGCGCCGCCCAGACGCTGGTCGCGATGCGCGAGATCGCGCGGGCACGCGAGCTCGCCGCCGTGATCCTCGCGGAAGCGTCCCCGGGCGACCTGCGAACGCTCCACTTCGGCCATCACTTCCTCGGAGACTGCGCGCTTCTAACCGACGATCCGGCCACGGCGGCCACGGCATACGCCGCGTCCCTCGAGCTCGCCGTGGCGCTCGACGATCCGGTCGAGATCTGTGCCGAGCTGCAAGGCGTCGCGATGGCTCAGGCGGGCTTGGGTCGAGCGGCCGAGGCGGTCCGCCTGTTCGATGCCACCGAGGCCTGGCTCGGGCGGATCGGCGTCAGGATCCTCGTACCGTTCTGGCGCACCCTGATCGACGAGCGGATCGGGCCCGCCCGCGCCAGCCTCGGGTCGCGGGGCGGGCCCGGCGGTGCGCCGCTCGGAGCCGCCGCGGCAGTGGAGCTCGCGCGCTCGCTGCCGACGACGGCTCCGACGACGGTGCGTAAGCGTTAGCGGGCGAAGTACCCGAACACGGTCAGCGTCCCGACCCCGCCCGGACCCGGCTCGTAGAGAACGCATTCAACCCAGTTGGGCTCGGTACCGAAGGCCTGTGCGTAGCCCCACTCAGGGGCGGCCTGGACGATAAAGACATCGGCCGAGCCAACAACCTGGACGGCGCGCGCCGCGGGGCTGCCGCTCGTGATGTTGACGTGCAGGCCGAGTGACGGGCATGTCAAGGTGCCCGGCGTCGAGTTGCCGCCCGGGCCGGGGTCGGCCAGGGCTGCGGCCGGGATGGCCGTCGCGAGCGCAAGGGCCAGGCCCCCACCGGCGAACAACCGCCACACACGGCTCGTTCGAGTGACCGATAGCTGCTGATCCACGGGTCCAAATCCTCCGAGGCTCGCCGGCTCCACGGCCGGCTGAGCGGAGAGGTTCGGGTTCCCCGCTGAACGATCGCTGAAAGGAGCAGTCGCGCGTCGTGCGCGCCCTCCTACAGCCCTGCTCGCGCCTTCGGCCCCGATATGGTGGACACCTACAGCCTCACACCGTGCCGTCCACGATGGGGCCAGCATCAAGGACGTTCGCGGGCGCTGCAGCCGGACCCGACTCGAGGATCGACGTGAGCCGAGCGAGGTTCGCGACGACGTCCCGGTTGAGGGCCCGGGCGACCAGCGGCTCCGCCACGGACATGATCCCCGAGAAGTCCACCTCCATCGTCGCCGTGAGGCGAGTGCCTTCCGGGGTCGCGATCACGGCGTAGGAAGCCAGGAGCCGGGGCCCTGACGTGGTGCGAAAGGCGACAAGCTTCCCGGGTTCGAAGGCGACATACTCGTTCTCACCGGACATCCGCCTGCCCATGAGCGTACGGGTGAACGTGTGCCTGCTGCCCACCCCCGGAGGACCGTCGGTAATCCGCCGGACCTCGACGATCCCCGATTGCCATCGGGCCGCGTTGGTCTGGTCCGCGACGAACGCGAAGACCTCGTCGCTCGGTCGATGGACGATAGTGCTCTTCTCGACCTTGATCACGACGAGTCTCCTTTACATGGACCTCTAGAGTTGGACTCTAGTCATTGGATCACGTAATCTGGACTACGCCATGGAACTTGTCAAGTCTTCTTCCCAATCCGGACGATCCGGACGCCGACGCGCTCGCGCCACGCGGTCCCGCATCACCAAGGCAGCAGCCGAGCTCTTCGCTGAGCGTGGCTATACCCGGACCACCATGGCCGACATCGCCGCTGCCGCCGGGGTCGCAGTCCAGACGGTCTACTTCGTCTTTCATACGAAGACGGAGGTCCTCGACAGCGCCTACGGCCTAGCCGTCATGGGCGAGGACGACCCGGCCGAGCCACAGGATCAGGCGTGGTACCGGCAGGCTCTCGCCGAGCCTGACATCTCGATCGCCGTGCAGCTCGTGGTCGACGGGCTGAGTGAGATCTTGCGGCGGGTCGCGCCGCTCGACTTCGCGGTACGGACGGCGGCTGCCGCCGATCCTGAGGGGTCCGCGTTCCTGACGAAGAACGAGCGGATGCGGACGGGCGGTTACCGCGAAATGGTGGAGTTGCTCGGCCGCAAGTGCCCCCTGCGCGAGAACCTCACCGAGGCGCATGCGACGGACTTGATGCTGTTCCTCGCCAGCCCCGGCGCGTACCGAACACTCGTGCTCGACCGCGGCTGGACACACGCGGAATGGGTGGCCTGGACGAGTGGCGCGCTCGCCGAGCAGCTATTCGAACGGGGCCGCCAGCCAGCCATCTGAGCCGCATCTCTTCGTCGGTCCAGCGAATGCCATCAGCGGGCCGCGTACCCGAGATAGACGACGCCCGACGAGAACGTTCGGGTTGCCAGCAGCCGAAGACCGGCGGGACGCTCGAGGTCCGGGAAGAACCGCATGCCGCCGCCGAGGATCACCGGGTGGACGACGAGCTGGTACTCGTCCATGAGGCCGCGGCGGATGAAGCCTGCGGCGAGCGTCCGGCCCGGCGATCTCGATGTCGCCGCTGAACTCCCGCCGCAGCTCCTCCAGAATCGTCTCCGGGATCGCCGTCCACATCGCGGCTCGCGTCATGGGCCAGGCCGGCCCGGGTCAGGTGACCGTCACGCGAACCGTTCGGGACCTTGCGGTCGGCACAAGTCTGACGTTCGAACCGCGCGGCTTCGTGGCCCTCAAGGGCGTCCCGGGCGATTGGGAGCTCTTCGACGTGGCGCCTGGCCGTACCTAGGAACCGGGCAACACCCGGACCTCGTCCGACCGCAGGTCCTTCCACCAGTGGCCGTAGCGGGCATAGACGTTCGGGTCGCGGGCGGCGAGGAAGGCCACGAGACGGGTCGCTTCGTCCCCCAAGCCGGTCCACTCCTCGTCCGTTAGCGATCGGAACGCCGTGGCCTCGATGCCCGCCTCGACCGGCCGCCAGACGCCGGCGACATAGCCGTCGACGAGGAGGGTCGGCAGGACGTCGCCGTTGATCCGGAGCACGACCCTTCGATATTCGGGCGGGATCGTTCGACTTCGGTCGGCGTACGCGAGCAGCACTTCGTCCCACATGCCGAGCAGCCGCGGCGGAGCCGGCGTGTCCTCGTCGGGGACAAGGCCGCCAGGGACGTCAAGCAGCTTCGCGCCGTCCGGCCCGGAGACGGGCACGAGGCGGTCGCCGAGGGCATCGACGGCCGCGCGGACCAGTGGCTTGTGCAGCATCGTGAATTGGGCGATGTCCTGGACGGACGCCGGACCGAAGCCCTCGAGGTAGCGGATGACGAGGTGCTGGAGCGACGTTTCCGGCGCGCTCGGGGTCACGTGCTCGCGAGCGGCCTGGTAGGCGGGCCGCGCCGGGAACGACCACGGCGTCCCGAGGGGCGCATGGACGAACGGGCCGTAGTGTCGAAATGCCCACCACGCGCCGCGACGCGGCGGCGGGCCCAATCGCTCGTCGAGCCAGGCTTCCACCTGCGCGCTGGTCCGCGGCGTCTTCGCGAACGCCATGACGTGCGCGACGAGGGCGTCGGCCTCGGCGATCGACAGCCCGGCGACCTTGAAACGCAGATCGTGAAGACGAGCGGCGCGCAGCGTCGGCTGCATGGCGTCCTGGAACGCCGCATAGTCGTCAGCCGCCACCGCATGCATCGCAACGCGCATGAGCGTCGCCTTGACGATCGAACCGTCCGCGAAGGCGGCGTCCAGGCCGGCCGGGTCAAACTGTGCGATCCGATTCCACAGGGCGAGATACGGGGACGCGGGCTCCTGGGCCTGAAGGGCGACGATCCGATGAACGGCGTCGCCGGCGCCGAGCCTCTCGCGGCGGAACAGCATTTGTCGCGCGAGCGTCGCCCGGTTGAGCTGCCGGGCGGTCAACGTCATGCCGCGATTGAATACGAAAACAGGGCCCGACGTCTGTCGGGCCCTGCTTCGATTTCGGTGCCGGAACAAGTCCGGCGGTGTTGGGTCAGGCCGGCATCGGCTGCGGGATCGTGACCCGCTTCGGCTCCTTCGCCGTCTCGGGCCGGACCGCCCAGACCAGGCCGAGCCCGGAGAGGAGGGCGAGGAACCCGATCCCCGCGAAGATCGCCGCGATCGCAAGGCCCATCTGAAGGGCAGTGGCGGTCACGGTGCCCACGCCCAGGTTGGCGATCAGTCCATGGGCGGTGGCGCTCCAGGCCTTGTCGCGAGCCGGGCCCTCGATCGGGTCGGCGCGGTTGAACTGGCTGAAGTAGCGGCCATCGACCGCGAACTTGTACTCACCGGCCGGGTACGTCTTGCCGTTGTACTCGACGTCCTCGGTCAGGATGATCGTCTGCGTGCCATGGGTCACGTGGTACGTGATCGTGGCCATCTGGTACATGTACTCGGTCGCCGTGTTCACGACCGGGTCGTTCGGATTGAGATCCGCCTCATTGACCGGGTAGGCCCAGTCATTCTTGAGCAGCGACATGATCGCCTGGGCCTCTTCCGTCTCGCCGCGGTCGACGAGCTGGCCCTGCTCGTTGTAGCTCAGGCGAACGTCCTGGGCTGCGCTGAGCGCCTGCAGCGACGTGTAGCCCTGCTGCGTCTTGATGAGCGCGAAGCCGCCGGCCGCCACGAATGCCAGGCCGACGACCGCGAGAACGAAGCCGAGGCCCCGCAACCGTCCGATCATCGAAGTTCTCCCTTCCTGAGTCATTGGCTTTTCCATCTGCGGTGGACTTTGGCGGGAGGCGCCTCAAATGACATGTTGCCGAACGGCCCGAAGCGCAGGCCATTTGGACCGGCGCCGGGGGTCCAAGGTCCCGCGAACGGAGCACAATGCGCTGCCTGGGGTTCATGTCGCGACCGGACTCGCGTGTTTGGAGGAGGACTTCGCATGGCGCTGCATCTCGAGCCATCCGCGCCGCCCGACGACCAGGCTGGCGCGCCGCGCCCGCGAACCCGCCGGGCGATCCTCGGGGCCGCGATCGGCGGCCTTGCGGCCGCGGTCGCAACGGCGCTTGGCCGGCCCGCTGAAGCTGACGCTGCCGCTGGAAACTATCTGATCATGGGGAACACGGCGAACAGCGCTGGAACCTCGAACACGCGACTGACGACCAGCAGCACCGGCTCCGCCTGGGAGGTCGTCCAGAACGGCACCGGCACGGCGATGCGATCCAGCGCGAACAACGGGATCGCCGGGTACTTCGGGAGCGCGAA
>Ga0114129_10005221_pt1 | contig 18303 bp, 18 predicted proteins | sample RhiMetdeltSRZDD1_FD_80071 | JGI IMG/M metagenome (GOLD analysis project Ga0114129, IMG submission 80071) | Populus rhizosphere microbial communities from Tennessee, USA - Rhizosphere MetaG P. deltoides SRZDD1 (version 2) (version 2) | ecosystem: Host-associated > Plants > Roots > Rhizosphere >...
AGAATTCAGTCAGTTGATGTCGATCGAGGAATGGTCGCGCCGATGCGCTGATCGAGCTCGTGGCGACGGCGAGACGACGTTTCATCAATCGCAATTGTTCCAATACTTCCCTGACCTTGGGAAACAAGCCGATCCGATTGGCAAAAAACTCCTTCGCGATCTCGCCGCGACGCCGCATCATTTCGTCAGTCGGCACGGAGAGGCCGAATGCTTTCTTGTAAAACTCGACCACGATCCGGTAGCTCACGCCGATCACGTTCTTGTGATGTTCGCCGTGGTAAGTCACGCCGTACTCAGCAAGTAGCTTCGCGTCGATCTGGCTCCAGCACGTTTCGGAGTCGGCGAGCACACCATCGAGATCGAAGATTACAGCAGATAGCATCACGGAAGTTGAGTGGATTTTAGAACGAGGCAAACATCGAAGGCTCAATGCGCCAACAGTGGACGATTGACGCATTGCGCGTTTCGGATTCGCAGAAGACAGTGGCGACTTATGCGATGGGTTCAAAATGCAATCGCACTCGCTTTGGCGATCATTTTGGGACTAGGGCAGGCGTGCGCGGGCGAGTTTAATTCGATTTTGCGCTGGCGAAACATTGGGCCGTATCGCGGCGGACGGACGCGCGCGATCTGCGGTGTGCCCTCGCAGCCGAATGTTTTCTACATGGCCCCCGTGAACGGCGGCATTTTCAAATCGATCGATTACGGCCGCACGTGGCAGCCGATTTTCGACGATCAGCCGACTGCGTCGATCGGTGCAATCGCAGTTTCGAGTTCGAATCCAAATATTGTTTACGCCGGCAGCGGCGAAGGATTGCATAGGCCGGACCTTTCCGTCGGTGACGGCGTCTATAAATCGACTGACGCTGGAGGAACGTGGACGCATCTTGGATTGCGCGACGGCCAGCAGATACCGCAGGTCGCCGTCGATCCCAAGAATCCTGACAGAATCTTTGTCGCGGTTGCTGGTCATCCTTACGGGCCTAACGAGGAGCGCGGCGTTTATCGATCGCTCGATGGCGGAAAAACGTTCGAAAAAGTTCTTTATCGCGACGAGAACGTCGGTGCAAGCGATGTGCAGATCGATCCCGGCAATCCGCAGATTGTTTACGCGGCCCTGTGGGAATCGCGTGAAGGACCGTGGGAAAACGGAGTGTTCAACGGAGACGGCGGCGGCATTTTAAAATCCGCCGACGGCGGCAAAACGTGGCGCCAATTAACCAAAGGCCTGCCGGGCAACATCGTCCAGGCGAACATCGCGATTGCGCCGAGCGCACCGAGAACATTATTCGCAGCAGTGCGGACAAGAACGATCGCGAAACTTTATCGCTCGGACGACGGCGGCGATAGCTGGAGCGGCACGACCGATGATCCGCGGCCGGGACTCGGAATTGGTGGAGGCGATCTTCCGGTGGTGCGATTCGATCCTAAAAATCCGCAAATCGTGTACTCGGCGAGCATCGTTTGTTGGAAATCGACGGACCGCGGCAAAACGTGGGAGGGCTGGCGCGGCGCGCCCGGCGGCGACGATTATCAAAACATTTGGATCAATCCGAATAATCCCGACATCGTTTTTCTCGGTGCGGACCAGGGAGCAATTGTCACTGTGAACGGCGGCAAAACGTGGAGCTCATGGTATAACCAGCCGACTGCACAGCTGTATCACGTAAGCGCGGACAACGCGTTTCCGTATCGGCTTTACAGCGGACAACAGGAAAGCGGTTCAGTCGGAATCAAGAGTCGCGGTGATCAAGGCGAGATCACATTTCGCGATTGGCAGCCAGTGGCAGCCGAGGAATACGGTTACGTCGTCGCCGATCCGCTCGATCACGACATCATCATTGGCGGCAAGCTGACTCGGTTCGATCGCCGGACGGGTCAGGCGCAAAATATACTTCCGGTGCCGGTGGCAACGGAAGATTTTCGGATGTTGCGGACCGAGCCGGTTGTCTTTTCGCCACTCGATCCGCATTTACTCTTCTTCGCTGGAAATACTCTTTGGCAAACGCGCGACCGTGGCAGTCACTGGGAAAAGATCAGTCCGGATTTGTCGCGACCCAATTACGAGTTGCCGGCGAGCGTCGGAAAATACGAAGAGGACGCGACGAAGCAAGCCCACCGACGGGGCGTGATTTACACCGTTGCACCGTCGCCGCTCGAAGCGAACCGGATCTGGTGCGGGACTGACGACGGTTTGATTCACCTAACGACCGACGGCGGAAAGACCTGGACCGACGTGACGCCACCGAACATTTCTGCGTGGCAAAAGATTTCGCTGATCGAAGCCGGACATTTCGATGCGAACACCGCGTACGCGGCGGTCAACACGTTGCGGATCGACGATCTGCGGCCGCACATTTTTGCGACACACGACAGCGGCAAGACGTGGACGGAGATTGCGAACGGAATACCGGCCGGCCAAATCGTGAACGCGGTTCGCGAAGATCCGGGACGGAAAGGTCTGCTGTTCGCCGGCACCGAGAAAGGCGTTTACGTCTCGTTCGATGACGGCGCGAACTGGGAGTCGTTGCGATTGAATCTGCCTGCGAGTTCCGTGCGCGATCTCATTGTTAAGAATGACGATCTCGTCGTCGCGACGCACGGCCGCGGGTTCTGGATCCTCGACAACATCACGCCGCTGCGGCAACTCGACCGGCCCGAGGGCGGGCCGGCTCCAATGTCATCCCGCGTCGATGGAGCCGGCGCGCCCAGGCGCCGATCAGAGGTGACACTATTTAAGCCGCAGAAAGCGTTGCGCGTTCGCGCGAATCTGAATCCCGATACGCCGTTGCCACCAGACGAACCCGCCGGCGAAAATCCGCCAGATGGCGCGATGATTGATTATTTTCTTTCGAAAGATGCGAGCAGCCCAGTAACGATCGAGATCAAAGACAGCAACGGCCAGTCAGTTCGAAAATATTCGAGCGCGGATACGCCAATCGAAGCGAACCCGAAGCGACTTAGGATTCCGACCTACTGGATTCGCCCGCCGCAATCGCTTTCTACGAAAGCGGGAATGCATCGGTTTCTGTGGGATCTGCATTACACGCCTGTCCCGGGGGTGGAACCAGAGTTTCCAATCTCAGCGACGTATCGCAACACGGCGCCAGCGGCGACATCACCCTGGGCCGCACCGGGTGATTACACGGTTACATTGACGGTTGACGGCAAAACTTTCAGTCAACCATTGACCGTCGCAATGGATCCGCGGGTTAAAGCGTCGGCGGCGGACCTTCAAGAGCAGTTCGATCTCTCGTGGAAGTTATATCAACTCCGGCTCAAGCTCGCGCCGATTGGCAAGAACTTTGACGATATTGCCGAGCAACTAACGAAACTCAGAGCAAAAGCGGCGGAACGACCGGATGTCGCGCAAAAGGTAGAGGCTTTTGCTCAAACGCTCATGAAGTTCGGGCCGCCGAATCCGCGACCAGGCGCTCCACCGTCGCTTTTTGTCTTGGAATCAACGACGGGACTCTTCAACGAGATCGAAAGCGCAGACGCTACGCCGACAGCCGCGGTCAAGGCAGCCGTTGCAGATCTCGATAGAAAAATTCCACCGATGATGGATGCGTGGCGGAAATTACTCGAATCCGATCTTTCCTCGCTGAATCATCAATTGAAGCAGGCGGGATTTCCGGAAATGAAAACAAAGTGACGGCTCACAGAGCCGTGGCTACAGATCGGGATGGGCTATGGCGTGGCGACCTTATTTTCGAAAATCGACACGTATGCTTCGTAACCTCTGTCTTTCATTTCTTCGAGGGGGACGAAATGAAAGGCGGCCGAGTACACGACGTAACGTTGTCCGGTGGGGGATTTCGGATCAGGAAACACATAGCCGAGATGGGCGTTACTGCGCTTGGCGTGCACCTCGGTCCGCTGCATATCGTGCGAAGTGTCCGAGCTCTCGCCGAGGAGATCTTTTGAGATCGGCTTGGTAAACGTGGGGAAGCCGACGCCCGCGTCGAATTTGTCGAGCGAAGTAAAGAGAGGTTCGCCGCTAATGATGTCGACGTACAGACCAGTCTTGTCGTTATTCCAGAACTGATTTTGGAAAGCTCTTTGGCCGCCGCGCTCGCGCACGACAGAATATTCCTCAGCTTTCAGGCGCTGTTTCAGGATGGTGTCGCTGGGGATCGGACGGTTCGGATCGAACGTCGTGGTTTCCTTTTTTTCTTTTTGCGAGAGAAAGAAAAAATAGAGCCCTCCGGCAATGAGCACGACTGCCATGCCAGCACCGACGTACGTGCTGATCGCCGATCTTTCCTCGCTGGTAACTCGCGCCCCTCGCATCAGATCACGAAAGACCTGATTGAATCAAATTGGCCTCATTCGTCAAGACGGAACAATTGACGGCCCGCGCTTTGAGCTCAAGGCTAATGCGGTGTCGGGCGAGGTCGTGGAGCGGGGCGCGGCCGCGGGGTAGCTCGCGGCGTTACAGTTGGAGTGGCAGTTGGTGTGACGGTCGGGCTGGGGCCAGGTGTTACAGTCGGGGTCGCAGTCGGCGTTGGTGTCACAGTTGGAGTTGGAGTTGGCGTTGCAGTGGGCGTGGGCGTTGGCGTCGGACCTGGAAGACCTTCGGCGTCGAGGTAGCGGGCAAGTGCGAAATCAGCGAATAGCTCGAGGCCAGTCGCTTGGAAGCCAACAGCCACAATCTTCCCGTCGGGCTGAAAGACAGCACCGTTGGCTCCGCCATTCAAATCACCAAACGAAGTCCGCACCTTGCCACCGGCGCCAAAGGTCGGATCCAGTGCTCCGTCGGTGGCCAAACGCGCCAGCAAAAAATCGTCCTCTCCTGACTCGCCGTTCGAACCGCCGACCGTGATGATTTTACCATTGGGTTGCACCAAGACTTTGGTGGCACCCTGGCAGCAGTTGCCGAAATCGATCTGGGTCATTCCGCCGGTACCAAAGCTGGTATCGAGAACTCCGTCGGAAGTATATCGCGCGACAGCGAAATTCTGCACTCCTCCGCCTTGAGAGATAGCGAATCCCGCAGTGACAATCCGGCCATCGGGTTGAAGCGCGGCCGAGTGCGCGCGATCAAAATTTTGATCGCCGAAGTCGGTGTGCACTTTCCCAGCTTCACCGAATGTCGTATCGACGGTGCCATCGCTGAGATAACGCACAGCGGCGAAGTCGTAAAAAGTTACAGGATCATTGGCGGAGCCGACTGCGACGATTTTTCCGTCCGGTTCAATCAAGACCGAAAAGGCATCGTCTTCCATACCGAGAAAATCGGTTGAGACCTGGCCGCCATTGCCAAACGTAGCGTCCGGTGTTCCATCCGGGTTGTAACGCGCCAGCGCAAAATCGGTATTGGAAGATTCGCCAGGATTGAAATCTACGAAGACGGTCCCGGCGGCAATGATCCTGCCGTCAGGCTGCAGGACCACATCGAAGGCATAGCTGCCTTCGGGAAAAATCGTTGTCACGATCCCGCCGTCTCCAAATGAGCTATCGAGCGATCCGTCAGGGTTGTAGCGGACCACTTTAAAATCGCCAAGGAATGTAAAGAGCGGAAAGGCGCCGCCTGCGACCACGATCTTGCCGTCAGGTTGAACGACTACCGACGACGCTACGGCAGCCAGGTTCGGAAAATCGGTTTGCACCTTGCCGCCGACGCCGAAAGTTTTATCCAGCGTCCCATCCGAATTGTATCGAGCAACGGCAAAGTCCTCATTTGAAAAATCATTGTCGCCATGGGTTGTGCCCACCACGACTATCTTGCCGTCGGCTTGGATTGCCACGGCGTTAGCGATGTCGACGCTGTGATCGAAATCGGTCAGCACTTTGCCGTCGGGTCCGAATGTCGGATCGAGGTCTCCGTCGGCTGCCAGCGCCAGCTTTCCAATCGTTAGGAAGATTATTATTAGTGTGGTGCAAATCACGCGACGATGATTCGCGAAGCGGCGATTTGGACCGGCGGCTTGTACAAATACCCTTTCGTTTTCCACTCGAGTCTGATAACGCGACGCGTGATCTCTTCCAAACGCAGTGTGGTAACGAAGCCGTTACAATTCGACATGTGCGCGCGGTTTAATTGAATGCGAAGCGACGCGGTTGAGTTACCTGTGTGTCCAGCGCGCCATGACGCCGATCATTACAATTTATCTCGAGATGCGTTCGCTAGACCAGCTTCGTCCAAAGCGATGCGCGGATGCGAGGTTTCAAATCCACGAGAAAAAAGAACGCGACTGGCGTTTCAATCGAGATCTCTATCTTGCTGTTGGGCAGATGTGGTCATGGAACGACAAGCGCGCGTGGAGCGATGATCAATGGAAGGAATATGGGCTTGCATCTGAGCTGAGGACGTTTGCCGCCTATTATGATAATTCTCTAGCGGGCTATTACGAGTTGCGCCGCGACGGCGAAGGCGGCGCAGAGATCGCTTACTTCGGTTTGTTGCCGGAATTTATCGGTCGCGGACTGGGAGGAGCATTACTCACCAGCGCAATCGAAGAAGCGTGGCGGATGTTGCCTTCAGTCTCCCGGGTTTGGGTGCACACATGCAACCTTGATCATTCATCTGCATTGGCAAATTACCAGGCGCGAGGCATGGCGATTTATAAGCAAGAAACAACATAACAGCCGCAGTCAGCGGCAGCGGCTACAGCTGAGACTGTGGAGGAACTGATTTCGTCCTGACCAAAAAACCGCACGATTCATGGAAATCGTGCGGTTTTTATTGGTGGTATTCCGCCCGTGTGGCTAATCGATAACCACGTGATCAACAATACGTGCGTCGCCCGCGCTTACGTAGAATACACGCACGCGCGTGCCGGGCTTGATCGCCGTTTGGACTACTTCGCCTTTTCTGTTCACAACGTGACCCGGTCCGTTGAGAACATAACTACCCGGAGTATTCGAGCGATCCTCACGAACAACCAGGGTTTTGAACGGTTGATAACTGGCCGCCGAGCCTTCCCCGGATGTCAGTTTGAGGAATGTTCCGGTTACCGTTATCGGTTGTTCCGTAGTAGTGGTTTTTTGTGTTTTATGTTTGGCACGTGTCTGGGCAAGTGCCACCGGTGCAATCAGTGCACCGCAGGCGAGAATAATAATTGTTTTCTTAAACATGATCGCCTCCTTTGTTGTTGCTGACCTCTACGCCCGCTTAGACACGGCCCCAGGCATGTCGTTCAAGACTCGTTAGGCCATATTGGTAACAGACTTGTTACCCGCCCCGCCGAATTACATTCTCCGTGGCCGACCAGGAAAAGATCAATGTCTGCCTGTCGCAGTCGCGAACATCGCATGATCGAAAAATAGCGGGTGTCACATTGAAACTCGCTCGTTGCCCGCGTTGACTCATGTGCTCCCGCCCATTCGGCCTGCCGGCTTGCCCATCTATGTCGCTCGCGTCCCCGCGGCTCCATTCGCTCGCTGCTTCCCTTGCAGTTTTACCTTCTATGTCACTCAACCCATTCGTTTCATTTTGAACGGCGATTCTTGCGAGAATGTCTAGGTTTTCACTATGACCAAGCTCATTGCGTTAATAACGGCGGGACTCTTTGCGGCAGCCACGATGTTCGCGGGCGAACATGGCAACTGCACAAAGCAAGTCGGAAACGAGGCGAAGATGGCGTGTGAGGTTTCATTGGCGAGTCTAAGCCTGACACCCGATCAGAAGACAAAGATGAACGCGGCCATGGACGAGCATCACAAGGCGGGCTGCAATGACGCCAGCGAAGCGAAGTTCATGGAAGCGGCAAAATCAATCCTTACCCCGGAGCAGTACGCAAAATTCGAAGCCCAATGCCAGAAAGGCGAGAAAGGTAAGACGCAAACCTGATCGCGGGTTTCAATCAAACCAACGCTTCGCGCCGAGAGCAATCTCGGCGCGCTTTGCGTACGGGATTTTCAGGTGCCTATTGATGCCGTGATTCCTCTCGGCCTGAAAGTTGCCTACACGATTTTTGTTTGTGTGCTGGTTCCGATCTATTGGCGACAGTACGGGCCGGTCAACTTCCTCTGGTTTTCAGATATCGCTTTGTTAGCACTCGTGCCGGCGCTTTGGCTGGAGAACGCGCTCCTTGTCGGCATGATGGCCGTCTCAGTAGTTTTCTTTGAGGCGCTTTGGAATATCGATTTCTTTTTTCGTCTTGCGACTGGCAAATCATTGATCGGTTTGAGCGCCTATATGTTCGATCCCGCGATCCCGTTATTCATCCGCGGGGTGTCAGGTTTCCACATCATTCTGCCAGTGCTGCTTCTCTGGATGCTGCACCGGCTCGGTTACGATCAGCGCGCTTTTCTTTGCCAGACAATTGTCGCGATGGCGGTGCTGCCTCTCTCATATCTGGTAAGCAATGCACAGGAGAATGTGAATTGGGTCTATGGTTTCGGCCAAAATCCGCAGCGGATTCTGCCGGCGCTATTGTTTGTGGTTCTTCTAATGCTCCTGTTTCCGCTCGTTGTTTATCTGCCGTCGCACCTTCTTTTCATCAGAATCTTTCGGGCCGCAGGATCGTAAAGACGCTGGCGCTAATGCCAGGACGACATTCCACATAAATGTTGTCACCAGAAATCGCGCATGATTTTCTAGGGGCCAGTCATGCCAAGAGAATTCAAACCAGTGCGTTTTTTTGTGATGATGGCCGTAGCCGGCTTCCTGGTTTGTGGGATAACGTCGTTTTACACCCATCGCGCGGCTTACGGCAGAACGGCTGAAGAACGGGCCGGTTATGCAATCGGACTGAAAGTTGGGGAAAAAACGCCGCCGCAAGCAACGCTACCTACCGATGCTGAGTTAAACATGATGGCTCAGAAGTATTTCAAGCAGCAAGGGTCCGGCAACCAACAGAATTGGGACACGGGCTTCGAGAACGGTTACGCGGCGGGGTTCAAAAAAACACATCCCCACTGACGCGCACGATGAGCCCGCCACCTGCGCCGCGTCCGAAACGGTTCCCCTGGATTCCTTATGGGATTGTTCTCTTCCTGATTGTTCTGTTTGCCTTTGCGCCGATTGGATCGGTGATGGTGTGCGCTGCTATCGCGAATGCGTACGGGTGCAAAGTCGACGAAGGCTCTGTGCATCCCTGCATCATCAACGGCCACGATTATGGCGAACTTCTTTACTCCCTCGGTGTGATGGGTTGGTTCATGCTTGCTACCATTCCTGGAGGTTTGTTTGCATTCGTGGCTTGGCTGATTGTTCTCATTCTGCATCGGTCAAGCTGGCGAAAGCGATTCGCTGCCGGAGTTCCTCCTCCAATTCCTCCACCTACTGCGACCGCATCAGGTTCTTAAGATTGAAAATTGCAGACGACCTACCTTGCTAAAGCTTCGGCATGGCAGGCAGGCCTGCCTCTACAGTTTGCGGCTGACACAGGCGCGTCTACACGCGAAGGTTCGCACCAATGAAAGATCTTACCCAGGGCTCGGTTACCAGGCATCTGCTGCACATGTCGGCGTTTTTGGCCGTGAGCATGGTGGTGCAGACCCTTTATCTGCTGGCCGATCTCTACTGGGTAGGACACCTCGGCAAGGAAGCGATTGCCGCGGTCGGTGTCGCAGGAAACATCACGATGATTGTGCTGGCCCTGACCCAGATGCTGGGCGTGGGAACAACCACGTTGATCTCGCAAGCCGCCGGTAGAAAAGATCAGCTGCACGCAGAGCTGGCTTTCAATCAGTCGTTTGTCATGTCGATCGTGATCGCGGTCGCTCTCGGCGTTGTGGGATTCATTCTTCGTCCGGCCTATTGCGACTGGCTGAGTGCAGATGCCGAGACGGCGACATTGGCAAAGGCATACCTGCTCTGGTTTCTTCCCGGACTATTACTTCAGTTTCCGCTTGTGGCGCTGGGGTCCGCGTTGCGTGCGACCGGCATCATCAAGCCAGCTGTGGGATTCCAGGTGCTCAGCGTACTGCTTAACATTGTGCTCGCTCCCTTGTTGATTTTCGGAATCGGTCCGTGGCCAAAACTGGGGGTGACGGGGGCAGCTCTTGCCACGTTCATTTCAATTCTCGTCGCCGACGTGCTGATCGTGATCTATTTCGAAAGGAAATATCACTACCTGCGTTTTCGTTTTCCGCTGTTTCGTCCGCAAACCAAAATTTGGGGAGGAATGCTGCGGATCGGCGTTCCAGCGGGCGCGGAGTTTTTGCTGCTCTTTGTGTACATCATGATCGTTTACGCGATCATTCGAGGCTTCGGTCCGGCGGCGCAGGCGGGGTTCGGAATCGGCGCACGCGTCATGCAGGCGCTTTTCCTGCCGGTGGTGGCGCTTAGCTTCGCCGTTTCGCCGGTGGTGGGCCAGAACTTTGGCGGCCGTCAGGCGGGTCGGGTCCGGCATTCCGTCTATTCTGCAATCGGCATCGCATCGCTGATGATGCTGGTGCTGACGTTAATCGCATTCTTGGTGCCGGGAACGCTCATTCACGTTTTTTCGCGCGACCCGCGAGTCATTGCGTTCGGCAGCGAATATCTTCGGATCGTTTCTTTGAATTTTATTTCGGTAGGAATTGTTTTTGTCACTTCGAGCATTTTCCAGGGAATTGGCAACACGCTGCCGCCATTGTTTAGCTCGATGACGCGGCTAATCTTGTTCGCCCTGCCCGCGATGCTGATCTCACGGATGCCCGGGTTTGAGATCAGGGAGGTATGGTATTTATCCGTCGGTTCGACCGTTGTTCAGATGTGCGTCAATCTTCTGTTGCTCCGTCACGAGCTGCGAAAGCGGCTTAGATTCGACGAACCGGAAAATTTCATTCCAGCAAGCGCGACTGCATCCTAGTTCGCGTATTCAATCATGCGCGCGTTTCCTTTTCTCCGCCGCGCGATTGGGCGAAGAGTTGAAACGCGAGCAGACTGACGAACACAGCGGCGCAAAGCCAGGCGAACCAATCACCGGCACGTGCGTATAACGTTTTCTCGCGCGCGATGTTTACCTTTCCAGTAATTGAGACAAAACGATCGGACACTGTCGCTGTTTCTGCCAGGATGCGACCACGGCTGTCGCTTAGGGTTAACAATCCATTGCGCGCGCACCGAGCGAGGGCGAAACCGTTTTCGACCGCGCGCATCACGGCCATGCGCGCGTGCAGCCAACGATCGAGATTAAAATCCCATGCAGGTACTAGCAGCAACTCCGCGCCGTCGGCTGCGTATTCGCGGCTGAGTTTGGGAAAATCCATGTCCTTGCAAATTTGAAGTCCCCATCGTCCCGATGGCTGGTCGAGAGTTACTCGCTCGTCGCCCGGTTTTTCGGGTTCGATACCGGGCACGAGGTGATGCTTGTCGTAATTCGCGTCGAACCTGCCGTCGGGTGCATAGAATCGAGAAGAATTGAACGCAGCAGATGGCGTTTTTCGAACGAGACCGACGACAATCGCCGCGCGTGTGGCAGCGGCGGCCGAAGAAAAAAGAGGATCCACTTCCCCTAGCACGCTTTCACTGGCACGCGCGATTTTTTCCGGGAGCACAACGACCTGTGTTCCAGCAGGCGTAATACGACGGACCTCATTAGCATACTCACCCAGCAACTCCACGGCTTGCTCTTCAGAGCCGAGATACACACTCATCGGCACATCTTTTGCGACGAGCGTCACCGCAACGAATTGAGAAGAAGGACTTGATTGCAACCGCCATTTGCCAAAAACAAACACAGCGCAAACGACGAACCCGACAGTAATCGCCAGCGCACGACGTTGCCATGGTTGTCCTGCGCCACTCAACAGAGTTGCTACTGTTCCGGCAAACAAAAACACCACGAAGCTGATTCCCCAAAGACCGGTGACCGAAGCTATCTGGATTACCGGGAGACAATTCATTTGTGTGTAAGCGAGATTGCCCCATGTGCTGTGAGGCGACGCGATCGATGTCAGATATTCGTACGCCACCCAGTAAACGGGAAAGGCAAGCGGTGCGAGGAAAAGCGATCCGCGCCGAATGAAATTGCGCACAAACAGAACGCCCAACCCGAAAACCGCATCAGGGACCAGAAAGTAAAGAACAGTGATCGGCGGTGGCAGTTCGATCGCATGCCGAACATAGTTCCATTGATTCATCTCGCCGATCAGCCAGGTGACCGCGCCGAGCAGGAAGGCGACGCTGCCGTGAAGCCGTGGCGCAATCGCAAGTACTGGAATCGGCGCTAACCAAAGCGCCCACCAAATTGGATGAAGCCCAGTACCGAGATATGCGAATGCCGCAGAAACAAGACCGGCAATAGCAATAAGAAAGAGCTTATGGGATCGCATTCGAATGTTGCCAAGTTGTGGCCGCCAGCGGCTGTTCTTGCAAGAGGGGAATTCGAAACGCCGGTAGCGAACTCGATCCGATCGCAAAAGATGTGATGCTCATCGGAGCTCGTCGAGATAGACTACCCAGTCCGGATGCCGGGGAAGAAAATTTCACAATGTCTGTGATCCAAGATGAGCGACGACATCAAAACGCGCGAATTTTCCAGTAGCGATTACGACGCGGCGCTCGAGTTGTGGCAACGGGTCGAAGGTCTCGAGATTGCCGAGGGTGATGACAGGGAAAGTGTTGCCTGCTTTCTGGCGCGTAACCCGGGACTCAGCAGAATCGCTACCGATGGCCCTGCAATTGTTGGCGTCGTGTTGTGCGGTCACGACGGACGTCGCGGATACATTTATCATCTGGCGGTCGATCCTGTTTATCAGGCGCGCGGACTTGGCAAGCGTTTGATGAATGAATGCCTCGACGGTTTGCGACGGGCTGGTCTTAAGCGAGCGCTGATTTTGGTAGCGAACGACAATCCGCGCGGCCGAAAATTCTGGCATCGCCACGGTTGGGAGGAAGTCCCTGGCCCGATTATCATGGGAATTGATCTTTAACGATCCGACGCTTTTGGTTGATTTCGGCCCCGCTTGGGAATTTATTGATTAACCATGGTCGCTCGGTGGCTTATAGCTCTTGGGCTACTGGTTGTTGCTACGGCGGCTTCAGCTTTTTCATGGGATGACGACTCGCACTACGTGTCGTTAGGCCCGCGCAACGGCTACTACATCGTGAAACCCGATTCGCGTTTGTTCCGTCAACTCGGTCTTTATGAAGCGCCGTGGATCGATACAGCCGACCCGTTGCGACACGGCTACGGTGCGGATGCGCTGGCGTTCCGGTTCAATCAAAACGGCGTATTGATTGCGCCTCCAGCCTACATTGCTCAGGCATTGCCATACGATTTTTATAAGCACCGAATCGGCTCACTAGCTCGCGGCCGCGCTACAACGCGGGATGTGGAGGCTATGTTTGGACGCGGACACAGTCGCGCCAATCGTCCGGATGGGTTTATGTGGTACTACGCGTTGCCGGTGTACAATCCATTCGAGGAGCTGAGCGGCGGCCGCCACTAAGACGGACACTGGACGAGCACGCAGGTTATCCATAGAATCACGGCATGCGACTAGCGATTTTTCTGGCGGCGCTCTTCGCCGCGAGCGCTTCGGTAGCCGCAGGCACAATTAAGATCACCAGCCCCGATCAGGCCCAAACCTTCGCTTATGGGGAAACGACGTGGCGTCAACTCTACCTCCAACGGGCGACCGGCGGGCTTCTGGCGAGGATTACATTCAGTAATTTGCCTTATGCCGATTGCAATGAACCGCGCACAGAAGAACCATTCGATTTTCGTTTTCCGCGTGTCAGGTTCGACCCTGCACGACGCGCATTCTTTGCAACCGGCCGCCGTGGCGAGTTGATCCCGGTCGCGCAGTTTCGGGGTAATCCGCCTTACGGCTGGATTGATCTTACCCCCGGCGCGAAAATCTATCTCCTCAAAGAGAGCGGTCTTGTCACGGCGACGCTGACCGCTACCGATTATCCGCGCCGTGGAAGTCAATGGATCGAGATGGATAACAATTGGTCGCTGCAGAATCTCTTGTGCGCGCTGTTTGGCCATCCAATCCCCGGCTCGCCGTTCATCGTCGAGTAGAGCTTCATCGAGCGAGACCTCCCCACGGTTCAGTTAACGCAGGCGAGCGATTGCTAGTACGCGATCAGGTGCGTACATCCTAATAAACTGTGAAGGTAGACGGCCAACATTTTCGAACAATCTGGCTTAAGCCGGACGACGAAACAGTCGTGCAGCTTATCGATCAGCGTTCTTTGCCGCATCGTTTCGTGATCGAAGAAGTCCGCACCGTCGAACAGATGGCTACGGCAATTCGCGAGATGCATGTTCGCGGAGCGGGATTGATCGGTGCGAGCGCTGGATACGGAATGTATCTTGCCGCGATCGCGGCAGCCGCGCGCCCTGCAGCTGCGGGATTTGATGAGCAGCTGGCCCACGCAGCCGCACAACTCAAGGCGACGAGGCCAACGGCGGTTAATCTTTCGTGGGCCGTTGAGCGCCAGCTAAAAAATATCGCCAAAGGCAAAAACGTGACGGAGAAGGTGGCGCTCGCTCTTCGCACAGCCAGGTCGATTGCGGACGAAGATGCGGAGCATTGCCGGATGATCGGCCAACATGGATTGGAATTGATTCGGCAGATCGCAAAAAAGAAAGCGGGCGGTCGAATCAACGTGCTCACACATTGCAATGCGGGATGGCTGGCGTTTGTTGATCACGGTTCCGCGACCGCGCCGATTTATGCCGCCCACGACAGCGGATTGCCACTTCACGTTTGGGTGGCCGAAACGCGCCCCAGAAATCAGGGTTCCAAACTCACAGCATGGGAGTTGGGTAAGCACGGTGTGTCGCATACGATCATTGCAGACAGTGCTGCGGGACACCTAATGCAACATGGCATGGTGGATTTGATAATTGTTGGAACCGATCGCACGACTGTCGCGGGCGATGTTGCGAACAAGATCGGTACATATCTGAAGGCGCTGGCAGCGAAAGATAATGGCGTTCCCCTTTATGTAGCACTGCCGTCATCTTCATTTGATTGGAAGTTGCGAGACGGGCTGAAAGAAATCCCGATTGAAGAACGTAGCGCGGAGGAACTGAAGCAAGCCGAAGGATGGTTCGAAGGACAACAGGTTGAGGTCTGCGTGGCCCCGGAGACAAGTCCGGCTGCAAATTATGGATTCGACGTTACACCTCGCCATCTGGTTACCGGGTTGATTACTGAGCGCGGTGTGTGTGAAGCGAACGAGAAAAGTATCCGCGCGCTTTTCCCAGAGCAGTCGCCGTGAGCGAGTACATAAAGTTTTCGTGCGAACGTGTGACTGCAGGCCTTAATTCGTTTGGCGCGCTTGCTGATTTAAACGCTTACAGACGGAAACTTCTCGATCTTCATCTGATCGGGGTCGATTCAAATGGAATTGGGTTCGGCAATCTAAGCGTGAGGGACGGCGCGACCGAAAATTTCTACATCACTGGTTCCGCGACCGGAGGCTTACCTGAACTGACCCTTGCCGATTGTGCAAAAGTAGTGGCTTACGATTTCGAGCAAAACCGGGTTCGCTACGAGGGCTCTGCGCTACCTTCATCGGAATCGCTGACGCAAGCTGCGATCTACAAGTCGGATGCAACCGCCGGGGCGGTGATTCATTGTCACGATTCGAAGTTATGGGCGGAGGCCATGAATCGTGTGCCGACAACGTCGAAAGCTGCTGAATATGGAACGCCCGAGATGGCGGATCAGATAATTCAATTCCTCACGCGTACCGACGCGCCAAAAATGGTTGTCATGGCTGGACACGAAGGAGGCATTCTAACTTTTGGCGTAAATCTTGAGGAAGCGTTCGCCGTTCTCATGCGCGAGAGGAAGGAAGGGTCTCATTGAATCGCAGTAAGTGGAGACGGCCCGCCCTCGGGCTGCACAGGTCTTCCCTACGGCGCGGGGGCGCGCAGACTCCAATGTCGGATCGGACACGGGTTACCAATTAACGATCCCGTTCCGTTGACAGCAATTTCGGTGGACGTACGCTGAACAGCATGCGTGAAAAATCTTCAGATTCGAATGAGAAAGCGCGGGTTACTCGCCGAACATTTCTCAGCGCAACGCTTCTAACCGGCGCGGCGTTTCTTGCGAGAGGATCGGACGCACTCTTCGGAGCTGGGTCGCAAGCGTCACAAAACATCGCTACGAATCCCACCTGGAAACTAGGCGGCGATCTTACGGTCAACCGACTTGGTTTTGGCGCGATGCGTCTGACAGGAGAAGGAATTTGGGGTTGGCCGCCGGACCGTGAAAACGCCCTGAAAGTTCTGCGACGCGCAGTCGAGCTCGGCGTGAACCTGATCGACACCGCTGACGCGTACGGGCCAGAGGTAGATGAGCTGCTTATTGCCGAAGCGCTTTACCCTTACCCGAAAGGGCTTGTTATAGCGACGAAAGGCGGCAATACGAGGCCTGGGCCGGGACAATGGGTTCCTGATGGTCGACCGGAATACCTTAAACAATGTGTCGACAAAAGCCTCAAACGGCTCCGGCTCGACCGAATCGATTTGTATCAGTTACATCGCATCGACCCGAAAGTGCCAGAAGAAGAATCGTTAGGCGCACTTAAAGAGATGCAGACTGCCGGGAAGATTCGGCACGTCGGATTATCGGAAGTATCACCAGAACAAATCGAGCGGGCGCGCAAAATCCTTCCGATCGTCAGTGTTCAGAACCGTTACAATATCACCGACCGTCAATGGGAAAATACGCTTCAATATTGCGAGAAAGAAGGGCTTGGGTTTATGCCGTGGTCGCCAATAGGCGGAAGCAGAGGCTTGAAAGGTAGTGAGAAAATCGAGGCTGCTGCCAGGCAACGCGGCGTGAGCGTTGTTCAACTCGCGCTGGCCTGGCTTCTCCAACGGTCGCCCGTAATGCTGCCAATTCCCGGAACGTCGTCTCTCGCGCACTTGGAAGAAAACATCGCTGCCGCGAAGCTCAAATTGACGCCCGAGGAATGGAAAGCGCTTGACGCTTTGGCAAGTTAACGGCAATCGCAGCTGCCGGCCTTTGCCGCGGTTGCCGCGCGACAAGACAGCCCGCCTGAGAAGGACCACAACTAATACCGTCGCATCTGGTCGCTGGAGCGAAACATAACTATGCAACTCTCGCGTCAGTTCGAAAAAGCACTGACTTACGCTACGCGGATCCATGGCGGGAAACTCCGGAAGAAGACAAGGATTCCGTACATCGCTCATATCCTCGGTGTCGCCGCCATTGCGATGGAATATGGTGCGAACGAAACGGAAGCGATCGCCGCGCTGTTGCACGATGCCGTAGAGGATTGCGGCGGCGCCAAACGATTGCGCGATATTGAGCGAAAGTTTGGAAAAGACGTCGCGAGAATCGTGGAAGGCTGCACCGACACAGATCAAACGCCAAAGCCTCCGTGGCTGGAACGGAAGAAGGGCTACATAGCTCACGTCCGGCACGCGTCGATGCCAACGAAACTTGTTTCGGCATCAGACAAACTGCACAACGTACGGGCGATCCTGATGGATTATCGTGAGGAAGGAGAACGGCTCTGGTCTCGATTCAATGCCGGTAAACAAGGCGCTCTTTGGTACTACCGCGCGCTTGTAAACGCTTTTAGCGGCAAACGCGTTCAACCATTGGTGCAGGAACTCGATCGCACTCTCACGGCTCTTGAATTGCTGTCGAATAATGGAGCGCAAGTGAAACAGCCACCGGCACCACATGAAGCGGTCAAATGAGATCGTTAATGCGGTACGCTTGGGCTTCCTTAATTGTCCTGCTAGTTTCGCTGTGCCTGATAGAAAACGCCTCGGCTGTCGCGGGCTCCGATGAGATGCGAGTTACATTACTCGGTACAGGAACTCCCTTTCCGAATGCCGAGCGATTCGGCTCGGCCATTCTTGTCGAAGTGGCAGATAAGAAGGGGCTGTTTGACTGCGGCCGCGGTGCGAAACGAATACAACGGAGCGTTCGTGATCACCAGGGATCTGATGGTAATCAACGTTGGCAACACAGTTACTTGGGACGAAAAATCCTCCGCCAACCCCACACCTGATGACGACAAATCGAGACGCTGACGAACACCGCGCTAGCCAAAGACGAGTCTCAAGCGTAGCATGGAGCCATGAAATCAAAATATACCTCTGCTAGCCGGTTCTTCCTGATCCTTAGTTTCATTTGCACGGTTTTGATTGGAACCGCCATCGCCCAAGCGGGCGGGCATTGGGGCGCTCGACCGGGTGGGCATCTACTCATTCTCAGGACGGCGAACTTCGGATGGAATGTGGGGTTCAATCTTCAGATTGATGGCAGGTCCGTCGCGACCGTTGTCCAGGGTCGCTACTATCATACATGGTTGCCAGCCGGGGAGCATGTCTTAACCGTACGCAAGATACCACGCACAGGGGTCTCGGGGCCCACCTCGACAACAGTGAACGTCCAGCCGGGGGCGACCTATGTATA
>Ga0114129_10005222_pt1 | contig 18302 bp, 15 predicted proteins | sample RhiMetdeltSRZDD1_FD_80071 | JGI IMG/M metagenome (GOLD analysis project Ga0114129, IMG submission 80071) | Populus rhizosphere microbial communities from Tennessee, USA - Rhizosphere MetaG P. deltoides SRZDD1 (version 2) (version 2) | ecosystem: Host-associated > Plants > Roots > Rhizosphere >...
CGCTCGCTCCCATCGCTCGCGCCGGTTTATCGCTAGACCTATTGTTCAGTCAACGTGTGATGGCGTCACTTTGTGATCACCGTTTCCAAATATTCACCCGGCACAACAAGACTTCTCGATCCGTCTCGATTCAGCGATCCCAGCAACGCGATCAAGTCGGCTTCGAGCGACCGCTGCCGCTCTTCGTCGAGCGCCGCGAAGGCCTTGTGCACTGGGCCGTAATAGCTCCGGAACATCTCGACCCAATGTTCCGGCGATCGATAGCGGAACTGGAACGTGCGAACCGTGTGTTCAATCCGCGTTGCACCCGCGAACAGCTCTCGCACATGCGCGTCGGTTCCCCAGAGCACCGGCGAACTCACTCCAGGCGGTGGCGGCACGTATGCGCCGACGGTGCGAAAGAGTTGTCCAAGGAAGCCGGCAGGCGTCCAGTTCGCCAGACCGATGCGACCGCCCGGTTTGCAGACGCGCATTAATTCGCGCGCCGTTTGCTCGTGGTCTGGCGCAAACATCACACCGAAGGTCGAAAGAACGACGTCGAAGCTGGCATCCGGATAGGGTAGTGCTTCGGCATCCGCGAACTCGAAGGTCACGTTGTCGAAACCCTCAGCGTCCGCGCGCAGGCGGCCACGCTCGAGCAGCGCCGGCACGTAGTCAGTGGAGGTGACCGTGGCGAATCGGCGCGCGGCGGCGAGCGTGGCGTTGCCGCTGCCGGCCGCGACGTCCAGTACTGTATCAGTGGCGCGAACATCCACCGCCTCGTTGAGCAGTTCGCCGACAATCTGCAGCGTCGCTCCGATGACGGCGTAGTTTCCAGACCGCCACGTCGCATTCTGCCGGTTCTTGATGGGGCTCCAGCGATCCGTGACCTCTGGACTACTCGACACAACGTTGGTCATTTCCCGTCTCCTCACTTTGTACACTTCGGATCGCATCCCGCAAACCGGATCCCGGATCCCGAACAAGGGATCCGACAGCGAAGGACCTACTTCAGAACCGCTCGGATCTTTGCCAGATGGTGGTAGCTATGGCGCACCGCGTGATCCTCGAGCATGAACTGGCACGTCAGGGGTGCATCGGCATTGAGTGACAAAGGAGCCGCACTATCGAGCTCCGCATCGCTCAACGCGCGGATTGCATCTGCAGCCGCCGTGCTGTTTTGCCGCAGCAGGGCCAACGCCGCCTCTTTGGTGACCTCGTCGTGCTCTTTGGCGTGAGCGGCATTTATTGCGTGGACGTCCGCCCATGTCACACCCGTCACCGGTTGGCCACTTGCCAGCACCTGTGCCAGCTTGATCTCTATTGGGTACATCGAAGCTACGTGATGAATTACGACACCGACTTTCCGGCCATCACTCGGGATCCGGGTCTGCCACTCTTTGTCGCTCAGGCCGTTGGCAAGTGCCGCCAGGGCGCTGGCGCCCTGCTCGAGGCGCTCGGCGAGGGCATTGGCTCTTACTGTGGCAGTTTTGGTGGCAACCTGAGACGTATTGGACACAGTTGTCATGACTTATCCTTTCATCGCGCCTCGCCTGACGGCGGGCATATGAATACGGGCGGTACGGTGAGTTCGAATGGAGACACCCTCAATCAATAGGACGCTGACGCGCGATCCTTTCGTTCCGTCGCACACGTCAGGCTGTATGAATATCCGGCGCCAACGATCACCGAGAAGCCGGCGTCGTGCGATTCATCAACACATTGATCGTTGATGCACGCGGATCGTCCTCCTGCTCGTTGACGAGAAAACGGTCCCCCGCGCTTGCGAAAGACCGGTCGTCAGACGTGCGGAGCAGCACCGCTGACTTCAAAAGCGACTTGATTTGGAACAGCGGAACAGGTGTGCCGGCACGAAAACTCGAAGCCACGATCGTCAGCGGGACACTCATCAGCCGATTTTCCCGATTCACGAAGAATAGTTCACGTCCTCCGCTGTGCCAATCCGGTGCGCCCCCACCATCGGTCGAGATCTGTATCGGTTCGGCGTCCTTGCCGAACGGTCGAACAAATACTTCGGGCCGTCCTGTTCCATTCGACACATACGCAATCCACTTGCCGTCCGGAGAAAACCGGCCGCAACATTCATCGGCATCACCGCCGACGACAATCTTCGGAGTTGCGCCGGGTCGCGGTTCAATCTGCCAGAGGTCGATCCGCGTCTGCGCACTGCTGGCATTGAACAGGATGACTTTGCCGTCCGGTGACCAGCTCTGCGCGGCTTTCATTCCGTCGGTATGCAGCAGCCGCTGCTCCGTGCCTCCGGGTCGCAGCTCCTTGATATAGAGATCGTACGCGCCGTCGCGAAGGAGTGAATACACAACCCGTCGATTGTCAGGAGACCAGACCCCCGACGTCGACGTGGTATCAGGTGCGGTGACCGGCGTCATCGTGCCGTTTGCAGGATCGAGAATCGCGATACTGACGGTATTGAGTCGGTAATCAGCACGCGCGAGCATGATCAGCCGGCCGTCCGTAGTAGGCACGCCAAAGTCGCCATCATCCGCCGTATGAAGCTCCTGCAGGATCGTGCCGTCGCGCCGCTTCCAGGTGATGCGCGTCCGGCGACTCAACACCGGCCGCCAGACGACGATTCCGGCTGCCGCGTCGAACCCGACGAGGCCGGCGACTTGTTGTCCGTCCGACCAGGCGTTGTCGGACAGTAGCGCGGGTTCCCCCGACAGCACGAGCGTGGCTGGATCGAACGGTTGCGCGAACAATCGGTCGCCACGCATGAACAATAGCTGGCCACGGTCGTATACGCCGGATGACGTCGCGTCGAGCAGCGGTTTGGTGGTTCCTCCGTTCGCGGGGACAGCGGTGATGGTGTAACGGATCAACTGAGGGGTCGCAATCCGATTGATGAACAGCACGTGACGGCCGTCGGGCAGGACTATTGGAAACCGGTGCGAAATCTCCTGGTTCGCATGATCGAGGGTCGTCAGCGCAACCGGCGTGCCGCCATCGGCGGACACCTTATAGAGACCGCCATCCGGTTGCGGTGAATAAACGATGGTGTTGTCGTGCGTCCAGGTGCCACCGCGAGGGTCGACCACGGTCGTCAGGACTCGTGCGGTTCCGCCCGCAAGATCGACCCGCCAAAGGCGGCCGCGCGCGAAGAAACCGAGCGATCGTCCGTCAGGAGACCAGAACGGACTCGAGCCACCTTCGGTTCCAGTGACCGGAACAGCATCGAACGCATTCAGGGCGCGGACAAAGATTCGTGTCGCAGCTCCTTGCGCGGCAACGAATGCGACTCTGCTGCCGTCGGGCGAAATCGCCGGCCTGTCCTCCACGACAGTTCCGGTAGGCGCCGCGATCGAGACCGACAACACCGGTGCTGCAGTGACCGACCGGCGCGACATCAGCCACAGTGTCAAGGCCACTGCAGCAACGGCGATCGCGGCGATAGTCAATATTGCGAGCGACCCCATTCGTCGCCGCGCCGGTGCGACGGCGGCGGTCCCGCTGCTGTGCGATTCTGTTGAAATGGCTTCGAGCGCGAATGCGAGATCGTGCGCAGACTGGAACCGATCGCGCGCGTCCTTCTCCAGGCATCGGCGCACGATGGCATTGAGCGCGGCAGGAATCCCACCCGGTGCGCTGCCAAGGTCGAGCGGGTCCGAGGTCAGGATGGCGGTCATCGTATCGGCCGTGGTCGCGCCCTGAAACGCGCGGCGGCCAGTGAACATTTCGTAGACGATCGCGCCGAACGAAAAAATGTCGGCACGATGATCGGCAGGCAGTCCTCGGACCTGTTCGGGCGCCATGTATCCGATGGTGCCGAGTACGAGCCCCGGAGTCGTTTGCGGCGATGTGATCGTGATGACGCTGGCGGTTGCGCTGGGCGTAACGGCTTGCGACAGTTTTGCTAATCCGAAATCAAGGATCTTCACCGACCCGTCGGCGGTGAGAAAGATGTTCTCAGGCTTCAAGTCGCGATGCGCGATTCCCCGCTCGTGTGCCGCGGCCAGACCACTGAGGATTCCAAGGCCAGTCTCGACGACCTTGCGAGTCGGCATCGGCCCGGCCTGGATGCGCTCTCGCAGCGTGGTGCCGGTCAGCAGTTCGGAGACGACAAACGTAATCCCCCGATCCGTGCCGATGTCGTACAGCGCGACGATGTGTGGGTGATTGAGCGCCGCCGTCGCCCGCGCCTCCTGCTCGAAGCGCGCGATGCGATCCGGGTCGGTCGCCATCATTTCCGGCAGCACTTTGATCGCGACGTCGCGGTGCAGGCGGGTGTCGTGGGCCCGGTAGACCTCGCCCATTCCACCCCTCCCAAGCACCCCAGAGATCTCGTACGGACCGAGTCTTGTGCCGGCAGCAATCGACATGTGAACGCGATTCTAAGCGCGGCCCAGCGATCGCAGGAGATCGGCCCAGAGAATCGGCTTGGCGTCGGCGGGGTAGTGAATCGGGATCATGCGATTGACGTCGAGTTTCAACCGGCTCACATTCGTCAGGAAATTTTCACCATACACGTTGACCGGCGGCGGCCCGTTAGGGGTCGGGCCTCCCATCATGTCAGCCTGAATCAGCAGCTTCTGCTTCGGCAGGTACGCGACGAGAACGCCGGCATTGTGGCGGTTCTCGCGCATGTGGTACAGCTCGATCACCTGCCCGCCGTCGGTTAGCACTTTCTTGTCGTCGACGGCGTCGACCACGACCTTCTTGGTCGCCTGCTGCAATCGATCGGGATTGAGTGTGCGTGGAGCGGCCAGCACTTTCTCGTAATAGCTCTTGTTCACCTGATGCGTGACGACCGTCGCGCCCTCGGCAACGAACGGCCGTAATCCACTCGAGTGATCGAAGTGATGATGCGTGTTGATGACGTAACGAATCGGCTTGTTTGGAATCAGCCGCTTGGTTTCGGCGATGACCGCTTCGCCGCGCGTTTCGTTTGCCGGCGCTTCCATCACGACGGCGTAGTCCTTGAAATCGAAGGCGACGCTGATCGCTCCCGCGCCGAGGATTAGGTACACACCATCGGCAACCTTCTCGGTCGGCAGACTCGCGCCGGTCGAGGCGGCGGCCGCGGCTGGTTGGCCGCCGGCGGCAGGCGGCTGAATCGTCACCGAGGCATTTGGCTTCACGTCACTGATGGTGAGGTCGAGAATCGGTGCACCGCCCTGTCTCTGGACAATGTGCGTCGGGAATTTCACGCCGTTGAAGTCTTTGTAGTCCGAGTAGACGGCCTCGAACGTCATGTCGCCGAGCATCGGGCTGTCGAGGCGCGTCTCGACGCGCTCGACCAGATTCTGATCGTTGATGTACCCACTGACCGGTGCCTTGTTGTCGCCAGTGAAGGTGACGACCGAGTAGCGTTTTCCCGAGATCGTCTGCGCGCGAGATGTGCTGCTCCGGCTCGCGGCTGCTTTCAAGAACCCCTGCGGTGTCATCCAGATCTCGAGTTGCTGCGCCCAGGGCGTATTGCCACTGCCAATAATCGTTTGCGTCTGGGTCTGCTCACCATTGATTGGCTGAAGGCCGCCGCCGCGCGGAGGGTTTTCGAACTGCGTGCGGACACGAGTGGCGAGCGAAGCCGGCCGCTCGAAGTCAATGCTGCGTGTATATGACTTCACAGTGAACTTCGGCCACGCCTCCCCGGGCGCATAGGCCTGGCCAAACGCGAAGTCGAAACCCGATCCCGAGTATTCCAGAGTGCGAAGACCGTCTGCCCCCATCGCCTTTGAAGCGGTGGCGACAACATCGCGAGTGGCGTCCTGAGCGGTGACGCCGTGAATAAGGAGGATAGTCAGGCCGATCGTGGCTATTTGCCGCTTGAGCATCATCCTCTCCTTTGGACAGTCGTGAAGCCAGCGGCCCGAACGTGGGCCAATGCGGACGCTTCAGGTTATACCGCGATTGACACAAAACAGGAGAAACTCGAGAAATGAGAGAATTTCTTTGCTGCCGTTTCTCCCGTTGCTCCTGTTTGCTCTTGGTAGAGATGCTGCGTGACGGTGAATGCTGCTGAGTGGCCTGCGCTCGCGATTTTGCCACCACTTCTAGCCACTAACGATCAAGTGCGAGTCCCCGAACTCGTGCCAGAGGTATCCCTCACGCAGTGCCTCGTCATAAGCGCGTTCGAGATGTAACGAAGGGCGATCACCACCCGCAGCAGCGATGACCTGCTCGATCATTGCGAGATGCGTCGCATGTGGTTCGTGAAAGCCGGTGATCAGTCCATTAACTGAACGCAGCTCTCGTTCCGGCGTGATCAAAAGATCCGTCCACCCCTCGCCGGGGTGGCTAATGCCGCGCCGGTCGGTAACTGTCTCAAGTGCGCGTACCACCGTCGTCCCGACCGCGATGACGCGATTACCGGCCCGTCGAACCGCGTTGACGCGGTCGACGGTTTCTGAGGTCACTCGAAAATATTCTTCATATGGCGGCTCGTGATCTTCGAGGCTTGCGACACCTGTATGAAGAAGCAGTGGGACGATCTGAATTCCGCGCGAAACAAGTCGCGTAATGAGTTCGGGCGTGAATGGACGCGCTGCGGACGGCATCTCGGCGCTTCCGGGTTCTGTTGCGAAGATGGTCTGATACATCGATGACGGCCACGGACGTGTGACGTAGTTATAGCGAATCGGCGTACCGAATCGTTCGAGATACGGCACCGGGAGCTCCGGAAGCTCCAGCACTGCCATCCACAGCCGCGATTGCGCATGCATCTCGCTGACTAGTGGATAGGGCGCAAGAAGAGTGACGCGGCCGCCTCCACGCAGCGCCATCGTCGTTCCCGGACGCGCGTGGCGGTACGGAAGCGATGCAACCGCGCCTGGGCGTCGCACTTCGACGACCCAGAAATTGCCGGGTAGTCGAGTGGAAATGTGCACGGCAAGTGTCTCACCCTCTGCGGTCGTGGCCTCGAGCGCCGCGTTCAACGTTCCGCTTGTATTGACGACGAGCAGATCTCCAGGCGCGAGCCAGCGCGGCAACTCGCTGAACCGCGAATGCGCGATTGAGTCGCTGTCGACGCGCGACACGAGCAGGCGCACGTCGTCGCGCCGCAAGCCGCGCGCCTCGGGTGGCTCGCTGGCCTCGAGATGTTTGGGTAGGCCGAAGGGCTCGACTACGCTGGCTGGAGCCATGTGTTCTCCTGCTGCGCGGCGAACCGCTGCCCGCGAATCGCGTTCCGATCCTGGTCGAACAGCCAGGTCCAGAACGGCACCGTGACTTCCGGCAGCGGCCGATCGGAAATGTCTTCGCCAGGAAAAGCCTCCTGATGCATGCGCGTGCGCATGTCGCCCGGATCGACGAGGACCGCGGAGACACCCTGATCGCGAAGTTCAGTCGCCAGCGTGCGCGTCAACAACTCGAGCGCCGCCTTGGTTGCGCCGTACGGCCCCCACCCTGGATACGCAGCCGTCGCCGCATCACTCGTGATGTTCACGATCAGGCCGCGGCGCTCGCGCAAGAGCGGCAGGGCCAGTTGCGTCAGCACCATTGGCGCGCCGACGTTGACAGGAAAGAGCCGGCCGAAGCGGGGCACATCGAACGCCAGCAGCGGTCCAACGACTCCGAGCTCCGACGCGTTGTTCACGAGCACGTTCAAGCCACCGAGCCGCTCGGCGGCTTCGATCAACGCCGCGCGGACGGATTGGTCGGTCACATCGCCGGCAATTGGCGCGACCACAGGGGCATACGACGACAGCTCCGCGGCCGCATCGTCCAAGGCTTTGCGATCGCGGCCGCCGATCACGAGTCCGTAACCGCGCCTGGCCAGCACCCGCGCAATCACCAGGCCAAGCCCCCGGTTGGCGCCGGTGACGAGAGCAATCGGAGTTCGTTCATTCATGACACTGACCTCCAGTGGAAGAACAGACGGCAATGAGGAAGCGGAGTCCTCTCGGTTGCCTCCAAGGATCGAACTTCAAGTTCACTTGAAGTCAAGCAGAAAAATGCGCCACACTGATGCCCATGGGCGACGTGCTGTCGATTGGAGAGGTCGCGGCTCGAAGTGGTGTGGCGACGTCAGCGTTGCGTTTCTACGAGGATGAGGGATTGATCGCCTCGGAGCGAACGGATTCAGGCCACCGGCGGTATCCGCGCGCCGTGATCCGGCGCATCGCGTTCATCGTGTTCGCGCAGAGAATTGGCCTTTCGCTCGAGGAAATTCGTCGTGAGCTCGCGAAGCTGCCGCGCAACCGCGCGCCGGACCGGGCGGATTGGTCGAAGCTGTCCGCCAGCTGGACGACACGGATCGACGAGAAAATTGCGGAACTGGAACGAATGAAGGCAGGCCTTACCGAGTGCATCGGGTGCGGATGCCTGTCGCTCGATCGTTGTAAGTTTTCAAATCCGGGCGATCGGGCCGGACGGCGCGGCGCAGGCCCGCGCTACTGGTTACAAGGATTCCCGTAGTCGTTGGCCAAGACCTGAAGTATTGTCTGGCACGTCAAGATCCTCGGTCCCCAGAAGCCAGAAGCCAGTCAGCGGAGAATCCAATGATGAATCGGCGCGAGTTTCTTGGAACAGTAACTGCCGCCGCAGTACTCCCGGCACTCGGTCGACAGGCGGCGCCTGCGAACGAATGGGGCTCACCCGTTTTCGACTTGCACTTTCACCTTCGCGCGCAGCCGGCGAGCAACCTCGCGCATCTCGACGGCGCGGGTGTGACGAAGGCCAATCTCCTCACGCGCGCGACCGCACTCGAGCAAGTGAAAGCGCTTCAGGCAGCTGCGCCCGGCCGATTCACGTGGTTCAACAGCTATGACGTGACCAAACCTGATGCCGAACAGGTGCTCACGCAAGCGGTGAAGGATGGAGCACAGGGCTTTGGCGAAATGAAATTTCACGTCGCGGCGGATGGACCGGAGCTGCGCCGCGCGTATGCGCTTGCCGCCGATCTGCATGTGCCGATCCTCGTGCATTTTCAGGAAGTCGATCACTTCCCGAATGAAGGGACGTGGAGCACCGGCTTTGCCAAGACGTTCGAATCGATCCTCAAGGCGTATCCGAAGACGACGTTCATCGGGCATGCGGATGCGTTCTGGGCGAACGTCAGCGCCGACTATCACAACGAAGCGGCGTATCCGGCTGGTCCAATCAAGCGGGGCGGCCTGACCGACAAGTGGCTCGGTGAGTATCCAAATCTCTTTGGCGACCTGTCGGCAAATTCGGGCAACAACGCGATGTCACGCGATCCGGAATTCACGACCGATTTTTTCAAGCGGCATCAGAACAAGCTGTTTTTTGGCAGTGATTGCGGTTGCAGTGACGGTCACGGTGGTGGCGTGAGTCAGAACAACAACCCGGCTGCCGCGCGAATGACCGGCAAGTGCGTCGCACGTGAGACCCTCGGTTTGCTCAAACGATCGGCGTCACCCGAAGTCTTTCAGAAGATCACTTGGGGGAACGTGCACAAGTTGCTGCGGATTCCGACGTAGGCACTCAAGGCACCCCTGGCACTCAAGGCACCCCTGGCACTCAAGGCACCCCTACTCAGCGACGCGAACGTCTTTCCAGTTCGCGACGAGCGTTTCAACCGTGCGTCGATAGTGCTGCTGGAGCAACCCGACACCCGTGTCCGCGTCGCGATTGACGATCGCTTTCTGGATGGCTTCGTGTTCGCCCCGGTGATCGCGAGTACTATCGACGTTCTCGAGCAGCAGATGTCGATAACGATATGCGCGCTCGGCAAGAATCTGGCAAAACGCGATCAGCGATCGCAACTGGCACGCGCCATACAAGGCCTGATGGAAGGCATCGTGGCGCCGTTCCCATTCGGGATCGAGCTTTCCGTCAGCTCCGTAGGTTGCCCGTTTCGAGAGTTCATGAAATCGCGCGATGATGTTGGATTCCCACTGATCGTCGCCCGAGGCAATCGCCATCCGAACCGCCAGCCCTTCGAGCTCGCAGCGGCTGTTTGCGATATCGAGTGCCTCTTCCGGTGACACCGGCGCAACACGGAAGCCTTTGTGATCTTCAAGGACGACGAGTTGTTCGGACGCAAGGCGCATGAGCGCTTCGCGCAGCGGGCTCTGACCCGACCCATACATGCTCCGCAGATCGCGAAAGAGCAGTCGCGATCCCGGCTGAAGACGGCAGTGGAGGATATCGAGACGGATTCGATCGAACAGATCCGATGTCAGCGTTCGATTGACCCGCGTCGTCTTAGAACGCGTCGCTCGCGTTTGCGTAACCGGAAACGCGATGGGTGAGCGGCTTGTGCGCATGTGTCGGAGTATTTTTGAAGAGGTAGACGGTGAGACTGTACGCCCGGCGGCTAAAGGTGTCAAACCGCCGGTGATTTATTTCGACAATCTATCAGAGAATCGATATTATCGCGACTCGCCGGTGTCGGTCCGATGGAACGTTAAACCGCGCTAAGTAACTGTGTACAGCCGCCTTATTATGACGATTCGCAAACATATGTCCCGTTACGCACCGTTTTTCATCGCCAGCGCCGCTCTCTTCTTAAGTACGGAGCTGTTCCTCGTCGCCGGCACTCAGGCGCCGGCCGGGCAACCTGCGCAGCAACCTGCGCCTGGTGGCCCCCCCGCCACCGGAGCTCCCGCGCCTGGACAGACGCCTGGTGGCGGCCGCGGCGGTGGACGAGGCAACCCGGGTGCGGCGCTTTTCACCGCAACCTGTTCCGGCTGTCACGGCACGCCGGAAGTGACGGGACGTGCGCCATGGCTGTTTGATCAGAAGTGGCTCGACGGCACCGACGACGACAAGATCGCGAACACGATTCGTCGCGGCGTTCCCGATAAGGGCATGGTCGGCTTCACGCCGGAGCAGCTCTCGGATCCGCAAATCTTTCAATTGATCGCTTACATCCGAACGGCGACCGCGAATCTGAAGCCGAAGCCAACCTACGTCGCAGATCCTGACGGCCAGGTCATCACGTCGGAGAAGCAGACGTTCAAACTGGAGGTGCTGACTCGTGACGTGAACACGCCGTTCGGTCTCGCATTTCTTCCTGACCGGCGATTGCTGATCAGCGAACGCGGCGGCACGCTGCGCATTCTCGACAAGAACACGCTCTCTGATCCGATCAAAGGTACGCCGAAGCCGCACGTGCAGCAGGACGGAGGATTCCTTGCTGTCACGATTCATCCGCAGTACGCCAAGAACGGGTGGATTTATCTTTCGTACTCAGAAGTCCAGCCAGGTTTCGTCGCGCCACCTCCGCCTCCACCAGCCGATCCGGCGGCTCCCCCGGCGGCAACCGCTCCGGGCGGTGGACAGGGTCGTGGTCGTGGCGGACCTCCGCAGCCTCCGTCGAACACGGTGATCGTCCGCGGAAAGATCAACAAGAACAACGAGTGGACGGATCAGCAAGTCATCTTTCGAGCGCCGACCGAGCTGTACGTCTCGAGCGGTGTGCATTTCGGATCGCGCTTCGCGTGGGACCGGGATTCACATTTGTTCTTCACGCTTGGCGAGCGCGGCACGATGCAGAACGCGCAGGATCTGAAGAACCCGCTCGGCAAGATTCACCGCGTCAACGACGACGGCAGCGTGCCCAAGGACAATCCGTTCGTCGACACCACCGATGCCGACAAAACGATCTGGAGTTATGGGCACCGAAATCCGGAAGGTCTGGCGTGGGAGCCGGGTACAGGGCGGCTGTGGGAGTCAGAGCACGGACCGACTGGCGGCGACGAGATCAACATCATCGAAAAGGGCCACAACTACGGGTGGGGTATTGCCTCGAAAGGTTTGCAGGGCGGGATCACCAAAACCTCCGAGACAGGCATGGATGACCCCATCGTCTACTACACGCCGTCGATCGCACCGGCGGGCATTACGTTCTACACCGGCACGCGCTATCCCGCCTGGAAGAACACCAGCCTCTTCGTCGGAGGACTGGTCGGACAACAGTTGCGTCGACTGGAGATCAGCAAGGAAAAAGTGGTCAACCAGGAAGTCCTCTTCGCGCAGTTCGGACGAGTGCGCGATATTGTCCAAGGGCCCGACGGCTACCTGTATGTCGCCCTGCAGAGTCCGACCGGCGGACAGGGGGTCCCGCTGTCGGCCGCGACGCCCGGCATGATCGTGCGGCTGCTGCCTGACACGGCTGCGGCAGCTCCGAAGCGCTAAGTCCTGCATTAAGCGTAATTCCAGCGAACTCGGCTTGCGAGAGAGTGCATCCGTTTTATATGTGTCTTGGACTCTTTATCGATAATAAATAACATTGTCGACCACTTCAGCGTACAAGGCGCGACAGACGCAGTTGCAGTTGGTGAGCCCAACCAACCAGACTATTCGGAACTCGCAGTTTCTCCGCGATGGCAACGTGGATCCAATTCGGTTGAAGAGTGTCCGTTCGTTTGTTGGAGGATCTCGATGATGTCAAAACGGCTTATTACGGCTCTCGTCGTAACGACCGCACTTGCCGGAGCGATCTTGTCTGCACAGCAGGGACGTGGTGCGAATCCGACGACGCCAGCGCAGCAAGGACGCGGCGCGAACCAGAATCCCGACGCTGAAATTCCTCAGGCGTTGCAATCGGTGGCCATGCCCTGGCCGCCGATGCACATCTATATTCGCGGCGGACTCAAATCACACGGGCCAGGGCTGCACGACTATCCGCAGTTCATGGCGGATTGGAGCAAGCTGCTCACCGAGCGCGGAGCCATCGTCGACGGCGGATTTCATTTTCCGACGACGGCGGAGTTGAGCGGCGTCAACGTCATGGTCATGTACAAAGGTGATGCCGGGTACATGAGCAGCGATGAACGCGCGACGCTCGAGGCATTTCTGAAGCGCGGCGGAGGCCTGGTCAGTTTCCACGACACGCTCTGCGGCGACGACCCGCAGTATCAGGCGAACATCCTCGGCGGAGCGAAGAAGCACGGCGAGCGGAATTTCTCGGCCGGCGAGATCGCCTACACGATCACCGACAAGGCTCACCCGATCATGCAGGGGATGTCCGACTTCAAGATCACTGATGAGGCGTTCTTCTTACTCACGAAGCCGACGCTCAACCCGGACGGGCTGCACGTGCTGGCGACCGCGCCGATGCCGAAGAGCAACAGCGCCGGCGAACACGTCGGTGAGGTCGTACCGCAGATCTGGACGTACGAGCGTCCGTTCGGACTTGGCCAGAGTTTCCGGGCGTTCGTGTGGATGCAGGGACACAGCTACGCCAACTTCGCAGATCCGCAGGTTCAACCGATGATTCTTCGCGGGATTGCCTGGGCGGCGAAGTGGCCGATCGATGCGTTGATGACCGTCCGTCAGCCGGCGCAGGGTGGCGGCCGCCGCGGCCGCGGAGGCGCCTAAGCACGGAAAACACGAGCCGCGGAACAACACGGATTGACACGAGCCACGGAACAACACGGATAAACACGGAAAACAAGGACTCGATAAACAAAAAGCCACTTCAAGGGGTATATCCGTGTAAATCCGTGTTCATCCGTGGCATATATCCGTGTGAGTCCGTGTTCATCCGTGGCTAAACCCGTCCGTATCGATCCGCGGCCAACGCGCCAAGAATCCGCATGAAGAAACTCACTCTGTATGCCGCCCTGTCGTTGTCTTTCCTGGCGGCTTTTGACCTTAAGGCCCGTCAGGCCCCACAAACTGCGCCGACTGCTCAACCAGCACAGGCGCCCGCTCAAGAACCGGCATCATCGGTCGCCGGCACAGCAAAGACGCCGGGAAATATCTGGTTACCGGCAAAGAAGGCGGGGCCGACGTCGCCAGCTCTGACTCCTGAGGAGGAGCTGAAGACGTTTTCACTGCCGCCCGGCTACCGCGCGCAACTCGTGGCCGCCGAGCCGTTGATCGAGTCGCCGATCATCATCGACTTCGATCCGGACGGGCGCATGTGGGTGCTGGAACTCCAGGCGTTTCTTCCGGACACATCCGGCCGCGACACGCAGGATCCGATTTGCGATGTTGCCGTGCTCGAAGACGTCGATGGGAACGGCACGATGGACAAGCGGACGGTCTTTGCCGATCGACTCGTCCTCCCGCGCGCGCTCAAGGTTCTCGATCGCGGCGTCTTGGTCGGTGAACCGCCGAACCTCTGGCTGATGAAAGACACCAACGGTGATCTCAAGGCCGACACCAAAGAAGTCGTCTACAAGAACTACGGGCGATTCATCGGCGGTGTCGAACACAACGCGAATGGCCTGCTCTGGGCGATGGACAACGTGTTGTACACGTCAGAGTGGAACGAGAACCTTCGGCTGAAAGACGGCAAGTTCGATGTGTTGCCGTCACTCAGCAGGGGGCAGTGGCAATCCTCGCAGGATGACGCCGGGCGCGTGTATCGGAATGTGAACGACGCGCCGCTCTTCATCGACTATACGCCTGCGCGCTATTTCATTCGCAACCCCAACGTGGCCAGAACTCGTGGTCTATACGAGAGCCTGGTCGATCAAATCGACGCCACGGTATATCCGGTTCGTCATAACCGGGGCGTCAATCGCGGGTATCGCGATCCGTTCTTTCGGCCTGACGGATCCTCGATCGTGATCCAGGGCGCGGGCAGCCCTACGGTGTATCGGGGCGACAAGTATCCCGCCGATGTTCGAGGCAGCGTCTTCATTAGTGATTCGCCGACAAATCTCGTCCACCGCTTCAACATCGTCGACGATGGATCGGGGCGTCTCACCGCGAAGAATGCCTACGCGCGGGGTGAGTTTCTCGCCTCGTCGGATGAACGATTCCGCCCGGTCAACCTCTTTTCAGCGCCTGACGGAACGCTCTATGTGGTCGACATGTATCGAGGTGTCGTCCAGGACGGCGGTATCTGGTCGGACTATTTGCGCGATTACATCAAGAGTCACGATCTCGAGCTGCCGGTGCAGCGCGGGCGGATCTGGCGGATCGTCTATGGATCGGCGCAGACCAATCGAGGGGCGAAGCCGTCGTTATCGTCCGCCTCGCCGGCGCAGCTCGTTGAGACACTGAGTCATCCGAATGGTTGGTGGCGCGACACCGCGCAACGGCTGCTCGTCGAGCGCGGTGCGACGGCGGTTGCACCGACATTGAAGAAGCTGGCGGCGTCCGCTCCTGACTGGCGCACGAAGTTGCACGCGTTGTGGACGCTTGATGGTTTGGATGCGATCGATCCAGACGTGGTCGAACGAGCGCTTTCCGATGCCAAGGCGGAAGTGCGTGCCAACGGCGTGCGTCTGGCGGAACGATATCTCGTGGCGGAGACGCCGTCGCTGACAAAAGCCGTCCTGGCCCTCGCGAACGACAAGAACTGGAACGTTCGTCGTCAAGTCGCCGCATCGATTGGCGAGTTGCCGGCTGCGGCACGGAAGGATCCGGCGGCTGCGCTGCTCAAAAAATATGGGAGCGACCCGTTAGTTGTTGATGCCGTCATCAGCAGCATTTCGGGCGGAGAGGAACAGGTGCTCACCGACGTTCTTCAGACGAGTGGTGGGCAACCTGGACCGACCGAGGCAATCACCGCGCTCGCGGCTGCGATCACTCGGAGCGCAAATGCTGCCGCGATTCAGAAATTGCTGGCGCTCGCCGCGAATGATTCAGAACCGTTACCGGTGCGACTGGCCGTTCTTCAAGGGGTCGACAAAGTTCTTCCTGCGCTCGGCGCGGCGCCGACTGGTCGCGGTGGCGGTCGTGCTGCCGGCACTGTGGCGCTCGCTGGATTGAGCACTCCCGGCGCCGGCGAATCGTTTACGCCTGGACGATCGGTGACACTGCCGGCCGAGCCTGTCGAATTAGCTCGTGTCGGCGCTGGTTCGGATCAACTCGCGACGCTGGCGAAATCCGTGGTGAACAAGCTGGACTGGCCGAATCGACCGGTTCCGACCGTCATCGTTCCGCCGCTGACCGACGAGCAGCAGAAACAGTTCGCTGCCGGCGCGGAGATCTATAAAGGACTCTGCGTCGGATGTCATCAGGAGGACGGCAAAGGCAAGGACAAGATGGGTGCGAATCTTGTCGACTCACCGTACGTGAAGAGTGCGGATCCAAACGCCGTCATTCGCGTGTTGTTGTCGGGCAAGGAAGGAACGATTGGCCTGATGCCGCCTGTCGGTGCGACATACAGCGACGAGCAGATCGCTTCGGTCCTGACCTATGTGAGGCGTTCGTGGGGCAACACGGCTCCCGCTGTCGATTCGATGAGCGTGCTCGAGGTTCGTGGACTGACCAAAGCTCGCAACAAGCCGTGGACCGACGACGAGTTGAAGCAGATCGGTGGAAGAGGAAGAGGGAACGCCGGTCGTGGAGGCCGCGGAGGCCAGTAGTCGTCACGTCGGCAGCGGCTTCCCGCGCGTCTCGATCGCAAGCGGGAGCAGCATCAAACCGAGGGCGAACGGGATCGCGGTCAGCGCCACCGGCACACCGATGCTGCCATAGCGCTGAATGCCGGCGCCGACCAGGAATGTTGCGCCGGCGGCCACGAACCGACCGATTGACGTCGCAAACGCGAGTGCGCTGCCGCGGCATTCAGTCCGATACTGCTCGCTGATCCAGCTGAAATACACCGAGAAACTTCCACCGCCGACGCCGACGAAGAACAGGCAGCCAATAAAGGTGAAGAGCGCGTCGGACGGTCTATAGAACGCGTAGCCGAAGCTGACCGGGATCGAGACCGCCATCAGCGAATAGAAGCACGCCAGCGCTCCCCGACGGCCGAATCGCTCCGCCAGTGTCGGCATGATGAGGCAGCCGATGATCGTTCCCGTCGCCAGCAGCATGGTGGCGCGGGAGGCCACACGCGCCGCGTCTGCGGCCCCGTATCCCATACGCGTCGCGACTTGCGTGACCGCCGCCGGGGCATACACCGATCCCGCCCACAGGCCAATCATCGAGATCAACAAAAACACGCAGTTGAGCACGGTCCGGCGGCGATACTCGAGCGAGAACAGCGCGAAAAACGCGTCACGTGCGCGCCACCGTCCGATCGTGGCGACCCGGTTGCGCCAGCGTTCCGGTTCCTGCACGTAAAGCCGGACGTAGGCGATGAACAGCGCCGGAAGGCCGCCGAGCGCAAACATCGCGCGCCATCCGTATTGCGCACCGACCAGATAATTGAGGCCGGCGGCAATGAACACCCCCACGTAGTAGCCGCTGTTCATGATCCCGGTCCCGACCACGCGTCGGCGCTCTGGGAGTTCTTCGACGACAAACGTTGCGGCGCCAACGAACTCGCCGCCGATGCCAAACCCGGCGAGCAGCCGAAAGATCGCCAACTGCCACCAGGTCTGCGCCAGTGCGCCGAGAAACGTGAACAGCGAGTAACAGAGAATCGCGAGCATCAGCACGCGAACCCTGCCGAAACGATCGGCGGCGGGGCCCCACAGAAACGCGAGTCCCCAGCCGACCAGGAACACCGAAAAGAGAATGCTGCCGTAGAAACTGACATTGCCCACCGTGGGCTCGATTCCCGACGCCGGGAGCAATGCGCGCAGTGCAGGCACCAGCACCAGCGCATATATAAAGGAGTCGACTCCGTCCAGAACGATGCCGCCCCAGGCCGCGAGGAATCCACGCCGCTGGTTTGATGTGAAGGAAGAGCGCGAGGTCAGCATCATTCGAGTCGCGGCTGATTCTATGGCAATGGGGCCACGTTCCCACGCGGACGCCCCCGCCTTCGCCTGGCCGACGGCGAGGTCTCGCCGTAGCGCGGATGGGGAAAAGACCGCGCGGAGGCGGACGGCGACTATGATGGTGCCGCGAGGAGTTCTGCATGCTTTCGATCCATCCAGCCAAGGCGTTTGTGGTGACCCTTGTTACACTCGCCTGTGTGACTTCGAGCGTTGATGCCGTGCCGCAGACGCCCGCGCCGTCGCCTCGGCTGAAGGTGTTGGTCGTTCACGGCCCCAATCTCAATTTGCTCGGCCGCCGCGAACCGCAAATCTATGGAACGACCACGCTCGATCAGATCAATGCCCGCCTTGGCGACCTTGCGAAAGAGATCAACGTCGAGCTCATCTCGATGCAGTCGAACTCCGAAGGGGCCATTGTCGATGCGTTCCAAAAGCACATGGACGTCGTGGATGGAGCGCTGATTAATGGCGCCGGTCTCAGTTTCAGCAGCGTGTCTATTCATGACGTCATCAAGGCAATGCCGTTTCCGGTCATCGAAGTGCACATCTCGAATCTTGCGACCCGCGACGAAATCCATCAGCATTCGATTTTGACTCCCGCCGCGCGCGGCGCGGTCATGGGACTCGGGTGGCGGTCGTATACCGCCGCGTTGCGAGCGCTCGTCGAGATTGTTCGCGAAGACAAGGCCGGCAAGCGGTAGGCGCGATCGACGTTAGGGGAGCCGACGTAATGAGACAGCACGGCGTACGCAAATCGCTGCGATGGTGGGCGGGCATCTCAGCGCTGGCTCTGATCGCCGCCGTGAC
>Ga0114129_10005223_pt1 | contig 18302 bp, 18 predicted proteins | sample RhiMetdeltSRZDD1_FD_80071 | JGI IMG/M metagenome (GOLD analysis project Ga0114129, IMG submission 80071) | Populus rhizosphere microbial communities from Tennessee, USA - Rhizosphere MetaG P. deltoides SRZDD1 (version 2) (version 2) | ecosystem: Host-associated > Plants > Roots > Rhizosphere >...
GCTGCGCCGCCGCGTCGTAGATGCAGCTCGGGTCGGTGACGAATTGGCCACGCACACCCGTCGTGCGGTTGATGGCCGCGGGGTAGCCGTAGAAGGAGTTGAGATCCACGGCGTGGTTCACGTTACGCGGGAATCCGCTGACGATGTTGGTCGCGGTGTTGTCGGGCAGCACCGAGGCGCCCGACGCGTCGTAGATGTTCAGCACGTCGTTCACAGCCTCGAGCTCGTAACCGTTCCCGACGCAGAGCGCCTGGTCCGGCGGCTCGACCGAGAACTGGTTCCCCCCGCGCGCAAAGCGCTGCTGGTAGAAGTTGAGTCCCTCGAAGCCCGTGTTGACGATCGGGTTCGACTTCGCCTTCTTGCCGCCGTTGACGGAGCCGCCCTGCCCGGCCCCCGTGGACAGACTGATCGTGCCGTCGAACGCGTTCGGGCCCTCCTCGTCCTCGGCACCGGCGAACTCACTCCCGCCGGAGCCGTCCCACGGCGTAAATGCGCCGGTCTGGGCGCTTCCGGTTCCAGCGAGCGGAACCGAGCTCGCCGCCGCCCCCGCTCTTGCACCGGTGGCGGTTCCCGCGGACGCCGTCAATCCGACGACGGCCAGCGCAAGCACTGCGAGCAGCGCAAGCTTCGTTCTCCCTCTGAATCGCATTCTCTCCCCCATGGAGTCGATTGGAGGCGGCTCCCTGCCGCAGTTGCCGCCCAGTCAACGCGTATCTAGCGCGTCTCGCCCCCGCGTTGTCAAGTGGGTTCCTCCGTCAGGAGGCGTGAGGCTTTGCCATCGCGCGGTAGTCGAGCGCCTTGTCGAGGACATCCTCGGCAACCCCGCGCTCGCGGGCGACCTCGCGGAGAGAACGCCCGCTGGAGGCGGCTTCCTTGACGATCTCCGTCGCGGCGTCGTACCCGATGTACGGGTTGAGCGCAGTCGCCGCGGACAGCGTGAGCTCCGCGTAGCGCTCGCACACCTCGCGGTTCGCCTCGATCCCGTCGACGCACTTCTCGGCGAGCAGCCGCGCGGCGGAGGACAGGAGCTTGATCGAGTCCAGGAGGTTGCGCGCGAGGAGCGGCACGAACACGTTCAGCTCGAAGTGGCCTTGCATGCCGCCGGCGGTGATCGCGGCGTCGTTCCCGATCACCTGCGCCGCGACCTGCGTCACGACCTCCGGGATGACCGGGTTCACCTTGCCCGGCATGATCGAGCTGCCCTTCTGCAGCTCCGGCAAGAAGATCTCCGTGAGCCCTGCGCGAGGGCCGGAGCCCATCAGGCGCAGGTCGTTCGCGATCTTCGTCAGCGAGACGGCCACCGTCTTCAGCGCGCCCGATGCCTCGACGAGCCCGTCCCGCGCCGCCTGAGCCTCGAACGGATCGGCGGGCGCGGAGATCGTCAGCCCCGTCTCCTCGGAGAGACGGCGCCGCACTCGCTCGGCGAACTCCGGATGAGTGTTCAGGCCAGTCCCGACCGCGGTCCCGCCGAGCGGGATCTGCCCTACGCGGCCGAGCGTGCCCTTGACGCGCTCCGATCCCTGCCGCACCTGCGCGGCGTACCCGCCGAACTCCTGGCCGAGCGTCACCGGGACGGCATCCATCAAGTGCGTGCGGCCCGACTTGACGACGTCGTCGAACTCGGCCGCCTTCGCCTGCAGCGACGATGCGAGCCTGTCGAGCGCCGGCAGCAGGTCGTTCGTGAGCTCGTCGAGCGCTGCGAGATGGACGGCCGACGGGAAGACGTCGTTCGACGACTGGCCCATGTTGACGTCGTCGTTCGCGTGCACGTCATCGCCCGCGAGCGCGGCCATCACCTCGTTCGCGTTCATGTTCGACGACGTGCCCGAGCCGGTCTGGAAGACGTCGATCGGGAACTGGTCGTCGAGCTCGCCGGCGGCGATGCGCTCGCCGGCCTCGGCGATGCGCTGTGCCTTGCCTTCGTCAAGCAGGCCGAGCTCGGCATTCACGCGCGCCGCAGCGGCCTTGATGCGACCGAGCCAGCGCGCGACGGCGGCCGGGATCGGCTGGCCGGAGACGGGGAAGTTGGCAACCGCTTTGCTCGTCTCGTTCCCCCAGAGCTCGCGCCGTTCCTCGGTGCTGGCCACGTTCTGAGTGTAGTGCGAGGGGGCCGGTGCGAGCCCGGCCCCCTCGTCAGTCCGCCCTACGGTGACGGCTCGTTGTTTGCGGCGCTTCCGGAGATGTTCATCACGGCGTTGAACGCATCCGCGCGTCCGTTGCCGTACCACGAGTTGTGGCCGGGACCGCCCTGGCACTCCTGGAGATCGCCGCTCGGGCGGCGCGTGTTCGCGTACGGGACATTCGCCCGCGAGGTGCCCGGAGCCCCGTGCAGCGGCAGCTCTGTCGGACACGGCTGCGGATCGGCCGTCTGCTGAATCTGCGCAGCGACCGCGCCCGGACGCATCTTCCCGTTCTTCGGATTGCTGAAGTCGCCGTACCGGCTGATGACCAGGGCCGCGATGCCCGCAACATGCGGTGACGCCATCGACGTCCCCTGCAGGTAGCAGTAGACCGCGGTCGGATAGGTCACGTCCCCGGTCGGCTCCTGCCTGCTTCTCCCGCATGGCTGGCTCGCCGGATACGTCGACAGGACGAGCCCGTTGACGCTGCGCGCCGACCGGCCGTAGTAGAAGTCGCCGCCCGGCCCCGTGACGTCCGCGGTGGCGGTGCCGTACGAGGAGTAGTACGACTTCAGGTAGTCGGTCGCGTCGTTGTCACCGTCGACCTGCTGCCCGTCCCCGGTTGCCGTCACGCCGACGACGCCCGGGATCTCGACGGGTATGACGACGCACGCATTGGTGACGTCCCGCTGCTCTGGCGTCGGCACGTTGTCGGGGCTGATCAGGTCGACCTGAGGATGGGAGAGGTCGTCGCTCTCGTTCCCCTCGGCTGCGACCACTGTCACACCCGCGCCCATCGCGAACTGGATCGCGCGCTTCTCCGCCTTCCAGATCGCCCGCTGGACCGGGTCGTTGCGGCAGTTGTAGAGGAACGGATCGGCGAAGTAGCTGTTGTTCGTCACGTCCATGTGGTGCGTTCCGGCCCACACGAACGAGCAGATGACTGCCTCGGGGAAGAAGAACCCATCGGCATCGCCGGCCTTGATCCCGGCGATCTTCACGTTCGGGGCGACGCCGACGATTCCGACACCGTTCGCCGCCGCCGCGATCGTGCCGGCGGTGTGCGTGCCGTGGCCGTTGTCGTCGTCGGCCGCCGCCGCACCGGGCACCGGCGCGCCGGTGACGCAGTTGGCGCTGTTCGCGTCGCTGACGTTCTGGCGCAGGTCCGGGTGGCGATAGTCGAGACCCGTGTCGATGTCACCGACCAGCACCGCCGGACTTCCACCGGTGACTGCATGCGCCTGCGGCGTGTGGATCTGCTGCATGTCCCACTGGAGGCCGGAGAACGTGTCGGCGTCGGTCGCGGGTGCGTTCGGTAGATCGCCGGTCGAGCTCTCGGCGCTCGCCTGCTCGTCCGGAAGCTTCGACGCGAAGTTCGTCGTCGCCGACGCCCCGTCGACGCGGTTGTCCTTCATGACGTTGTCGCGAAAGGACGAGTTGCTCGAGCTCGCAATCGCGACGCCGATCTGGTCGTAGCTGTAGACGAGCGTCCCGCCGGCACTCGCGATCGTCTTCGCGGCATCGCTCGGGACGGACTGGGCCTTGTAGAGGATGACGTACTTCGCCGCACTGTCGCTGCTCGCCCCGGTCGCCAAGCTCGTGGCGATAAGGACGGCGGCGGTCGCAAGCGCCAAGCACAGCACCCTGAATCGGACGTGCATGCACTCCCCCTTGGTCTTTCCCCCGAGCCCCTTGCCCAGGGGTCGGCGGAACCCTAAGCCGTTTGCCGGCCTTCTGCCAGCCGCTTCGATCCAACGAGCCGCCCAGTCGGCGTCTTAATACCCTTCGCGCATGCGCGCCCGGGACTACGGCCTCACGATCGGCGAGGGGGAGCCCGGCCCGCGCAACGCGATCAGCGACGTCGACGGCGTGCTCGTCGGTCACTCGACGCTGATCGAAGGCGACGACGTCCGCACCGGTGTCACCGTGATCGTCCCGCCCGAGACGCCGCTCTTCGCCGGCTGCCACCGGCTGAACGGCAACGGCGAGCTGACGGGGCTCGAGTGGGTGCGCGAGTCAGGGCTGCTGACGACGCCGATCGGCATCACGAACACTTTCAGCGTCGGCGTCGTGCGCGACGCGATCGCGGCGCGGTCGTCCGACGAGGACGCCTGGTCGCTCCCGGTCGTCGGCGAGACGTTCGACGGCTTCCTCAACGACATCCGTGCGCAGCGCGTGACGGCCGAGCACGTCGAGGCCGCCTTCGCGGCTGCTTCGGCGGAGGTCGGCGAAGGCAACGTGGGCGGGGGCACGGGGATGGTCTGCCACGAGTTCAAGGGCGGGATCGGCACTGCATCGCGCACCGTGAACGGTCACGTCGTCGGGGTGCTCGTCCAGGCGAACTACGGTCGGCGCAACAGGTTCCGCGTCGACGGCGTGCCGGTCGGCGAGCTGATCGGCGACCGCGTTCCGACCCCGGAGCCACGAGAGGAGTGGGGGTCGATCATCGGCGTTGCGGCGACCGACGCCCCACTGCTGCCGCACCAGTGCGACCGGCTGGCACAGCGCATCGGCCTGGGCGTGGCCCGTGTCGGTGGCACAGCGGCGCACACGAGCGGCGACCTCTTCTTCGCGTTCTCGACTGCCAACCGAGGGCTCGACGCGGCGCGCGGAGAGATCGGGCTGCGGATGCTCTCCGACGGCGAGATCACGCCCTTCTACGCGGCCGTGATCGACGCGACCGAAGAGGCGATCGTGAACGCGCTGCTCGCGGCGGAGACGATGACCGGCCGTGACGGCCATACCGTGCATGCGCTCGACGGGGCGTTGCTGCAGGAGGCGCTCAGGCGAGCCTGAGCCGGCGCCGCTCGAGCGGTCGCGCGCGCAGGGCACGGCGGTCACGCTCGGTCAGGTCCTCGACGGAAGCCCAGCCGACGTAGCCGCAGCGAGCGCATTCGGGATTGACCATCCGCAGCGGGGCGTGCTCGACCTGCCTTTGACTGCCGCAGCGGAGGCACTCGACCACGAGTGACTCCATGAGCCCATTGTCCTCGGCCGGGGGACGCGGGCGTCCCCCGGCCGGGTGATGGCTCAGGGTGTGACCGTTGTCGCCCAGGCGTCCTGCGAAAGCGGGCCGTTCCCCGCCCACGCGAGTGCGACCTTGTTCGCTGTCGAGTCGATGCCGAGGTAATCGCCCATGAAGGGCGTCCCTCCGGCCCCGCGCGGCGGTTGCGAATCGCCGTCGATCCCTGTCTGAGCGACCGTGCGGGTCATCGTCGTCCCGCCCGGCGCGACCTGTCCGTAGTCGACGTCCATCAGGCCGGTCGACTCCACGTAGTCGTAGAAGATCGTGTCGACGCGACCGCCCGCTGTGACGGACATCCACGGCATCACTTCGTCGTGCGTCCCACTCGTCAGCTGTAGCTGCGTCGGAAACGACGCGCCGTGATCGGTCGACTCGGCCAGATACATGTGCAGGTTCCCGCTCACGTCGTCGCCCGTGAGCTCGTACACCCTTCCGGTGGCGTCGACGCCGATCGATGCCTGCATCGACGTCCGCCAACTCTCGCCGGGCAACGTCATCGGCGCAGGCACGAGATCGCGCACCTTCACGCTGCGCGTGAACGCAGCCTCGCCGGGCCGAAGCTGGCTGACGACCACGGACTGCTCATTCCACTCGTTCACGTGCTGCCAGATTCCCGACGTCGCGTAGACCGTCCCGTCCGGCGCTCCCGCCAGCGACACATCGAAGACGTCTGGCGAATTCGACTTGAAGTCGGCGGCGATGCGGTAGGGGCCCGACCACGCCGTCCCGGACGCGTTCGAGATCAACGCCCAAGAGTTCGCCTGATGGCCGCTCCAGGTCGTGTAGCCGAGCAGCGCCCGGTGGTTGTAGTGGTCGATGGTCATCATCGGATGATCGAGGTTGCCGGCCTTCGTCACGGCCGAGGCGACCTGCTGCGGGGCCGCCCACGTCTTGCCGCCGTCAGCCGACGTCGTGACGTAGATCGCCGTCGGCTTCTTGATGCTCCACGCGTTGCACGTGAAGATCGCCGTCCCGTCGTCGAGGAACCCGACAGACGGGTCGCCGGCGCCGTAGTCGTACGTCGGGTTGCCGCCGGCCGGAGTCATTCCGCGCAGCCAATCCGTCTGCCACGTCTTCCCGCCGTTCGTCGTCCAGCCGACGCCGCAAGAGTTGCCGACGCCGTAGTCGTTCCAGCCCGCGATCATGTTCGACGGGTTCGTCGGATTGATCGCGATGTCGAGCTCGTTGTCGCCGCTGTCGTCGTGTGTCACGTTGACGGGGCTCGCGACACTCGCCGCCTGCGCGGCGGACACGCCGATTGCGAGCGCGAGCGCCGCGATCACGGCGATCGAGATTTTCAGTTTCACGAGACACTCCCCTGGGTCGCTCCCCGGACGCAAGGAGCGTAACTCGCTCAGGCGGTCTCGGCGACCCGCTCGGCGGCCTCGAGCAGCTCGTCCCAGCTGCGCAGTTTCACGCGCGGCCGGCCCAGCTTCTCCCCCGCAGCGCGCTCGAGCTCGTCGATCGACGTCCAACCCGAGTACACGACCGCACCCACGCTGCGCTCGGCCAGGAAGGACTCGACCGCCTCGGGCGTGGCCTCCGGCCTGTGCGTGACCCGGCCGGCCTCCACGTCCTCGAGCAGGCGCCCGACGGTGTCCGTGGCGTCCTTCTTGTTCGTGCCGATGATCCCGGTCGGCCCGCGCTTGATCCACCCGGCGCAATAGGTGCGCTCGGCTCCGGTGACGCGGCCGCCGTCGTTCGCGATCGTGCCGCGCCCCTCGTCGAACGGAACGTCCGGGACGCCGACGCCGCGGTAGCCGACGCTCCGGAAGACGAGGCCGCACTCGAGCGTCTCGCGCTCGTCGGTCGGCACCGCGACGAGCCGGCCGTCGCGCTCTTCCAACTCGTTGCGGACGAGCTCCACCGACTCAACCTTCGACTCGCCGTGGATCGCGACGGGGGAATGGAAGAACAGAAAGCGAACGACGAGCGGCTTCCCGCTCGGTTCACGTGCGGCGAACTCGCGCAGGACGTCCAGATTGCGTCGGACATGCGTGTCGCTCTCGTCGGCGCCTACCAGGTCGCGCGGATCGACGCTGACGTCGGCCGCGGCGAGCTCGCCCATCTCCTTCAGCTCCTGTGTCGTCCACGACGCCTGCGCCGGTCCGCGCCGGCCGACGATCACGATCTCGCGCACCGGCGATGCGCCGATCGCGTCGATCGCAGGATCGGTCGTGTCTGTCGGCGCGAGCTCCTCCGGAGTCAGCGCCAGCATCCGCGCGACGTCGAGCGCGACGTTGCCGTTGCCGATCACCGCCGCGCGCTCGACGTTCAGGTCGAACGGCAGCTCCTGGTAATCGGGATGGCCGTTGTACCACGCGACGAACTCCGTGGCCGACCACGAGCCGGGCAGGTCTTCTCCGGGAATGCCGAGCCGCTTGTCGGTCTGCGCGCCAAAGGCATAGATGACCGCGTCGTACAGGGAGAGGAGGTCGCGGTGCGAAAGATCTCGCCCGACCTCGACGTTGCCGAAGAAGCGGAAGCCCGGCTTCTCGGCAATCCGCTCGAACGCGCGGGAGACGCTCTTCAGCTTCGGGTGGTCGGGCGCGACGCCCAGCCGCACGAGCCCCCACGGCGTAGGCAGGCGCTCGAGCATGTCCACCTCGAACCCCGGCTCGGCGTCGAGCAGCGCGCCGGCGGCATAGAAGCCGGCCGGGCCGGAACCGACTACGGCGACACGGAGTGCACTCGAGGGCATTCGAGACGATCGTACTGAGGCATCGCGAAAACGCCGGAGCTTAGAGCAGGCGAAGCCGCTCTAACCGGAGGCGGAACTCACGGAGCGTGCCAAACTCGCTCGCACCCGTTTTCGCGCGAAGCGGCGTACCTACGCAGAGCAGCCGGAGCCACAGCCGCCAACACTGGCGTCTGTGTCGCCCTCTTCCACCTGGAAGGAGTGGCCGCATCCGCAGGACGAGACGGCGTTCGGATTGTTGATCGCGAAGCCGGACGACTGGATCGTGTCGACGTAGTCGACCTCCGCGCCCTGGAGGTACGGCGCGCTGAACGGGTCGACGACCACCTGCACGCCGTGCATCTCGAACTCGAGATCGCCCTCGGCAGGCCCGCGGTCGAAGCCGAGCCCGTACTGGAAGCCGGAGCAGCCGCCCCCCTGGATCGCGACCCGGAGCACACTGACGTCGGTCTCCTCGGCCATCAGTTCCCTGATCTTCGTCGCGGCCGCCTCGGTGACCGTCATCAGCGGCATGACACGTTCCTGGATCGCCATCTCGAGACCGATCCTAGCAACGCACCCGGCTCCCGCGAATCCCCCGCCGGGTCAAGAGTTTGTGACAGTCGTCTCGCGCATCGCTAGGCGGTTTTCGCCATTCTTCGTATCGCCCAGGGGGACCTGTTAGGTTCCCCTCCGCTCGACGGGGAGGAACGCGTGCTCGACAACTGGCTGCCGTTCCTGATCTACGCGATCTTCGCGTTGGTGATTCCCGCATCGATGATGTGGTTCTCGTTCGTCTTCGCGACGCGACCGCACCGAAGGATGCGTGCGCGGACGATCCCGTTCGAGTCCGGCGTCTCCGCAGGCGCGCCGCGGGAGCAGCGGTTCACGATCAGCTTCTACCTCACGGCGATGCTCTTCATCGTCTTCGACATCGAGATCGTGTTCCTGTATCCGCTGGCGGTGATCCTGCACGAGCTCGCGTGGTTCGGGTTCCTGGAGTTCCTCTTCTTCGTCGTGATCCTCGTCGTCGCCTACGTGTACATCTGGCGGAAGGGGGCCCTCGAATGGCAATAAGCGCCACGCGCCCTATCTGCGCCGAAGGAAGGCCGGCATGACGATAGAGAAGGGCCGCCTCGCCGACCATGGCCTCCAATCCGAGCGCGTGCTGTGGCCGGACAAGGGTCCCGGCGCCTTCGAGCGCGAGGTCGAGGCAATGGAGCGTGCCGTCGGGCTGACGACGCTCGACAAGGCCGTCGCGTGGGCGCAGACGAAGTCGATGTGGCCGGACACGTTCGGGCTCGCGTGCTGCGCGATCGAGATGATGTCGATCGTCTCGTCGCGCTACGACATCGCGCGCTTCGGGATGGAGGCGTTCCGCTCCTCGCCGCGCCAGGCCGACCTCCTGATCGTGTCGGGCCGCGTGGTGCACAAGATGGCCGCACCGCTGCGCCAGGTGTACGACCAGATGCTCGAGCCGAAGTGGGTGATCGCCATGGGCGCGTGCGCGAGCTCCGGCGGGATGTTCAACAACTACACGACGCTGCAGGGCGTGGACAAGATCGTCGCCGTCGACGTGCACGTCCCCGGCTGCCCTCCGCGCCCCGAGGCGCTGATGGAGGGAATCATCCGCCTCCACGAGAAGATCCTCGCCGGCGTGCCCCCGGCGTACGAGCTGCACGGAGTCGCGTCCTGAACTACAACCGCGTTCCGGGGCTCGTCGACATTCGCGAGGCGAAGGGCGAGACGACCCTCGTCGTCGACACGCCGCGCCTGCCGGAGGCAGCACGGTACTTGCGGGACGAGCGCGGCTTCGACTTCCTCTCCGACATCGCTGCGGCGGACTATCTCGGCTGGGGCGCCAAGGGCGTCTCCGGTTACATCGGGACTCCCGGCGGGCGTGACCTGAACAAGCCGTCGACGCAGGGCTTCCAGCGGTTGCCGGCGCCGAAGTCGAAGCGCTTCTCGGTCAGCTACCACCTGCTGGCGATGCAGGCCGGCGCGCCTCGCGTGCGGCTGCAGGTCTGGGTCGACGACGGCGAGGAGGTTCCGACCGTCGTGCCCGTGTGGCCGACCGCCGACTGGCACGAGCGCGAAGCGTGGGATCTGTTCGGCATCGAGTTCGGGGGACACCCGAACCAGGCGCGCATCCTCATGCCGGAGGACTGGGAGGGGCACCCGCTGCGCAAGGACTACCCGATCGGCGGCGAGCCGGTCCGCTTCTCCGGAGAAGAGTAAGTGGCGATCGTCGAGCGCCCGCGCATCTACGAGGGGACGCGCATCCCCTCGCCGATCCCGACAGTCCTTCAGGTCCCGGCGGAGATCCGCGACTCGGACGACGTGATGACGGTCAACTTCGGGCCGAACCATCCGTCGACGCACGGCGTCCTGCGCCTCGTCGTCGACCTCGACGGCGAGGAGGTCGTCGGCCTCGCCGCGGTGATCGGCTACCTGCATACGGGGTTCGAGAAGAACATGGAGCAGAAGACGTGGTGGAAGGCGATCACGTATCCCGAGCGGATCGACTACCTCTCCTTCCAGTACAACGAGCTCGTCTTCGTCCTGGCGATCGAGCAGCTGCTGGAGATCGATGTCCCGTCGCGCGCGACCTGGATGCGGATGCTGCTCTGCGAGCTGACGCGCATTCACTCGCATCTCGTGTGGCTCGGCACGGCCGCGCTCGAGCTCGGGGCGATCTCGATGTTCTGGTACTGCTTCCGCGAGCGCGACCGGATCCTCGACCTGTTCGAGCTCGTGACCGGCGCACGCATGCACACGCGCTACTTCCAGGCGGGTGGGCTCGCCGAGGAGATCCCGCCGGGCTTCTTCGACGAGTGCGCCAAGTTCGTCGAGGTGATGCCGAAGGCGATCGACGACTACGAGGCGCTCGTCGACCGCAGCGAGATCTGGCTGGAGCGCACGCAGGGGATCGGCCTCCTCTCGGCCGACGACGCGATTGCGCTCGGGCAGTCCGGCCCCGTGCTGCGCGGATCGGGCGTCGACTGGGATCTTCGCCGCGAGCAGCCGTACCTCGCGTACGACAAGGTCGATTTCCGCGTCCCCGTGTACCAGGAGGGCGACGTGTACGCCCGCTACCGCGTGCGGATGGAAGAGATGCGGGAGTCCGTGCGGATCGTCGACCAGGCGCTCCGGCGCATGCCCGGCGGCCCTTGGATCGCCGACGACCGCAAGGTCGTACTCCCGCCGCGCGCCGAGCTGCACACGTCGATGGAGTCCTTGATCCACCACTTCAAGATCGTCACGGAGGGCTATCGCGTCCCCGAGGGGGAGGTCTACGTGACGGTCGAGTCGCCGCGCGGCGAGCTCGGCTGCTACGTCGTCTCCGACGGCGGCCCGAAGCCGTGGCGCGTGAAGTTCCGCGCGCCGTCCTTCGTGGCGCTGGAGGCGACGGCGACGTGCATGCGCGACGCGCTCGTCGCCGATCTGATCGCCATCGTCGGCTCGCTCGACACGGTCATGGGGGAGGTCGATCGGTGAGCGAGCTCTACACCGAGGTGCAGCGGCTGAAGGAGACGTACCCCGACTGGCACTCGGCGATGCTGCCCGCGCTGCGTCTGGCACAGGAGAAGCACGGCTACCTCTCGCCCGAAGCGCTGCGCGAGTGCGCCGACGCCCTCGGCACGACGCCCGCGGTCTGCGAAGCCGTCGCGTCGTTCTACGACATGCTCCACCTGAAGCCGATCGGGCTGCACATGGTCGAGGTGTGCACGAACGTGTCTTGCGCGCTCGTCGGCGCCCAGCAGGTGCTCGAGCGCTTCGAGCAGGAGCTCGGCGTCTCCGCGGGCGAGACCACAGCCGACGGAGAGGTCACCTTGCGCCCGATCGAGTGCCTCGGAGGCTGCGGCTGGGCGACGATCGTGTCGGTCGACCACCACTACCGCACGCACGTGAAGCCGGAGGACGTCCCTCGGATCGTGCAGGAGCTGCGCAATGGCGAATGAGGTCGTCTTCGCGGACGCGTACGAGCGCGACCTGACGAAGCTCGCAGAGTACGAAGCCATCGGCGGTTACGCAGCGCTCGCGAAGGCGCGCACCATGGGGCCCCAGGCGGTCATCGACGAGGTGAGCGCGTCGGAGCTCCGCGGCCGGGGCGGCGCGTTCTTTCCGACGGGGCGCAAGTGGGCCTTCATCCCGAAGCCGGACCAGAACCCGAACCCGCACTACCTCGTCGTCAACGCCGACGAGTCCGAGCCGGGCAGCTTCAAGGACAACGAGATCATGGCGCGCGTACCGCACCGCTTCATCGAGGGGTGCCTGATCACCGCGCACGCCGTCGAGGCGAAGTGGGTGTTCGTCTACATCCGCGGGGAGTACACCGGTCCCTACGAGGTGCTCGTTGCCGCGCTCGAGGAGCTGAAGGCCCGAGACGACATCCTCGACGGCGTCACGATCGTGCTGCACCGCGGCGCCGGCGCGTACATCTGCGGCGAGGAGACCGCGCTGCTCGAGTCGCTCGAGGGCAAGCGCGGCCAGCCGCGCACGAAGCCGCCGTTTCCGGCCGTCGAAGGCCTGTACCGCTCGCCGACCGTCGTCAACAACGTCGAGACGATGGCGACTATCCCGCCGATCATCGACATCGGCGGCGCGGAGTACGCGAAGCTCGGAGTGCCCGACTCGCGCGGCACGCGCGTCGTATCGATCTCGGGCCACGTCAAGCGGCCGGGCAACTACGAGATCGAGAACGGAACGAGCGTACGGTCCCTGATCTACGACCTCGGCGGCGGCATCACCGAGGACCGCCCGCTGAAGGCCGTCATCCCGGGCGGCTCGTCGACGGTGATCCTCCGTTACGACGAGATCGACGTCGGCTACGACTTCAACTCCCTGCTCGCGCTGAAGACGGCGATGGGCTCCGCGGGCGTCGTCGTGCTCGACGACCGCTGCTGCATGGTGCAGCTCGGCATTCGCATCTCGGAGTTCTACGAGCACGAGTCGTGCGGCAAGTGCACGCCCTGCCGCGAGGGAACGAGGTGGATGACGCAGATCCTGCGCCGCCTCGAGGCCGGCGAGGCCGACCAGCACGAGCTCGACCTCCTGCTCGATGTCTGCGATCGCATCAACGGCAAGTGCCTCTGTCCGCTCGGCGAGACGGCAGCCATCGCCGTGGCGAGCTACGTCGACAAGTTCCGCGGCGAGTTCCAGCAGCACGTCGACGAGGGCGCGTGCCCGTTCGGCGAGTCATCGCCGCTCCACAACGTCCTTGCCCCGGTTGCGATGCACACGCATTCGCCGGTAGCCGTGGTGCCCGCATGAGCGCGCCGGGGACGGTCAGGCTGACGATCGACGGCATCCAGGTCGAGGTGCCGAAGGGGACGGGTCTCGTCGAGGCCGCGCTGGCCGCGGGAATCGAGATCCCGGTCTTCTGCTACGAGCCGCGGCTCGGCGCGCCGGTGGGTGCCTGCCGGATGTGCCTTTGCGAGATCACGCCCGGGCCCCCGAAGCCGCAGGCTGCGTGCACGCTGCAGGCGGCGGACGGGATGGACGTGCGCACGGCACTGACGTCGGCGGTCGCAGCCGAGGCCCAGAACGCGACGCTCGAGTTCATCCTCGTCAACCACCCCCTCGACTGCCCGGTCTGCGACAAGGGCGGCGAGTGCCCGCTGCAGGACCTGACGTTTCGCTACGGGCCTGGCAACACGCGCATGACGTTCCCGAAGCGGACGTTCGACAAGCCGATCCCGATCTCGCCGCTGATAGCGCTCGACCGCGAACGCTGCATCCTCTGCTACCGCTGCACGCGCTTCAGCGAGCAGGTCGCCGAGGACGGCCAGCTCGTCGCCGTCAACCGCGGTTCGCAGACGCAGATCGCGACGTTCGAGGACGAGCCCTACCGCGCGCCTTTCACCGGCAACGTGATCGAGCTCTGTCCCGTCGGCGCCCTGACGTCGACGACGTACCGCTTCGAAGCACGGCCGTGGGAGATCCAGGACGTGCCGAGCGTGTGCGGCCTCTGCCCCGTCGGCTGCAACGTCGAAGTCACGACACGCGAGGGCAAGGTCAAGCGGATCCTGTCGCGTAACCATCCCGAGGTCGACCAGGGCTGGCTCTGCGACAAGGGACGCTTCGCACACCAGCACCTGAACGCCGACGACCGCCTGCGCGACCCGCTGCTGCGCGTTCGGCGCCGTGGGTTCGAGGAGATCTCGTGGGAGCGGGCGCTCGACGAAGCCGAGCAGCTGCTCCGCGGCGCCGAAGGCCGCATCGTCACAGCGCTGTCGGGCTCCGAGACCGTCGAGCAGGCGTACGCGCTCGCAAAGCTCCTGCGGCGCGGCCTGGGCTCACACGCTGCAGTGCTGCCCGAGGAGGTTTCCGACGCGCTCGACTCCTTCCGGGTGCCGCTGTCCGCCATCGCGGGCGCCGACGTGATCGCCGTGCTCGGCGATGCGCCGATCGTGGAGCGGGCGCCGATCGTCGAGCTCTGGATCAAGCAGGCGAAGCGAAATGGGGCACGCGTCGTCACGTCGCTCGACGACGTAGGCGAGGCCTCCAATGCCATCCTGATCTGGTGCGGTCCAGGCGCGGGGGGCGGAGCGCGCGTGGCCGCGCTCGCCGAGAGCGCCCGCGCGAAAGGCGCCTTCTATCTCCCGGAGACGGCGAACGCCCGCGGCGTCTGCGACGCGTGGGCCGCCGCGGCCGACACCGAGCCGGCGAACCCGGATCCGATCGGCCTCCTGATCGTGTCCGGTGACGAGGCGGCCGCGAACCCGGATGTCCGCGCACTCGCAGAGCAAGCCGAGCGCGTGCTCGTGATCTCGATGTTCCACGGCCTCGCCGGCGGCTGGGCCGACCTCGTCCTCCCGGGCACGAGCTATCTCGAGCGCGACGGGACGTACGTGAATCTCGAAGGTCGGCTGCAGCGCCTGCGCCGCGCCGTGATCCCGCCCGCGCCGGACGAGCTCGTTTGGATCTCACGCCTGGCCGAGCGCTTCGACATCGCGGTCTCGCCCTATCCGTCAGCCGTCTTTGCGGAAGTCTCCCCGATCGCCTTCGGCGGCATTCCCTTCGGGATCGTCGGCGACCTGGCCGACCTCCCGCCTGCCACGGAGCGACATGTCCCGGGACAGTCCCCGGACATGGCTGTCTCGGAGCCGTCCGGTTTGCGGCTGATTCGCTTTCGCCCGCTCTTCTCGGGCCCTGCGGTCGAGCGCACCCCGGAGCTCCAGTTCCAGCGCCCGCTCGCGGAGGTCGAGATCTCGCGCCACGACGCAACCGACCGGCGCATCCGCTCCGGCGACGACGTCACGGTGAGCTCGAACGGCACCTCGGTCACGTTGCGTGCACGCATCAGCGACGACCTTCGCGCAGGGGTCGTCCGCGTCGCCGACGAGCACGCCGGCGACCTCCAACCGACGGTGGACCTGTCGACGTGAACAACGGCGAGCCCTGGTGGATCTCCCTGATCAAGGCGGCGATCATCGTCAACCTCGTCATGCTCGCGTTCGCGTACACCACGTGGCTCGAGCGCAAGCTGCTCGGACGGCTGCAGCTCCGCTACGGGCCGAACCGCGCCGGTCCCTTCGGCCTGCTCCAGCCGATCGCCGACCTGATCAAGCTGATCCGCAAGGAGAGCTTCTTCCCGGCTGCCGCGCGCGACTCGGTTTACATCGTCGCTCCGGTCATCGCGCTGTTCACGGCGCTCGCCGCGTTCGCCGTCATCCCGTTCGGGGCGGGCTGGCAGATCTGGCACTACCACGTCAACGGTGAGATCGCGAACGTCTCGATCGGGCTGATCCTGATCTTCGCGCTGGGCTCGGTCGGCGTATACGGCGCGATCGTCGGCGGCTGGGCCTCGGAGTCGAAGTTCTCCCTGCTCGGCTCGATGCGCACGTGCGCGCAGCTGGTGTCGTACGAGGTGTCGCTCGCGCTGTCGGTGCTCGGCGTGGTGCTCATGGGGCAGTCGCTCAACCTCGTCGAGATCGTGAACAAGCAAGGGGCGACGATCTGGTTCTTCATCCCGCAGCTCGCGGGGATGTTCGTCTTCTTCTTCGCCGTCATCGCCGAGACGAGCCGGCCGCCGTTCGACCTGCCCGAGGCGGACACCGAGCTGGTGGCCGGCTACCACACCGAGTACGGCGGCATGCGCTGGGGCCTGTTCCAGACGGCGGAGTACATCAACATGATCACGCTCTCCGCGCTGGCCGTGACGCTGTTCTTCGCCGGCTGGCACGGCCCGTGGGCGCCCCTCGGCCCGGTGTGGTTCCTGCTCAAAGTCTTCGTCCTCGTTTCGATCCTGATCTGGGTCCGCGCGTCGGTGCCGCGCCTGCGCTACGACCAGCTGATGAGCTTCGGCTGGAAGGTGCTGCTGCCCATAGCGACCATCAACGCCGTCATCACCGCGCTGCTCGTGGTCTGGGTGGACTGAGATGCCGCAGCCCATCGACAGCGTCAAGGGCTTTGCCGTCACGTTCCGGCAGCTGTTCAAGAAGCCGATCACGCAGCAGTACCCGGAGTTCAAGCGTCCGATGTACCCGCGCTTCCGTGGCCGCCACCGCCTCCACCGTCACCAGGACGGGCTGGAGAAGTGCGTCGGATGCTCGCTGTGCGCGGCGGCGTGCCCGGCGGATTGCATCCGCGTCGTCGCGGCGGAGAACACGCCGGACAACCGCGTCTCCCCCGGCGAGCGCTACGCCCGGATCTACGAGATCAACATGAGCCGCTGCATCTTCTGCGGCTACTGCGAGCTCGCGTGCCCCTTCGACGCGATCACGCTCGGCAACGAGTTCGAGATCTCGGAGTACTCCCGCGACGACCTGATCTACACCAAGGACATGCTGCTCGCCGAGCCGATCAAGCGCGTGCCGGTCGCCGACCCGGACCTCTACGACACACCGATCCCCTACTACAAGGCGAGCTCCTGATGCTCATCGCCTCCGCCGGCAACGTGCTGGTCTGGATCGTCTGGATCGTCGCGGCGTTCGCGTGTCTCGGCTCGGGCATCGCGGTCGTCTCGTTCTCGAACCCGTTCTACTCGGCGCTCGCGCTGATCGGAAACCTGGGCTCGCTCGCGGTGCTCTACCTGCTGCTGAACGCCGAGTTCGTCGCGGCGGCGCAGGTGCTCGTCTACGCGGGCGCGGTGATGGTGATGTTCCTGTTCGTCATTGCCTACATCGGCCCGCGGACCGAGTCGCCCTGGATGGGCGGGCCGAGCTGGCAGGCGGCCGGCGCCGTCCTCGCAGCAGGCGCGCTCCTGGTGGAGATCGTCGTCGTGATCGGCCTGAAGGCGAGCGGTCACCTCGCGCACTCGGAGCACGTCGACCAGACGTTCGGAACGCCCGCCTACATCGGCCGCCTCTTCCTGACCGACCACCTGCTCGCGTTCGAGATCACCTCGATCGTGTTGCTCGTCGCCGCCATCGGCGGCGTCATCCTCGGCGCCCATTCGCGCCGCAGCCCCGAAGAGGTCCCCTCGCTCCGATGACGGCCCTCCTCGGCCCGGAGATCTCCTGGTACCTCGCCGTCTCGGGCTTCCTCTTCGCGACCGGAGCCCTCGGCGTGCTCCTGCGCCGCAACCCGCTGATCGTCCTGCTCTCGCTCGAGATCATGCTCAACGGCGGGAATCTCGCCCTGATCGGCTTCTCCCGCAACCTCGGTGACGGGGGAGGACAGATCTTCGCGCTCGCCGTCATGGCCGTTGCGGCGTCCGAGGTCGTCGTCGGCCTGGGCCTGGTCGTCGCGCTGAACCGCAAGCGGGTGACGCTCGACGTCGACCGGCTCAACACGCTGCGCGGCTGATGGTCTACGGCGCCTGGATCTGCCTGCTGTCGCCGCTCGTGGCCGCGTGCGCGATCACGCTCGGCGGCACGCGGCAGTCACGACGCGCGGCCGGCTACCTGGCGACCGCGTCGTGCTTCGTCGCGTTCGCGGGCGCGGTCGCGGCGTTCATCGGGCTGCTCGGCCGGCAGGGCGGCGACAGGCAGATCATCTCGACCGCGTGGACGTGGATCACCGGCGGGTCGTACCAGTCCGGCCTCCAGATCCTCATCGACCCGCTGTCGGTCTTCATGATGCTCGTCGTCAGCGGCGTCGGCGCGCTGATCGTCTGGTACTCGATCGGCTACATGGACGGCGACGACGAGGAGCGCCGCTACTTCGCCTACATGGCGCTCTTCGTCTTCTCGATGCTCCTGCTGGTGCAGGCCGGCAACCTGCTGTTGCTGCTTGCGGGCTGGGGCATGGTCGGCCTCTCGTCGTACCTGCTGATCGGCTACCACCACGACCGGCCGAGCGCGATCGCCGCCGCGAAGAAGGCGTTCGTGATGAACGCCGTCGGCGACGCGACGATGGCACTCGCCTTCTTCCTGATCATCCAGAAGGTCGGCTCGCTCAACTTCGAGAACAGCTTCCTCTACCTGCCGCAGATCAGCAGCAGCCGCTGGCTGATCAACCTGATCGCACTCGGGCTGCTCGGAGGCGCCGTCGCCAAGTCGGCGCAGATCCCGCTCCAGACCTGGCTGCCGGA
>Ga0114129_10005224_pt1 | contig 18298 bp, 15 predicted proteins | sample RhiMetdeltSRZDD1_FD_80071 | JGI IMG/M metagenome (GOLD analysis project Ga0114129, IMG submission 80071) | Populus rhizosphere microbial communities from Tennessee, USA - Rhizosphere MetaG P. deltoides SRZDD1 (version 2) (version 2) | ecosystem: Host-associated > Plants > Roots > Rhizosphere >...
CCGCGAATCCTCCCGCCGAACGCCCCGTCATGACGCCTGACGAACTCGAGAGCGTTTTCGAAGCGGTGACGGCCGGCCTCGGGTTGGGGGACGTACTGGATGACCCCATGGGCGTCGTACTGGTAGCCAATGTCGGCGAAGCCCGGCCCGACGTAGAGGCGCAGCCCGAGCGCGCCGGCCGTCTCGACGACCGCTTCGCCCAGGTCCAGGCCGGGGCCGACGTCGACGGCCGTCGTGGTGCCGTTTCGGAGCAACTCCCACACGTAGAGACGAGCGCCCGGATCGGGCGGCTCGGCGGCGGTCTGCTTGCCAGGCCCGGGCAACTGGTAGTTGAGGTAACCGCAGCCGAACAGCTCCGGCCGGCCGGCGTCGGCGATCAGTTTCGTGCCGGCGTGGGTGCAGGAGTGGCTGTGGACGTTGACGAAGCCAGGCGAGACCAGCCCGAAGCGCCCGGCGTCGATGGTGCGGTCAGCCGTACCATCGAACGTGCGTCCGACGTGGACGATCCGGTCGTCCTCGATGACGACGACGCCGTTCTCGATGAGGCGATGCCTGCTGCCGTCGAACCCGACGACCCAGCGGCCGGTGACGAGGGTCCTCATGGGGCGGCCCTCACCCCAGCCCTCTCCCAGAGGGAGAGGGAGCAGAGTCGAGCCAGGCGAAGGTGGGCGTGGAGTACTCGTCGACGGTCTTGCCGAGGTGCCAGTTCGGGACGGCCTCCCAGATCCGGTCGGCGGCGGCCTGGACGCGGCGGAGCAGGTCGTCCTCATCCACCGTCGTCAGGCGTCCGTCACGCTTGGCAATCTGTCCGTCAATCATGACTGTTTCGACGTCGTCGGCGACGGCGCAGTTGACCAGCGCGCGGATCGGGTCGTGATACGGACCGACTCGGAGGTTTCGCAGGTTGACGATCGCCAGGTCGGCGCGCGCCCCGACGGCGATCCGACCAAGGTCGTCACGGCCGACGGCCTGCGCACCGCCGAGCGTGGCGGCGTTGAAGATGTCGCGGGCCTGGCCGGCCGCGAAGCTACGCTCTGCGACCTTCGCCATGAACGCGGCGAGACGCATCTCGCTGAGCATGTCTCTGGGGTAGGTGTCCGTGCCGATCCCAACCGTGATGCCGGCGGCCCGGTATCGGTCGAACGATTCGAGCAGGTTCCCTCTCCGCGCGAAGACCAGCGGGCAGTGCGCGACCGGGCTACCGGCCCTGGCGATCCGTTCGAGGTCGTCGCCGGCCGGCAGGCGGGCCAGCGAGTGCGCCGAGGTCAGGATGCAATGGCCGAGGATCGTCTTCGGGCTGAGCATGCCGAGATCGTCCAGGAACGCGACGGGCGTCTTGCCGTGTGTGGCAAGCATCTGCTGGAGCTCCATCACGTTCTGGGCCGTGTGGATCTGCATCAGCACGCCGAGACGTTCGGCGACGCTCCGAGAGGCGTGGAGCAGCTCGGGCGAGCAGGTGTCGGCCTGGGCCGGGCAGAGCATCCCTCGGATTCGGCCGCCGGCCATGCCGTCGATGGCACGCAGGATCGCCTCGGCCCGTTCGAGCTGGGCGAACCCCCTCGCCTCGTTCCAGTCCCAGACGATGGTGCCACGCTCGTCGAGGGCGTAGCGGGCGCTGGCGCAGTAGGCGCCGGCGTAGAGGCGGATGCCAAGCTCCACCGCGACCTGCGCGAACGCCTCGCTGGCGCTCCCGAGCTCCAGGACGGTGGTGGTGCCGCCGCGGATCAACTCGGCAAGTGTGTAGGCGCCGCCGACGCCGGGCTCCTCGAGCCCGACCGGCCCCTCCTTGCCGCTCGGGACGGCCCAGTAGTTGAGAAAGCCGGCCTGGAAGAACTGGGGATCGCCGACGTCGGCGATCATCCGCTCGCCGGCCTGGCTACCGGCGTGGCAGTGGATGTCTACCAGGCCCGGGATGACGAGGCGGTCGGTCGCGTTGACGGTGAGGTCGGCCGGCCCGGCATAGCCCTGTCCGACGATCGCGATCTGCCCGTCCTCGCAGAGGACCTGGCCGTCTCGGAGCAGTCGGTGGGCCCCCTCGTGGAAGGCGACGACCGTCCCGCCCTGGATCAGCGTCGTCGTCACCGTTCCCTCCCGAGAAGACAGGATACAGGAGACAGGGGTCAGGAGAGGTCACTCCCTCCTGACTCCTGAATTCTGACTCCTGGCTCCTCCGTCTAGCGGCGGGACGAGCCGCTCGGCTGGGAGATCTCCTCCAGGGTGGCGCCTTTTAGCTTGTCGTCGCCGAGGTCTGTCGCGAGGTCGGCGAGTGCGACCACGCCGACCAGCCGATCGCTCCGGTCGAGGACCGGCAGGCGCCGGATCTGGCGCTCGCGCATGACGCGGGCAGCGGCGTCGGCGGGCTCGTCGTCAAAGACCCAGGCGAGCTCCGGCGACATGACCTCACGGACACGGGTGTTGTTCGGGTCCTTCGCGGCGGCCGTCGCCCGGACGCTGAGGTCGCGATCGGTGACGATGCCGAGCAGGCGGCTGCCGTCCGTGACAGGGAGCGAGCCGACGTCCAGGTCACGCATCCGGCGGGCGGCCTCGGCGATGGGGGTGTCCGGGGCGGTCGTCTCGACGCCTCGGGTCATGACGTCGCGGACCATCGTCCGGCCTGATGATCCTGGCATGCCGTCGCTGGACATCATCCCGCCGATCCAGCCCTGCTTGTACGCCCAGTAGGCGCTGCCGGCGGCGGCCGTGCCGAGGATCCAGGGCGTCCAGCCCCAGCCACGGCTGGCGTTCGGATCGACCTCTCGGACCATCCGGCGGCGGTAGGCGTCCAGCATGTCGGTGCCCTGGCGGGCGAGGCGCTCGCTGCGCTTCTCGAGCTTCAGGGGCTTGAGCAGCTCCTCGCTGGCTCGCTCGCCCTCTTTGCCGCGCTCGCGCAGCCAGAGGCCGATCGGCAGGAGGAGCAGCGGGATCCAGGCTGACTTCGACTGTGCAGCGGCCTGCCCGATCATCCTGGGCAGCTCGCCGCCGGCTGAGGCGCCGAGGTCCATCAGCATGGCACGCATCCGGGCGGCTCGGGTGTTGCGGGCCTGGCGCCGGCGCCACCAGAAGTAGGTCAGTCCGCCGACGGCGGCCGTGGCCGCGAGGCCGCTGATCGTGGTGGTCGAGGGCATCATGCCCATGTCAGACGTGCCCATGCCGGGATCGGGCTGGCGGCTGTCCCAGTTGCGGAAGGCGTCCGGCTCTGCACCCACGGGAGTGTTGCTGCCGATCCCGGCCGGCGCGGCCGAGGAGCTGAAGTCGGCGCCGCCCGGCGACTGGGATTCGACGTGGCTGCCGGAACCGGAGCCGGTGGATCGCGACGTCGATCGGCGCTGGCTGGCGCTGGTGCTGGCGGTGGAGGTGTGGCCGGAGGCGGCCTCGCCGGCGCCCGGGGGGACGTCGCCGGTCGGCTCACGGGAGCCGGCGGAGGTGGGGAGGTTGGTCGGGTGGTCGATGAGCTCGCCGGCCTCGGTCCAGGACTCGCTGCCGCCGTCGCGGACGGTGGCGGCACGGGACTCGTCGCGTGGCTGCTGTTCCATGCTGCTCCTCCTCGGTAGGAACTGGGCGGCTCGCTTCGGGTCGCCATGAGGGGTGAAGAGGGTTACGACGCGAAGCTGACGAGGTCCGCCTGGCGGGGCTGCCGCCCCGGCCGAGAGAGAGGATGCAGATTCCGTGCCGGAGATGGACCCCACCCCCAGCCCCAGCCACCCTACCATGGGGCCCCTCTATCCCCACGGCCCTGCGAGGGGAGAGGAGCACGAATCGGAGGGGCGCGATGAATCGCGCCCGCGAGGGTTACGGGCGGAACTCCCAGGCCAGGATCTCGGCGCCTGGGCCGTCCACAGGGGCCGTCACCTGGCGGCCGTCGGCGGCGATCATCCGGGCAGCGTCACCTTCTTCGAGGCGGCCGGCCCCCTCCAGGTCGACGGGGCCACGCGCGACGTAGAGATGGACGTACGGCGCGTCCGGCAACGTGACGCCGGCGCCGGGCTGCAACCGCGCGCCCCACAGGGTGGCCGCCCGCTGCTGGATCTGGACGGCGCCGTCGTGGCCGCGCCCGGAGGCGATCGGCACGAGCTGGCCGGCGTCGATCAGGCCGCTGATGTGGGTCTCCTGGTAGCCGGGGTTGATGCTCTTCGTGTCCGGCAGCACCCACATCTGGACGAACCGAACGTCGGTTTTCGCCGAGTAGTTCATCTCGGAGTGGAGGATGCCGGTCCCGGCCGACATCCGCTGGGCATCGCCGGGTACGATCAGGCCGCGGTTTCCTTGAGAGTCTTTGTGCTCCAACTCACCCTCCAGCACCCAGGTGACGATCTCCATGTCGCGGTGCGGGTGGGTCTCGAAGCCGGTGCCGGCCTTGACGACGTCGTCGTTGGAGACGAGGAGCAGCCCGAAGTGGGTGTTCTCCGGATCGTAGTGGCGACCGAAGCTGAAGCTGTGCCGGGAGTCGAGCCAGCCGGTCCTGGTGAGGAAGCGGTCGCTGGAGCGGCGGACGTCGACGAGCGGAGCGGTGAGAGCCATGATACGGTGCCTCCGTTCGCGCACGGCGGCGCGAGCCGAAGCCTGCCCCAGGGAGGGTCAGGTGACTGAGTGCTTCGGCGCCCGGGTGGCGGCGGATCGTTCAGTCATAAACTGTAACCGATGATACGGCGCGGTCTATTCCCGGGCGGGTATCCTGCCTGTCCTCCTCTGCCGTCGCTCCCGTTCCTGGTCGGCCCAGCAAGAGACTCCCTCCAGCTTGGCACCCCGGATATCTGCCGTCGTATCCTCACCCGGCTGCGGCTCACGCGGGGACGGTCATGGTAATTCGCGCGGTGCTCTTCGACGTCGGCGGTCCGCTCGATACCGAAGTGATCTCCGAACGCCTGAAGGACGCGGACATCAAGCAGGCGCTCGCGGCCGAGGGCTGCCCGGTCTCCGACGCGGAGTTTGACAGCGCCAACCGGCGCGCCGTCGAGTCGTTCGCCTGGAACACCTACCAGGCGATCATCTGGTACCTTGCTGGTCCTGACCGCGAGCGCTGCGAGCGCGCCTACGAGCGCATGCGGGAACGAGGCCGAGGACGCGACCTCTTCGAGTTGCGCGAGGAGATAGCGGGGTTGCTGGAGCGGCTGTACGCGCGCGGGCTGCGCCTCGGCCTGGCGGCGAACCAGCCGGCGGCAGCGCTCGACCGGCTCGACCGCGCCGATATCGGCCGCTACTTCCACCACCGCGAGGTGAGCGGTATGCACGGCTTCAACAAGCCCGACCCGCGCCTCTTTCTGCGCGCCTGTGAAGACCTCGGCGTCCGACCCGACGAGTGCGTGATGGTCGGTGACCGCATCGACAACGACATCGTGCCCGCGAAATGGCTAGGCATGCGCGCCATCCTCTTCCGCACCGGCCGCCATATCGACCAGCAGCCACGTTCCTGGCTGGAACTGCCCGACATGGAAGTCCACGACGTTCCCGGTTTGGAGGCCGCGCTCGACGCCCTTTCCCGGGATGTGCGGTAGCAAACTCGGCCAGGGCCTTGGGGCTCTTGCTCAACTTCGCTGACGCCGAAGTGGCCCATCGTCGACTTCGTTCAGGGAAGATGACGCCGGCCGGGGCAGCGGCTGACTGGCCTGATCGGCCACGACCGACGGCAACGGCCGCGCGCCCGAGAGGGCACGGCATCCTCTCCTGGTGGAAGGCTGTACAACCGCTGATTTGTGATTCACGAGTTAGTCAAGTACCGCGTATCGTCCGCCGCCCCTCAGAGTACTGGGCAACGAGGGATGAAGAAACCCTCATGACAGAATCCTAGGATGGTGCGACCGTTGACTGGAGCGGTGATCTCGGGGCTGACCTTACCGTCGGCGGGCACAAGGAGATCGCCAATGGTCATCACGTACCGTAGTGGGAATGCAAGCGACGGGTCCACCGCGACGCTCACCGAGTGCCAGAGTATGATCGTCGCCTTGATCGGGGAGGGGTTGACGAAACAGGAGATCATCGGGTGGATCGCGGACTTGCGCGCCCGCCTCGATCGCGGCGATCTGGCGACGTGGGGCCCGGTCGACGTCGGCCACGGGACCGACGTCCTGCCCGCCCAGGACACCATCCGGATCATGCTGGCGGACCTGGACGGTTTCGACGAGATGACGCCCGACGAGACCAACGCTTCGCTCAACGTCGTATGCCGAGATGTCCTGCTCACCAGCTTCCGCATCCTCCGGACCCTCATCGGCTAGCTGGAGGCGGACGACCGATTGTGCCGGGGATAGATCGGTCGGGGGCAGGTACCCTGCTGGGTGCGGTGGATAGGTCGCACGCCCGGCGGGCCGACCTACACGGTTATCGGCCTCACCGGAGTCCCTTGCCGTAATCTCCTCAGAGACGAGGATGCGCATGGTGAACGACGGGCATTCTGCCCGCTGGGGGCGCGGCGCCGCCACGATGAAGGCGATCGGGAACCCGGCTCCGGGGCCGGGGCGCAATCGGTTCCCGGCGCTGCCTCCGGAGCAGGCCGACGATGTGGCCGCCCTATGCGACTGTCTGACGGCCGGCGTCCGCCGAAGGTTCACCAGGCCGTGTGACAGCGATACCGGCTCGGTTTGGGATGCCACCCCCTTCGTGCCCAGGTGCACAGCGCACCTGGGCGCTCCGTGTACTCAGGAGCTACGTCCTGGCCCGCGTCATGGGCGAGACGGTATGGCGTATCGAGGTTGGCAATGCAGCGTTTGATCATCTCACCCTCGCGCTTTCTCTCCGTTGACCGAACGCAGCTTGGCGAGTCTGCCCGCAAAGCAGCCGTCCTTGTCGTCGTCGGCGCCCCGTTCCTCGCGACGGGCGTCGCGATCGTGCAGCTCTGGCAGTGGGCGGTCACCTGGAGTGACCTTGCGTTGCTGATCGGGATGTATCTGCCTATCTCGCTGGGCGTCACCGCCGGCTTCCACCGGATGTTGACGCACCGCAGCTTCCGAGCCCATCCGGTCGTCCGTGCGATCTTGCTCATCTGCGGCTCGATGGCCGTCGAAGGCACCGCGATCACCTGGGCAGCGAACCATCTGAAGCACCATGCCCTCGCCGACAAAGAGGGCGATCCCCACAGCCCGGTCGACGGGCTGTTCCACGCGCACCTCGGGTGGCTGTTCACCCCCGACGACGCCGATCCCCAGGTATATTGCCGCCACCTGCTGAAGGACCCGGTGGTGGTCTTCGTGGACCGGACGTTCCTGCTCTGGGTCGCCTTGAGCCTCCTGATTCCGTTCGCCATCGGCGGGTGGACCGGCCTGCTCTGGGGCGGCCTGGTGCGCATGTTCTACGTCCACCACGTGACCTGGAGCGTGAACTCCGTCTGCCACACGCTCGGGCGCCGGTCGTTCGAGACGTCGGATCGGAGCCGCAACCAGTGGACGGTCGGGCTGCTGGCTCTCGGCGAGGGCTGGCACAACAACCACCACGCATTCCCCCGATCAGCCATCCACGGACTGGATCGCTGGCAGTTCGACGCCTCGGCCTGGCTCATCGCCGGTCTCGAGCGTCTGGGCCTCGCACGGGACGTCCAGCGCATCGCGCCTGACGTGATCGTGCGCAAGCGGATAGGCTGACCTCGCGGAGTACGGCAACTCGGACATGGTCGGAATAGCGTCCCGTTCCCTACGTCAGGCCGTCAAGCGCATGGCCTCCAAGTGATGCGACGAAGGCCCTCAGCAGACGCCCGAGGGAGCCGAATGCGTAACAGGCACCACACTTGGCCTCGGCGATCGACTCGCTCCCTGGCGACCTTCGCCATCTACGAGCGCTCAGTCGGCCAGGAAACGTGCTAGAGCGAAGTCGCTGTCGTCGTTAGCGTCCCTGGCATACCCCGCGACGACGATGCGGTCGGCCTTGCCAACCGCGACGGCGAGAGCGTTCGAGTACCCGGCCGGGAATTTTGTCGTCACGACGCCGCCCGTGCCGAAGTGTGGATCGAGCTGGCCGGCGGGGAGATAGCGCGTCAGGGCGACCGTGCAATCGTACGGGCCCTTGCAGGTCCGTCCGGCCGCCACGATCGTACCCTTCGTATGCATCGTCACTGCCGAGACGGCCGCGCCGTATTCGCCGGGGACGACTTTGGTCGTGACGATCCCCCCGTTTCCGAACGCCGGATCGAGGGCCCCGAAGCCTCGGTACCGCATGACCAGAAAGTGCTGTTTCGAGTTCTGAGAGGTGACCCCTCCGATCACGATCATGCCGTCGGGCTGAAGCGCGATCGATTCGGCCCTGGTGAACGCCGGCATGCTGGTCACCGCTTTGCCGCCGGTACCGAACGTCGGATCGAGCTGGCCGTTGTCGAGATAGCGCGCCAGGGCGACGTCGTTCTTGAACCTCCCCACGAGCACGATTCGTCCGTTCGGTTGGATCGCGATCCCCTCGGCCGTCGCGGCCCCGGCACCGAATGAGGTCGTCACGATGCCGCCGTTGCCGAACGCCGGGTCGAGCTGACCATCCGTGAGGTAGCGCACCAGCGCGAACTGCTCATAGTTGCCGATCCTGACGTATCCCGCCGCGACGATCTTCCCATCCTGCTGGACTGCCACAGCCCGGGCCGCGTCATAGACCGTGGAGCTGACCGGGGTGATGACTTTGCCGTCTCCGCTGAACGTCAGGTCAGGTGAGCCGTTCGGCAGGTAGCGCGCCATGGCGAAGTCCGACCCGCTGCTCGTGTAGGCGACACCCACGGCCACGATCTTGTCGTCGGCCTGAATCGCCATGGCGTTGGCGACGTCCTCACCTGGACCGATCGGCGAGATCACCTTCCCGCCGGTCCCGAATGCCGGGTCGAGCTGTCCGTTTGGCGAGTAGCCGGCGAGCGCGAAATCTTTGACCGATTCGGATGTGCCGGCAAAACCAAGTGCGACGATCCTGCCGCTCTGCTGGACCTTGACGCCGACCGCCATGCTGGACATTGGAGTGTTCGAGCTGCCGAACGAGGTCGTGACCTTGCCGTCGCCGTCGAAACTGGGATCGAGATCGCCGGCCGCGGCCAGGGCCGGCTGCGCACTCGCTCCCAGGAGGGCGAGCACGAGCGCGAACGTCACCACCAGCACGAGGCGGCGAGCAGCGCGACGGATCTGCGATCGTGCGCGTTCGGACATCACAGCCCTCCCCCGAAGGCATGCACACTTTATGACCGGCTGAGCAGATGACCTGGCGTGGCGCCCGCCGCCACGTCCGAGGTCGTCGACCGCTCAGTCGTGCCCTGCTCACGCGGGCTAGCATCAGCCTAGCGCACACCCCGGAGGATGGCATGTGCAACCTGACCTATCTGCATGCACATATTTGACGCCGGTGGAGAGAAGCCTGTCAGCCGTGTCCTCGGTCATGGAGCCGGACGCCGCGGGAGCGGTATGATGGGGAGCCTCGAGCCAGCAGGTCGGGCGGAGCTCAGGGAGGAGCCCGGGCATGCGACCTTTCGGCAGATACCGCATTCGACGCTGGCTTCTGACCGGATCGATGGTGACCGGCGGCTTCGGGGTGCTGGGGTTGTTCCGTCGAGTCGTCGCGGCGCCCGAGCCCGCGCACGCAGCTCGCCAGGGCAGAGCCGGCCCGACACCGGCCGTGCTCCCCGCTCCCGTCATCCTGCCGGGCATCGCGATGACGCCGGAGGCCAGGAGCGAGGAGGCACCGGTGGATAGTTGGTTCGAGATCGGGCGGTCAATTCTTGACACCCCGATCCGAGCGATCCGCCTCGGCACGGGGCCGGTGCGTCTGGCGCTGATGGGCAGCATCCACGGCGGCTGGGAACGGAACACGGAGCGGCTGGTGCTGACGGCGTACGAGCACTTTCTGGCCAACCCCGGCGAGATTCCCTCGGCACTGTCTCTGTTCGTGGTGCCGACCTCGAACCCGGACGGGCTGGCTGCCGGAAGCGGTCCGGACGCGGCCTGGAACAGCCGTGGCGTGGACCTGAATCGGAACTTCGATACGCCGAACTGGTCACAGGACACGTTCGGGCGTCCCGGCGGACGGTACGGACCGACCGGAACGCGGAAGGGCGCGGGCGGCACGGCGCCGTTCTCCGAGCCGGAGACGCGGGTCATCCGCGACTTCGTGCTTCAGCACAAGATCGGCGCGGTCATCTCGTACCACAGCGGCATCGTGTCGGTGAGCGCGCGGGACGGCGGCGGTGGTATCGGCGAGCCGCTCGCGCAGGAGATGGCCGCGATCACTGGCTACCCGTACCTCGCGGTCTGGACTGCGTACAAGCTGACCGGCCAGTTCATGGACTGGCTCGACGGGGTGGGCGTCAAGGGCGTCGAAGTGGACCTGCCGAATCAGCAGAGCATCGACTGGGAGCAGAACCTGGCGGCGATCAAGGCAGTGATGGCGGCGCTGGCGGCCGGCTGAGCTGCAACCTCTGAACGGGGCGGCCAGGCTTGCCCCTTCGGCAAGCTCAGGGCAAGCTCTGAGCTTGCGAAGGGATGACCGCGCTCCCAGGGGGGCGGGGCACGCTATGATGGAGAGCCTTGAGCCAGCACTCCCAACCGATCGACGTCGACACTGTGGCGCCAGCTCAGACCAGTGGCGGTCTCTGGGCTGCGATCGTCCGGCTGTACCCAGCCCTCTCCGTCCCGGGGTTCCGGCTGCTCTGGTCGATGTCGTTCCCGTCCACGATGACCTGGTCGATCTGCAACGTGGCGACGGGGTACGCGGCGCTGACGCTCTCGGGCTCGGCGACGGCGCTGGGGGTCGTGACCATGCTCGGTGGCCTGCCGATGCTGGTGCTGGCTCCGCTCGGCGGAGTGGTGGCGGACCGGTTCCCCCGGAAGACGGTGTTGCTCCTGACCCAGTCGCTGCTCGCCGCCGGCGCGCTGGCGCTGGCGGTTCTGAGCATGTTCGACCTGCTGGAGGTCTGGCATCTGGGGGCGCTCGGGCTGGTGCAGGGCGTGGCGTTCTCGTTCAACATGCCGTCTCGGCAGTCGCTGCTGATGGAGATCGTCGGGCCGCAGCTGACGCGCAGCGCAGCCTCGATGAACATGATCGCGCCGAACTTCTCGCGGGTGGTCGGGCCGAGTGTGGCCGGCGTGATGCTGGCGACGCCCTGGATCGGGATTGCCGGCGTCTTCTGGACGATGGTGGTGCTGTACGGGATCGTGATCGGATCGCTGTACTGGTTGCCGCCGAGCCAGCGCCCGCCGCGCGACGACGGCGGGGTGCGGGCGGTCTGGGACTCGCTGCTGGAGGGATTCCGGTACGTCCTCGGCTCGCCGATCCATCGCGGGCTGCTCGGATCGGCGTTCGTGCTGCTGGTGCTGGGGTGGCCGGTGCTCCAAATCATGCCGGTCTTCTCAGAGCACGTCTTCGACGTGGGCGCGACCGGCCTCGGCCTGCTGCTCTCGGCGAACGGGATCGGCGCGCTGCTCGGGACGTTCGGGGTAGCGACGTTGATCGGCCTGCGGCGGCTGGGGCTGGTCCAGGTCGGGCTCGGGTTCGGGTTCGCGCTCTCGATCGTCGGATTTGCGCTGGCGCCGTCGATGCCGTGGGCGGTGGTGATGGCGGCGCTGTTCGGCGTGTTCCAGTCCGGGTACATGTCGCTGAACAGCACGATGCTGATGGGGAACACCGATCCGAGGTTGTACGGTCGGGTGCTGAGCGTCAACATGATGACCTTTGGGGTGACGCCGATCGCGACGCTGCCGCTGGCCTGGGCCTCTGACCAGGTCGATCCACAATCGGCGGTGCTGGCGGCCGGTCTGGCGATGACCGTGGCGCTGGTGCTGCTGGCGATCTTCAACCCGGCGGCGCGTCGCGCGCGCTGACCGATAGCTCACGCCATCGAGTCGAGGTCTCCTCGGGCTCCCGTATGATCACGTTCGCGTACTGCCGGTTGACGTGCGGTTCGACCTGCCTCACCTCCGAGTACGTTCACCGGAGCAGGATAGCAAGGCCGGTTGACGTATCGTCGGCGAGCGCCGATACTGCCCTGCGTGTCACCCCTGACGACCTGCCCGTTCTGCGCCCTCAACCCCGACGAGATCGTCCTGGAAGGCCAGCGCTGCCTTCTCATCAAGACACGCGACCCGGTCCTGCTCGGCTCAGGGATGATCGTGCCGCGCGCGCACCGCGAGACGGTGTTCGACCTGACGCCGGACGAATGGTCGGAGACGTACGCGCTGCTCCAGCAGGCCCGAGCACTCCTGGACGAACGGTACCAGCCTGACGGTTACAACATCGGCTGGAACAGCGGCGCCGTCGGCGGCCAGGAGGTGTTTCACGCCCACCTCCACGTCATCCCACGCTTTCAGGATGAGCCGCTGGCCGGCAAGGGCATCCGCTACGCCCTCAAGCAGCCGACAAACCGCCGCCCCCGCCGCTGAGCACCCTTACTCCAGTGCGCCGTAGACGATCGCCCGTAGCTCGCGGGCGACGTTGTAGCGCGTCGCCGGCGACGACGCCATGTACTGGGACATGAACACCACCGCCAGGTCCTCGACCGGATCGATCCAGAACTGGGTGTTCGCAGCTCCCGACCAGTAATACTCGCCAGGCGTCGTCGAGACCTGCCCGTCTGCCGTGTCCAGCGAGACCGCGAACCCGAGGCCGAACCCGTTGCCGGCGTACGACGCCCGGTACTCGCCGGAGTGGATGACGTCGGAGATCGGCCGGTTGCCCGGGAGGTGGTTTTTCGTCATCAATTCCAGCGTCTTGCGCCCGATGATCCGCGCGCCGTCCAGTGTGCCCGTACCGAGTAGCATCCGGCAGAAGCGCAGGTAGTCGCCGGCCGTGGACACCAGCCCGCCGCCGCCCGAGTGGAACGTCGGCTCCTTCAGGTAGGTGCTCGTCGCCGCGTCGTCGAAGACCTCGATGCCGCCGCTCGACGCCGGCCGATAGTTCGTCGCCAGCCGATCGACCTGGTCCGGCCGGACCCAGAACGCCGTGTCCGTCATCCCCAACGGCTCGAAGATCTGCTCCTGGAGATAGCGGTCCAGCCGCTGCCCGGAGATCACCTGCACCAGATAGCCCACCACGTCCGTCGAGACCGAGTAGTTCCAGGCCGTCCCCGGCGAGAACTCCAGCGGCAGCTCGGCCAACCTGTCGATCATGTCCTGGAGCGTCCGGTTCTCCGCCCGCCCGATCCCCAGTTGGCGGTACGCCGCGTCCACCGCCGTACGCCCGACGTTGCCGTACGTGAGGCCGGACTGGTGCGAGAGGAGGTCCCGGACCGTCATCGGGCGCTCGCACGGCGCCGTCTGAAACTCCGGGTAGCTGCCGGACGCATAGACGCCCAGCTGGGTCCAGGAGGGGATGTAGCGGTGGACCGGGTCGTCGAGCTGGACCAGGCCCCGCTCGTACAACTGCATCAGCGCCACCGAGACGATTGGCTTCGTCATCGAGTAGATGCGCCAGATCGTGTCGTCCGTGACCAGCGTACCGCGCTCGCGGTCCCTGAGACCCTGGGCGCTCCAGTGGACGACCTCGCCCCGGTGGAACACGACGGTGAGCGCGCCCGCCAGTCTCCCGGATGAGACGTACCGCTGGACATGCTCGTCCAGGTATGCGAGATTCCGTGCGCTGACGCTGCCAGTCCCGTGCCGAACCAACGACGCGGTCATCCTGCCTCACCTCCACGACGGTTGACTCGAGCAGGATAGCAGGGACGAAAAACCCCCGCTCCCGGGTACGGGAAGCGGGGGCCTGGAAGGCAGAGAGAGGGCGTTAGCTGGCCTGGCTGACGTACGCCTCCTCGGCTTCGGCCGAAACCCAGTCGTCGGCGCGGCGGCGCGCGACGACCGGCCGATCCTCGTCGGCCTCCCACGCCTCCTCGTCCTCGTATTCGGCGTCAGCCCCGGCGTGGAACCGCGCGACCAGCGCCTGGAGCTGCTCGGCCGTCCGAGCGAGGCCCTCGGCCTGGGCGGTCACGGCATCCACCTGCGCGCCCATCTCCTCGGAAGAGGCCAGCACTTCCTCGGTGGCCGCGCTGTTCTCCTCGGCGATGGCGGCGATGTTCTGGGTCGCCTGGGCGAACTCGCCGGCCTGGGCCGAGATCTCCCGCGTCGCGCCGGTGCTCTGCTCGATCGTCAGGCGGATGCTCTCCATCGCGTCGACCACGCTCCGGGCGCCGGCCGCCATCTGCTGCGCGGCCGTGGCGATCCCGGTCACGTCCGCGACCGTCACGTCCACGGCCCCGAGGATCTCGTCGAGCGCCTTGCCCGCCTGGTCGGCCTTCTGCGAGCCGGCCTCGACCTGGGCTGAGCCGCTCTTCATCGCCTTGACCGCGTCCTTCGTCCCGGCCTGGACGCCCCGGATCAGCTCGCTGATCGACCTGGTCTCACGCTGGCTTCTCTCGGCGAGCTTGCGGACCTCGTCCGCCACGACCGCGAAGCCTCGACCGTGCTCGCCGGCCCTGGCGGCCTCGATGGCGGCGTTCAGCGCCAGCAGGTTGGTCTGCTCGGCGATGTCGTCGATCGTCTCGACCACCGCCCCGATCCGCTCGCCCAGCTTCCCGAGCTCCTCGACCCGCGATGCGGCCTCGGACACGACGCTGGTGATCGCGTGGATCGACTCGACGGTCTCGCGGACCGCCGCGGCTCCCCGCTCGGCGGAGTCCCGCGTCTGAAGGCTCGCCGCCGCCACGCGCTGGGTGTTGGACGCCACCTCCTCGACGCCGGCCGCCATCTCGGTCGCCGTCTCGGTCGCCGCCTGGACCTGCTCATCCTGGTCGGCTGCCGTCTGCATGATGCTGTCCACCGCGCCGTTGAGCTGGTCGATCGCCACGATCGACCCCTGAGCGGAGCGGCTCGTCTCCTGGGCGCCGCCGGCCACACCCTGCATCGCCGCCGCCACCTGCTGCACGATCGAGCTGGTGCCGCGAGCGTTCCCTTCCAACTGGGCGCTCATCCCGTTCAGCGACTCGGCGTTCCTGGCGACGTCGCCGACCAGCTCGGTCAGGCCGTCCACCAGCGCGCGGTTCTCCTGAAGCTGCTCCTGGTTCTTGCCAAGCTCGTCGTTGAACGCATCGGCGAGCTGGCGCAGCTCCTGCGTGCCCTGGGGCGCCACCGCGAACGACTCGTCCGCGCGCTCACCGCGCATGCGGAGTGTCGCGACGTACTGGGCGACCGGCACGCCGAGCATCCGGTGCAGCAGGAACAGCGTCCCGCCGACACCGAGCGGGATCACGACGGCGATGATGCCCAGGACCGTGACGGCGAACGAGGTGCTGGCCCGAGCAGCCTGAACGTCAGCCTCCAGGCGGGCGTCCATCTGCTCCTGGAACTTCGCGATCGACGCCATGATCGCCTGCTTGTCCTTCTCGTACTGGGCGTCGAACAGCAGCTCACGGGCGCGCTCGAGCTTCTCCTCGTACTGCATGGACGTCTCGATCGACTTGAGCTTGTACGCCGCGACGGCCGGCGGCATCGTCCCCGACGTCGCGAACGTGCCCTTCGACTCCAGTGCCAGCCGCATGGCGTGGACTTCGGCGTCCGTCAACGCCTCGGCCTTCTTCTGCCCCGCGGCGAGGAGGTCGAGCTCCTCCTGGGGGGTCTGGAGCGCCACCAGGCGAGCCATGATCCGCTCGCGCGTCTTCGTGACGTCGATCTCTTTCCAGTAGCGGTCGAGGGCGTCGCGGTCGTTGCTGACGACGAACTTCCGGGCGTCGTCAGAGAGGTGGGTCGTGATGTTCGCCAGGTCGACGCCCAGGCGGCGCGACTCTGCCTGCCAGCCGACGGCGTTCTGCTCCTGCTCGATCGAGCCGCTGACGAGATAGACGCCAGCTCCCAAAAGAACGGCCAGGACCAGAAAGATGCCAGCGGCGGCGATGCTAATCGTCGATTGCTTCACGGCCATTGTGAGCTCGTAGCCCCCTGCCTTCAGGCGTGCAAACTGAGGAGAGCGGATGGGTGCCGGCGGCCCAGAGTGGCTCCCCCACCGGACTATCCGCACGTTCCCCCGTTCGGTTCTAACGACGGAAGATGAATGAGAGGGTCGGCATTTCTGCGCGACTTCGCGAAGTCGCCGTCAGTACCGGTCCGTTTGCGCGACGCCTGACGTGCCCCTCGGAAACCGGCCGGCCTGCTGGTATCCTCTGGCGACTCGGCGGGCCGAGTCGGGTGGTGAGCATGCGGTCGTACCTGCCGTTTCTCGCGGTCTCCCTGGGCGGCATCCTTGGGGCCAACGCGCGCTACCTGGTCGGCGTCTACGTGGCCGAGCGCCTCGGCATGGCGTTCCCGTACGGCACCTTCCTGATCAACGTCAGCGGCAGCCTGGCCATCGGTTTCTTCCTGACGCTTGCCGCCGAGCGGTTCTCGATCGATCCGGTCTGGCGCCTCTTCTTCGCGACCGGGTTCCTGGGTGCCTACACCACGTTCTCCAGCTACACGTTCGAGGCGGCCCAGTTGATCCGGGATGGTGCCTACGGCCTGGCGCTTCTGTACCTGTTCGGCAGCGTCCTGGCCGGCATGATCGGCGTGTTCGCGGGGATCGTCGCCGCCGAGCGCCTATGAGCAAGACAGAGAAGCAGCCGAGGAGCCTCTTCAGCGGCCTGAGGCCGTTCAGCTCGCGGGCGTACCGCTACCTGTTCGTCGGCACCATGCTGACGATGACCGGCAACTTCATGCAGATGGTCGCCCAGGGGTGGCTGATCTACGACCTGACCAGCTCGCCTACCTGGCTGGGGATCGTCTCGTTCGCGCGGGGCCTCCCGATGCTGATCCTGGCGCTGGCCGCCGGCGTCGTCGTCGACCGCTTCGATCGGCGCACGGTGCTGATTGTGGCCCAGGGGTTAACGGCGCTGATCGCGGTGATCCTGGCGCTGCTGATCGTGACAGACCTGGTCCAGCCCTGGCACGTCGCCGTCACCGCGTTCCTGTCCGGCTGCCTGTTCGTGCTGATCATCCCGGCCCGCCAGGCCTTGCTCTCGTCAACGATCGAGCGATCCCAGCTTGGCCCGGCCATCGCCCTGATGTCGACGGGCCAGAACTCTGGGCGGATCATCGGCCCGGCGCTGGCCGGGCTGCTGATCGCCGTGGTCGGCGTGGCGACGTCGTTCGCCGTCCAGGCGATGGGCTTCGTGCTGGCGTTGCTCTGCGCCTTCATGCTCGGCCCGCAACCGTCCGCGCAGGCGGCTCGCCGAGGATCGGCGCTCAGCAGTCTGACGGCGGGGCTCCGGTACGTCCGGGGCGATCCGACGGTGCTGGCGCTGACCTCGCTCCAGGCGATCCCGGCCTTCCTGATCATGCCGTACACCCAGCTGCTGCCGATCTTCGCGCGGGACATCCTGCACACCGGCCCGGACGGCCTCGGCACGCTGATGATGGCGAACGGCATCGGGTCGGTGCTCGGTTCGGTCGTCATCGTGCTGCTGCCGTTCCGGCGCCAGGGGTTGTTCCTGTTTACCTCGCTCGCGGCGCTAGGGCTGCTGCTGGCGGCGTTCGCGGCGAGCACCTGGCTGCCGCTCTCGATCGGGATCATGGGACTGATCGGGACGGCCCAGGCGATCTACCTGGCCTCGAACAACACCCTGGTGCAGGTTGCCACGCCGGACGAGCTGCGAGGCCGGGTGATGAGCGTCTACATGATGTCCTGGGGACTGATGCCGCTCGGATCGCTGCCGCAGGGCGTCCTGGCGGACTGGCTGGGCGCGCCGATCGTGGTGGCCGGGACCGGGCTGCTGGCCTGCCTGGTGGTCATCCTGTTCGCCGTCCGCGCCCCGAACATCCGCCGCCTCTGAGTGCGCCCGATGAAAACGGTAGCGCACATATGACTTGATTCCGTGCCGCGAGCGGCTACCATCAGTCTGGCCGTGTGAAGGGTGAAGGCGTATCCATGTCAATGTCCGAAGTCGAGCAGCCGCTGTGTATTTCGCTGTTCCGCGTCGTTCAGAACAATCCGGCCGCCAGATACGACATGCTGTCGCGGGAAGCGCTGGGGATGCGGCCACGTCATCCGACGGCGAAGGCGCTTCGTCTCTGGAGCGGCCTGTCGATGAACAGAACCCGCGAACAAGCGGCTCAACTCGCGAACGTCTCACCCTGGCTTGGTGAGTACATTGCAGAGCTACGCATCCCGACGGATGGCTCGATCCGCTACGAGCTTGACAATGGCCGAAACGGGCATTGCACAGTTTGGGGAGATCCGGACGAGCTGCTCGCGCTCGTGGTGTCAGTCACACGGCGTTGAGAGGTACACTATACATATGACGTACCAGCTTTGGGATCTTGCGAGCCGTAACCTGATCGACGAATTCCCCGTCGAGGCCGAGGCGCTTGACGCTGCCAGGGCGTACCTGACGCCTGACGATGACGGTGTCGCCGTTGACGTCGCGCTGGTCGTCTACGGTGATGACGACCAGCCG
>Ga0114129_10005225_pt1 | contig 18294 bp, 15 predicted proteins | sample RhiMetdeltSRZDD1_FD_80071 | JGI IMG/M metagenome (GOLD analysis project Ga0114129, IMG submission 80071) | Populus rhizosphere microbial communities from Tennessee, USA - Rhizosphere MetaG P. deltoides SRZDD1 (version 2) (version 2) | ecosystem: Host-associated > Plants > Roots > Rhizosphere >...
GACCTCGTCGTGATGCTGGTCGGGCCCGGCCGCGCACAGCGCGGGCTATAATCCGCAGAACGGTGAGGGTGGCCATTGTCGGATGACAAGCCGTCCATCCCCGATCTTCCCGAGGCGGCCGCCACCGAGGGAACGGGCGGCGGCGACGTGCCTAACGAAACCGCGGCTGCGCCATCGCCCGAGCTGATCGCCCCTGAGCCGGACGCGTCGAATCCCCTGGCGGAGATGTACCACCGGCGGGCGCGCCTGGCCGAGGATCGGCTGAAGGAAGTGCTCGACGCCTACCGCCAGCTGAAGCAGGAAAACGAAGCGCATCGGGAGCGCACGACGCGCACCCTCGAGCGCCGGTCCGAGGAGCGACGCGACCAGCTCCTCGTCGAGTTCATCGAGATCCTCGACAACTTCGACCGCGCGCTGGACGCCGCCGAGAAGAGCGGGGCGCACAACTCGTTGATCGAGGGCCTCATTCTCGTCCGCACGCAGCTCGTGCAGACGCTGCGCGACCAGGGGCTCGAGCGGATCCCCGTGCTCGGTCTGCCGTTCGATCCGGAGACCAGCGAGGTCGTACAGATGGAAGACGTCACGGATCCCGAGCACGACCAGGTGGTGGTGAAGGAGCTGCAGCGCGGCTATCGCTTGAGCGGCCGCATCGCGCGTCCCTCGCGCGTCATCGTCGGCCAGTACAAGCCGACGGAAGACCCGCCCGCGGGCGGCGTCGGGTCGGAGTCGCCCGAGACCAGCGAGCCGACGGCGTAGCCGGCGGCCGCGATCAGAAGACGTAGGCCAGCGCGAAGCCGATCTGCGCGACCATCATCATTCGATACATGTGCGTCCACGACGGATGGTTTTCCGTCGTGGCGAGGTCCTCGGGCCGGCGTACGAGCAGGTACACCGTGTACAGGCCGTACACCACGAGGGCCGGCCCCAGGACCATCAGCAGCGTGGCGTTTCCGGTGAGGATCCCACGCCAGACACCGATCGGGATGAGGACGAACGGCAGCACGAAGAAGGGGGCGATGATCCAGGCGGCGGCCTTGACGCCGTATTGGATCGGCAGGGTCGTACAGCCCCCCGCCTTGTCACCCTCGATGTCGGCGAAGTCTTTGGTGCTGGCCGCGCCGAGGAGGAACAAGCCGAAGATCGCGCCGATGTACCAGGGCTCGAGGCCGAAGATGGTCTTCACCGTCGACCAGCCGGCGACCTTCAGGAGCACGCCGCGCGGGATGGCGATCGTGATGTTGGCCCAGATCCCGCGCCGCTTCGTCCACAGGGGCGGCGCCGAGTAGATCCAGCACAGGCCCGTCGTGAAGACGACGATCCAGAAACACTCGTGGCGGCCGGCGGGTGCGGCCAGCCACGCCAGCATCCACGCGACCGCGCAGGCGGCCCACGTGAACGTCCAGGCTTCGCGCATCGTGAGCGTTCCGCTGGGCAGCGGACGGCGCGGCTTGTTCACGCGATCGATGTCGAGGTCGTAGATCTGGTTGAGGGCGTTGTTGAAGGCGTTCAGCATGGCCGCCATCAGCGTCCCTGCGATCACCGGCAGCAGCAGCTCGAGGGTCAGCGGCTCCTTCGTGTGCTGCGCACCCCAGGCGGTGACGGCCCCGGACAACACGCCGAGGGCCGGCGGCAGGAGCGTGAACGGCCGCGCGAACTCGACGTAGGTCTTCCATTTGTTCGGCGGCACGGCGACGGCGGTGGTCATCCGGCGATCCTCATCAAGCCGACTACGATAGCCGCGCCCACGGCGGTGTTGAAGGCGTTCAGCAGGTCGTTGCCCATCCAGCCGCGTTTCTCGGCGACGGTGCCGACCACGCTCTCGGCCAGGCTGCCGAGGACGCCGGCGAGGGTGACGAGGGCGGCGGCGCCGAGCGAATACAGGCCGAGGGCCGCGCCCAGACCGCCGACGACGGCGGCACCGAACACCGCCCCCAGTGTCCCTTCGAGGCTGACCGCGCCTTCGGTCCCGGGCGGCACCGGCTTGAGGGTGGTGATCAAGAACGTGCGGCGGCCGTAGGCCTTGCCGATCTCCGACGAGCACGTATCGGCGGTCGCGGTGGCCACCGACGCCGCGTAGGCGATGACGAATGCAAGCCGCAGCTCCTCGGGCGCGACGGCGCCGAGGCCGGCGAGAAGCGCCGGCACACCGCCGTTGGCCCACGCGTTCCGCCAGCCACGGGCACCCCCGCGCTCCTGGGCGATGCCGCGGGCGGCCTTGATCTTGTACCCCATCTTCGTCATCGCCGTGCCGAGGACGAAGAACGCGATCATGAGCGCGAACGCCGACAGGCCGAGGCCGGCCACGATGACGGTGCCGATGGCCACGGCGGAGAGCGCGCCCGGCACGTCGATCGAATGCGCGAGATAGGCCGCGAGGGCGATGACGGCGTTCAGCGCGAGGCCGATGAGCACGAGCCGGGTCGTCCCGGGCGCGAGCCGCGACAGGTCGGCACGGCTCAGCAGTGCGATCGCGATCGCACCCACGAGCGGCACCGTGAAGTTGTCGTCGAGCGTGCTCGGCAGCGATTCCGCCCAGGCCGCGGCGAGCGCGACCAGCAGGCTCAGCACGAGGAGCCGCGTATCGAGCTCAACTCGCTGCGTCCAGGCGATGAGAATCGCGCCGGCGAGGGCACCGAAAACCACCATCGCCAGCGAGCCCGCCCATCCCTTGCGCGGGTTCCACGGCAGGCGCGGGCCGCCCACCGCCTGGCCGACGAGCGAGGCCATCCCGTCGCCGAGCGCGAGCACGCCCCAGACACCGGCCGCCTTCCACAGCTCGTGGCGGAAAACGAGCACCAGCGCCAGCACCGAGAGCGGATACAGCAGGATGCCGAGCGGATACCCGCGAGTATGCTCGGCCTCTCGCCACTGCTTCTTGCCGCCGATGCGCGGCAGGACCTGCCAGTTGAAGACGAAGGCCGAGGCCGCCATCGCCGCCGCCTGCATCCACGTGAGATCGCGGAGCGCGAACGCGAACCCGCCGGCGGCGATGTGCGTGAGCTTGCGGGCGACCTCCCCACGCGTTAGCGCTTGCCCCCCAAGAGGCGGCTTCTCGTCCGGATAGGGGGTCATCGGACCGGCACCGGTGCCGCGTCCAGCGTGCGGAGCCAATCGAGGGTGGCCCGCAGGCCCTCCACGAGCGGCGTGCGGCGATAGCCCAGCTCCGCCACCGCCTTGCTGCTGTCGTACGCCCAGTGCTCGCGGAAGACGCCCACGACCTCGTGCGTCAGCTCCGGGGCGGCGCCGGTGAGCTCGGCCCAGAAGTGCATCGCGCGTCCGAGCAGCGTCGCGACGCCGTAGGGGATCCGATGCTTCGGCCCGGGCACCCCCGTGAGCGTCTCCAGGCGGTCGAAGAAATCGACCATCGTCAGGTTCTCGCCGGCCAGGAAGTAGCGCTCGCCGGCGCGGCCGCGCTCGAGGGCGGCCACGTGGGCCGCCGCCACGTCGTCCGCAAACGCGTAGGACCAGAGGCGGTCGCCCGGACCGACGAGCGCCGGCATGCGGCCGGCGAGGTGGTCGCGGATCATCTTGACGACGAGGTTCGCCTCCGTCAGCTCGCCGGGGCCGTACACGACGCCGGGATAGAGAAGCACGACGTCCTGTCCGGCCGCCGCCGCCTCGCGCGCCACGACGTCGGCCAAGGCCTTCGTGCGCTCGTAGTCGTTCCGGAACGACTTCATCGCATGGACGTGCCCTTCGTCGGCGGGCTCCGCCGCCGTCGGCCCGACGGCGATGAACGACGACGTGTACACGAGACGCGCGCCCGCGGCTTTGGCCGCGGCCAGGGCGTGGCGCAGACCGCCGACGTTCACGCGATCGAACTCCGACCGGTCCGGCACCCACATCTTCACGAGGGCCGCCATGTGCAGGATTCCGCCGCACCCGGAGGCCGCGCGATGCCAGGACTCCGCCTCGCTCACGTCCCCGCGGACGATCTCGACCCCGGCGGGCAGCTCCGCGAGGTTGCTCGTGCCGCGCGCCAGGAGGCGCACCTCGTGGCCGGCGGCGGTGAGCCGCCGGGCGACGTTCTTCCCGAGGAAGCCGGTGCCGCCGGTGAGGAGGACCTTCACGACGGACGCCCGTCCGCGCGCATCTTGCCGCGCCAGTCGTCGAGCAGGTCCTTGAGCGTGCGTTCGAGCGCGAAGCGCGGCTCCCAGCCGGTGGTGCGCTGCAACTTCTCGGGATCACCCACGAGCACGGGCATGTCCGACGGCCGCAGACGCTTCTCGTCCACGCGCACGTCGACCCGCACGCCGGAGGCCTTCAGGAGCACGTCGAGCAGGTCGCGGATGCGGCGGCCGCGGCCGGTGCAGACGTTGTAGACCTCGCCGCTCTCGCCGCGGTCGAGAAGCATCCAGTAGGCGCGCACGGTGTCGCGCACGTCGGCGAAGTCGCGGATGGCGTCCAGGTTCCCGACGGCGAGCACGGGGTCGCGGCCGCCGCGCTCGATCTCGGCGATCTGCCGCGCGAACGAGCTCTCCGCGAACGACTCGCCACGGCCGGGACCGGTGTGATGGAACGTGCGCGTGCGGATGACGGGCAGGCGGTAGACGAGGGCGTATTGCAGCCCCAGGTATCCCTGCGAGATCTTGCTCACCGCGTACGGCGAATTCGGACGCAGAGGCGCTGTCTCCCGCATCGGGATCTCCGAGGGCGAGGCGAGACCGTATTCCTCCGAGCTGCCGACGAGGAGGACGCGCGGGGGCGTGCGGCACTTGCGGCACGCCTCGAGCAGGTTGAGGGCGCCCACCACGTTCGTGCGCAGCGTGCCCTCGGGGTCGGTCCACGACTTCTGCGGGCTCGACTGCGCGGCGAGGTGGACCACGCGATCCGGCTGCGCCATCGCCACCGCCGCCTCCGTCCCGGCGGCGTCCAGCAGGTCCGCCTCGATGACGGTGACACGTCCGGGCACGTTCGCCGGCGTCCCGTGGGGCCGCGTGATCCCGAAGATCTCGGCGTCGGGCTCCTCTTCCCGCAGCAGGTCGATCAGGTGGCCCGCCACGAATCCGGCCGCGCCGGTGATGAGGACCTTCACGGCGGCGTCAGGCCTTCTTGTAGTGGCGCTCGTAGTGCTCGCGGAAGGCGGGGTTGGCTTCCTTGAGCGGACGCCACCAGCCGTCGTGCGAGCGATACCAGTCCACGGTGTGGCGAAGCCCCTCGTCGAACGACTCGACGGGCTTCCAGCCGAGCCCGCGCAGCTTCGCGCAGTCCAGGCTGTAGCGACGGTCGTGGCCGGGCCGATCGGCCACGGGCTGAATCAGGCTCTCCGGCTTGCCGACCAGGGCGAGGATGCGCTTCGTCAGGTCGATGTTCTTCACCTCGTTGCCCCCGCCGATGTTGTACGTCTCTCCGGGGACGCCCTTGTCGAGCAGATGCGAGACCGCGCGGCAATGGTCATCGACGTGCAGCCAATCGCGGACATTCAGGCCGTCGCCGTAGAGGGGCACCGGCCGGTCCTCGATCGCATGGGTGATGAAGAGGGGGATCACCTTCTCGGGAAACTGGTAGGGCCCGTAGTTGTTCGAGGCCCGCGTGACGATGACGGGCAGCTTGTACGTCGCGAAGTAGGAGTACGCGAGGCGATCGCCGCCCGCCTTGCTCGCCGAGTACGGGTTCCGCGGCATCAGCGGATCGGTTTCCGTCGACGAGCCCGACTCCACGCTGCCGTACACCTCGTCGGTCGAGATCTGCACGAAGAGCTCGAGGTCCTTCGTGCGCCGGGCCTCTTCGAGCAGCACGAACGCGCCGTACACGTCGGTCTGGATGAAGCTGCCGGCGTCGTAGAGCGAGCGGTCGACGTGTGTCTCGGCCGCGAAGTTGACGACGTACCGACAGCCCGCCATCGCCTTGGACACCGCGGCCGGATCGGCGATGTCGCCGTGGACGAACTGGAAGCCCTTGCCGTCGCGCACGCCCTCCAGGTTCTCGAGGCGGCCGGCGTAGGTCAGCTTGTCGAGGACGGTGATCTCCCAGTCGGGATGGATGTCGGCGATGTGCCGCACGAAGTTGGAGCCGATGAAGCCGGCCCCGCCGGTAATCAGGATGCGCAAGAAGTCTCCCCCTGGACGGTCCCCATCGTCTTCACGGACGATGAACTATGGCACGGCTCCTCGGCGCCAATCTACTGCACCCCGACGTCGCTGTTGTCACCGATCATGAACCGCAGGGCGCGCGGCATGATGGGCTGCCGGTGGATGCGGCAGTTGCGGCCGATCAAGCTGTCCTCGACGCGTGTCTTGATGTCGAGGACCTCGCTGCCGCCCAGCACGATCGAGTGCTCGATCTCGGAATCCTGGATGGTGACGCCGGCATCGATCGAGGTGAAGGGTCCGACGTAGGCGCGGATGATCTTCGCGCCGGCCCCGATGATCACCGGCCCGCGCACCACGCTGTCCTCGATGACGGCACCCGCTTCCACCACCACCTTGCCGTCGATCTGGCTCTTGCCGCGGACCTCGCCCTCGATGCGCCGGGTGAGGGTGTCGAGGATCAACCGGTTCGCCTCCAGCATGTCCTCGATCTTGCCGGTGTCCTTCCACCATCCGGACACGATGTGCGGCGAGACGGTGAAGCCCTTGTCGATGAGGTACTGGATGGCGTCGGTGATCTCGAGCTCGCCGCGGCCCGACGGCTTGATGGCGTTCACCGCCTCGAAGATCGGCGACGTGAACATGTACACGCCCACGAGCGCGAGGTCGCTGCGCGGCTGCTTCGGCTTCTCCTCGAGGCGCACGACCTTGCCCCCCACCAGCTCCGCCACCCCGAAATGGCTGGGGTTCGGCACGTGGGCGAGGAGAATCTGCGCCGTCGGCTGCAGCAGGCGGAATTCGGTGACCAGCGAGCTGATCCCGTGGGCGAGCAGGTTGTCGCCCAGATACATGACGAAAGGATCGTCCTTCAGGAAGTCCTGGCTGATCTTGACGGCGTGGGCCAGGCCGAGGGGATCCGGCTGCATGATGTAGGTCACGCGACAGCCGAACTTCGATCCATCACCCACCGCCGCGCGGATCTCCTCGTGGGTCTCGCCCACCACGATCCCGAGGTCCTCGATGCCGGCATCCACCATGGCCTTGATGCCATAGAAGAGCACCGGCCGGTTCGCCACCGGCACGAGCTGCTTCGCGCTCGTGTGGGTCAGCGGGCGCAGCCGCGTCCCCTTGCCGCCGGAAAGGATCAGGCCCTTCACTATCTCCCCCCGCCCATGCCCAGCCCCCGCGGGCCGAAGCCTTCGTCCTGGCCGAAGTTGCCCACCGAGCCGATGTTGGCGAGCTGCACCTGGAACGAGAACCGGTTGCGCTTCTCGCCCGTGTAGTTGAACTGCTGATGCTGCACGAAGAAGCCGCAGCACTGCACGTCGTAGCGCAGCCCCAGCGTCCGATGGAGCAGGCGCTTCTGGTTGTGATCATAGGCGCCGCTGGCTTCGAAGCGAAGCTTCCCGGGCACGAGGTCGAGCCGGCCCCCGCCGTTGACGGTGTTGAAGAGGACGCGCCGATTCTCCAGCCGATTGGTGAGATGAACGGAGCGGCTCCAGCCGCCGTTCAGGGCGAAGAAGCCGAGGTCGAGCTGGCCGTTGACGCCCAGACTCTGGAAGGCGTGGAACTTGAGGTTGTATTCGGCGTTGAAGTTCGCGCCGAGCTTGGCGGTGGGGGTGAAGCGCAGGTCGGAGCGGATGGGCGACAGCTTCTGCGGCTCGGCCTGCTCGAAGAAGGGATTGAAGCGCGAGGACAGGTAGTTGGGATCGAAATTGCTCGCCGCCTCGATCACGTAGTAGGTCTGCGACACGCGCCACTGGAGCACCTGATACGGGATCGGCTTGCCCGTCGGCCCCGGCCGCTTGGCGAGCAGGCGCTGCATGATCCCGTAGCGGATCTCCGTCGTCTCCGGGAGGAGGTCTTCGTAGTCGAACGGCGGCACGGTGTCGGTCGCGGGTGGCTTCGGCAGGTTCGTCCGGATGATGCGGCGCACGAACCCGAACTCGGGGCCGATGACGTGCTTGAACCGCGGCGAGTAGAGGCCGGTCGGGTTCTCGAAGACGCGGGAGAACCGCGGGCCGCGCAGCTCCAGCGAGCCTTCGACGTACTGCCGGTCGACGGGCTCGTGGAAGAAGCCGCCCTCGTCCACCTCGGTCGTGGTCTCGTCGTCGCTGCGCTCGCGGGCGCTCAGGCGGGTGGCGCGCAGCCGCACCGTCGGCGTCAGCTCCAGGAACGTGGTGGCGATCGGGCGCGAGATCGTGGGCAGCAGATCGAAGCGGGTGAACTGGTCGGTGCCGTTCTGGTCGCCCAGGCCGAGCTGCTCGGCCGCCGCCTGGTAGCCCCACTGGATGCCGGTGCGGCCGAGGCGTTGGGCGGAACGAGTGATGCGCAGCGAGGGCAGCCGGTCGCGGCGCTCGAAGGCGTCCACGTTCACGCCGTTCACGGTGTCGGGGAAGTAGAACGCGTTCCGCTCGGCGTTGAGCTGCACGTTGTTGCGGCCGATCATCCGCGTCAGCGTCAGGCGCGAGTTCCGCGAGCGCGTGGTGAGGGCGCCGAAGTCCTGCTGCAGGTCCTGCTGAAAGCGCGTGCTGCTGTACTCGTTCACGCTCAGGGTCGCGCGTATGCCCAGCGGCAGCATCTGGGTCGCGCTCCAGTTCAGGTTGTACTGCCGGCTGTTGCCCGAGTTCGGCCAGAAGAACTCGCTGCGGAACGTGCCGCCCGACGGCTGGCGGCGCATATACCGGAGCTCATGGGTGAGACGCTGGCCGCCGAAGTCCCCGTTGGAGAGGCGGTCGTACTGGAGCGTCTGGTCCATGCTCCGGCCCATCGCCCAGAAGAAGCCGGTGCCGAGGGTCATGCCGAGATAGTTGCTGTAGCCGATCTGCGGGAACAGGAAGCCGGTGGAACGCTGGTCCTCCTGGATCGGGTAGTAGAACGCGGGCAGCAGCAGCGGCGTCTTGTAGTCCTTCACCCGGAAATTGACCGCCCACGCGAAGACGTGATCGTCGAGCTTGAATGTCGCCTTCGGGGTCGTGAAGCTCCAGCGTGGGGACGGCTGATAGCAAGAGGTGAAGGTGGCGTGGCGGGCGACGTACTTCTTTCCGCTGATCCGCTCCAGCGAGTCGGATTCCAGGAAGACACCCGGCTGGACGAAGCCGCGCGCCTTGCTCAGCACGCCGCGGCCCGTCTCCAGGCTCATGGTGAAGGTCTCGCCCGAGATGCGCTGCTCCCCCAGGATGAACACCACGTTGCCCCGGGCCTCGACGCGCCGTTCGCCGGTGCCGTCCGGCTTTCGGGTGTCGTAGTAGTCGACCTCGTCGGCCTGCATGCGCAGGTCGCCCGCCGTCATGTCGACGAAACACCGCCAGCTCGTGTGCTCCTTCGTGATCTGCGCCGGGCATTCGGCGGTCACGCGGAACTCGGCGGCGTTCTCGAGGCCCACGGTGGCCGGTGCCGCCACGGCGGCGGCGGCGGGAGGTGGCGCCCCGAGCAGCACGGCCGCGATCGTCAGCGCCAGGACCCGCATGAGAACGTGAAGCCTAGCCCTCCGCGGGCGCCGCCTCGGGGGTGAACATCCCGATCACGTGGTAGCCGCAGTCGACATGGATGACCTCGCCCGTCACCCCGCGCGACATCGACGAGAGGAGGAAGACGCCGGCGTCGCCGATCTCTTCCTGCGTCACGTTCCGCCGCAGCGGCGCCACGCTCGACACCTGTCCCAGCATCCTGCGGAAGCCGTGGATGCCGGCCGCCGCCAGCGTCTTCACCGGGCCCGCGGAGATGGCGTTCACGCGCACCCCCTTCGGCCCCAGGTCGGCGGCGAGGTACCGGACCGTCATCTCCAGGGCGGCCTTGGCCACGCCCATGACGTTGTAGTTCGGGATGACCCGCTCCCCTCCGAGATAGCTGAGGGTGATGATGCTCGCCGGCCGCCCTTCCATGAGGGGCAGCAGCGCCCGAGTCAGGGCGACGAGCGAATACGCCGAAACGTCCTGCGCCAGCGCATACCCGTCGCGAGAGGTGTCGACGAAGTTGCCGTCCAGCTCCTCAGGTTTGGCGAAGGCCACCGCGTGGACCAGGAAGTCGATCTCGCTGAATTCCTTCTTCAGGGTCTCCGCCATCGCCTTGATGTCGTCGTCCTTCGTGACGTCGAGGGGCAGCAGGATCGAGCCTTCGATCGGCTTGACCAACTCCTCGACGCTCTCCTTGAGGCGTTCCCCCTGGTAGGTGAAAGCGAGCCGGGCGCCCTCGCGCGCCGCCGCCTGGGCGATGCCCCACGCGATCGAGCGCTTGTTGGCGACGCCGACGACGACGCCCTTCTTCCCCTGAAGCAGCATCCTGGACCTCCGAACGGGAGATCTTAGTCCGGCGTCCGCGGAAGACAAAGCGTGTCCCACAAAGGGGTATACGCCGTGGGGTCGCGGCCGTCACGTCAGCCGATCGGCTGAAGCTCGTCCGTCTTGCGTCCGCGCAGGGCGAGGAGGCGCTCGATCACCTCGCCGACGACGTTGTTGGGGGTGGATGCCCCGGCGGTGAGACCGATCGAGAGCGGGCCGGCGGGCAGCCAGCCCATGGTGGAGGCTTCGCTGCCGTGTCCGACCGGCCGGTGGCGGATCTCTTCCGGACCGGCAATGCCCTCCGGACCCTTGATGTGAAACGTCGGCAGCTTCTCCGTGCAGATGCGGGCCAGCGCCTGCGTGTTGCTGCTGTTGTACCCGCCGATCACGATCATGAGGTCGAGGCCGCCTGTCTCGAGCATCCGCAACACGGCGTCCTGACGGTCCTGCGTCGCCGAGCAGATCGTGTCCATCGCGCGGAACCGCGTCGGCATCTCGGCGTCTCCGTAGCGGTCGCGCATGGCGGCGCGGAGCATCTCCTGGACCTCCATGCTCTCGCTCATCAGCATGGTCGTCTGGTTGGCGAGACCGATCCGCTCGAGGTCGCGAGCGGGATCGAACCCCGGGCTCATCGCCGCCTGGAATCGTTCGACGAACACCTCACGGCTCAGCGTGCCGCGGATGAACCCGCAGACGACCTCCGTCTCGGCGCGATCACGTACGCAGAGGAAGCGTCCGCCAGGGTGAGTCAGGGCCTGCGACGCGGTGGCCTTCGTTTCCTCGTGGTAGTACTTGCCGTGGATGACGGCGGTGAACGAGTCGCGGGCGTAGTAGTGGACGTTCTTCCAGACGTTCAGCACGCTGCCGCAGGTGGTGTCCACCATGACGCAGCCCTTGCCGCGGAGGTGCTCCATCTCGGCCACTGTCACGCCGAAGGCGGGCAACAGCACCACGTCTTCCTTCTGCACTTCGGCGTAGCGCGTGGCGGGATCGGGGCCGTCGGCGAGCAGGCGGATCCCCATCTTTTCGATGCGGCCGTTCACATCCGGGTTGTGGATGATCTCGCCGGACAGGAAGATGCGCCGGTCGGGGAACTTCTCGCGGGTCTCGTAGGCGTACTCGACGGCGCGGTCGACGCCGTAGCAGAACCCGAACTCGCGGGCCAGGCGCAGGCGGATGTCTCCGGCCTGGGCGGTGTAGCCGTACTCTTTCAAACGCTCGACGACCGTGCTGTGGTAGTTCGCGGCCAGCACCGGTCCGACGATCGTCTTGAGCTGGAAGCCCTTCTGGAAGTATTTCTGTTCGGAAGCCATAGGAGAAGTCAACAGTTAACAGTCGACAGTCCACAGTCGACAGTGAACAGTCTACAGCAGGTAGTCGCGGAGGCCTTCCTCGAGCCCGCGAGGCTGGAAGCCGAGGTAGGCGGCCGCCGGCTTGGTGTCCATCTCCACCACCTGCGTCACGAAGTCGACGGCGTCCGGGGACAGCGGCGGGCTGGGGAGGACACGCATCGGCCACGCCGCCAGCTTCATGAGCGCCTTGGGATGGTGCACGATCGGCCGCCGCTTGCGCAGGACCTTCTGCAGCGTGCGGACGACCTCGTCCATCGTCATCCGCGTGCTGCCCACGTTCAGCACCTTGTCGATCGCGTCCTCACGCAGCACGCATCCGACCACACCCCGCGCGGCGTCCTTGACGTACGTCGGGTAGACGGGCGCCTGGCCGTCGCCGATCTGGGGGAAGAACGGCAGGTAGCGGGTGAAGAGCGCGAACTTGCTCATGCTGCGGTCGCCGGGGCCGTAGATCCACGAGTGCCGCAGGATCGCGTACTGCATCCCGCTCTCACGCACGGCCTTCTCCGCCTGATCCTTCGCCCGGAACCACGGCTCCGGCCGGCCTTCACCGGCGCCGGCGCCCGAAAGGTAGACGAAGCGTCGCACGCCCAGGGCGCGCGCCACCTGCGCCGCCACCTCGGTGCCGTGGCCGTCGACTTCGAGATAAGTGCGTCCCTTGGAGGGGGCCTCGACGGGATGATTGGGGAACTGGATCGCGTGCACGACGACGTCGATCCCCGTCATCGCCTTCGCGAGGGACAGCGCGTCGCCGGCAAACGCCTGCTCGAGACGCACGCGGCCCTGCCAGCGATCGCTCCGCGCCGGATCGCGCGTCGTCACCGCCACTTCGGCGTTGCCCCCGGCCAGGAGCTCGCCCACGACATGACGGCCGATGAGCCCGGTCCCGCCCGTCACCAAGACGCGCATCCTGCCTCCTGTTGTGGAAACCGGCTCATCTTACCCTCGCTCGTGTTAGCATCCCGGCCGCGTCACGGAAATATCACCGGTCCGTCATACTAAAGCCTCATCACTGTCCCGCCTGGAGATCCGCCGATGAGCGTCGACAAGATCGTCAAGTGGTTCATGCCGAAGGAAGAGCGGTTCCACGAGCTGCTCGCGCAAGACACCGCCAACCTCGTGAAGGCCGCGCGCCTCTTCAAGGAGGTCGCGGATTCCACCAGCTCCGAGGAAAGGCGCGTGAAGGGCGTGATGCTCAAGGCCGTCGAGCACGACGGCGACACCCTCACGCGGCAGATCTTCGAGGCCCTGAACTCGACGTTCATCACGCCGCTCGATCGGGAGGACATCCGGTCGATCGCCATGGACATCGACGACATCCTCGACTACCTGGAGGCGGTGGCGCAGTCGCTCATCCTGTTCGAGCTGTCGGAGTCGCCCACCGTCCTGCGCCAGTTCGCGGAAATCCTGGTGGCAATGTCGGAGGCCATCGACAAGGCCACCACGATGGTCTGGGACCTCGCGAACGAAAGGAAGATCGGCGACGCCATCGTGCGCATCTCCGAGCTCGAGAACCAGGCGGACCAGCTCTACAACGCCGTCATCGCCGACCTCTTCAAGCACCATGCTCAGGATGCGATCTACATCCTGAAATGGAAGGAGGTCTACCAGGGGCTCGAGGACGCCTGCGACGCCTGCAAGGACTACACGCACATCCTCGGCAACGTCGTCATCAAGAACGCCTGAGCTGCCGGCCTTGAACATCGATACGACTGTCGTCGTCATCATCGTGGTCGCGCTCGGCTTCGACTTCCTGAACGGATTCCACGACGCCGCCAACTCCATCGCCACCGTGGTGTCCACGCGGGTCATGTCGCCGCAGCGGGCGGTGCTGTGGGCGGCCTTCTTCAACTTCGTGGCCGCCTTCGTCATGGGTACCCACGTCGCCAAGACGATCGGCAAGGGGATGATCGACCTCACCGTCGTCACCCAGGACGTGATCCTGGCCGGCCTCGTGGGGGCGATCGCCTGGAACCTCTTCACCTGGTACTACGGCCTGCCCGTCTCCTCTTCGCACGCGCTGATCGGCGGGTACGCGGGAGCGGCCATCGCCAAGGCGGGGATGGGCGCGATCCTGTTCAGCGGCTGGGTGAAGACGCTGATCTTCATCGTATTGGCACCCCTCATGGGCTTCAGCCTCGGCCTCGTCTTGATGGTGATCGGGACGTGGATCTTCCACCGATGGTCCCCGTTCCGGCTCGATCACCTGTTCCGGCGGCTGCAGCTCGTCTCCGCCGGCCTCTACAGCCTCGGCCACGGCGGCAACGACGCCCAGAAGACGATGGGCATCATCACCGGGTTGCTGGTGGCGGAGGGCCACCTCTCGAAGTTCGAGGTGCCGCTCTGGGTCATCCTCATCAGCCACGCCGCCATCGCCTTCGGGACGATGTTCGGAGGCTGGCGCATCGTGAAGACGATGGGCACGCGTATCACCAAGCTCCAGCCGTTCGGCGGCTTCTGCGCGGAGACGGCGGGCGCCATCACCCTCTTCGTGGCCACCCACCTCGGCATCCCGGTCTCGACCACCCACACCATCACCGGCGCCATCATCGGAGTGGGCTCCACGCGGCGCACGTCGGCGGTGAAGTGGGGCGTGGCGGGCACGATCGTGTGGGCGTGGATCCTGACGATCCCACTCTCGGCACTGGTGTCGAGCGTTACGTATTTCCTGGTCCGCCCTCTGTTCTAGCGACCCGGATCTTCGGCAGCCGGTCGAGCTCCGGCTCGCCGGCCAGGCCCTGCTCGATCCGGGCCCACCACACGCGCGCTTCGTCGCGCAGGGTGGCGAGCTCGATCCCGCCGTAGCGCGAGGGGTATTTTTCGAGGCGTTTCAGGCCTCGCTCGAACAGGCTCCGCGCGCCCGCGAGGTTGCCGCGCCCGAGGTGGTAGAGGGCCACGGCGATCTGGATGAGGCCCTGGTAGAAGTCCCGGGACGGGCCGCGCACCCCCTGCCACAAGTCCTCGAGCGTCTCGTGGCACTCGAAAAAGTAGCCGGTGTTGAACTCAAGGACGCCCCGCGCGAAGAGCGCGGCCTCGGCCTCGTCGAGGGACGGCTCAGGCGGGGAGTCGCTCACCGCCCTCCGTCCAACGGCTCGAAGGTGATGCCGGCGCCCGCGCGGGCACGCTCGAGGGCGCGCTGCGCCTCGCGGTAGAGGTGGAGCTGCACGCGGAACGGCTCCTCGCCCTTGCCCGGCTTGCGGCGCTTGTACGACCCGTCCGGCTGCAGCCAGCGGGACTTCACGTTGTCGAGGAACATCGAATCGAGGGCGCTCATCACCTTCTGCTGCAGCTCCTTCGACTCCACGGGGAACATGAGCTCGATGCGCCGGTCGAGGTTGCGCGGCATCCAATCGGCGCTCGCGAGGTAGATCTCCTCGTCACCGCCGTTCCTGAAGTAGAAGACGCGGGCGTGCTCGAGGAATCGGTCGACGATGGACACGACCTCGATGGTCTCGCTGGCGCCCTTCAGGCCCGGACGCAGGCAGCAGATGCCGCGGACGTTCAGGCGGATCTTCACGCCGGCGCGGCTGGCGTCGTAGAGGGCGCGGATCACGTCCTCGTCGACCAGCGAGTTCATCTTGGCGCGGATCTCCGCCGCCTGGCCGGCCTCGGCCCGCCGCCGCTCGCGCTCGATGAGGCGGAGAAAGCGGTCGCGCAGCGTGGTCGGGGCCATGGCCAGCTTCTTCATGCGCGGCGGGTCGGAATAACCGGTGAGGGCATTGAAGAACGCCGACGCGTCCTCGCCGATGTCCTGGTCCGCGGTCATGAGGCCGAAGTCGGTGTAGATGCGCGCGGTGCGCTCATTGTAGTTGCCGGTGCCGAGGTGGACGTAGCGGCGAATGCCCTGGCGCCCGCGGCGGACGACGAGGCAGATCTTGGCGTGGGTCTTGTACCCGCGGATGCCGTAGATGACGTGGGCCCCCGACTCCTCGAGCTCGCGCGCCCAGCGGATGTTCGACTGCTCGTCGAAACGCGCCATCAGCTCGACCAGCACCGTCACCTGTTTGCGCCCCTGATCGGCGGCGCGGGCCAGGGCCTGCACGATCGGAGAATCGCCGCTGGCGCGGTAGAGCGTCTGCTTGATGGCGAGGACATCCGGGTCCTCCGCCGCCCGCGCCACGAACTGCACGACAGGATCGAACGATTCGTAGGGCTGATGGATGAGGATGTCGCGCTGATCCAGAACCGCGAACGGGTCCTCCATGTCGGCCGGGTCCAGGAGCGCCACCGGCTTCCAGGGCGCGTCTCGGATGTGCTCGAGGGAGGGCAGCTCCACCAGCCCGGCCAGCGCCCGCAGGTCCATCGGCCCCCGCATGCGATAGACGTCGTCGGCATCGACGCCGAGGCGCTCGGTCAGCCGTGCGAGGAGGGTGTCGCTCACCCCGGCATCGACCTCCAGCCGCACCGTGCGGCTGCGACGCCTCTTGCGCAGCTCCTCCTCCAGGACCTCGAGGTAGTTGCCGGTGTCGCCCTCGTCGTCGAGCTCCATCTCGGCGTCGCGGGAGATGCGGAAGACGGTGGACTCCAGCAGTGTCTGGCCGGGGAACAAGGTCGGGAGCTCGGCGCGGATGACATCCTCGAGGAACACGTAGGTGTTGCCGTCCGCGCCGGGCGGGCGCACCAGGCGCGGCAGGCGGCCCGGCACCTGCACGACAGCGAGGCGTGGCGGCTCGCCCTCGGTCGGCGGCGAGAGCAGCAGGGCGAGGTTCAAGCTGAGGGAGGCCAGGTGCGGGAACGGCCGCGAGACGTCGATGGCCAGCGGCGTGAGGGCCGGGTGCACCTCGTCGGCGAAATAGCGCCCGAGCAACGATCGCTGCGCGGTGTCGAGGTCGCCGACGGGCAGCATGCGAATGCCGTGGGTGGCGAGGCCCGGCAGGATCTCGTCGGCGATGCCCTTGTACAGCCGCTCGACCATCTCGTGCGCACGCTGGGAAATCGCGGTGAGCTGCTGGCCGGGGGTGAGGCCGGCGGAGTCGGGGGCGGTGTCACCCTCGTCGACGTCGTGCTTCAAGGCGGCGACACGCACCATGAAGAACTCGTCCAGGTTCGAGGCGACGATCACCGCGAACTTCAGCCGCTCGAGCAGCGGGCTCGAGGTGTCCATGGCCTCTTCGAGGACGCGGCCGTTGAAGGCGAGCCACGACAGCTCCCGGTTGAAGAAGAGCTCGGGCTCCTTCTTCCTGGTCTTCGCGGCCGGGCTCATATCCTGCCCGGACCCTCGCGGAAGGCGATGCGGCGGCCGAACACCTCGGTGAGCAGGTCGGAGCGCGACAGGCTGGCCAGCCGCTCCATGGTCAGATCGCCGGCGCCCTCGGCCTCGACGACCCAGGTGCCCTCCTCGAACGAGAGGCGGACGTCCTTGATCTTCTGCAGATGGTCGGCATCGAGGGCGTTGGCCAGGCGCAGGATCGAAGCCAGCTTGTTCACGCCGACGCGCGTGTCGCGGTCGAGGCTCATGTAGATCAGGTGCGACTTCTGGGGCGTGGCCCGCCGATGGTAGCGGGCCACGCAGGCCACGATCGTCATGTCCTCGCGCGACAGGCCGAAGACCTCCGACACGGACAGCAGGTACTCGGCGTGTTTGTGATGGCCCTTGAGGTTGACGTAGATGCCGACGTCGTGGAGGAGCGCGGCCACCTCGAGCAGCAGGCGGTGACGGTCGGAGAGCCCGTGCTCGGGGCGCATCTGGTCGAACAGCCGCATGGCCAGGTGGGCGACGTTGCGCGCATGGGGCACGTCGTAGCGGTACTTCTCCCCGAGGGCGTTCGCGCTGGCGAGGACCTGACGGCGGAAGTCCTCGATGCCGTGGCCCTGCTCGACGCGCGTCAGCTCCAGCAGCAGGCCGCCGCACAGCGACGCCTCCGGCACCACGATCTTCTCCGCCGCCGTCTCCACGAGCAGCTCGCGGCAGGCGAGGAGGGCGGGCACCAGCGTCTCCGCCTCCGCCTGGGGCAGCCGCTCCCGCTCCACGAGCCGCTCGGTGTCGTCGGCCATGATCTGGTCGCAGAAGGCGAGGAAGGGAGCCTTGGGGATCTCCAGGCCGTGCGCGGTCGAATGCGTCTCGCCGGAGATCCGCTCGGCCGCGAAGCGCAGGTGAGTGCCGAGGGCGATGAAGTGGCGGGCCTCGCGCAGCGGCATCTCGCGGCGGATGTCCTCCACGACGTTGTGGATCTGCCGGCGCAGCAGGCGCACCTTCTGCTCGTGGCTACCGTGGTAGGAGGACAGGCTCTGGCGCAGCCGCACGGAGCCCAGCGCGTAGATGCCGGAATGAATGGGCTCGCCTTTCCTCAGGAAGGAGATGTCGCCGCTCCCGCCGCCCACACCGACGAGGAGCGCATCCCCTTCCACCAGCGCCTCGTGTCCCGCGAGCGCGCTGCGCACGGCGACGTAGGTCAGCCGGTTCTCCTCCGAGCCATCGATGACCTCGACCTCGAGACCGGTGCGGAGGCGGATGCGGTCGATGAAGGTGTCGCAGTTCTCCGCCTCGCGGACGGCGCTCGTGGCCACGGCGCGATACTGCACGACGCCGTAGGTGTCCATGATGCGGCGGAAGCCTTCGAGCGCCTTGAGCGTCGCCTCCATGGTGGCGGCATCGAGCTTGCCGTGGCTGAACGTGTCCTTGCCGAGGAGGAC
>Ga0114129_10005226_pt1 | contig 18293 bp, 13 predicted proteins | sample RhiMetdeltSRZDD1_FD_80071 | JGI IMG/M metagenome (GOLD analysis project Ga0114129, IMG submission 80071) | Populus rhizosphere microbial communities from Tennessee, USA - Rhizosphere MetaG P. deltoides SRZDD1 (version 2) (version 2) | ecosystem: Host-associated > Plants > Roots > Rhizosphere >...
CAGTTCCTTTTCACGCCAGATCGCGCCGGATGATGTATCGCGCGCGATTCCCACCACGGTCGCAGGCGTTTTGGACGAAGCGAGGACGAGCGTTCGGCCAAGCGCGCTCTGTCCCGGCCAGAACCGCGCGGCGAGGCCTTCGCTGACGATTGCCGCGGACGTGCGACCCGAGAGATCGTCGTCAGTAAAGTTGCGGCCGGCCGTGATCCGAATTCGGAGCACGTCGAAGTATTCAGGGGAGACCACGGTGTAGACGACGTTGATTGGCTCGCTGTGACTTGCGTCACGCTCCAGTCGGACATCGGTTCTCACGATTCCGCCGTGCAGCGGTACGTGCGACGTGACCGCAGTGACGGTGACGCCCGGCAACCGCGAGACGCGCTCGCGGAGGTCGGCGGTGAACCGAGCCGCCAGCTCCGTCGAATAGCCCGCTTTCTCGAGATCGTACTCGGTGTAGAGAACGTGGTCCGCGTTGAAGCCGAGGTCGAGCGCGCGGGCGCTCCGCAGACCGCGCAGCAGCAGGCCCGCGGCAATCAACAGCACGAGCGAACAGGCGATTTGCGTCACGACGAGGCCGTTGCGGATTCGAGATCGGCTCACCCTGGCGCCGATCAGCGCTCCGTCCTCGTGAAGCGCAGCGGCAATACCTGGCGCAGTGATCTGGAGCGCGGGCACGATGCCGAACAGCGCTCCAGCCGACGTCGCGAGGGCGAACGTGTACGCAAAGACACGGGCGTCCGGGCGGAGGTCCAGGACGATCGTCCACGGAAACGGAGCCAGAGAAACGCCGATTGAATAGAGCACGCGCAGCGTCCACTCGGAGATCAGCAGCGCGGCACCACCGGCCAGCAGTCCGATCAGGAGACTCTCCGTCAGAAGCTGCTGAACGATCCGCCAACGTCCCGCGCCGATCGCAAGACGCACGGCGATCTCGCGCTGCCGCGCGGCCGCGCGCGCGAGCATCAGGTTCGCGACGTTGGCGCACGCAATCAGCAGGACGAGCCCGACGATGCCCATCACGAGACTGATGAACGATTTCAAACCTGGATCCGGTGTAAAAAAAGTCGCCGGCGCGACAACGATCGATTGAGGCCGGCGCTTGCCCGGATATGAAGTCTCGAGCCGTCGAACGATCACTTGCAGCGTGTCCGCCGCAGCGACGGATGTCACTCGGTCGGAGAGCCTCCCCACGAGGAGCAACCACTCGAACTCACGGTCGTCGAGCCTTGCCGAACGCGGATCCACGATGGGCTGTGTGGAAAGAGGCACCCAGACGTCCGCGACCAGCGGCTCGGTGCCGGCGAAGTCTCGAGGGCCGACGCCCACAACGGTAAATGGACGGCCGTTCAAGGCGAGCGTTTCGCCGATGACGCCCGGATCCGCCTCGAACCTCGTCCTCCACATCGCATAGCTGATCACAACGGCCGGCGCCGCCGACGGCCGCTCATCGGAAAAATTCAGAACGCGCCCGACCGACGAATGCGCCCCGACGATGTCGAAGTATTCCGGCGAGACGATGTAAGCGAGCGCGGGCCGCGGCTCGACAGGACCCGCGTCACGGCTCGAGCGGCCAACTGTGACGTCCGACGGTATGTAAGCGGCAAGGACCTCGAGTCCCTTTGCCTGCGTTCGGTAGTCGACGTAGTCGGGGTACGACCAGAGATTGCCTCGCCTGCCGTTGTCGAGCACCGGGTAGAGGCGGACAACGCGATTCGCCTGCGGCACCGGCATCGGCTTCAGGAGGATCGCGTTGACGAGCGTGAACGCGATCGTATTTGCCGCAATGCCGATCGCCAGCGTCGCGACGGCGGCGAGCGCGAACGCGGGACTCGCCGTCAGGACGCGGATAGCGTACCGGAGATCTCTTCCAATACTCACAACTCTTACAGCGCCACCACGATCAACGTCGCATCGTCCTCGTACGTGCCGCCGTTGAAGGCATTCACGTCGTCGAGCATGGCGTTCAGCATGTCCTGCGCTGGCAATCCGCGGGCCCGCTGCGCCGACGCGACGAGACGATCCTCGCCATATTCGTCGCCGTTTACGTCGCGACCCTCTGTAATGCCATCGGTGTAAAACACCAGTCGATCGCCGCCGACAATCTGAAACTCGCCCTGTTCGTACGCGCTTTCCATGAAGACGCCGAGCACGGTGCCGCCGGGCTCGAGGCGTCCGGACGTTCCGTTGGCGCGAACGAGGAGCGGCGGGTTATGTCCGGCGTTCGCGTACGTCAGTCGGCCGGCGGCGACGTCGATCCGCGCGTAGCAGAACGTCACGAAGCGGCCGGCCGCCATGTTTCGACAGAGCAGCCGATTTACGCTCGCGCATACCGATGAGGGAAGTGCACCATCCTGAGCGAACGCACGCACCGCCGCTTGCAGGTTCGACATCAACAGTGCCGCGGGCACTCCCTTTCCGGCGACATCGGCAATCGACAAGCCGATCGCCGTGGCGCCGAACGGCAAAACGTCGAAGCAGTCGCCGCCGACGCCGTTGGCGGGCACCCACGACGAGGCGAGGTCGATGCCCGCCACCTTGGGGAATGAAGTCGGCAGCAGGCCGCGCTGAATGAGACGTGCCTCTTCGAGCTCGCGCTGTTGTCTTGCATCGCGCCGTCGCGTGGCACGCGCGTCGTCGATCTCGCGCTTCAGGATCTCGAGCAGCGTGACGTCCTCCCAGGGCTTCTGCACGAAGCTCTTCGCGCCGAGCCGCATGGCTTCGACGGCGGTGTCGACGCTCCCCCAGCCCGTCATGACGACGATGGGCATCGATGGATCGTGGGCGCGTACCTGCGGGATCAGCTCGAGTCCCTCTCGCCCCGAAGTCGTATCGCGGGTATAGTTCAAGTCCATCAGGAGGAGGTCGAACGGACGGGCGCGCAGCCGTTCCAGGACGGCATCCGTCGAGCTGACGAATTCGGGATCGTAGCCTTCGCCACTGAGGAGCCAGCGGAGCGCTTCGAGGACGTCGGGCTGGTCGTCGGCCACGAGGACACGAGCCGCAGTCTCGGGACGGATGGCCATGCTGTACATGCGCAGCTATGCCATGAACAAGGCTCGTGCCACGCATCTCCCCGGAAAGCTGATTGATTCCCGCGGCCATCGCCGCAGCCGGTCGCGGCCGCGCGACTCGGAAGTCGCGTGCGCGCGACGGTAAACACCCGAAGGCTCCTATCGTCTAACCATCGAGCCTGGCACATATATTCCTTCAACTGGGTCCGATTTGGTTGCGTGGGACGCGTCATTTGAATGGCAGAAACGACACCCCTGAGGATTCTGGTCGCCGACGATCAGCAGGACATCATCGATGCCCTGCGCCTGCTGCTGCTCGACGAAGGATATGCGGTCACGGCGGCGCGGTCGCCCGCTGAAGCGCTCGAGCAGCTCGAAGCCGCCGATTTCGATCTCGCGATTCTCGACCTCAACTACACGCGCGACACGACGTCGGGCCAGGAAGGCTTCGACCTGATGGAGCGGATTCGCGGGCTCGATCCGACGCTTCCGGTCCTCGTGATGACCGCCTGGAGCAGCGTCGCCGGCGCCGTCGAAGCGATGCGCCGGGGCGCGCGCGACTACATCGAGAAGCCGTGGGACGATGACAAGCTGCTGGCCGCGGTGCGGACGCAGATCGAATTGCGACGGGCCGTCCGACGCAGCCTGCGTCTGCAGGAGGCCAACGCGCGGCTCCAGCGAGGCTCGACGCCCGCTTTCATCGGCGACACGCCGGCCGTCCGCGAGATCCGCCAGACGATCGAGCGCGTTGCGCCGTCGGATGCCAGCGTCCTGATTACGGGCGAGCACGGAACCGGCAAGGAAGTCGTCGCAGCGTGGCTGCACGCTTTGTCGGAGCGCCGGGGCAAAGCGCTCATCACGATGAACGCCGGCGGCCTCGCGGAGGGAATCGCCGAGAGCGAGCTGTTCGGGCACGTGAAGGGAGCGTTCACCGACGCCCGCGTCGATCGGATCGGGTGCTTCGAGATGGCGGACGAAGGCACGCTGCTCCTCGACGAGATCGCGAACATGCCCATCCGCCTGCAGGCGAAGCTGCTGCGCGTCCTGCAGACGGGGGAGGTGCAGCGCGTCGGCTCCTCACGGTTGCGCTACGTGAACGTTCGCGTCATCTCGGCCACGAACGCGGACTTGTCGTCGGAGATCGCGGCAGGGCGGTTTCGGGAAGACCTGCTCTACCGGCTCAACACCGTCGTGATCCATCTGCCGCCGCTGCGCGATCGTCGCGATGATATTCCGGCGCTGGCGCGTCATTTTCTGTCGCACTATGCGGCGCGGTATCGCAAACCGCTCGTTGGCCTGGACGCCGACGCCCTCACGTCGATGCAGTCACATGTGTGGCCCGGCAACATCCGCGAGCTGGCTCACAGCGTCGAGCGCGCGGTGCTGATGGCAGAGCCGACCGCAACGTCAATCGCGGCCCGGCATCTCGGGCTTCAGCGCGCACGCACGGGCGGCGATCAGGCGTCAGAAGAGCTGTCGCTCGAAGATGCCGAGCGCGTGTTCATCGAGAAGGTTCTCGCGCGCCACAACGGCGACGTCCGCCTCGCGGCAGAGCAGCTTGGAATGAGCCGCAGCGCGCTGTACCGACGGCTGCAGCATTATGGCGTCCGCAGCTAGCCGCACGACACGCGTGCATTGGAGCCTCGAGCAGGCCGTGCTCGGTCTGACGTTGCTCGCGGGACTGCCGGCCATTGTCGCGCTCGCCTGGATCGTCTGGGGACAAAATTACAGCTTCGAGGTGCGCTGGACGCTCGCCGCCGTCGTTGTCGTCGTGTGGATCGGATGCGCGGCCGCCGCGTATCAAATGGTCACGCGGGCTCTGTATCTTTCCGCGAACCTGCTTGGCGCGCTGCACGAAGGCGACTACTCGATCCGCGGCACAGGCGCCAAGCCTGGCAGTGCGGTCGATCTCGTGTTGAAGGAGATCAATTCGCTCGGGGACACGCTCCAGCGGCAGCGCTCGGAAGCGGTGGAATCGACTGCGCTCCTCACGAGCGTGATGGGGGCGATCGACGTTGCGGTGTTCGCATTCGACATGGACGAGAGGCTCGTGCTCACGAATCCCGCAGCCGAGCGATTATTGAACAAGCGCGCTAGCGACCTGCTGGGACGCCACGCGCGCGAGCTGCGTCTCGATCGCTACCTCACGGGCGACACGCCGCGGCTGATCGATCGGCCGTTCGGTCCGGACTCGGGACGGCTCGAGCTGCGGCGCTCGGGCTTCCGCCGGGACGGCAAGCCGCACCAACTTCTCGTCTTTGCCGACCTGAGTCGTGCGCTCCGCGAGGAAGAACAGCAGGCGTGGCAGCGCATCGTCCGCGTGCTGTCGCACGAGATCAACAATTCGCTGACGCCCATCAAATCGATCGCGCACAGCATCAAGCGCATGATCTCGCGGGCGCCGGACATCCCGCGCGCCGCCGAAATCCAGGATGGCTTGAATCTGATCGAAACACGTTCGGGGGCGCTGGGGCGATTCCTTCGTGCGTACGCCCAGCTCGCGAAACTCCCCAAGCCGCAACAACGCGCGATTCAGGTGCTTCCGCTCGCGAGGCGCATCGCGGAGCTGGAAAACCGGCTGCCGATCGAGGTCCGCGCGAATGAAGACGTCGAGGTCAGCGCCGATGCCGACCAGCTCGAACAACTTCTGATTAACATCGTTCGGAACGCCGTGGATGCCACGCTCGAAACGAGCGGGCGGGTGTGGATCGACTGGAAGCCGGTCGATGGCTTCCTGCAGTTGACCGTCGAAGACGAAGGGCCTGGCCTGCCCGATACGTCCAACTTGTTCGTGCCGTTTTTCACCACGAAACCGACGGGGTCCGGGATCGGCCTTGCCCTCAGCCGGCAGATCGCTGAAGCGCACGGCGGCTCGCTCGCGCTCGAGAACCGCACGGACGCGCGAGGCTGCCGCGCCGTGTTGAGGTTGCCCATTGAGTAGGGCCGGAATGGCCGCGACCGCGGTCCTCGTCACGTATGCGGTGCTGGCGTTCGTTGTCCTGTCGCCGGACGTGATCTCTTCGGGTGATATCGGCGTGAAGTTCGTGCAGGCGCGATCTCTCCTCGACAACAAGTTTCGAAGCCTCGCTATTCCGAACCGCGGTGCGCTCGTGGACCAGGACGGATCGTTCACACCGTTCCGTCCGCCATTCGTGCTCTACACGCCCTCGGGCGAGATGCAGGCGATCTTCCCACCGGCCGGGGCGGTGCTGCAGGCACTGTTCGTCGGGGTTGGAGGAATCGCCGGACTGCGGCTGCTGTCGATCGTCGGCGCGGCGATCATCCTCTGGAGTGCATCCCGCCTGTCGGGCGAGAGCAGGTCGATGTGGGTGCCGATCGTGCTCGGACTCGGCACTCCTCTGTGGTTTTACGCGGTGACGGAGTCGGAGCATGCTCCCGCGGTCGCGCTCGCTGGGGCTGCGTTCGCGATCGCCGCGTCCGGACGATCCTCGTACTCTGTGCTCGCAGGCGGGCTGCTCGGAGCGGGCGCGGCGGTTCGCGACGAATGCGCGCTCCTGCTCCCGGGTCTGCTGATCGCCGTCTGGTGGAAGACGCGCTCGTTCAAAGCAATGCTGACAACCGTCGCGGGATGCATCGCCGTCCTCGCCGGCGCGGCTGCTCTCGAGGTCCTGTGGTTCGGACGGCCGTTCGCGGCGCACCTGCAGCATGCGGTCCACTTCGTTCGCAGCGCCCTGCATCTGACATCGCTCCCCAATCCCGAGCTGCCGACGCTCGCCCCGATGACCCTGCACGAACGCTACGAAACCGTCGTCGAGTACTGGCTGCTCGGCGCAGGGACAACGATCCCGGTTTTCTTCCTTGTTGCCGTCACGATCGTCGCGGCGGTTCTCGCGTACCGGTTCGAACGGCGGCCGTTGATCGCGGTATTGCTGATTCTCGCGACGCTGGCGGTGCTCGACGCCGTCGCACTCGTCAATGCTCCCCGGTTCACCGCCGGGATGTACCGGCTGTCGCCGTTCCTGGTGTTCGCGATTCTGCCGCGGTCGGACGATGACCCGGAACCGCCGTGGCTGCACGGCGTGGCGCTGCTGACGCTCGTGACGTACCTGGCGCTGGCGTGGTTCGGCGTGGATACGACCGGCGGCAAGGCGCTTGGACCGCGGCTGCTGCTGCCACTCCTGCCGCTGCTCGCTGTCTCGTCGATCCTCAGTATCCGCGGCTACCTGTCGTCGCCGACAGGGGCCAATCAGTTGATCGGCATCTGCGGTGCTGTGCTCGTCGCGGCGTCGCTGGCGATCCATCTCGGCGGCACGCTGCCGACGTGGGTCGTTCGCGTTCAGCAGGATGCGCAGCGGCTCGCGGCGATCGCGGCAGCCGAGCAGCGGATCCTCGTGGCCGACGACATGTTCACGGCGCAGCAGCTTCTGCCGCTGTACTACCGCCGGATCGTGCTGCTGGCGGATACGTTCGAGCGGGGAGCGCAGCTCGGTGCGGTTCTCGATCGCCAGCATGTTCCGAGCGTGCTCGTGGTCTCGCGTCGCGTGACGCCGCACACGGAGCTCCCGCCCCTCAAAGCCGTGTGGATATCGCAACAGTACCGATTTCTGATTCAGATCTGGCGGCGGTGAACAGGGACAGCTCCCGCTTTTTGCGAAATAATGGGACTGCCGTGTTCAATCGCACACGCAGACGTTATCAGCACTCAGAGCGGCTCTTCGCCGCTGCGTCCCGCATCCTCCCGGGCGGCGTGGACAGCCCCGTGCGCGCGTTCAAGTCCGTCGACGCGACGCCGCTCTTCATCACACGCGCGGCCGGCGCCTACATCCAGGATGCGGACGGGCACAAATACATCGATTACGTCATGTCGTGGGGTCCGCTCATTCACGGGCACGCCCCAAAGCGGCTCATCAAGGCGCTCGCCGACGCGGCGACCCGCGGCACGAGCTTCGGAGCGCCTACCGAACTCGAGACGCACCTCGCAAGGCGTGTCGCGACGCTCATGCCGTCGATGGAACGCGTGCGGTTCGTCAGCTCGGGGACCGAAGCAGCCATGAGCGCCGTGCGCGTGGCGCGTGCCGCAACGAGTCGCAACAAGATCATCAAGTTCGAAGGTTGCTACCACGGACACGCTGACGCGTTCCTCGTCAAAGCTGGTTCAGGCGCGATGACGCTCGGCGTGCCGACGAGCCCGGGGGTGCCGGCGGCGACGGCGGCCGACACGCTTCTGGCGCGCTACAACGATCTCGAGTCCGTCGAGCGCCTGGTCGCGGAACATCGCGGGCAGATCGCCGCGCTCTTCGTCGAACCGATCGCGGGAAACATGGGACTGATTCCGCCGCGCGAAGGATTTCTCGCAGGACTGCGCGCGATCTGCGACCGGGAGCAGATGCTGCTCGTTTTCGACGAGGTGATCTCCGGGTTTCGCGCGGCCGCCGGTGGAGCCCAGCAGGTCTTCGGCGTCAAACCCGATCTGACGTGCCTCGGAAAGATCATCGGAGGCGGGCTTCCCGTCGGCGCGTACGGCGGACGCGCAGACGTCATGGAGCTCGTGGCACCGGCCGGGCCGGTCTATCAGGCCGGAACACTTTCCGGAAATCCGCTGGCGATGACAGCGGGCCTGTGGAGCATCAGCGAACTATCACCCAAGCTCTATCGCCACATGGCGACGCTCGGAGTCCAGCTTGCCGGAGGGCTTGCGGCAGCAGCCCGCGCGGCCGGTGTTTCATTGCAGGTGAATGCGTTCGGATCGCTCCTCACGCCGTTTTTCACGACCGAGCCCGTCCGTGATTACGAATCGGCGTTGTCGTCAGACACCAAGACTTACAGCGTGTTCTTCCGAGGCATGCTGGAGCGGGGGATCTATCCCCCGCCCTCACAGTTCGAAGCCTGGTTCCTTTCCGGCGCTCACAGTCGCAAGGACATCGAGAGAACCGTCAAGGCCGCGTACGGCGCGATGAAAGAGGTCGCTGAAAGCGGACGCGGTCAGCGAACCATCAACGGCTGATCGAGCCTCACGCGCAGCACGGTGCCAGGCGGCAAGGTGACGTCTTTTCCTTCGGTCGCCGCGATGGTGCCGCCGCCACCGATCAGAACGCCGAGCAGCGCGCCCTTCGCGCCGCCCAGAATTCCGCCGATAATCGCTCCGACGCCGGCGCCCGCTCCGATCTTGCCGACTTCGCCGCGGATGCCCTCACTCTCCAGCGCCTGCGTGACCGTGGCGCGAATCGGATACGTGCGCCCGCGAGTCGTGATCTGGTCGAACGCAACCGTCAGACTACCCTTCCGCTGCGTGCGCGTGGCTTTCTGCACCGAGCTGATAATCCCGCGCATCGTAGATCCGGCGGGGATCAGGACGTCATTTCCCTGATACAAGTCGGCGACCGTCGTGGCCGTGAACCGATCCTCGACCTGCGCCGTTCCAGAACTGAGCTCGCGATCGAGCCGGACGTCGAGCTCCTGTCCTGCCGGAATTTCGCCGCGACGCGTGCTCGATCGGTTCTCTACCTGGCTATCGGTCGTGCCGCCGTAAGGGCGGTTGCTCGATCCGCCCGTGCCCGATCCGATGCCGACACCGGACCCAGATCCGGAACCAGTATTCGTACTCCACGTCGAACTGCCCGCTCGTGAGGAAGACTCGCCTCGCGCCTGCGATCGGAGGTCCTGGAGACGATCACGCACTTCGTTGTAATCCGCGGAGCTCACCGCGCCTTCCTTCCGCAGCTTCACTTTGAGATACACGACCTCGTCGCGCAGGTCGTCGAGCTGATTCTGAAGACGTTCCGCGAGACTGCTGTCGCTTCTGCGCAGCCGCGCTACGTCGTTGCCGGCGTCGTACACCTGGTCCTGCAGCCGCTGAATGTCCGAAACCGAGACGGTCGACTGACTGCCGCCGTAGCTTGTCTGGGCCGCCGCCGGAATCGCCAGCAGCAACGCGAGCACTGCAGCGCTGAGAATCTTCATATTCACGTTCTCTCTCCTCTGAACGCCGGCCTTGCGAGGCACGGCTTGCCACCTGGGTCAGTGCAAAACATACGCCCACCACGCGCGGCCGATTCGGACGCCGGCCGTTCGGCGCAACCCTTTTGACGCGCGGTGGTTAGAGTTGGTCGCCGCGAACGCGGCTGTTCCGGATCACCGCGCAGCTGGATGGTATGATCGTCCAGATATCACTACATGCCTACGGTCCGGCTTCACAAGACAGTTGGCGTTCGAGTCGGATCCGTGCAGGTCGGCGGCGGCGCTCCAGTAGTCGTCCAGTCGATGACGATGACGGACACCGCCGACGCGACTGCAACGGCGAAGCAGTGCATCGAGCTTGCAGAGGCGGGCTCCGAAATGGTTCGGGTGACGGTCAACCTACCCGAACCAGCGGCGGCCGTACCAGAAATCAAGCAACGGATGCTCGACGCGGGTGTGACCGCTCCGCTCATCGGCGACTTCCATTACAACGGTCACCTGCTGCTGACGCGCTTTCCTGAGTGCGCTGAAGCGCTCGACAAGTACCGGATCAATCCTGGCAACGTCGGCACCGGGAAGCGGCGCGACGAGCAGTTCGCGACGATCTGCAAGGTCGCGCGCGACCGGAACAAACCAGTGCGGATCGGTGTCAACGGCGGCTCCCTCAACCAGGAGCTCGTCGTCGCGAAGATGCAGGAGAACACCGATAAGGATCTGGGGCGGACGTCCGAGGAGATCATCAACGACTGCATGGTCATCTCCGCGCTGCAGTCGACGGAGCTTGCGCTCGAGTCAGGACTGCGACGGGATCAGATCATCATCTCGTGCAAGACATCGCGGCCACGCGACTTGATCGCGGTCTACCGCGAGCTGGCGCGCCGGACCGAGCAGCCGCTGCACCTCGGGCTCACGGAAGCCGGTATGGGGATGAAGGGGCTCGTGTGGTCCGCGTCGGCGATGGGCGTGCTGCTGAACGAGGGGATCGGCGACACGATCCGCGTGTCGCTGACGCCAAAACCGGGCGGCGATCGGCGCGAGGAGGTCTATGCCGCGTGCGAGCTTCTGCAGGCGTTGGGATTGCGCTCGTTCTCGCCGAGCGTGACCGCCTGTCCAGGGTGCGGGCGGACGACGAGCACGACGTTTCAGGAGCTGGCGGAGCGGACGCAGGACTACATTCGCGAGCGGATGCCCGAGTGGAAGTCGCAGTACGAGGGGGTCGAGGCGATGACCCTGGCGGTCATGGGCTGTGTGGTCAACGGTCCAGGCGAGTCGAAGGCGGCCAGCATTGGCATCAGTCTTCCGGGAACCGGCGAAGCGCCCAACTGCCCCGTGTTCATCGATGGCCGTCACTACACGACGCTGCGCGGGACGTATGAGGAGCTGGCGGAAGCATTCCGACAACTCGTCGACGACTACGTGTCCCGGACGTACGCGCGCAAAAATGGGGACACTCACGTTTTAAAAACGTGAGTGTCACGTTTTTAAAATGTGAGTGTCCCCTTTTTCCAGACCCACAGCAGCGCGATGCCGCAGACCATCAGTCCCGCGGACAGGCCCCACCATAACCCGACGACCCCAAGGCCGACCGAGAAGCACAACGCGTAGCCCAGCGGCAGACCGATGAACCAGTGTCCGGCCAGATTCCACAGCATCGCTGTGTGCGTGTCGCCCAGACCCCGAAGGACGCCGGTCGTGACGCCCTGCAACCCGTCGAACAGCTGAAACACCGCCGCCACGAACAGCAGCGCCACTCCAGTCCTCACCACTCCGCCGTCCTCGGTAAAGGCACGGATGAGCGGACCGGGCATCAGGAGAAAGACGAGCGCCGCGGCGCTCATAAAGCCGACGCCCAGGGCAATGGCGGTCCAGCCCGCGCTGGACACGCCGTGCGCATCCTGACGGCCGACCGCGTGCCCCACGCGAACAGCGGCGGCCGACGCCAGGCCGTAGGGCACCATGAAGGTGAGGGCCGCCATGTTCAGCGCGATCTGATGGGCCGCGAGCGCCTCCGCCGACACGCGCGCCGCAAGCGCGGTTGCCGCGGTGAAGACGCCGACCTCCAGCACGGCCTGCCCCGCGGCGGGAAGGCCGAGCCCAAAGAGGCGGCGCAGACGCTGGAGATCGAGTCTCATCTCGGTATCCTGCAGACGGGGACGCGCGTGCGCCTCACGCCTCACGATGACGAGAAACAACCACGCGGCCATGAACATTCGCGCGATCAGCGTTGCGTACGCCGAACCTCGGACACCCAGCGCAGGTGCGCCCAGGTGGCCGTGAATCAAGATCCAGTTCCCGCCGGCGTTGACGAGGTTGGTGACGATAAGCATCACCATCACGGGCCGGACGGTGCCAATCGCTTGCAGGTATCGTCGGAACGCGGCGTAGAGAAGCAGGGGCGGGAGGCTCCACGTCAGAATCGTGAAGTACGGCTGCGTCAGCCGCAGCACGCCATCCGGAAGACCCCACGTGGGGAGCGACGCGCCGAGGGCCATAAGCGCGGCGATGATGGGAAGCGTGACGATCGCGCACAGCCACACGCCGTCCACGAGCCAGCGGTGGCACTCGTCCAGCCGCTCGGCGCCGAACGCCTGAGCGACGAGAGGGTCGAGCCCGAGCAGCAGACCCATCGCAAACACCGCGAACGCGAAGAACAGCATCGACGCGAGACCAACCGCGCCGATGGCATCCGCACCGAGCGGACCGACCATCAGCGTGTCAACGATCCCCATCGTGACCCAGCCCAGCTCCGCCATCACCACCGGTGCGGCGAGGCCGAGCATCGGACGAAGCTCACGCCGAATCATTCGAAGCTATTCTATGGTTGTGCGGCCCACTCTGACGCTCATTGCATTCGTGCTGACGCTCGTCACTGCGTACGCCCAGCAGCCCGAGACGCTCTCGCTGCTCGGGAAACCGCTCGTAGCGCCATCGCTGCCGGATGACACGCGCCAGAAGCTCGAGGCGGACCTTGCGGCCGCGCGTGCCGCCTACGAAAAAAATCCTGAAGATCCCGACGCGGTCATCTGGCTCGGTCGTCGTACCGCGTACCTGGGACGCTTCGGCGAGGCCATCGAGATCTTTACGAGAGGAATCGAGGCGCATCCCAACGAGGCTCGCCTCTACCGGCATCGCGGCCATCGCTTCATCACGATTCGCAAGTTCGATCTCGCGATCAAGGATCTCACCAAGGCCGCGCAGCTCGTGGAAGGCAAGGAGGATGAGGTCGAGCCCGATGGACAGCCCAACGAACGGAACGTCCCGACCAGCACGCTGCAGACGAATATCTACTATCACCTCGGACTTGCCCACTATCTGAAAGCGGAATTCGCGGACGCGCTCGACGCGTACCGCAAGTGTCTTGCGCTCTCGAAGAATCCCGACATGGTGGTGGCCACCACCAACTGGCTCTACATGACGCTCGAGCGGCTCGGACGCCACGATCAGGCGCGCGAAGCGCTCGCTCCCATTACGAGCGGCATGGACGTCATCGAGAACAAGGCGTACTACCGCCTGCTGATGTTCTATAAGGGACAGCTCTCAGCGGACACGCTAAAGGACAAGGGCACCGAAGGCGTCACGCTCGCGTACGGCGTCGCGAACCACGACCTGTACACGGGGTCGCAGGACAAAGCCAAGGCCGGTTTCAAGCAGATTGTGGAAAAGCAGGCCGCGCAGTGGCCGGCGTTCGGCTACATCGCCGCCGAGTCAGAGATGGCAAGGTTCGCCAAGGCCGACCGCAAGAAGCACAAAGGAAAGTAGCTACCTCCAGGGCACGAGCTTTTCAATCCACTGGATCCTCATCAGGTCGTTGTAGATCACGGTGACCATCAGCATGAGGAGCAGCACGAACCCCGCGAGCAGCATCTTCTCTTTCACTTTCATGCTGAAGTCGCGGCGCGCGAGCCCCTCGAGCGCGAGGATGAAGATGTGTCCTCCGTCGAGCACCGGAATCGGCATCAGATTGAGCAGCCCGAGATTCAGGCTGATCATCGCCATCAGGCTGAAGAGTTGTATCCAGCCCGCCTGCGCGGCGGTCCCGGACAAATCGGCAATCGCAACCGGCCCCATCAACTGCTTCACGGACGTTTCGCGCGTAAAGAGGCCGCCGAGCGTCTGCACGATCAGCTTGGTCCACTCCCAGTTCCTCTGGAAACTGAGCTTGATCGCCTCGACCGGCCCGGGCTCGACCGTGCGCGTCTCGAACACGTTCAGTTGCGCGCCGATCATGACCGTGTCGCCGATCTTGCGCGGGAGGACGGTGATGGTCGTCACCGAATCGCCGCGCTTGACCTGGAGCGGCAGCGGCTGACCCTCGTGCGCCTTGATCAACGAGACCAGCCGCTCGCGCGACACGTCCTTCTCCGTACCGGCGGCCAGGACCACGTCTCCCTTCCGCAGTCCTGCAACCGCGGCGGGCTTGCCCGGTTCGACGGCCAGCACTTCAGGGTGGATGAGCGGCTGGATGCCGATGTCGCCCATCTCGAACTTGCCCTGCGCATCGGGCACGACAGTCGCGGTGCCGGCCTGGCCGTTCCGCAAGTAACCGATCACGACTTCGCGCCGCGCCTTGGGGATGATCGCGAGTGAGAACTCTTCCCACGTGTCGACGGGCCGTCCGTCGATCGTGAGGATCTTGTCGCCGATCTTGAGTCCGCCTTTTGCGGCAGGCGAATTGTCGCCGAACGTTCCAATGACGACGGCCTCTTGCTCGAACGCGGGGACCGGCGCTCCCTGATAGAGCACGAACGCCATCACGATCAGCGCGAGCAGGATGTTCATCACGGGTCCCATGACGAGCACCTGGAAGCGCTGCCACTTGGACTTCGAGAGGAATTCATCCGCCGCGCCGGTGCGCGTGTCCTCCGGGTTCTCCCCCGCCATCTTCACGTAGCCGCCCAGGGGAATGGCGCTGATGCAGTATTCGGTATCCCCTCTGCGGACACTGACGAGCTTCGGACCGAAGCCGAGTGAAAAAGTGAGCACCCGGACGCCGATGCGCCGCGCCATGAGGAAATGCCCCAGTTCGTGCACGAAAATCAGCACGCCCAGGACGAAGACGAAGGCAAGGATGCTGGTCACCACCTGTACTCGATTCTCAGCCTATCGATTGTACCCCACGTGTCGCACGCGCCGCGAAATCACGCGCCCAGCCGTCAATGGCCCTGACATCCTCCAATCCGGTCACCCCCGGCGGGTGCCTCTCCTCGTACGCATCCATGGTCTGCCGAATGACGAGGGGGATCCCGGTGAACGGAAGGCGATCGTCGAGGAATGCCGTCACGGCAATTTCGTTGGCCGCATTCAACACAATCGGCAGGCCCTCGGAGCCTTCCAGCGCGCGGAATGCAAGCGCGAGGCACGGAAATCGTGCGGTATCGGGGCGCTCGAAATCGAGGCGGCCGGCCCGCGCCAGGTCGAGCGGAGGCAAAGGTGCCGCCCACCGCTCCGGAAACGAGAACGCGTATTGAATCGGCAGCCGCATGTCGGTCACGCCGAGCTGCGCGATCATCGATCCGTCAACCAGCTCGACCATCGAGTGCACGATCGACTGCGGATGGACGAGAACTTCGATCTGACGCGCGCTCACATCGAAGAGCCATCGTGCCTCGATGACCTCGAGTCCTTTGTTCATCAGTGTGGCCGAGTCGATCGTGATCTTGGGTCCCATCCGCCACGTCGGATGACGCAGCGCGTCTGCAGACGTCACGTTCGCGAGCGCCGCAGCGGGAAGTTCGCGGAATGGACCGCCGGATGCCGTCAGGATCAAACGTCGCAACTCGCCGTGGCCGCGACCGTGCAGGCACTGATGGATGGCGTTGTGCTCGCTGTCCACCGGCAGCACCGCCACCCCGCGCCGCCGCGCGGCCGCCATCACGACCGATCCCGCCATGACGAGGATTTCCTTGTTCGCGAGCGCAATCGTCTTGCCGGCTTCGATTGCCGCGAGCACGGCGTCGAGCGCAGCCGTGCCCGAAGACGCGAACAGGACGAGGTCCGCTTCCGGATGTGTGGCCGCCGCCACGAGCCCTTCCGGGCCGGCGAGAAACTCTCTCGGCGCCGAGGTGCCTGAGGCTGCCAGCGCGGCTCGCGCCTCCTCGAGCGCGCCCCTCGATGCCATCCCGACGCGCGACGGACGATAGCGGGCGATCTGCTCGGCAATCTTGTCGGCATTGCCGCCGGCCGCGAGCGCGACCACCCGAAGACGATCCGGATGCGCGTCGACGACGGCCAGCGCGCTCTGCCCGATCGATCCGGTCGATCCGAGAACGGCAATGGATTTCATTGCAGGTAACGCACGAAGATGTAATAGACGGGCGCGGCAAACAACCAGCTGTCGATGCGATCGAGCACGCCGCCGTGACCGGGAATCAGCGCGGATGAGTCCTTCACGCCGGCGCTGCGCTTCAACAGCGACTCGAACAGATCGCCGACAATGCCCAATGCGGTGATCGTCGCGCCGACCAGCCCCAGGAGCAAGGGACGCGGCGCGTCGAAGACCCAGAGCCCGCCTGCAATCGTCGCGGCGGTGCCGAACACCAGCCCACCGACGGCCCCTTCGACTGTTTTTTTCGGACTGATCGCCGGCGCGAGCGGACGCCGGCCGAATGCGCGTCCGGTGTAGTACTGCGCCGAATCGCTGATGACGATAATCGCCAGCAGGAGCAGCAGCGCGCCGCGGCCGGCAATCAACAAGACGGCTGCGAGGGCGCCGAGCGGCAGCCCGATGTAGAGCATCGGCAGCAGCGCGGCGGCGGTGTCCCTGAGCACTGCCGGCCCAGGCCGGCGCGATGCGACGACGGCCGCGCCAACGACGATCATGGCGGACAGCAGCACGATGTCGAGCGGCGCAGGAATCCTGATGACAACCGGGCTTGCCTCCATCAAAGCGTCGGACGGTATTGCCGTCGCGGCAATGGCGGTGCACGACGTGAGCACGCCTGTGCCGGCGATCACGCGCGGCACGTCCGCACCCAACAGACGCGCGATCGCGGCGTACTCCACGAACGCGAGGAGCGCGGCGACCAGGGCCAGCACGAGTGTTGCGACCGGCGGCAGGAACCAGATGGTGCCAATGACGAGGGGCAGGAGGATGAGCGCGGAAAGGATCCGGGTCATCGACCCGCCGCGGCGGGTTGCTTGATGCCGCCGTACCGGCGCTCGCGCTTCTGGTAAGCGAGCACGGCCTCGAGCAGATGGCGCTTCCTGAAATCCGGCCACAGCGTATCGGTGACCCAGATCTCCGCGTACGCGATCTGCCACAGGAGGAAGTTGCTGACGCGCATCTCCCCGCTCGTCCGGATGAGCAGATCGGGATCGGGCTGACCGGCGGTGTACAGATACGAGCCGAAGCGCTGCTCGTCGAGCTGATCGGGCGGCACTCCCTCCACGATGATGCGCTTCGCGGCTTCGACGATTTCGGCGCGCCCGCCGTAATTGAGCGCGATGTTGAAGAGCATGCCGCGGTTCGCGGCGGTCTTGGCCTCCGCGTCCGCAAGCTCGCGCTGGACGTCGGGCGCGAGATCCTCCGCCCGGCCGACCACCCGAAAACGGATGTCGTTGCGAAGCAGCGTGTTGAGCTCGGAGCGCAGATACCGCTTGAGCAGCATCATGAGCGTCGAGACCTCGGCGGCCGGGCGCTTCCAGTTCTCGACCGAGAACGCGTAAAGCGTCAGGACCTGGATGCCGAGACGCGCGGACCCCTCGACGACTTCGCGGACCGATTCGATCCCGGCGCGATGCCCTTCGACCCGCGGCAGGTGCCGCTGCGCAGCCCATCGGCCGTTGCCGTCCATGATGACGGCAATGTGCGCTGGAAGCCGCTGAAAATTGATTTGCCGTGCGAGCCCCTCTTCGGCCGAACCAGGCGATACGACCGCGAGGATATTGTCCAGGGACATGGAGCGCGGATCGATGATATCCCCTTCTCTTCTCAATACGTCACTTTCGTCAGAAAGAGCCCGTGGGCCGGTGCCGTCCGCCCGGCCAGCGACCGGTCCGGCGACGTGAGCAGCCTGGAGATATCGTCGACGGGCCGCCGCCGGAGGCCCACTTCGACGAGCGTGCCCGCGAGGCTTCGCACCATGTGGCGAAGAAAACCCGCGCCCGTGATTTCGAAGACGAGCGGAACGTCGCACTCTTGCGCCCGCCACCCGGCAGCAATGACGGTCCGCACGGTCGAGTGAACGACGCTGTCCGCGCCCTGGAACGCGGCGAAATCGTGCTCGCCAACGAGCGCATCCGCCCCGCACCGCAACAGATCGATGTCGAGCGGAGGCTTCACCTGCCACACGTACAGCCGGAGAAACGGTGGCACGGCCGGACCGTTCCAGATTCGATATTCGTAGGTTTTCGCGATCGCGCTGA
>Ga0114129_10005228_pt1 | contig 18287 bp, 12 predicted proteins | sample RhiMetdeltSRZDD1_FD_80071 | JGI IMG/M metagenome (GOLD analysis project Ga0114129, IMG submission 80071) | Populus rhizosphere microbial communities from Tennessee, USA - Rhizosphere MetaG P. deltoides SRZDD1 (version 2) (version 2) | ecosystem: Host-associated > Plants > Roots > Rhizosphere >...
ACGCGCGCGAGGTGGTGAATCACCTCCTGGTAGAGCCCGTCGCAGAAGTACGCGAGATCGCGCGAGGCGCTGTGGTCGGAGAACGGGAGGACGGCGATCGTGTTCTGGCCGGCCAGCGTCGGCCCGATCGAGCGGCGTCCGCCCGCCGCGGCGTCGCGCGGCCGGAAGACCGGCGCGTAGCCGCCCTTCGGCAGCTCGATGACCGTCGCGTCGTTTCCGCCTTCTTCGCGATAGTAGCGGTCGAGGCGCGCGCGCAGCCGCCGCGCCTGCACGCGCACGATGGGGTCGGCGCGCGGATCGAAGGACGAGTCCTTGTCGAAGACCTGCACGCCGATCACGTATTCCTTCAGCTGATCGCCGCGCCCCTCGAGCGACTCCTGCACGATGAAGCCGAGGAACCGCTTGAGGCGGTCGACCTGCCGGAACGTCGCGCTCGACAGGATGCGATCGAGCTGTTGCCGCGCGGCTTTGTCCGCGTCTTTCTCGGCGACGGCACGCGGCGCGCGCATCGGCACGACGTTGATCTTGCCCGCCCGCGGCGCCCTGGGCTTCATCGCGCGAAGTTGAGCTCCACCTGGACGCCGTCCGGGTCGTGGACGAAGATCTGAATCGTCTGATCGCGCGGCACGACCGCCTCGCGGAACGCGACCCCTGCCGCGCGCAGCGCCGCACGCGTGCCCTCGATGTCTACGGCTCGAAAGGCGATGTGATCCACGTTCCCGCTGCCGTCGTGGTGCGTCTCGCCCGGCGCGCGCTGCACCAGGTGCAGCACCGGCTGATCGCCCAGGTACAGCCAGTAGCCGCGCGACGCGAACGGCGGGCGATCGCCGACGCGGAATCCGAGCACGTCGACGTAGAAGGCTTTCGTGCGCTCGACGTCCGCCGATCGCGTGTTGACGTGCTGAAAGCCTGCAACCGCCACGTCAGTCCTCTATCGCCACCTCGAGCCGATGGACGTCGCCCAGAATCACACTGTACGCGAGCGCGCCCAGGATCGCCATCGCCGCGATGTAGACGAGCGGCCCGACGAAATTGCCGGTCATCTGGTACGTGACGCCCACCACGAGCGGCGTCACGATGCCGGCGAGGTTCGTCGTGAAGTTGAAGATGCCACCCGTCAGGCCGATGAGCTTCTTCGGTGCGATGTCCGACACCACCGTCCATCCGAGATTGGTCATGCCCTGGCCGAAGAACGCGATCGACATGATCGCGATGACGAGCGCGTTCCAGTCGGTGGGGACGTAGTTCGACAGGATGATCGTCGAGGCGAGCAGCATACCGGACACGATCGGCAGCTTGCGCGCCATATTTGCCGATCCGGTGCGCGCGAGCAGGCGATCCGACACCTGTCCGCCGAGCACGACGCCGATCGCCGAGGCGATGTAGGGTACCGACGTCATCGCGCCGGCCTGGATGAAGGTCATCCCGCGCGCCTGCACCAGGTAGGTTGGAAACCAGGTGAGGAAGAACACCAGCGTCGAGTTGCCGCCGAACTGCCCGATCGACGCGCCGATGACCTGCCGGTGTCTGAGCAGCGCGGCGATGTGACGCCAGTTGAACACCAGCGGCTGTCCTCGGTACTCGCCCCCGCCGCCGGCTTCGATGTACTCGAGCTCTTCGCGGTTGACCGTCTGGCTCTCCGTCGGATTCCGGTAGAGCGCCCACCAGACCGCGCTGAACGCGATCCCGATCCCGCCGACGATGAAGAACAGCCCGCGCCAGCCGAAGCGCTGCGTGATCCAGAACAGCGGCAGGCTGAGGAACCCGAGGCCGAACACCTGCCCGACGGCGTAGACGGAGTTCGCGCGCGCCCGTTCGTGCTGCGGAAACCACGTCGCGAGGATGCGGCTGTTGGCGGGGAAGCACGGCGCCTCGAACACCCCGATGCCGATGCGCGTCGCGACCAGCGTCCACAGCGATCCAGCGACGCCCATCAGGCCGGTGAAAAGCGACCAGAACATCACAGCGACGAAATAGGTGAGCCGCGTGCCGAATCGATCGAGGAAGATGCCGCCCGGAATCTGGAGCGCCGCGTAGCTCCACGAGAACGCGGAGAAGACGAGGCCCATCTCCGCGGCCGACAGCCCGAGGTCTTTCGTGAGGTACGGCGCCGCGATCCCCAGGACGGTTCGATCGAGGTAATTGATCGCCGTGCCGACGGCGACGAGCGCCAGGATCGGCACCCAGCGCACGTGCGTCCGCCGCGTGCCCGGGACCGCAACGGCCACGGCGCGCGCTAGCTGCCTTTCCGGTAGATGCAGTTGATGTCCCAGTGACCCGGGGTCGGCGTCGGCGCGTTCTCCATCGGCGCCTGGATGACCGTCGGTCGACCCGACGCCAACGCGGCGTCCAGCGCCGGCCCGAGCTCGTCGGCCGATCGGATGAAGACGCCGTCCGCGCCGTACCCCTTCGCGATGTGCGCGAAATCGGTGCGATAGCGCTCGCCGCCCGCTTCGAAGAGGCAGCCGAACTCCCAGCCGTAATGCATCTTGGTCAGCCCGGCGATCGTGCCGAACGCGGCGTTGTCCATCACGAGCCAGACGACCCCGAGCCCGGCCTCGATGGCCGTGGCGACGACGGACGGATTGCTGCCGAACGCGCCGTCGCCGATGAGCGCGACCACGGCGCGGTCCGGGTGCGCGATCTTGACGCCCAGCGCCGCCGCGGGGCCGAAGCCCATCGTCGCGAGGCCGCTCGGCGTGATGAACGTGCCGGGCACCGTGATCGGAAACTGCTGGCCGACGCCGTTCTTGTTCCAGCCTACGTCGGTCACGATGAAGCCATCGTCCGGCACGGCCTTGCGCAGCTCGCTCAGAATGCGCTCGGGCCGCATCGGATATTGACTCGAGCTGTACTGGTCCGCCCAGTTGGCCGCGAACGCGCGCCTGCCGCGCGCGATCTCGAGCCGCAGCGCGCCGCGGCTGCGAGGCGTGATGCCGCCGGCGGCATTCACGAGCGCCTCGAGTCCGAGCTTCGCGTCGGCGACCACGCCGAGCTCGGTGGGGAAGTTGCGTCCGATCTCGGCGACGTCGGCGTCGATGTGGAAGAGACGCGTCGGGGGAATGTTGAACGTGAAGCGCGGATCCCACGAGCTGGAGTTCGCTTCCGCGAAGCGCGTGCCGATGGCGAGGATGACGTCGGCCGTGCGGCACAGCTCGTTCGCAATCGGCGTGCCCCAGAACCCGGTCATGCCGAGGAGCAGCGGATGATCTTCCGGCACCACGCCTTTGCCCATGAGCGAGTGCGCGATGGGCAGCTCGAGCGCCTCGGCGAGCGCGGCCAGTTGCGCGGACGCCTGCGCCGACAGCACGCCGCCGCCGGCGTAGAGGACCGGACGCTCCGCCGCGGCCAGCGCCTCGACGATCCGTTCGGCGGTCGCCTCGTCAATCGACGGCCGCGCGATCTCCGCCGGCATCTTGGCGAACGCGTCGACCGGCAGGCTCGCTGAGAAGACGTCCATCGGCACGTCGATCAGGACGGGGCCCGGACGTCCGGTCTGCGACAGATGAAACGCACGCTCCACCACCCGCGGGAGATCGCGGGCGTGCTCGACCCGGTAGACGCGCTTGCAGAACGGCCGGTAAATCTGGAACTGGTCGGCATCCTGATGGAGGTTCACCTCCTGATGCGGATGGCGTCCGTGGAAGTACGACTGCACGTCGCCGGCGATGACGACCATCGGGATCGAATCGAGCGCGGCGTTCGCGACGCCGGTCGCGGCATTGGTGAGCCCGGGTCCCAGATGCGTGAGCAGCACGCCCGGCTTGCCGGTCGCCCGCGCGTAGCCGTCGGCCGCGTGCGCAGCGACCTGCTCGTGGCGCGTGCTGACGTATCGAATCCGGCTCCGTCCCAGCGCGTCGAGCATGCCGATCACGGTGTGGCCGGTGAGGCCGAACACCACCTCGACGCCGAGCCGCTCGAGATAGTCCGTCAGCAGGTACGCGGCGACGCGCGTCTCGCTCGCGTCCGGCAGCGGCTCGGGGATCACATGGATGGCTGTGGACATTGTGGTATCAAAACACTTCCGAGTTGTAGAACTCTCCGAACAGCTCCTGTTCGGACGGGCGATCTTCCGGAATCGGCCGGCTCACCCAGGTCACGTTCATGTAGTGCTTCAGCGAGATGTTCTCGTTCGTGATGTTGCCGCCCCAGATGCCGCAGCCCATGCTGGAGGTCATGGGCATGCCGTTGGTGAACGTGCCGGCGTTCGAGCTCGACTGCACCTGACGGACCATGATCCGGCTCACCGGCGCGGCGAGCGCGAGCCGATGAATGTGCTCGTCGTCGAAGGAGTAGATGCCGCACGAGTGTCCCTTACCGGCGGTCTCGAAGATCTGCTGCACCATGTCGAGCGCCATGTCGAAGCCGCGATACTCGAACACGGCGACGACGACGCCCAGCTTCTCCGTCGAGAATGGATGCGACTTGCCGATGTGGCGTTCGGGGACGATGAAGAAGGTCTTGCCCTCGGGCAGGGCGATACCCGCTTTTTTCGCCACGACCTGGGCGGGACATGCGATCGTGTCCGCCGTGCGGTGCCCCTCGGCGTCCCAGTACACGGCCTGGAGCTTCTGTCGCTCTTCATCGTTCACCAGGTACCCGCCCTCCTTCTCGAGCCGCGCGAGAAAGGCGTCGTAGATTCGGGAATCGATCAGCAGGTTCCCATCCGCCGAGCAGCCCGATCCGTTGTCGTTGGTCTTGCTGACGCGCGTGTTGCGGGCGGCCTCTTCGATATTCGCGGTCTCGTCGATCACCATCGTCGCGTTGCCGGCGCCGACGCCGTACGCCGGCTTGCCGGAGCTGTACGCCGCCTTCACCATGGCCGGCCCGCCCGTCGCGATCGTGAGGTCGCACTGCGCCATCAGTTCGTTCGCGAGAGGAATCGTCGGGCGCTCGACCACCTGCAGGAGATCCTCCGGCGCGCCGAGCTTGGCCAGCGCCGCGCGCATGACCCGAACGGTTTCCGTGGTGGTGTTCCGGCTCGCGGGATGGGGCGAGAAGATGACCGCGTCCCTGCACTTGATCGCGTAGATCGCGATGCCGACCGGCGTGACGTAAGGGCTGGTCACCGGAATCAGCGCGGCGATGACGCCGGCCGGTTTCGCGTACTTCACGATCCCGCGCGCCTGGTCCTCCTCGATGATGCCGATGCTTTTCTGCCTCAACGCGTCGCGGAGGATGCCCTGCACCTTCGCGCGCCGTGTCGGCTCGCGCCGTCCCATCCCGCTCTCGTCGACGCTCATGGCGGCCAGGCGCGCCGCGGTCGCTTCGTTGCCGCCGGCCCAGCCGATCGCGCGGCACAGACGATCGACCGCCGCCTGATCGTAAGCGTCGGCGCGCGCCATCGCCGCACGGGCGCGCGCCAGCATCGCCGTGACGAGCGCCTGTTCTTCCGGACTGACTGTGCGGCGTGGGCCTGCGGTCGCGACGGTCATGGCGCGTGCGTCCCTGCTTTCGATGATCGCGTGCTGCGGGAGTCGATGACTCGGATTTCCGGATTATGGCGGTACGCCACTCGAGATGGAAGGTGTTACCGTAACGGCACGGTTAAAGGTTCCGGGTCGGCCGGTTGGAGGCGGTATACGCTGTGTCGATGAGACGCTCGAGCGTTGCGCTGATAATCGTTGCGCTGTTCACCTGCGGTCTCCTGGCTGGCGGGCAGCGAGGCGGCGGCCGGGCCGGACGCGGAGCGGCCGCGCGCAAGCGCGTCCTCGCGTGGGCCGACACGCGCAACGGCCAGGCGCAGCACGAATCGGTCGGCCACGCGCTCGCGATCATCGAGCGGCTCGGCTACGAGTCCGGCATGTGGGACACGTTCATCCGCACCGACTCGAACATCATCGCGGCGTCGCCGAAGAAGACCGACGGCACGCCCGCGAGCGGCGGACCCAGCCTGGCGAACGTCGACTCGATCTTTTTCATGGGTCATCGCGAGGTACCGCTCGAGGCCTCGCAGAAGACGGAGCTGCTCCAGTTCGTGAAGGATGGCCACGGGTTCGTCGCCGCGCACGTCGCGCTCACGGCGCTCGAGTCGTGGCCGGAATTCGGCGAGCTGATCGGCGCGCGCTTCGACCAGCATCCCATCGTCGGCCCGGGCACCGTCATCAACGAGAGTCCGGAGTTTCCCGCGACGAAGCATTTTCCGCCGTCGTTTCCGTTCAACGACGAGTTCTACCAGCCGAAGGAGCTGTCGCGCGACAAGGTCGACGTCCTGCTTCGCCTCGACTTGACGAACGTTCCGCCGAACCCGGCGCTACACCTGAACGGCGACTATCCGCTCGCGTGGGCGAAGACCTACGGCAAGGGCCGCGTGTTCTTCGGCTCGTTCGCGCACGCCGCGGACACGTGGGACATCCGCAGCGTGCAGCAGATGTACTTCGAGGCGATGCGCTGGGCGTTGGGCCTGACGGACGCCGAGCCCAGGCCTCATCCCATGCGGGGCGCTGCGCCCGCGGCCGGAACCGGGCGCGGGCAGTAGTCGGGCCTACTCGGAGCGCGGCGGGACCCCGTCGTACTCCACGGGGATCCGGATTCGCATCGGCTTCTCGCGCGCGTACTCCTCGGCGACCTCCGCCGTCAACCCGGCCACGCGCCCGACGATGAAGAGGAAGCGGCCGGCCGGCGGCGAGAAGCCCATGTCGTGGAGGATCGCCCCGAGCGCGCCGTCGATGTTCATCGGCAGCGGCTTGATCTGACTCCGCGCCTCCGTCTCGAGCGCCTCCATGAAGGCGACGCCGTCGCCGGCAATGCCTTCCGCGCGCGCCATGTCGAACAGCGTCTTCACGCGGGGATCGGTCGTGTGCACGCGGTGGCCGAGCCCCGGCAGCCGGCGCTTCTCGCGCACCGCGTCGCCGACGATGCGGCTTGCGGCCGCGGCGATCGTCAATCCTTCCGTCTTCGCGAGCGCGAGCCCCTGCGCGATGAGCTCCATGCAGTTCGACCCGGCCCCGCCGTGATCGTCGCCGATCGCGAGGACGCCGGCCGCGATCGCCGACGAAATGGAGCTCCGGTTGCCCGAGGCGGCCACGCGCGCGGCGGCGCACGACGGTGCGGCGGGGCCGTGATCGGCGACGCCGATGAGGATCGCATCCAGCAGTCGCCGCTCGCCCGGCGAGGGCAGCCGGCCGAGGTGCAGCAGCACGATCGTGTCGGTGAACGTGGCGGTGCGCATCAGCGAGGTGAGCGCCTGTCCGCGAATCCAGATATTCGTGGCATCGGACGCGGCGATCGCGGTGCGCCAGGGTTCCATGACGGGCCGATTATACCGAGCGGATCGTTCGGACGTCCCTGTTACCGTAACGCCACCGTAACGACGTGGCGTGACGGGAAACGTTGGTAGTACCGTCCCGAACGCACGTCGTACGGCGACCCATACGTTCGCGCAGCAGGTGGAGGAGGGAACGTGACAACGTGGCGGACAGTTGCTGGCGCGGCTCTCATCTGTCTTCTCGTCCCGGCGGCCGGCCGGGCTCAGGCCGTCGCCGGCTCGCAGGTCAGCGGCGTCGTCAGGGACTCGAGCGGCGGCGTGCTGCCCGGCGTCGAGGTGACGATCACCAAGATCGACACGGGCACGCCGCGCACGGTCTTCACGGGCACCGACGGCGCCTACGTATTCCCGAACCTTCCGGTCGGTCCCTACCAGCTGAAGGTCGTCCTGCAGGGATTCAACACGTACGTGAAGGAAGGCATCGTCCTGCAGGTCAACACCAATCCGACGATCGACGTCACGCTCACGGTCGGCAACGTCTCCGAGCAGGTGACGGTCACCGCGGCGTCCACCGTCGTCGAAACGCGGTCCACGGGAGTCGGGCAGGTCATCGATCACCAGCAGGTGACGGAGATTCCGCTGAACGGGCGCCAGGCGACCGAGCTGATCTTCCTGTCGGGCCTTGCCACGTCGGCGCCGGCGGGCGATCTGAACACCAACAAGAACTTTCCGACGGTGACGATCTCGGTGGCGGGCGGCCAGGCCAACGGCATCACGTACATCATGGACGGCGGCACGCACAACGATCCGTTCAACAATCTCAACCTGCCGACGCCGTTTCCGGACGCGCTCCAGGAGTTCAAGGTCGAAACGAGCTCGCTCCCGGCGCGCTACGGCCACCATGCCGCTTCCGCGGTGAACCTGGTGACCAGATCGGGGACGAACGCGTTCCACGGCAACGCGTTCGAGTTCCTGCGCAACTATCACTTCAACGCGCGAAACTTTTTCGCGCCCACGCGCGACAGCCTGCGGCGCAATCAGTTCGGCGGCACGCTCGGCGGGCCGGTTCTCAAGGATCGCTTCTTCTTCTTCGAGGGCTACCAGGGGCGGATCGAGCGGAGCAATCCTCCGACCAGCACCAGCTTCGTGCCGACGGCGGCGATGCTCGCGGGCGATTTCACGGCGATTACCGCGCCCGGCTGCAGCGGCCGCCAGATCAACCTGTCGCCGGCCGTAGGCTTCGTGAGCAACACGATCAACCCGGCGCAGTTCAATCCCGTCGCGCTGAACATCCTGAAGCACGTTCCTATCTCCACCGATCCGTGCGGACGTCTCCAGTACGGCATCCCGAACAACAACAGCGAGCATCAGAATCTGAGCAGGGCGGACTACACGCTGAGCGGAAGCCAGACTGTCTTCGCGCGCTACCTGTACGCCGCCTACGACAATCCGGCCACCTACGACGGCACCAACGCGCTGACACTCAGCCGGACCGGCCAGAACAACCAGGTGCACTCCCTCGTCGCCGGGCACAACTGGATCGTCTCGGCCAATCTCGTGAACGCGTTCCACGTCACGTGGAACCGAACGCTGAACGACCGCCCGATGCCGAAGTACTTCTCGCCGACCGACGTCGGATCGACGGTCGTCGGCGCGGTGCCGGGATTCATGGGCGTCAGCGTGACGAATGGGTTCAACTTCGGCACCGGCGGCACGAATCCGGGGTACTTCAACTCGAAGGGCTTTCAACTCGCCAACGATGTGGACTGGGTCCTCGGCCGACACCAGGTGTCGTTCGGCGCGAACTGGATTCACACCAGGATCGAGACCGTCAACAATCGTCCGAGCAACGGTCAGTTCACGTTCAACGGCCAGACCACCGGACTGGGTCTGGCTGACTTCCTGCTGGGACGCGTCAGCAACTTCCTCCAGGGCAATCCGGTCTACGACCACGACCACAACGACTACATCGGCGCGTACGTGCAGGACGAGTGGAAGCTGCGCGCGAACCTGACGCTGAACGCGGGCGTCCGCTGGGAGCCGTACCTGCCGATCAAGAACACGCTCGATTACGTCAGCAACTTCGATCTCGCGCGGTTCGACGCCGGGATCCGCAGCACCGTCTATCCGCAGGCGCCTCCGGGTTTGCAGTTTCCAGGCGACCCCGGGTTCCCGGGCTCGTCGGCGATGAAGAGCCGATGGGGGCAGTTCGCGCCCCGAACGGGAATCGTGTGGCAGCCGACCGAGAAGACCGGCGTCCGCGCCGGGTTCGGACGGTTCTTCGACACGCCGCAGCTGTTCTTCAACACGCGGTTCGCGAACAACCCGCCGTGGGGCGCGCAGATCACGCTGACGAGCCCCGCGGGCGGCCTGACCGATCCGTGGCTGACCTATCCGGCCGGCAACCCGTTCCCCGCGCTGTTGACCGGCTGGAAGACGCAGGCGTTCCCGACCGCCGGCGTCTACGTGAACGCGCCGGTCGGCACGCAGCCGACGTCGCTGTATCAGTGGAACGTGGGCATTCAGCAGCAGATCGAGAGCTGGCTGTTCACGGCGAGCTATCTGGGCAACCACTCCAGCCATCTCTGGCGCGCGACGGAGTTGAATTACGCCGTCTACTCGCCGGGCGCGACGCCTGCGACCACCAACGCGCGGCGCGTCCTGGTGCTCCGCAACCCGAGCTCCGGCGCCTTCTACGGCACCATCGGCCAGCTCGATGACACGGGTCGCGCGAACTACAACGGGATGCTGCTGTCGGCGCAACGTCGGCTGCGAAGCGGGCTCACCGTGCTGGCCAACTACACGCTCGCCAAGTGCATGAGCGATCCGGCGACGACCGAGCTCACGGGTCCGACGATCACCGACCCGACAAATCCGGGCCTCGACTACTCGGCGTGCGACTCGGATCGACGGCACGTCCTGAACGTCTCGTTCGTCGCGCGCTCGCCGTCGTTCGCGGGCCGGACGCTGCAGGCGATCCTCGGCGACTGGCAGATCGCGCCGCTCGTGCGGTGGCAGAGCGGCAGTCCGTACTCGGTAACCACCGGCGTCGACAACGCGCTCAGCGGCGTCGGCGGTCAACGCGCCGTGCAGGTGAGCGACAACATCTACGGCGATCGCTCGGTGAACAACTACCTCAACATCAACGCGTTCACGTCGCCCACCAACGGCACGTACAGCACGCTGCGGCCGAACGCGTTCTACGGGCCGTCACGCCTGCAGAACGACCTCGCCGTCACGCGCAACTTCCGCATCGCCGCCCGGCAGCTCCAGTTCCGCTGGGAGGTGTTCAACGTGCTGAACCGGGCGAACTTCAACAACCCGACCGCGTCGTTGAACAGCTCCAACTTCGGCCGGATTCTGACGGCCGGCGATCCGCGTATCATGCAGTTCGCGCTGAAGCTCGATTTTTGAAGAAGACGTGGGGCGTTGCGCCCCTGCGCGTGCGGTTCAGCGTGCCTCGGCGCTCTTCGAGTACAAGTAAAGGTCGCCGGCCATCAGGTGCGCGTGCAGGCGGTACTGACCTTTGCCGCTCCAGTCGAACGAGCGGAACAGGCCTTCCTTGAAGATGTTGAATGCCGGCGCCTTGATATCGCCGGCCCAGAGCGACGCGTCGACCCTGTTGTAATCCTCGGCGCGGCCGACGTCGATGCGCATGTCGCCGGCGCGCACCTCGACGTCCTTGTTGCCTCGGATGTTCTCAATCGTGAGATCGCCGGCCGTCAGCCGGACGTAGAGATCCGATTGGCTCGGCAGCTGGACGGTGAACTTCAAATCGCTGCGGCTCGGACCATCCGTGGTGATGTCCAGGTCTTTGTCGCGCACGTCGGCTCGAGCCCGGACCCTCGACAGCGAGGCCGCGTCGCGCACGCTCCACTCGATGCGGACGCGGCTCTCGGGGCTGCCGGTGATGAGGTAGTCGCCCGCGACCAGGTCCATTCTCACCCGGCCGTTCGCGGCAAATGGTCGCTCGAGCGAGCCGGACGTTCCGGACGTCTGAGCCGAGAGCGTCGCCACGACACCGGCCATCGCGAAGATCACTGCGGCGCGCATGGACACCTCCGCCTTTACAGTAGCAGCCTCCACGTAAGGACGAGAGACGGAGCGATGCGGTTCCGCGACGGTCGAGGCTGGTGCGCTATTTCTCGATCAGCCGCATCCCGTGGCCGTCGGGATCCCGGATGAGAGCGCCCGATCGGAAGCCGAGCGACAGCGATGCCGCGTCCACCGGGCCCGGCGACACCAGCGCGACGCGATGTTCGCGCGCGAGGCCGATCAGCGGATCGAGCTTCTCGACGACGAGGGTGGTCTGCCAGTGCGCGATGTCGTTGGCGCGCAGGTCGGCGGGCGCGGGCCGGCCGTCGCGCGGGGCGAGGTACTCGAGGAGCTCGATGGAGGGTTCCTTCGGCGCGCTCAGTTTGGTGATCCGCACGCGCGCACCGAACACGTTGTTGAGATGCTCCTGCTCGACATCGTAGTTCTCGCTCTCGCCGGCCAGCTTCAGGCCGAGCGTGTCGCGATAGAAGCCCACCGAGACGTCCGTGTTGTCGACGACGATCGCCGTGTGATCGATGCCGAGGAACAGGTCCTTCGTGGCCGGATGCCATCTCGGCGATCCCTTGCCGGGGGGAAAGCTGATGATCTCCAGGAAGTGGTGATCGGGATCGCGGAAATAGAACGCGGTGATGCCGCCGGCGCTGGGATTCCAGTCGGGGAGCCGCTGCGGCCCGCTCGACCCGTACTCGACGCGGTGCGACCGCAGCAGCTCGTACGCCCTGGTGACGTCGCTCACCACGATCGCGATGTGTTGAAAGATGCGATCGTTGGCGCGCACGTCGGGAGGCATCGGCCGCCCTCTGGGCGACAGGAACTCCGTCAGCTCGATCGTCTCGGAGCCGAGGCGGAGCCGGGCGACGCGGCTTCGCGCGCCGAACAGGCCCGTCAGCAGCTCGTACGGGCGTCCGGCGACTTCCGCCGTCGACACCTTCGTGAACGGCAGCACGCTCGTGTAGAAGGCGAGCGCCTGATCCAGGTCCGATACCGTGAAGCCGACGGCATCGACCGCCGTCGCCACGAGCGACGGCGCGCTGCGCGCCGTCGCGGGCAGCGCCGGCAGACCGAGCACGACGAGCAGCGCTGCGCCCGGTCCGACGACGCGCCCCAGCCGGCGAGATTCGCCGCGCCGGACGATCACGCGCGTCCTACTGCCACGCTCGATCGGGCGCCCATTCGCTCGAGGAGATGATCGCCGACGCGCAGCGCGTTGGCCATGATCGTCAGCGCGGGATTCACCGCGCCGCTCGAGCAGAAGCAGCTCGCGTCGACGACGTACAGGTTGTCGAGCTCGTGGGCCTTGCAGTTCGCATCCAGCGCCGAGGTCTTCGGATCCTTCCCGAAGCGCACGGTGCCGTTCTGATGCGCGACGCCGGCGAGCGGGATGCGCGTGCCGACGAACAGATTGCGCGGCACCAGATGACGCATGTCGAGGTTCTGGAGCAGATGCTCCAGCTTCTTGATCAGGCGTTCGTGCCCCTGCGTGTTGTTCGGCTTGTACGCCAGCACGATGTTGCCGTCGCGATCGATCGTCACGCGGTTGTTCGGATCGGGCAGATCCTCAGACGTCAGCCAGAAGTCGAGCGAGTGCTTCGCCATCATGTCGAGCGTCATGCCCGGGACGAGTGCCGGCGCCCCGGCCGACAGCGCCACGCCATCGAGCTTGCCGACGAAGGAGATGTGGCCCATCGGGTACTTGAAGTCGCCGTCGCCGAAGTAGTAATCGTTCACGCCGAGCGTCTTCTGGAACACGGTCGGATTCGGCGTCATCGAGATCGCGAGCAGCACCGAGTTGACGTGGCCCATGTAGTGGCGGCCGACGACGCCCGACGCGTTCGCGAGGCCGTTCGGGTGCTTGTCGTTCGCGGACCGCAGCAGCAGCGCCGCCGAATTGATCGCGCCGGCCGACGTCACGACGATGTCGCCCGAGATGGTCTCCGTCTTCCCGTTCCGCTCGACCACGACGCCGGTCACCTCGCGGCCGGTCGGGCTGGTGACGAGCTTCGTCACTTTCGCGTTCGTCATCAGCGTGACGTTGGGATGCTCGATCGCGGGATTGACGCAGATCACGTGCGCGTCGCTCTTGGCGTGAATCAGGCACGGATAGCCGTCGCAGGTCTCGCAGCGGATGCACGGGCTCGTGTGCGGATTCGCTTCGTCCAGCAGGATGCCGAGCGGCACGTGGAACGGCTTCAGGCCGTGCTTCGCCATGTCGTCGGCCAGCTTCTGGATGCGCGGCTCGTGCGGGACGGCCGGCCAGTTGTACGGCGCGCTGGCGGGCGGCTCGGTCGGATCCTCGCCGCGCTGGCCGTGGACCTGATAGAGGTGCTCGGCCTTCGTGTAGTACGGCTCGAGCTCGTCGTAGCTGACCGGCCACGCCGGCGACACGCCGCCGTGGTGCTTGATCTCGCCGAAGTCTTCCTTGCGCAGGCGGAAGAGCGCCGCGCCGTAGAATTTCGTGTTGCCGCCGACGTAGTAGTTCGTGTGCGGATGGAGCGGCTTGCCCTCGACGTCGCGCCATTCTTCCTTCGTGTTGTACTTGGCCTCGACGTTCACCGCGTGCGAGCTCCAGTTGGCTTTCTCGCGCGGCACGAAGTCCCCGCGCTCGAGGAGCAGGACTTTCTTTCCTGAAGGCGCGAGGTGATAGGCGAGCGTTCCGCCGCCGGCGCCGCTACCGATGATGATCACGTCATAGTTCGCCATATCGACTCTCGATTCTCCACGCGGTGAAAAGGGTGAATTGTCAGGCGGGCCGGCCGACCGCGGCCTCCCGCATTCTGCGATCGCATCCGAACACGCACCCGGGTCCGCGCGGATGGTGCAGCTTCGCACACACGACGCGGTGCAGACCGGCCGTCCGGGTGTACAACTCGGCCGCCAGCAGCATGCCGAGCGGCGGCGCCGTGAAATAGATCCAGAGTCCGGCGAAGTCTCCCGCGAGCAGCGCCGAGCCGAGCGTGCGCGCCGGGTTGATGCTCATGCCCGACAGCGGCGCTTCGAGCGCGATGTAGGTCCACACCATCAGCCCGGCGCACAATCCCGTGAAGCGCGCGACGCGCGGCTGGTTCGACATCAGCAGCACGAGCAGCATCATGCCGAACGACATCGCGCCTTCGGCGAGGAAGGCGACCGTCTCGCCCTCCGGACCGGGCGTCGTCACGACGTAGTTGATCGCCGGATGAGAGACGAGGTTGCTCAGCGCCGCGGCGACCAGCGCGATGCCGGCGACCCCGCCGACGAATTGGGCGACGACGTAACCGACGAAATCGTAACGGGGAACCTTGCCGAGCCGGAAGAAGGTGAGCGTGAGCGCCGGATTCATGTGCGCGCCCGAGCGCTGTCCCCACGGCGAATAAATGATTGCAACTGCAGTCGCGCCCATCGCCAGGCCCATCAGCACACGGCGGATCCATTCGTGTGAAATACTTGCCGCCAACGGCGACGAGGGGTGATAGAGTGCCGTGGCGAACAGCGCGGCTGACACCATAAACGTGCCGAGCGCGGCTGCCTCGATGGCGTATTCAGGCCAATGCAGGCACGTTCGCTCCGGTGTCACGTGTGTCAGCGGCACCGATTCAGCGTTTACAGCCGCACTCAAGCGAGGCACCTCATGGAAGAAGAACAGCGCCTGGCCGAGCCCGCCGCCAACGGATGGAAGTTGTGGGGCCCGTACCTCAGCGAGCGTCAATGGGGGACGGTGCGCGAGGATTATAGCGCAGGCGGAACGGCGTGGGATTCTTTCAGCCACGACGTTGCACGAAGCCGTGCGTACCGCTGGGGCGAAGACGGGATCCTCGGGATCAGCGACGAGAAGCAGACGCTCTGCTTCGCGCTCGCTCTCTGGAACGGCCGCGACCCAATCCTGAAGGAGCGCCTGTTCGGGCTGACCAACAGCGAAGGGAACCACGGCGAGGACGTCAAGGAGCGCTACTACTATCTTGATGCAACGCCGACACATTCCTTCCTGCGAGGGCTGTACAAGTACCCGCAGGGCGAATACCCGTACGCGCACCTCGTCGACGAGAACCGGCGGCGGGGGAAGAACGACCCCGAGTTCGAGCTCATCGATACGGGCGTGTTCAACGACGGCCGTTACTTCGACGTGGAGGTCGAGTACGCGAAGCAGTCGCCTCACGACATCCTGATTCGCATCACGCTGCACAACCGCGGTCCCGAGGCGGCGGAGATCCACGTCCTGCCGCAGTTGTGGTTCCGGAACACCTGGTCGTTCGGTGAGCCCGGCTTGAAGCCGGAGCTGTCGCTCGACGGCCACCGCGACGCGATTCTCGCCAAGAGCGGCACCATCGGTTCGTACCGGCTCTATCGCCAGGGCGACGCGCCGTGGCTTTTCACCGAGAACGACACCAACGTGCGGCGCCTGTACGGCATGGATGCCGACGGCTTCTTCAAGGATGCGTTTCACGAATTCGTCGTGGGTGGGAACGAGGAGGCGGTCAATCCGTATCAGCGTGGCACGAAGGCCGCGGCGCACTACCGCGTCACCGTGCCCGCGGGCAGTCACGCGTCCATCCGGCTGCGCCTGTCGGCGGAGCCGCACGCCACCCCGTTCGTGGGATTCGACGAGATCGTCGACGCGCGGCGCAAGGATGCCGATGGATTCTACGACCAGATGCAGAAGGGTATGACGGCCGACGAGCGGCTGGTGCAGCGCCAGGCGCTCGCGGGGATGATCTGGAGCAAGCAGTTCTTCTACTACGACGTACGGCAGTGGCTCAACGGAGATCCGGGGCAGCCGTCGCCGCCGGTCGACCGGCGCCGCGGACGGAACCACGAGTGGATTCACCTGACCAACGCCGACGTCATCTCCATGCCGGACAAGTGGGAGTACCCCTGGTACGCGGCGTGGGATCTCGCGTTCCACACGATTTCGCTCGCGCTCGTCGATCCCGAGTTCGCCAAACAGCAGCTGATCCTGCTCACGCGCACATGGTACATGCACCCGAACGGGCAGCTGCCGGCGTACGAGTGGGCGTTCAGCGACGTGAATCCGCCGGTGCACGGCTGGGCGGCCTGGCGCGTGTTCCAGATCGATCGCCAGCGGCGGCGCCAGACGAACCCGCACGATCACGGCGATCTCGTGTTTCTCGAGCGCGTCTTCCACAAGCTGATGCTCAACTTCACCTGGTGGGTGAACCGGAAGGACGCCCAGGGCCGCAACATCTTTCAAGGCGGGTTCCTGGGGCTGGACAACATCGGCGTGTTCGATCGGAGCGCGCCGCTGCCCACGGGCGGGTTCATCAATCAGGCGGACGGCACGAGCTGGATGGCGATGTACTCGCTGAACCTGATGCGCATCGCGCTCGAGCTCGCGCAGCACGATCACGTCTATGAAGATGTCGGGACCAAGTTCTTCGACCACTTCCTCCACATCGCCGAGGCGATGACGAGCATGTGCGAGGGATCCGGCCTGTGGGACGAGCAGGACGGCTTCTTCTACGACGTCCTCAACCTGCCGGACGGCCACATGTTCCCGCTCAAGGTGCGATCGATGGTCGGGCTGATCCCGCTCTTCGCGGTGGAGACGCTGGAGCCGTCGCTCTGCGCGAAGCTGCCGCAGTTCACCGCGCGCCTCGACTGGTTCTTCACGCGACGTCCCGAGCTCGCGTCGCTCGTCTCCCGCTGGAACGAGCCGCGCAAGGGCGAGCGCCGGCTGCTGTCGCTGCTGCGCGGCCATCGGATGAAGATGCTGCTCAGGCGCATGCTCGACGAGTCCGAGTTCCTGTCCGACTACGGCGTGCGGGCCGTCTCCCGCTATCACCAGGATCACCCGTACACGTTCGAGTGGCGCGGCGAGCAGTTCACGGTGTCGTACCAGCCCGGCGAATCGACGTCGGGGCTCTTCGGCGGCAACTCGAACTGGCGCGGCCCGATCTGGATGCCGGTCAACTACCTGATCATCGAGTCGCTCCAGAAGTTCCACCACTACTACGGCGACGACTTCAAGGTCGAGTGTCCTGTGGGATCGGGGCGGTTTCTCACGATCGACGAAGTGGCCACGGAGCTCTCGCGGCGTCTCGCGCGGGTGTTCCTGCGCAACGAGCAAGGCAGGCGGCCGGTGTTCGGCGACAACGCGCTGGTGCAGAACGACCCGCACTTCCGCGACTACATCCTGTTCCACGAGTACTTCCACGGCGATTCGGGCCGCGGCGTCGGCGCGTCGCACCAGACCGGATGGACCGGACTCGTGGCCAAGCTGCTGCAGCCGCGGCGCCGCGAGGTGCCGGCCGGCGAGCGGCAAGCCGTCGACCGTCGCGTCATCGTCGAGTCCGCATAGGCGGAGCGCCGCCCGGGGGGGACCTTATGAACTTCGACGACCGGATGGAATGGCTCGAGGCAGACGGGCTCGGCGGATTCGCCTCCGGCACGGCGACCGGCGTCAGGACGCGCCGCTACCACGCGATTCTGCTGCCGGCGACGACGCCGCCGACCGGCAGAGTCGTCCTCGTCAACGGATTCGACGCCTGGGCGGACACGCCGGACGGTTCCTACGCGCTGTCGACGCAGCGCTACGCGCCGGGCGTCCTACATCCTGACGGCGCGTCGCATATCGCGCAGTTCACGACCGAGCCGTGGCCGACGTGGGACTACGAGCTCGCCGACGGCACGCGCCTGATGCAGGAGATCTTCGTGCAGCACGGGACCGGCGCCACGGTGCTCGCCTGGAGTCTCGTGCGTGCGAAGGGTCCGGTCGTGCTCCGCGTCAGGCCGTTCCTGTCGGGCCGCGACTATCACTCGATGCACCACGAGAACGGCGCGTTTCGATTCGGCGCGGATCGTCGCGACGGCGTCGTGACCCTCACCTCGTACGACGGCGTGCCTCACGTCGTCGCGCTGTCGAACGGCGACTACCGCCACGCGCCCGAGTGGTACCGGCAGTTTCTGTACACCGCCGAGCGCGAGCGCGGTCTGGACGACGTGGAGGATCTGGCGTCTCCGGGCGAGTTCAGCTGGCGTCTGTCTGCGCCGGGCGACCAGGCCGTGTGGCTCCTTCACTCCGCTCGCGACG
>Ga0114129_10005229_pt1 | contig 18285 bp, 11 predicted proteins | sample RhiMetdeltSRZDD1_FD_80071 | JGI IMG/M metagenome (GOLD analysis project Ga0114129, IMG submission 80071) | Populus rhizosphere microbial communities from Tennessee, USA - Rhizosphere MetaG P. deltoides SRZDD1 (version 2) (version 2) | ecosystem: Host-associated > Plants > Roots > Rhizosphere >...
ATGCGGCGGTCGGCTCGCGGACTCGCGGCTTCCGGCTCGCCATGCGACCGGCTAACCTCGGCCCGATCAGCCACAGTGGACACCGGGGGTCGTTGTGCTGGAGCAGCTGAGGACCACCGATCCGAGGACGGTCGGCGACTACCGGCTGATCGCGCGGCTGCCGTCGGGCGGCATGGCCGACGTCTTTCTCGGGCGGGCGCCCTCGGGCGAGGTCTTCGCGGTCAAGGTGGCCAAGGCCGATCCCGACGGAGTGCTGGCCGACCAGTTCGCCAACGAGATGCGGGCCGCCCGGCGCGCCCATGGCCGGTACATCGCCGAGGTCGTCGGCATGGGCCCGCACGCGTCGCCGCCCTGGCTGGCTACCCAGTACGTGCCCGGGCCGTCGCTGCGGGACGTGGTTCGCGGGTTCGGCCCGCTGCCCGAGGCCTCGGTCCGGGCCCTGGCCGTCGGGCTGGCCTCCGCACTGACCTCCATCCACCAGAGCAACCTGATGCACGGCGACCTCACGCCGGCCAACGTACTCCTGGTGGCCGACGGACCGCGGGTGATCGACTTCGGCATCTCCGGCATGCTGGAGGCGACGACAACGGCCGGGCACGGGCCCCGCTTCGGCACTCCGGGGTACGTCGGTCCGGAACGGCTCGGCCCCGTACCCGGCAAGCCGACCGTCGCCAGCGACATGTACTCGCTGGGCGCCGTGCTCTGGTTCGCCAGCACCGGCGAGCCGCCAAACCCGCTCGGCACGCTACGGCTCGACGCGCTGCCCGGGTCGCTGCGGGCGCTGGTCAGCTCGTGCCTCGCCGCAGATCCCGGCGCCCGTCCAGACCCGGCCGCCGTGCTTCGCCAGCTGCTACCGGCCGGCGCACCCGTACCGTCGGTGTTCACCGACGACTGGTTGCCGGGTGTGGTCCAGGCCAGGATCGCCAGATCCGGCGCCGAGCTCGACCGGCTGCGGAGCACCGCCGGGTCCGGCCCGCCGCACCCACCGCTGGCAACGACCACCCGGCTGGCCGGCGATCCGCTGCCACCGGTGGTCCGCCGGCGCGTCCCGCTCGGCACGATCGCCGCGGTGATCGTCGCGCTGGTGGCGGGGACGCTGGTCATGTGGGCCGTGCTCGTCGGCCGGCCCGGCGGGCCGAGCGGCGCGGCGCCAGACTCGTCGCCAACCACCACCGGGGCGACCCGGGGCACCGGCACGGACCCGAGACCGTGCCAGCGGGAGCAGCGGACACCGCCGTTGAACGAGCTCCCCTTCCGCTGCCCGATCGTCTGGGACGCTCGAGGGACGACCTTGACCAGCGTTCCGGTGTTCCAGTCGTACACCGTCGCGAACCTGACCGAGGCTGGCCAGATCGACCATCTCGCCGCCCCGGCGCCGCAGTACTTCAAATGCCACATCCGTGGCGCCGAGTTCCACCTCCCCGGCCAGGCCGGGCTTGCGGAAGCGCACCACGACTGGTGGGCGTACACCCAGGGGGAGAACGACTACTGGGGGTTCGTGCCCGAGGTGTACCTGCTCGGCGGGGATGACTACGTACCGGACGGCGGGCTGGATCTGTGCACGTCGACGGACCTCAACCGGGCCGGGCAGCGCTGAACGGTCAGTCGGGCGCGTCGGAGTCGGGCCGGGGGCGCGCCACGGCGCCCGTCAACTGACTCTCCGGCGCCAGGCCGGTCGTCTGCGGCGCCTGGTCGGGCGGTGCCGCCTTGCCCTGCCGCAGGAGGAAGAACAGCCCGCCCGCGACCGCCGCCGAGATGATCATCGCAAGGACGACCGGCGTCGGGCTCGGGTGGCCGGACAGCTCGACGACGCCGAAGCCGACGAAGATGGCGATGCCCACGACGCCGGCGAGGCCGAACTTCACGCGGGCGCAGTTCCGCGCGGCGGCCACCTGCCTCGACGACGTGGCCAGGTCCAGCCCGGTCGAGCCGCCCAGCCGGTCGTGGGCCCGCAGTTCGGCGAGCAGGACGAGATTTTCCACGGTGTCGAGGAGGCCCACGAGGACGGCAAGCGCGGCGACCACGAGCTCGGCCACCCGGAGCCACTGGTAGTCCGCGACGTCGGCGCGTGCCGCCACCTCCAGCGCCGCCGCGCCGAGGAGCACCACGTACGCCACGATGAAGCCGAAGTCCCAATGGATCGACCGGCGGGCGGCGGATCGCCCCGCGGATCCCCACGCACGCATGATGCGGTCGGCCTCGCGCGGGCTCTCGGCCAGCTCGAACGGGACGATGCCCGGGCCGCCGGTCCCTCGCATCGCCAGCCCGGCACGGGCGATCATCGCGAGGAAGACGGCCGCGACGACGAGCGAGGCCACGATGACGACGGTGAGCACGGTCTGCAGGCGGTCGTCCATGGCTCACACGTCCGGGGTGACGCGCATGCTGGCGGGCGGGGCGAGCGGTTGGTCCGGCCGGAACGAGAACGGGTCGCCGCCGGCCGGCCCGCCAGGCCCGAGCCACTGCCCCGCGTCGGCCAGGAGCTTCGTGGTCGCGGTCGACGCGGCGGCGTACCAGGCAGTGGTACGCCCGGCCGCCGGCGGGGTCGTCGCGTAGCCGTTCACCCGATCGGCGAGCCCGGACGCCCAGGCACCGGACACAGTGGACGATGGGCGGCCGGCCGGGTTGGGGCGCGGGGTCAGGCCGTCCTGCAGCATGCCCATGAAGATCTCGTACCGCCGGTCCTGGTGCGCCTCGAAGCAGAAGTCCTGTACCAACCGCTCGCCGGCCTCGGTGCCCTTGTCGTCCAGCTTCTCGATCACCGGCTTCGGCATCATGATGTTGAGGCCGCCCTCCTTTGTGGACAGTTCGACGTGCGCGATCCGGTCGTGGAAGCCGGCCAGCTCCGACTGGAGCGTGTCGTGCCAGTCCTGCATCGTCGAGACGATCTGCCGGGCGAAGGTGAACAGCGACGTGATCGGTACGGTCGTGGGCGGTGGCGCCTGCGTCGGGTACATCTTGACGTAGTCCCTGGCCGGCCCGTCGAGGTTGGATCGGTTGAGCTGGACGAGATCCAGGCCGAACGTCGGCCGGGTAGGCACCCAGGCGTCGAAGAAGTGGATCGGGAAGTTGCTGCTGATCCCGCCGTCGGAGAACCAGTGCCGGCGGGCCACCCCGTCGGCGTCCACCGCCCAGAGGGGTACGGCCGCCAGCAGGATCGGGAAGGACAGGCTCATCCGCACGCCGACGACGACGGGCAGGTCGGCGCCGGGCAGCGACAGCAGCTCGCGGTCCCCGTCCGGTGTCCGGTGGATCTCCGGCTGGCGCCCGCCGATCAGGTGAGCGAGCACCGGCTCCGGGAACAGGGCGCGGAACTCGTCGACACTGAAGTAGTAGGCCGCTTCCGGGCACGGGAGGCGCGCGGGCCGCGTCCAGCTCAGGTCGGTCGTGGTGAACAGCAGGTCGATACCCCGGGCGGAGAGGTCGCCGAACGTGAGCGGCGGCTTGTCCGACCGGTCGGCGTAGGCGACCCGCTGGATCTGCTCGTACAGCCACTCGGTCAGCGCCGAGCGCTCCGGGTCGGCGCAGTCCGGACCCTCCGCCAGTCCGAGGACCATCCCGAAATTGCTGCTCGGCAGGTACGCGAACGCGGCCCGGTACAGCCGGACCACGATCTGGCCGAGGAACGCCAGCCCGAGGCCCAGCACGGTCAGGAGGCCGAGAACGACCCAGGCCGGCCAGGTGAGCGAGGCCCAGCGGGACCCGGCATGACCGAGCATGACCGCCAGGAACGCGAAGCCCACGCTGCCCCACAGCAGGGTCGGCAGGGCGAGCCGGGCGAGGACGCGCCGAACCAGTGGGACGACCTTGCTGCGGCCCTCGGGCACCGCCTGGAAGCCGAGCAGCAGCTCGAGCAGCGGCCGGGTCTCCTTGGTGGGCTGGAACAGGCGGGGCAGGAGGCCCTCCTGTTGCAGCGCGCCGCGGACCTCGTCGAGCCGGGCGAAGCCGTCCTCGCCGTTGCTGCGCGCGTACTGGGCCGCCGCCGTCACCGCGGCGGCGATGGCGCCGGCGGACGCGCCACCGATCGCGACGAAGTCGTACTTGTCACTCAGGCGTTTCACCGCCGCGGGGTACACGACCCCGCTGGTGATGCCGCCCTTCATGATCAGGTCACACGGCTCCCGCATGGTCGCCCTCTTCCGTGGACGGAAACGCTGATTCTAGGCGCGTTCCACGGTCGGGAGTTGTCTGGCGCGCGACACGTACACCCTTCGGTGGGAACATGCTCGGATGACCAGGCAGGAGATCTCCGACGCGATCACCCCGCTCGGCTGGCGGCTCGTCCTCGGCGCGGCGCGGGCGAGCGTACCCGTGCCGTCGCTCGCGCGGGGCGCCGACGTGGCGGTGCACGCGGTGGCGGCCGCCGGTCCGGACGCCGACGACTGCCTGCGTGTCGACGTCCGGCCCGACCGGGTGGTGCTGACCGTACAGTCGCGCTCGACCGGTACGGTGACCCCGGCCGCCATCGTCGTGACCCACCGCGTCGCGGCCGCCGTGCTGGCACTCGGCCACACCACCCGGCCCGACGCCACGCAGGTGATCGAGCTCGGCATCGACGCGCTCGACATCCCCGCCATCCGGCCGTTCTGGCGGGCCGCGCTCGGCTACACCGACGAGCCGGGGCGGACCGGCCCGGCCGACCCGCTCATCGACCCGACCGGCCAGGGCCCCGCGATCTGGTTCCAGCAGATGGATGCGCCGCGCCCGCAGCGCAACCGGATCCACCTCGACATCTCGGTGCCGCACGACGAGGCGCCCGGCCGGATGGCCGCGATCGCCGCCGCCGGCGGCACGCTGCGCTACGACGCCGAGGCACCCGCCTTCTGGGTCTTCGCCGATCCTGAGGGCAACGAGGCGTGCATCACGACATGGCAGGGACGCGACTGAGCCCGGCGAGCTCGTCCGGCAGGTCGCCCGCGTGGACGATCCCGAGCCGCTGGGTGGCCCGGGTCAGCGCCACGTAGAGGTCGCTCGTCCCGCGCGGGGACTCGGCCACGATCCCACCCGGGTCGACGACGAGTACCGAGTCGAACTCCAGCCCCTTGGCCTGGCGTACGGTCAGCACGACCACGGTCGCCTCCAGCTCCGGATCCTCGCCCACAGCCGCCTCGGGGACCACTGTGGACACTTCGGCGAGCCGCCCGTCGGGGACGATCACCCCGAGCCGCCCGTCCCCGACGGCGTCGGCTTCGCGGCGGACGAGCGTACCCAGATCGATCTGTCCTTCGTGGACTGTCCACGGTGGAGTGCCGGTCTCGCGGACCGCGCGCGGCGCGACGGTCGTGGGGTCGATGGTCGCGAGCAGCCGCTCGGCGACCGCCATGATCTCCGCGGGCGTACGGTAGCTCACGGTCAGCTCGGCCAGCCGCCACCGTCCGGCCAGGTACAGGTCGAGCGCGGCCGACCACGACCCGGCGCCGTCCAGAGCCCCCGTCTGCGCCATGTCCCCGACGATCGTCATCGAACGGGACGGGCAGCGCCGCATGAGCACCCGCCACGCCATCGGCGACAGCTCCTGGGCCTCGTCGACGATCACGTGCCCGTACGCCCACGTGCGGTCGATCGCGGCGCGCTGCGCCGTCGTCAGGTACTCGCCGTCCTCGTGGCGCCCGGCCAGCCGCTCGGCGTCGATGAGGTCGGTCGCGGTCAGGATCTCGGGGTGGGGCTCGTCCTCGTTGTCGAGGTGCCCCGAGCCGGTGGCGATGTCGAGCACGCCCTGCGCGTAGGCGATCTCGGCGCGGCGCCGCCGGTCGACCCGGCGCCGGGCGCTGCCGGTGTCCTCGCCGAGCAGCTCGGCCGCCTCGTCGAGGAGCGGGATGTCGGCGTCGGTCCACGCCTCGCCCGCCGGCCGGAACAGCAGCTTCCGCTCCACTGTGGATAGTTGGGGGGCCGCCGCCGCGAGGCGGTCGGGATCTGCGAACAGGTCGGTCACGAGCCGGTGCGGGGTCAGCTCGGGCCACAGGTGCTCGACCGCGGCGAGCACCTCGGGGCGGGTACGCAGGTCCTCCCGCAGCTCCGCCAGGTCGGCCTCGCCGAGCAGCAGCGCGCCGGCGCCGGGCGCGTCGTCCCCGCCCAGCGGGTCGTCGGCGTACGGGTCGGCACCGATCCGTTCGGCCAGCTCGCGGGCCAGGACGTCCACAATGGACGCGGCGAAGACCGGTCGGGCCAGGTTGTGCGGCCGCCCGGTGCGGCGGGCCCGCTCGCGCGCCGCGGCGATGGTCGCCGGGAAGAGCCGCAGCACCTGCTCGTCCACCTCGACGTCCAGCCCCTCGGGTGGTACGGACTGCCGGTCGGCGACGGCCGACGCCAGCACGTCGGCGAACACCAGCCGGCCCTTGATCTCGGCGATGTCCGGCGCCTCGGCGCGGTGGCCGACCGTACCCGGAAAGAGCTGACCGACCGTCCGCAGCAGCACGCCGTTCTCCGCCAGCGACGGCAGTACCTGCGAGATGTAGCGCAGGAACGTGGCGTTCGGCCCGACCACGAGCACACCCTGGGCGCTGAGCTGCCCGCGGTACGTGTAGAGCAGGTAGGCCGCCCGGTGCAGCGCGACGGCCGTCTTGCCCGTGCCCGGACCGCCCTGCACGACGAGCGCGCCGGACAGCCCGGAGCGGATGACCACGTCCTGCTCGGCCTGGATGGTCTCGACGATGTCGCGCATCCGACCCGTACGGCTCGCCCCGAGCGCGGCGAGCAGGGCCGCCTCGCCGGTCAGCGCGTGCCCGTCGGCCTCGTCCGCGCGCGTGAGGTCGAGCACCTCGTCGTCGAGCCCGACGACGCGCCGGAGCCGCGTACGGATGTGCCGCCGCCGGGTCACCCCGTCCGGTGAGGCGGCTCTGGCCAGATAGAACGGCCGGGCGGCCGGGGCACGCCAGTCCATCAGCAGCGGCTCGTACTCCCCCGAGTCGTCGAAGATGCCGATCCGGCCGATGTAACGCCGGCCGCCGTCGTCGAAGTCGAGCCGGCCGAATACCAGGCCGTTCTCGACCGCGTTGTACTGCGCGACCTGTTCGGTGTAGCGCGCGACGACCGCGTCCCGCTCGGATCGGGCCTGGTGGGTCCCGGTGCTCTGGCGGAGGGCCGCCGCGAGCCGCCCGGCCGACCGGTCGCGCATCCCGTCGAGCCGGGCGTAGAGCATCGACACGTACCGCTGTTCGGCGTCGATGTCGGGGCTTGACAATTCGACTCCCCATTCGTTAAACTCGCCCATAGCGAGCGGCTTTATGCCGCTCTTTTCCATTGCTGGAACTGCCTAAGATAGCGCGTTATTGCGAGAGCCGCACGTGGCCCGTCGTCCCGACCGCCTCGACATCCCAGCGCCGTCCGAAGGCCTCGCTCCGCGCGATCAGGATCCGGCCCATGTCCTCGGGTATGGCCGGGTCCAGCACCACGCGGCCGTTCCGCGCGTCGAGGCCCAGCATCGTGCGCAGCAGCAACAGCGGCGCTCCGGTCGCCCACGCCTGGGGGCTGCACGCGGTCGGGTAGGGCACGGGGAAGGCGCCGTACTCGCGGGCGTACCCGGAGATCGCCTCGGGCAGCCGGAACCCGGTCGTCGCCGCGGCCTCCAGCAACGCGACCGCGAGCGTGTTCGCCTCGTCGCGGTGCCCGTACCGGGCCAGCCCGGCCGCGATCAGCGAGGTGTCGTGCGGCCACACGGTACCCAGGTGGTACCCGATCGGGTTGTACCCGTAGTCCTCTGTGGACAGAGTCCGGATGCCCCAGCCGGAGTACAGCTTCGGCGACATGAGCTGGCGGGCGATGACGTCGGCCCGGTCTCTCGGCACGATGCCGCTCCACAGCAGGTGCCCCATGTTGGAGGTCATCGAGTCGATCTGGCGCTTGTCGCCGTCCAGCCCGATCGCGTAGTACCCGCCCCGGGCGTCGACCCAGAAGTCCCGGTTGAACCGGTCGCGCAGCAGCTGGGCCTCGCCGCGCAGCCGGGCGGCGAGGGCGAGGTCGTCGAGCGGACCTTCGGCCAGCTCGGCCACGCGCAGCTTCGCGTCGTACGTGTACCCCTGCACCTCGCACGTCGCGATCGGCAGGTACGGGATCGTGCCGTCGGCGAACTGCACGCCGTCCCAGGAGTCGCGCCAGCACTGGTTGCCGAGGCCTTGCGGCGAGCGGGTCGCGTACTCCACGTACCCGTCGCCGTCGCGGTCCCCGTACTCGTCGATCCACCGCAGGGCCGCGTCGATCTGGCCGCGCAGGTCGCGGACGAGGTCGTCGTCGAGCGTCCACTTCCAGTACTCGGACAGCAGGATCAGCCACAGCTGGGTCGCGTCGGCCGCCCCGTAGTACGGCCGGTGCGGCTTGAGTCCCAGCTGGGTCAGCTCGCCGTTGCGGGCCTCGTGCAGGATCCGGCCCGGCTCCTCGTCGGTGAAGTCGTCGCGCTTGGCCCCCTGGAACTTCGCCAGGGTCAGCAGCGCGCCGAGGGCGAGATCCGGGCCGAAGCACACGGTCTGGTACGCGGTGATGAGCGTGTCCCGGCCGAACAGCGTGAGGAACCACGGCAGCCCGGCCGCGGGCAGTTGGGCGTGCTGGTCGCCGATGCGGACCTGCACCCGCAGCGCGAGCAGGTCGGCGGCCGACTTCTCGCTGACCTGCCGCAGCAGCGCGGGCCCCTCGATGAGCTGGGGCCGTTGGTTGTGCCACTGCGCGACGGCGTCGTCGGGGGGTATCTCGGACTCCTCGCCGAAGTCGGCGTGGGCGGGCGCGACCGCCAGCTCGCCGACCACGAGGGGTACGTCGAAGGAGAATCGCAGTGGCTCCTCGCGGGTGAGCGTCAGGTCCCAGACGAGGTCGTCGCCGTCGACCCGGCTCGCGGGCGGCTCGATGCGTACCGCCGTCTCGGCTTTGAAATCTCCATTCGTATACGTGAATGTCATGTGGGAGTCGTCATGCTTCCGCACGATCTCGGCCGACCGGTCGCGTACCATATCCTTGATCTCGAAAAGATCGGCGAAGTCGGTGCCGACCGCGAGCCGCAACTCCAGGTGGATCGGCGTCGGGTGGAAAGACATCAGCTCGATCCGCTCGTGCAGCCCGCGACCGACGAAGCGCAGCCGCCGTACGCCGAGCGTGTTGTGCGGCAGGCCCTCCCGTGGGGCGTTGGTGAGGAAGAAGGCGGCCGAGTAGTGGTCGACGCTGCCCGAGCGCAGCAGGACGAGCCGGTCCCCGTTCAGCGTGAGCATCCACCGGTTGAGGAACCGGGTGTCGTTGTGCACGAGCCCCCCGATCGAGCCGGACGGTACGTCACCGACCGCGTCGGAATACATGAACGTGCGGCCGTCGAGAACCGAGACCGCGTCCGGGCCGAGCTCGGGCGGCGGGCGGCGGACGGTCGGGCTCGGTACGCCGTCGGCGGGCTCGCTGCCGGGCATGGGGTCGGCGGGCGTCGGTCGGGTACCGGCGATGGTCATGGTTTCGCCTCCACGGGCCCGCGGGCGCGCGACCCGTCCCAGGGTAACCCGACGAATGGGGTCTTTTGGGACAGTTCATGAATGTCAGAGGGGTAGGGCAGAGTGCCGGGCATGGGAGTGAACTGGCACGAGCAGATGGTCGACCAGCTCGCCTGGCACTGGGAAGGCCAGCTACGGCCTCGATTCGCCGGGCTGACCGATGCGGAGTATCTCTGGGAGCCGGTGGCGGGCTGCTGGTCGGTCCGGCCCCGCGGCACGAGCCCGGCCCCGCTGGCCCTGGGAGGCGGGGCGTTGACGATCGACTGGGCCCGGCCCGAGCCGTCGCCGCCCCCGGTGACGACGATCGCCTGGCGCCTCGCGCACGTGATCGTCGGCGTCTTCGGCCAGCGCGTGGCGAGCCACTTCGGGGGGCCGCCGATGGACTACGACACGGTCGAGTTCGCCGGCACGGCCGACGAGGCGCTGGCGCAGCTCGACGCGGCCTACGGCCGCTGGATCGCCGGGGTCCGCGGCCTCGACGACGAGGCTCTCGCCCGACCGGTCGGGCCGGCCGAGGGCCCGTGGCACGAGTCGCCGATGGCCGCCCTCGTCTTCCACATCAACCGCGAGGCCATCCACCACGGCGCCGAGGTGGCGCTGCTGCGCGACCTGTACGCCGCCCGCGGCTGACGCGCGTCAGTCGGTCGCCGGTCACCCGAGGCCGGCATTCGACGTTCCACCGTGGAGCGGTTCGAGGTGTACGGCGGCCGCGGCCGTCGCGAGGTCGGCCCGGCAGTCCCCGGCGGTGCCGGCGACCGTGGTGACGAAGGCGTACCGCCCCGACACATGGCCGGCCGGTGGCAACCGCAGCTGCTGGCCCGGGACCGCGAGCGGAGCCGCATCCTCCACAGTGGACGGTAAGCGTGCGCGGTCGACGTGGACGGCCCGGACGATCGCGTCCCCCGCCGGGTAGAGGAACCGGATCCCGGCCACCTGCCGGCGCGCCGGCTCGACGCGTGGCGGGCGGCCACACGCCACGGCCGCCGCCGGTGACGCCGCCTCGACGCCCGTCGCCAGCTCGGCGACGTACGGGATGAGATCGCCGCCGAGCCGCGGGTTGATCTCGACGACCTTCGGCCCGTCGGGCGTCAACCGCACCTCGGAGTGCGTCCATCCGGTGTCGAAGCCGACCGCGGCGTGCGCCGCGGCCAGCAGGTCGCGCAGCGCCCCGTCGGCGAGCAGGGGGTCGCCTCCGTCGACGAGGTGCCCGACCTCCTCGAAGTACGGCGGGAACCCGATCTCCTTGCGCGCGACGAAGGCGATGGTGGGCGTACCGCCCCACCAGGCCACGTCGACGCTCACCTCCGCGCCCGGCAGGTACTCCTCCACCAGGACGTCGCCCGGCGGCACCTCGGTCGCGTCCGGCGAGGTGGCGCCGCGCGCGATCCGGAACCGCCGCGCCAGCTGGTCGGCCGACTCCACGAGCACCACGCCCACACTGCCGCCCAGCGCCCGCGCCTTGAGGACCACCGGATAGCCGATCCGCTCGGCCGCCGCGCGCGCCTCGGCCACCGACGCCACCAGGACCGACTTCGCACCGGGTACGCCGGCCGCCGCCAACGCACGCCGGGTGGCGTGCTTGTCCCGGCAGCACAGCACCGCTTCCGGCGCCGGACCGGGCCGGTCAAGGGCCCGTGCGAGGTGGGCGGTGTGTACGGTCCGGCCCTCGTACCAGGTGAGCACCCCGTCCGGCGCGACCGGGCGGGCGAGTGCCGTCATCGCGCCGACATCGGTCGTGTCCACTGTGGAGTGTCCGGCCAGGTACGGTCGTTCCCACGTCGGTTCCGCCGCCGACAGCAGCCATACCTCGTGCCCGTGGGCGAGCGTACGGAGCAGGTGCTCGCGGTACGCCCGCGCACCGGACTCCACGAGGACGAGGACGCTCACCCCGGCTCCGGCGTGGCCAGTAGCGCGGTGAGCTGGCGTACCGTGCGGTGCCGGTAGAGCTGGGGCACGGTGAGCGCGAGCCCCGCCGCGCGGAGGCGGTCGAGCAGCCGGACGGCCAGCAGGGAGGTTCCGCCCAGCGCGAAGAAGTCGTCGTCGGGCGCGACCCGGATGCCGAAGACCTGCTCCCACGCCGCCTGCACCGCACCCGCGCCGGTACCGTCCGCCCCGGTGTGCTCGTCGGGCGGCCGCAGCCGCGCCGTGTCCACCTTGCCGTTGGCCGTAAGCGGCAGCGCTGGCAGGACGGTCAGCGTGGCCGGCACCATGTAGTCCGGCAGGAACCGCTCGGCATGCCGGCGTACCTCCGCGGAGTCGACGTCGCCCACCACGTACGCGTCGAGCCGGGCGCCGAGCGGGTCCGCCGCGTCGAGGCGCGGTACGACCGCCGCGGCCCGTACGCCCGGCGCGTCCAGCAGCCGGGCCCGCACCTCGCCCGGCTCGACGCGGTGCCCTCGCAGCTGGACCTGGTCGTCGAGCCGGCCCAGGTGCTCCACCTCGCCGGTGGGCAGCAGCCGGCCGCGGTCGCCGGTACGGTACATGAGCCCGGGGGCGTACGGGTCGGCCACGAACCGCTCGGCGGTCAGCTCGGGCCGGTTCAGATAGCCCCGGGCCACCCCGTACCCACCGACGTACAGCTCGCCCTCGACACCGAGCGGAGCGAGCCGGCCGTACGCGTCGAGCACGTACACGTGCCACCCGGGCAGGGGCCGTCCCACGCTGCGGGTGCCGGCCAGCGCCCCGGCCCGGCAGAGGGTGAGCGCCGTGACGTGCACGGTGGTCTCCGTGATGCCGTACATGTTCACCAGCCGGCACGTGGATTCGGGGTGCCGGTCGAACCACGCGCGCAGCGGGGCCGGGTCGAGCGGCTCGCCCCCGAAGACGACGAGGCGTACGGACGCCGGGACCGGGTGCTCGATGTCCACATCGGACAGTTGGCTGAACGCGCTCGGCGTCTGGCTGAGCACGGTCACCCGCTCGGCGGCCAGCAGGGCCGCGAAGCGCTCGGGAGCGCGGGAGATCCCGTACGGCACCAGGACGAGCCGCCCGCCGGTCATCAGGCAGCCCCAGATCTCCCACACGGAGAAGTCGAACGCGGCCGAGTGGAACTGCGTCCACACGTCGTACGGGCCGAGCCCGAAGCCGTCACGGGTGGCCGCGAGCAGCCGGGTGACGTTGCCGTGCGGCACGACGACGCCCTTGGGCTGCCCGGTCGAGCCCGACGTGTAGATGACGTACGCCGTACTGTCCGGTGTGGACTCGTCGGGCACGCGGCCGGCCGGCCCGTCGAGCAGGCGCGACACCGGCACGCCGGTCGGACCGCCCACCACCACCGCCACGCCCGCGTCGGCCGCTACGAATGCGCGCCGCTCCGCCGGGAATACCGGATCCAGGGGTACGTACGCCGCGCCGGCCTTGAGCACACCCAGCAGGACGGCGACGAGGTCGCATCCCCGCTCGAGGCAGACGCCGACGTGCGTACCGGGTCCGGCGCCCTCGCGCCGCAGCCCGCCCGCCACCCGGTCGGACCGCTCGTCCAGCTCCCGGTACGTCAACCGGTCGGCGCCGAGGCCCACCGCGACCGCGTCCGGCTGGCGGGCGGCGACCTCGGCGACCACGTGGTGGAGCGGCCGCGCCGGGCCGGGGAGCCGTACGCCCACCCCGCCCAGCCGCAGGATCGTCCGCCGCTCGTCGCCGGTGGGAATGCCGTCCGGATCCGTACGGGCGGCGGCGACGTGACGGTTGAACCGCGCGACGGCCGCCGGGTCGACCCCGGGCGGGTACGCGCACACGACATCCTCGCCGTCGACCGCGTACGACAGCGCCCACGGCGGGGACAGGAAGGGCCGGCACTCCACAGTGGACTCCGGCCGGTCGGTCACCGTGGCCACGCCCGCGACCGGTACGCCGTCGCCGGGTACCTCCTCGTCGAGCCGGCCGACGTGCGTGGGCCCGCCGTAGCGGTCGAGCACGAGCCCGAGCGCGGCCACGAGGTCGCCGGCCGTACCCGCGGGGAGGTCGAGGGCGACCCGGCCGCCGCCGCCGTCACCGCGCAGCCAGGCCGGGACCGCGTACCGGTCCGGGACACGGGCGCCGGCCCGGGCCGATACGACGACGAGATCGGCGGAGCCGTCGGCGTACCGTAGGAGAACCGTCCGTTCCCGCGGCCCGAGTCGCGGGTCGACCGGGCGGGACAGCTCGCGCCGGCGGGCGCTGGCCGGGTCCATGGTGGACGGTACGTCGACGGCCCAGCGGGCCGCGGGCCGCGGTTCCCCGGCCGCGACCCGGACCGCGACCGATCGGCAGGAGCGTCCGGTCATCGCGCCGTGTACCCGCCGTCCACGGTGACCACGCTGCCCGTCACCTGCCGGGACTCGTCGCTCGCGAGCCAGACCGCGGCGTCCGCGACCGCGCCGGCCTCGACGAGCGCGTTCATCGGCTGTCCACTGAGGAACGTCGTCTCGTGGTCGGCCACCGGTACGTCGAGGCTCCGCGCGATCTCGGCGAGCATGCGGCCCTCGAGCACCGGGTCGTCGCGCACCGAGCCCGGGCAGAGCGCGTTGACGCGTACGCCGTACGGGGCCAGGTCGAGCGCGGCGGCCCGGGTGAGCCCGACGAGCGCGTGCTTGGCCGTCACGTACCCGGCGAAGTGCCGGTAGCCAATGAGTCCCGCCGTCGAGGCGACGTTGACGATGCTGCCGGACCGCTGGTGGACCAGCACCGGACCGACCGCGCGGATCACCCGCCAGGCACCGGACGCGTCGACGTCGAGCATCAGCTGCCACTCGTCCTCGTCGATCTCGTGGACGGGCCGTCCCGACGGCGCGGCGATCCCGGCGTTGTTGACCACGGCATCCACCCGGCCGAACCGGTCGACGGCCGCGTCGACGGCGGCGCGTACCCCCGGCAGGTCCCGGACGTCGACCTCGACGGGCAGCACGCCGACGCCGTACCCGGCGACGAGGCCGGCGGTGTGGGCGAGCTGGCTCGCCGAGCCGAGCGGGTACGGCACGCCGGGCAGGTCGTGGCCGATGTCGAGCAGCACGAGGTCGGCGCCCTGGCGGGCGAAGGCGACCGCGCAGGCGCGCCCGATGCCCCGCGCCGCCCCGGTGACGACGGCGGTCCGGCCGGCGAGCCTCAGCAACCCTCCTCCAGCACGCGCACGAGGGCGGCGGGTGAGTCGACGAGGTACATGTGCCCGCCCGGCACCTCGACCAGCCGGCAGCCGACGCTCGTCGCGTCCGTCCACTGTGCTGCTTCGTCGGCCGAGACCAGGTCGTCGTCGGCACCGCGGATCGACGTGACCGGCACGTCCAGCCGCGCTTCCGCCGGCGGCCGGTACTCCTCGTGCATCGCCACGTCCGCCCGCAGGATCGGCAGCAGCATCGCGCGCAGGTCCGGATGGGCCAGCGCCGGATGGGTGTACCCGGCCAGCTCGTTGACCCGGTCGACGAACTCCGCGTCGGACAGCCCGGTGGCCCGGTTGGCGCGCCGCGTCCACGGGCCGGGCGAGCCGCTGACGAACAGCCGCACGACCGCGGGGCCGTCGGTCTCGCGCAGCCGGTACGCCGCCTCGTACGCGAGCACGGCGCCGAGGCTGTGCCCGAACAGCGCCACGCGGCCGCCGTCACCGGCGAGGTCGAGCAGGTCCGGCATCAGCTCGTCGACCGCCTCCATCACCGTACGGGGCAACGGATCCCCGTACCGCTCCTCCCGGCCGGGGAGCTGGACGGGGCAGATCCGGACGGCGTCGCTCGGCTGCTCCTGCAGGCGCCGGTACGTGGACGCGCCGGCACCCGCGTACGGGAAGCACAGGACGGGTACCACGTCACGACTCCCACGCCGACACGACCAGGCGGGCGCAGTCGAGCGGGTTCGTCCGCACGAAGTAGTGCCCGCCGTGCGGGACGACGTGCAGCCGTACGTCGTCCGCGACGAGCGACCACCGGGCGTACTCGCCGGCCTGGTGGGCGAGCGTCCGGTCGTCCGCCGCGACCACGGCCGTCAGCGGTGTCCGAAGTGGACGGTCGGGCCGCTCGACGCGGTCGATGAGGTACCGGAAGCCGTTGCCGACGTCGTGGCGGAACACCCGGGCCAGGAACGCGGTGTGCCGGCGGTCGAGGCCGTCGAGCTCGGTGTACCCGGTCTCGTCGACCATGTACCCGATCAGCTGCTCGTCCGTCCACGTCTCGACCTGCGTGATGCTGTGCCGCATGTCCGGTACGGGCGGCAGCAGCTTCGAGCCGAGGAAGAGGCCACGCACGTCCCGCCCGTCCGCCTCCAGCCGGCGGGCCAGCTCGACGGCGATCGCCGCACCGCCGCAGTGGCCCCACAGCAGCACGGGCACGTCGACCCGGTCGGCGAGCCGGTCGGCGACGAGCCGTACGGTGTCGGCGAGTGCGGCGAACGGACCCGGGTGGCTCACGTCGTGACCCGGCTCCTGCACGGCGTACACGGCGATGTCGCTCGTCAGCTCCTCGATCTCGGCGGCGAGCGGGGCGAAGTTGATGGGGTGCCCGCACGGGTACGGGACACACACCAGCGCGCAGCGCGTACCGGCCGCGGTGCTGGACAGCAGCGGCAGCACGTCCGGCTCGCCCTGCCGGCGCCGGTCGGCGAAGGCGGCCAGCTCGTCGAGCCGGGGATACCGCATGAGATCGGTGAGCGTGACGAGGCCGTCGGTCTCCAGCACGACCCGCAGGGCCGACAGCGAGTTGCCGCCGAGGGCGAAGAAGTCGGCCGACGCGGCGATGTCGCGCACCGGCATGGCGAGCACGTCGGCCCATACGGCCGCCAGCCGGTCCACAGTGGAGCGCCGGGCGATGGCGGCCGGGCGCGGCTCCACCCGCGGCTCGGCGACCACGGTGGAGGGACCGACGACCGGTGTCCACGAGGTGTGCGGCTTGGCCGGCTCGGCGGTCATCAGCTCCAGTACCGCCACGAACGACAAGCCGATCGCCTCGATGTCGGCCGGGTCGAAGCGGTGCTCGTGGTAGTGCAGGCACAGCCGCAGCTCGTCGTCGAAGAAGTGCCGGGAGAACTCGGTCCGGAAGGCGAACTCGGTCTCCGAGTCCACCCGCAGCTCGAGCAGCGCGAACTCGGGGAGCTCCCGTAGCCGCTTCATCAGGTAGAAGTGGGTGAAGTTGAACGTGGTGTCGAACAACGGGCGCTGCGTTCCGAGGTCCTGCTTCATCTTCGCCATCGGGTACCGCCGGTGGGGCAGCAGGTCCCGCTCGGCGCGGTACACCTGCCCGACCAGGTCGGCCCAGGAGCCGTCGGTGAGGTCGAGGCACAGCGGGACCGTGTTGAGGTACAACCCCAGGGCCGCCTCCGCGCCGGGCTCCTCCGGCCGGCCGCTGTGCTCGTACCCGGTGACGATCGACGCCTCGCCGGCGCCGGCGGCGAGCACCTTGACGTGGGCGGCGAGCAGCACGTCCTTGACCGGGACGGACAGCTCGTCGGCGAGGGCGACCACCCGCGCGGTCAGCCCGGCCGGCAACGCCACGTCGTGCAGGACCACCCGGAAGTCCGCGGTGTCGCCCGGGCGCGCGCCGGGCACCGTCGACAGTGGACGGTCGCGCATCCGCTCCAGCCAGAACTCGCGCGAGGCCGGCGACCGCATCGCCGCGCGCTCCAACCCGACGAAGGTCCGCAGGTGGTGGTCGCCGCCGCCCGGCTCCGGTCCGCTCCCGGCGCCGAGCCGGTGGTACGTGTCGAAGAGCTGCGTGTGCAGCAGGCTGATGCTCCAGCCGTCGAGCGCCGAGTTGTGCTGGCTGATCGTGTACCGGTACCGGTCGCTGGCCAGGACCTGGACGTGCAGCGTGACCAGCCCGCCCTCGGCCCAGGCGAAGCGGCGCCGCTTCTCGGCCGCGAGCCAGTCGGAGTGCCAGCGCTCCTGCTCGTCCGGCCCGAGTCCACGGAGGTCCACAATGGACAGTATCGGCGGTGGCTCGCGGTGCACGATCTGGACGAACTCGCTGAACCCGGTGAGGTGGTACGTGGTCCGCAGGATCGGGTGCCGCGCGGCGAGCAGGCGTACCGCCTCGGTAAACCGCCCGGCGTCGAACGCGCCGCCGACGAGGTAGCTCAGCACGTCGTGGTACTGGCCCCGCGCGCCGGTGATCTCGGTCTGGAAGATGAGCCCGGCCTGCAGCAGGGAGAGCGGGTACGCGTCCTCGGCGTCGTCCGGCAGGCGGGCCCGGTCCGCCTCGCTCAGCAGCGCGAACGGGGCGAGGCCGGCCGGTTCGCCGGTAGGTACGTCGGTCACGTGGGCGGCCAGGCCGGCGATCGTCTGGTGCTCGAACAGTTGCTGGAACGTGAACGCGAGCCCGGCCGCGCGCGCCTTCGCGAGTACGGACACGAAGTGGATGGAGTTGCCGCCGAGCGCGAAGAAGTTGTCGAGTACGCCGACGGCCGGCCGGCCGAGTACCTCGGCCCAGATCGCCGCCAGGACCCGCTCGCGGTCGTCCCGGGGCGCGACGTACGGGGTGCCCGTACCGGCCCCGGGTCGGCGCAGCGCGGCGCGGTCGAGCTTGCCGTTCGGCGTGAGCGGCAGCGCGGCGAGTAGCACGATACGGCCCGGCACCAGGAATTCGGGCAGCGTGGCGCGCAGGTGGCGTTTCAGCTCCTCCTCGGTCACGCTCGCGCGGGGTACGACGAAGCCCCGCAGCGTGGTCTGCCAGCCGTCGTCCCGGTCGACGACGGAGGCGTCCAGGACGGCCGGGTGCGCCCGCAGGCACTCCTCGATCTCGCCCGGCTCGACGCGGAACCCCCGGACCTTCACCTGCCGGTCGAGCCGGCCGAGGTAGTCGAGCGTGCCGTCGCCGTTCCAGCGGGCCAGGTCGCCCGTACGGTACAGGCGGTCCTCGCCGACCGCCGGCCCCGC
>Ga0114129_10005230_pt1 | contig 18285 bp, 20 predicted proteins | sample RhiMetdeltSRZDD1_FD_80071 | JGI IMG/M metagenome (GOLD analysis project Ga0114129, IMG submission 80071) | Populus rhizosphere microbial communities from Tennessee, USA - Rhizosphere MetaG P. deltoides SRZDD1 (version 2) (version 2) | ecosystem: Host-associated > Plants > Roots > Rhizosphere >...
GACACCTGGTACGACAATCGCGGCCGGCCCTTTCAGCCGCAGGTGCACTACTTCGTGGGCGGCTCCACGAAGCTGTACGGCGCCGCGCTGTACCGGCTCCGGGAAGAGGACTTCGGCGAGATCCGCCATCACGACGGCGTCTCCCCCGCCTGGCCCATCTCGTACGAGGAGATGGAGCCGTACTACACCCTCGCCGAGGAGCTCTACAGGGTGCACGGCGCGCGCGGGGAAGACCCGACCGAGCCGCCCGCCAGCGGCCCATATCCGTTCCCGCCGGTGTCTCATGAGCCCCGGATCCAGCAACTCTCCGACGCCCTTGCGGACTTGGGCCACCACCCGTTCCACGCGCCCTGCGGGATCATGCTCGACGAGGACGACAAGGCTTTCAGCGCGTGCGTGCGCTGCGCGAACTGCGACGGCTTTCCCTGCCTGGTGCACGCGAAGTCCGACTCGGACGTGCTCGGCGTGCGGCCCGCGCTCGAGTACGACAACGTCACGCTCTTGACGAATGCGCCGGTCCAGTCTCTCAAGACGGGCGCGGGCGGCCAGATCGTCACGGAGGTCGTGGTCGACCACGACGGTGCGCGCCAGACGTTCTCGGCGGACATCGTCGTGGTCGCCTGCGGTGCCGCCAACTCCGCCAGGCTGCTCCTCATGTCGGCGAACGAAGACCATCCCAAGGGCCTGGCCAACGAGTCCGACCAGGTCGGGCGCAACTACACGTTCCACAACAGCCAAGCGGTGCTCGCGCTGTCGCGGGAAGAGAACCCGACCGTGTTCCAGAAGACGCTCGGCCTGAACGACTTCTATTTCGGCAGCGACGAGACTGACTATCCGCTCGGGAACATTCAGATGGTCGGGAAGTCGCAGCCTCCGATGTTCCGCGGCGAGAAGCCCAAGGAGACGAAGCTCGCGCCGCGCTGGACGCTGGAACGCATGGCCCGCCACGCGATCGACTTCTGGCTCTCGACCGAGGACCTGCCGCGACCGGACAACCGGGTGAGCGTAGACCGCAACGGCAACATCAAGTTGAGCTACACGCCCAACAACGAGGTGCCCAAGCAGCAGCTCTACGAGAAGCTCAAGTCGATGCTGGGAAAGCTCGACATGAACGCCGACCACCTGATCCACCGCTTTGCGTATGCCAAGAACGAGATCCCGGTCGCCGGCTGCGCGCATCAGGCGGGGACGTGCCGATTCGGGACCGATCCCGCCACGTCCGTCCTGAATACCGACTGCCGCGCGCACGAGGTCGACAACCTGTACGTGGTCGACACGAGCTTCTTCCCGAGCATCGGCGCGGTGAATCCCGCGCTGACGGCAATGGCGAACGCACTCCGCGTCGGAGACCACCTCCTGGAGCGGATGGGCACGCCGCGGGCCCGGCGGGAATCCGCGCATGTCGCCTGAGCCGGCCGCGGGGCGCAGACGCCGGGTCGTGATCGTCGGCGGCGGCTTCGGCGGCCTGGCCGCCGCGCACGAGCTTCGCGGCGCGGACGTCGACGTGACGCTCGTCGACCGGATGAACCATCACCTGTTCCAACCGCTCCTCTACCAGGTGGCGTCGGGCGGCATCTCGGAGGGCGACTGCGCGTCGTCGATCCGCGCGCAGCTGCGGCGCCAGTCCAATGCGACCGTCGTGATGGCCGAGGTGACCGACATCGACGTCGAGGCGCGGCGGGTGACGCTCGACCGCGGTGAGCAGCTCGACTACGACAGCCTGATCGTGGCGTGCGGCGCCGAGTCCTCGTATTTCGGGCACGACGAATGGCAGGAGACCTCATGTGACCTGAAATCGCTGGCGGACGCGGTGGAGCTGCGCAACCGGATCTTCGGCGCCTTCGAGGAGGCGGAACGGACCGACGACCCCGACGCCCGGCGGGAATGGTTGACGTTCGCGGTCGTCGGCGGCGGCCCGACCGGTGTCGAGGTGGCCGGCGCGCTCGCGCTGCTCGCGCGCCACTCGATGAAGCGCCACTTCAGGCACATCGACCCGTATGCCATCCGGGTGATCCTGCTGGACGCCGGCGACCGGGTCCTGCCGGCGTTCAGCGAGAAGCTCTCCACGAAGGCGGCCCGCGGCCTCGCCGCGGTCGGCGTGGACGTCCGCGAGGGAAGCAAGGTCACGTCGATCGACGAGGACGGAGTCACCATCGAGGGCGCGGGCGGCGAGGAACGCATCGCGGCGAAGACCGTCATCTGGGCGGCGGGCGTGAAGGCGGCGGGTTTGACCGAGGCGCTCGCGCGGGCGACCGGGGCGAGCACCGACCGCGGCGGTCGCATCGAGGTTCAGCCGGATCTGACCGTTCCCGGCCATCCCGAGATCTCGGCGATCGGCGACATGGCGAACCTGGCCGGCTCCGACGGCAGGCCCCTGCCCGGCCTCGCGACGGTCGCGATCCAGCAGGCGCGCCACGTTGCGCGGGCGATTCGCCAGGGCCACCCGGGCGCCTCGACGCCCTTCCGATATTTCGACAAGGGCGCGCTCGCAGTGGTCGGGCGCGGAAGGGCCGTCTGTGAAATCAGAGGCCTGGAGCTGTGGGGCCCGCCCGCGTTCCTGACCTATCTCGGGGTCCATCTGTACTACCTGGGCGGGGTGCCGGGTAGGCGGATGAGGGTGCTCAACGCCTGGGCGACAACCGGGCTCGGGTCGCGGGCGAACAGGGTGATCCAGCGCGAGCTTCCGCACCGGCACCCGTCGGCCGGTGCCGCGACCGGCGTGTGAACTTCGACATCACCTTCGCCTCCGAGCTGGCGCAGGCGCGCTCGCAGATGGCGCTCACGCTCGGCTTCCACATCATCCTGGCGTCGCTCGGCGTCGCCTTCCCCGCGATGATGCTGATCGCGAACTACCGCGGCCTGCGCAAGAACGACCCCGACGCGCTGCGGCTGGCCGAGCGCTGGTCGAAGGTGGCGGCCGTGACATTCGCGGTGGGCGCGGTCACGGGGACCGTGCTGTCGTTCGAGTTCGGGCTGCTCTGGCCGGAGTTCACGGGCCGCTTCGGCAAGGTGTTCGGCGTCCTGTTCGCGGTCGAGGGGATCTTTTTCTTCCTCGAGGCGATCTTCATGGCGATCTACATATTCGGCTGGAAGCGGCTCTCCGGATGGACGCACTTCTGGACCGGCGTGCCGGTGGTCATCTCCGGGCTCGGCGGCGCGTTCTCGGTGGTGGCGGTGAACTCCTGGATGAACCAGCCGCAGGGATACACGCTCGGATCCAACGGGAACGTCACCGACGTCGATCCGTGGAAGGTGATCTTCAACCCCGCCGTCCCATACGAGGTCCCACACATGATCCTCGCCGCGTATCTCGTGACGGGGTTCCTGCTCGCATCCGTGTACGCGGTCGGGATGCTGCGTGGGCGGCGCGACCGTCACCACCGGCTGGGGATGCTCATCCCGCTGACGGTTGCGTCCATCCTGGTGCCGATTCAGTTCGCCGTGGGCGACACGGCCGCGCGCTCGATCGCCGATCACCAGCCGATCAAGTTCGCGGGCATGGAATGCGTGCAGCAGACCTCGACGCATGTGACGGAGTACATCTACGGCCGCTGCACCTCGTCGGGAGTCAAGGGCGGCATCGGCATACCCGGCTTCGACTCGTTCCTGGTCGGATGGAGCACCGACACGAAGGTCACCGGCCTCGACTCCGTGCCGCCGGACGACCGCCCGCCCGCCAACACGGTGCTCCACTGGGCATTCGACACGATGGTCGGCATCTGCACCGCGCTGATCGCCCTGGGTCTATGGTTCGGCATCGCCTGGTGGCGGAGGCGCGACATCCCGAAGACACCCTGGTTCCTGCGCGCGGTGGCAGTCTCCGGGGTGGCGACGATCGTGGCGCTCGAGTGCGGCTGGATCGTCACCGAGGTCGGGCGCCAGCCGTGGGTGATCTACAACGTGATGCGCACCAAGGACGCGGTCACCGACGCCAGCGGTGTCTCGTTCACGCTGGCCGGCGTGGTGCTCCTCTACACGCTGCTCGGGATCGCGACCGTGCTCGTGCTGCGTGCGATGTCGCGGCGCTGGCGCGAGCACGAAGAGCCGGAGGTTCCCTACGGGCCGCGCGCGAGCACCCCCGAGGCGGTGGAGGCGGGTTGACCGAGGCGGACGCGGTCGCCGCGGTGCTGTGGGTGGGAGTGACCCTGTATGCGGTCTTTGGCGGGGCCGACTTCGGGGCCGGCTTCTGGGCTCTCCTCGCGGGCCGCGGCGAGCGCGGCAGGGAGGCGCGCTCACTGATCACGTGGGCGATCGGCCCGGTGTGGGAGTCGAACCACGTGTGGTTGATCTTCGTGCTGGTGGTGCTCTGGACCGCGTTTTCCGAGGCCTTCGCATCGATCACGTCGACGCTGTTCATCCCGCTCAGCCTGGCCGCGTTCGGAATCGTGCTGCGGGGATCGGGATTCGCGTTCAAGGAGCTCGCTCCCAGGATCGGCGGCCGCCGGGCGTCCGGGTATGCGTTCGGCGTGTCGTCGGTGCTGACTCCCTTCTTCATGGGGACAGTCGTCGGCGCTGTGGCCTCGGGCCGTGTCCCCGTCGGTAACGCTGCGGGAGACGCGGTCACCAGCTGGCTGAATCCGCTCTCCCTCCTGATCGGCGTTCTGTTCGTGGCGACCGGCGCATACCTGTCCGCCGTGTTCCTGATCCACGAAGCCCGCCGTTTCGGCGACTTCGCGCTCGAGCGGTATTTCGCCGTGCGTGCGTACGCGGCGGCGATCGTGGCCGGCGCGGTCGCGCTGGCCGGGGTGTTCGCGCTGCACGATGACGCCCACTACATCTACAACCGGCTGACGCACCAGGCACTGCCGCTGATGATCCTCTCGGGGGTGTGCGGACTCGGTGCTTTTGCGCTGATCGCGCGCGGGGCCGGGCGCGGCACGCGCGTGCTGGCCGCCGGTGCGGTCGTGGGCGTGATCTGGGGCTGGGGCGTCGGCCAGTTCCCGTATCTGCTGCCGACGCAGCTCACAATTTCGGCAGGCGCGGCGCCGAGCGCGACGTTGACCGCCGTGCTCGTGGTGTTCGGGGCCGCCGTCCTGCTCGTGATTCCGGCGATCGTCCTGCTCTACACGCTCACCCAGCGAAGCATGCTCGTCGAGGAGGAGACCGAGGGACACGGCGCGTGACGGCCTCGGTCGCCGACATGACCGCAAGCGAGTTCCGCGCGCTCTTCCGATCGGTGTGCAACTGGGACCGCTGGCCGGAACGGGCAGAGCGAGGCGCCCTCAACTACCTCACGCCCGACCGGGTGGCCGCCGCCACGAGACTGGTCGAGAGCGGCGTCACGGTCACGCTGAGCCAGCCGCTCGACACCGAGCGGCGCGTCGACAACCCCAGCCCGGCGGAGCACCGGATGACGATGATGCCCGACGTCGACATCGGCTCGGGAACGGTGCGGTTCGCCAAGGACTACATCGGCGCCGACTACCACAACGAAGGCCACAGTCACATCGATGCCTTCTCCCACGTCGTGTACGGCGGGGAGCTGTACGGCGGCGAGCCCGATGCCGCCGTCACCGCGCAAGGCGCCGCGGCCGGCGCGATCGACCTGCTCGAAGACGGCCTCGTCGGTCGCGGGGTGCTGCTCGACATCCCGCGGCTGCGCGGGGTTCCCTGGCTCGAGCCCGGAGAGCACGTGTTTCCCACGGACCTCGAGGCGGCCGAGCGGGAGCAGGGGGTGAGCGTCGGGCCGGGAGACGTCCTCCTGGTCCGGACCGGCCACGCCCGCCGTCTGGCCGAGCGTCCGCCATGGGACACCGCGGAGGCGAAGGCCGGCATGCATCCGAGGACGGCATCATTCCTCGCCGAGCGATCCGTGGCCGCCCTCGGCTCGGACGGCAACAACGACACCGCGCCGAGCACGACCGAGGGAATCGACTTCCCCATCCACGTGCTCGCGCTGAACGCGATGGGGGTTCACCTGTTCGACTACCTGCAGTTCGAGGACCTGGTGCCGCTCTGCGAGGCACGCGGGCGGTGGGAGTTCCTGTTCGTCGCGCTGCCGCTGCGCGTCACGGGCGGGACCGGCTCCCCGCTCAACCCGATCGCAGTCTTCTAGTGAAAGGCCGCTGATGCTTCACCTCCGGGTCTATGGCGTCTCTCACACGATCGTGGAGATTGGCAACTGGCTCGAGGACGATGGCTCCGCCCGGCACGTGGCCCTGGCCCAGGGAGTACGCCCGCACCACACTCTGCTGACTGCCGAGATCAGCCCGGAGGTGGCGGACGACGTGCTCGACCACCTGTTGACCCACGGCGTCACCGGCGAGGACATCGCATTCGCGCGGTTCGACGATGTCGCTCCGGGCACGGCGGGCCATACCGACACGAGCCTGATCTGGGTGGATGTGCTGGGACAGGCGGCGCGGAACGCTCGCCCGGTGGCCCGCTATCTCGTCCTGATGATGGTGGCCGGGGTGATCGCCGCGTTCGGCGTGATCGAGCTCAATTCGATCCTGATCGTGGGCGCCATGGCCGTGAGCCCGGACACGCTGCCGGTTGCGGCCGCGTGTGTCGCGCTCGTGGGCCGCCGGCGCGATCTCGCGCGGCTCGCGGTGCTGACGCTCGTGCTGGGACTGGCCGTTACCTGTCTCGCCGCCATTCTGCTGACCAAGGGTCTCGACGTGCTGGATCTGCTGCCGTCGGGATTCAACGTGACAGATTCGGCCCTGTCGGGCCTCACGACGGTCAATTCGGCCACCATCGGCGTCGCGCTTGCGGCCGGCATTGCGGGGATGCTCGCCTTCGAAACGCGGGCCAGCTCCGCCGTGGGCGTGGCGATCTCCGTCACGACGATCCCGGCGGCCGCGTATCTGGGTGTGGCCGCCGGCGTCGGCGAGAGCGACAAGGCGTGGGGCGCGCTCGCGGTCCTGGGAGCCAACGTCGCCCTGCTGTTGGCGGGAGGCACGGCGACCCTCGTCGTCCAGCGCTGGATCACCGCGCGAGCGCGCGCCTCATAAAGGAGGGCTTCGTGGCCGCATCCGGTCGGCGTAGTGCCCGCACCATTGCGGGTCCCGGAGTTGGCGGACACAGTCTGTCGCTCTAAATGAACGAAGCGGCAAAGAGAGCATCCTCGATCGATGCCGGGCCACCCGCAGCTGACGTGGCGTCGACGGCGCCCGAGCGGTCGGGACTCGTCCTCTCCTCGCTGATCGCCGTCGCAGCGGTGGCCAATCTGGGCCTGGCCGTCGCCAACGTCGCGCTGCCCGACATCGGGAAGCATTTCGATGCCTCGCAGACAGAGCTCAACCTGGTCGCGATCGCCTATTCGCTCGGCCTGGCGTGCTCGGTGCTCTATTTCGGTGCGGTCGGCGACCGCTACGGCCGCAAGGGCATACTGATGATCGGCATGGTGTTGACGGTGCCGGCGGACATCGTGGCCGCCGTCGCGCCGTCGGCGGGTGTCCTGATCGGCGCCCGGTTCGTCGGCGGGCTCGCGGCGGGGATGGCCTACCCGACGACGCTCGCGCTGATCACGGCGCTCTGGTCGGGACCGGCCCGCACGAAGTCGATCGCGCTGTGGGCGGCGACCGGCGGCGGAATCAGCTCTCTGGGACCGCTTCTCGCGGGCCTTCTGCTGACGGACCTCTGGTGGGGATCGCCCTTCCTGTTGACGCTGCCGCTCGCACTGATCGCGCTCGGAATGGCGGTCAAGTTCGTTCCCGCCCACGTCAACGAGTCCACCGAGCCCGTCGACCACCCCGGCGGCGTCCTCTCGATCTTCCTCGTCGGCGCGCTCATCCTGGGCATCAACATCATTGTGGTGCCCAACAAGGGGGCGGCCGCCCTGGGGCTGTTCGCGATCGCCGCCGCCGCGCTGATCGCTTTCTACATCAGGCAGCGCCGGGCGAAGAACCCGCTCTACGACCTGCGTATTGCGTCCCGGCCGACCTTCTGGGTGGCGGCCATCGCGGGGATCATCGTCTTCGGCTCGCTGATGGGGACGATGTACATCGGCCAGCAGTTCCTCCAGAACGTGCTCGACTACTCGACTGTCGGCGCCGGAGCCGCGATCCTGCCGGCGGCGGTGTGCATGGTGATCGTCGCGCCGCGCTCCGCGAAGCTCGTGGAGAGCCGGGGTGCGCGCCAGACGCTGCTCTTCGGCTACGTCTTCGTGCTGCTCGGCTTCCTCACCATGCTGCTGCTCTGGAAGCAGAACATCCCGTACTGGAAGGTGGCGCTCGGCTACATCTTCGTCGGCATTGGTGTCGGCCTCGCCGGCACCCCGGCCTCGCACTCGCTCACCGGCTCCGTCCCGGTGAGGCGGGTGGGGATGGCCTCGGGAACCGCCGACCTGCAGCGCGACCTGGGCGGGGCGATCCTCCAGTCGATCATGGGGGCCTTCCTGACCGCGGGCTATGCCGCCGCCGCGGGGGCGGCGGTCGCCGCCTCGGGCAAGCACATCAACGACAACGTCCAGAGTGAGCTGACGAAATCCTTCTCGAGCGCTGCCGACGCGGCGCAGCAGTACCCCGCATCGGTTCAGGCCAACATCATCGCGGGGGCAAAGAGCTCGTTCCTTCAGGGCGACCAGTGGGCCTACCTGGCCGGGATCATCGCCGTCGTGATCGGCGCGGTGCTCGTCTTCTTCGTATTCCCGAAGGGCGACGAGGAGAAGCGGCTGCTCGCCGAGTACCAGGCCGAGGACACTGGCCCACCGCCCGGGGAAGCCGCGAGCCGACCTACATGACGGAGTCGGCCGGCACGATCTCCCTCCCGAAAGGCGTGATCGAGATCGGGATCAGCTTGAACATCGCGATCCCCAGCGGAATGCCGATGATCGTCACGCAGAGCAGGACGCCGCTGATCAAGTGTCCGATCGCGAGCCACCAGCCGCATAGTAGGAACCAGATCACGTTCCCGATCACCGATGCGGCGCCCGCATCGGGGCGGCGCACGATCGTGCGGCCGAACGGCCACAGGCAGTACAGCGCGATCCTCAGCGACGCAATCCCGAACGGGATCGTGATGATCAGGATGAAGCAGATGACCGCGGCCAGCGCATAGCCGATCGCGAGCCACAACCCGCCGAGCAGAAGCCACAGCAGGTTGAGGATGAATCTCACGAACCCAGGATCTGCGCCTTCTGCGCGGCGAACTCCTCCTCGGTCAGGATCCCCTGGGTCTTGAGGTCCGCCAGCTCCTTCAGCTGTGCGATCTGCCGGTCGCGGTCGTCCTCCGCCGGGGCGGGCGCGGCATACTGCTCCTGCGGATAGGGCTGCTGCTGCTGGTAATAGCCCTGTTCCTGCTGCGACCACCGCTCGGCCTGGCGGCGCGACACGCGGTTCGACACCGCGGTGGCGGTACCGGCGACGACCGCCGTCCGGGCCATTCCTCGAAGTAGTCCTGGCACGATCTCTCCTTTCTCTCGCGCTTACGCCTCGGCCGCATCCAGGGCGGCGAGCAGCGCCTGTATCGGGATCCGCTGGAACGCCACGAGCTGGCCGCCGGCCTCCCGCATCGCTTTCGCGAACGGCGCGGCCCAGCGGTTCTCGAACATGATCACGAGCGCTGCGGCGCCAGGTTGCAGGACGTTGCCCGCTTCGTCGCGGTCCTCGTCGCCCAGAAGACCCGACGAGGCGCCCTCGAAGGCCCGGAAGTCGGCGACGCCGTCGCCGTCGATGTCGGCGATCTCCAGAGCGCTGACCGTTCCGTCCTCACCTTTCTGGATGAACATCAAGTCGAGGATGCGGATTATTCCGCGGTCGACCAGATCGATTAGCAAGGGCGCGGCCTCGCCCTTATGGACGCCGTCCGGGAACTCGATCACGACGATGTCGACCGGCCCCATCTGGTCCAACTCATGCATTGCAGCCTCTTCAACAGACAAGGAAGCACCTCCCGTACGCCACGAAATAAGCCGCGTCAAGCGTCGCGCCGTTGGCACCGTCCCACAATGACGCTGGCATGCATCTCACGGGTGGTGCAGGCTTCCTTGCTCAGGCGCGGCTGATCTCGCCGGCCCGCGGCTCCTCCGCCGGCGGGGTGACGGCCTGCTCTTGCTGGAGCGTCCGGCGCCAGTCCCGCAGGAGCGCGTGCACGGCGGCGGCGCCCACGATCGGCTGATCGCCGGTGTCGAGATGGGGCGGGTGCAGGATGAACGGACGTGTCTGGGGCCCGCCCAGACCGCCGTGGAAGCTGATCAGCTCCTCGAACGCGCAACCCTCGTCGAGCTCGGGGTCGTAGAAGCTGCCGACCATGATGTCCGCGACGTTGGCGAAGCCGTCGGTGCGCAGCAGGTGCCGGGACGCCGTTGGGGCGAAGGCACCGAGCGGGTCCTGGCCCTCGACCCGCCCCTCGGCGAGATAGTTGGCCCCGCCCGCGCCAAGCGCGACCGGGCCGCGCGCGCCGGAGCGGACCAGCAGCCATCCGACGTGTGGATGCTCGCGCAGCGCGGGGATCAGCTTGGGGTGCCGCTCCTCGAGCTCCTCGAGCGTGAGCCGGCGCTTCTCCTCCATCAGGTAGATCAACCCAAGATTTCCGGAGCCAAGCACCACCGCACTCCGACCGGAGACGTCGTTCTTGGGGCGCTTGGTCGACTTGCGACCGGTGGCCTCGGTGACCGCGTGGCCCACCATCGCGTCCTGCTCGTCGCCTCCGGAGAAGTCGGCCACATCGCCGGTCTCGAGAGATTGTTCGACGAGGTAGTCGAGGCCATAGCCGTTGCGCTGCTTGAAGGTCGCGCCCTGCGTCTGCCCATGGTCCGAGAGCACCACGATCTCGTACGGCCGCGGCGCGTAGCGGCGGGCGCGCTCGATGCGGCCGAACTGCTGGTCCAGCTTGCGCAGCGCCTCCAGCGTATCGGCGCGCTCGAGGCCGGAATGGTGCGCGACTTCGTCGTAGCTGGCGAAGGTCGCATACACAGCCGGGCGTCCCCGCATCATGTCGGTCAGCACTCCGTAGACGACCAGGTCACGGACGATCACGCACATCGCGCCCCGCATCAGCGGATAGATCCCGCCGCGATGACCACGGGGCCGCACGTCACGGCGCGCCGCCCGGATCGCCGCGGTCCACTCCAGCAGCACCTCCCACCCGAACAGCACGAAGGCGCGGGTGACGTTGAACCCGTTGGCGAAGAACGCCCGGTAGCCCGGGTTTGCCCGCTTCTCCGCCTCCATGCGGCTCACTGTCAGGATCACCTCGTCCGCCTCGCCGGAGAGCAGGTTGCCGCGGCTCGCCCCGCCGTCCCCGAGCAGTCCCGCTCCCGACGTGTGGCGCCGTTCGATCTCCGCGCAGTCCGCCGGCGCCGAGCAGCTGATGAGCCTGCCTGCCTCCTTCTCCACCCACCGAAACGCGGGAATGTTTTCGTTCGAGCCGAGCAGGATCCCCGCCTGGCTCGCACCAGTCTGCGAGGACAGGTCGGGCTCCCACTCGGTGAGGTGGTAGCTCTCTTCCGCCACCCAGCGCGCCATGTTCGGGGCGCTGCCGTCGCGCATCGCGCGGCGGAGCACAGGCAGCGCAAGCCCGTCGATCTCGAGAAACAGGACGCCCGGGACGTCGGTGCGGTCTTGACCGCCCTGGCGGCGCGCGATTCGCCGGATCACCCGCACCGAGTACTCCTCGTCGTCGTTCGTGCCGGCCACCACCTGGAGCACGATCGACACGGCCGCCATCACGAGCGCCGCGAGCATCGCGTCGCCGAAAGAGTCGACCGTGATGAAGCTGGGAAGCACGGCATCCGCGATCAGCAATGCGGCTGCGTCGACCAGCAGTACCAGGACGAATCCCAGCGCCAGCATGTACGGCAGCCGGAGCGCGGCCACCGTGGGCGGCAGCACCGCGTTCAGCACGCCGATCACCGCCGCGATCACGAACGCCGCACCGGGGCGATCGAGGCTCACTCCCGGAACGAGCGCCGCGGCGACGTACAGTGCACCCGCCGCGATGACCCACGCGGTGATCAGCCGCAGCGGTCGGAACTGCGGCGCGGCGGGCTCCCACCTCATCTCCGCCCCGTACGACTCGCTCACATCGGCTGAATCGTATTCCGCACGCTAGTCGCAGTTGATGGGCGCGAGGGTCTGCTTGAAGCTCTGGGCGAGCTTCTGCGCGGAAGTCTGGATTTGGGAGCGCGCCGAACCGAGGGAGGTGGTCGAGGTCAAGCCGTTGATGGTCGATGAGACGTCGGCCTCGAACGCCTGAGTCGCAGACTGAACCTCTTTCTTGCGCTGCTCGTTGAGTTGCGGTTGCGCGTCCTTGATCTTGGTGAGGTCCGACGAGATCGCGCTCACGTTTCCCTTGATCCCGTCGAGAGTCGCCGTCGTGGCCGTGAGACTGCTCAGCTCGTTGATCTGCTTCTGGATGTCGGCGCGCGCATCACAGACCTGGTTCAAGGCTTTCTGCTCCTTCGACTCGCCGCTCCCGCAGGCAACCAGGCCGAGCACCAAGCAGACCGCGATCGACACCGCCCCGATCAAGCGGCATCCCGGCCGGAAGTCGTGTGACGCGGGCATGCGTTTCAGACGGTCGCCGCCCGCAGCAGATCGCGCAAGGGCGTGAGCACGCATTCCTCGGTGTCGCCGGCACCACAGGGCACTCACCGGGCCGGCTGAGAACGCATCGCGAGGGTCGCGTTGAGCATCGCGGATGCCACGATCAGCCGGCCGAGCAGATACAGCCACAGAAGCAACACGAGTGCCGTTCCGAGCGCCCCGTAGGCGGCGGAGGCATCCTCCAGCTTGTGCGAGATCCAAAGCACGGTGAGCAGATGAAGCCCCTGGACACCGACCCCGACGACCAACGCGCCGGGCAGGAGCGCGGTCCACGCGACCTCGCCGTGTGGCAGGTAAAGGGACGCAAGCAGCCACAGGCCGGCGTACAGGATCACCGTTCCGACGGTGATCACCAGTCCCACGGTGCCGATGTGATCGCGAAGCCAAGCCGATCCGAGTGAGACCGTCAGCGGCGCGAGCACCAGGCCGAGCGTCGCGAACGTCCCCGTCCCGATCCGACGGAAGCGCCGCTGCGGCTCGCTCCACGCCAGGGCGTGCACAAGCCGTATTGCTCGGAGCACTCCCCTCGCCGCCCACAGCAGCGCGATCGTGCCGGTCGCCACGGCGATGATCTGGCTTCCCGATGAGAGGTCCGCCGAGTCCGCCAGCGCACTCGCCGCGGCGCCGCTGATCCCGAAGTCCCTGGCCGCGTCGGCGGGCGCGGATGCGTCGACGGACCCGAGGAACCCGAACCCGACAACCATCAGGAAGACGAGCGGGAGCAGCATGAAGAAGAAGCGGTAGGCGAGCGCGCCTGCCAGCAAGCCACCGCCGGCGAGGCGATCGCGTTCGTAGGTGCTCATCGCCACGTCGACGGCGGTGACCTCAGGCCGCGCGCGCTCGAGGCGCTCGATGCCCCTCTGATATGTGGTCTGCGCGCGCGCCGCAGCCGCGCGGGAGCGCTCCAGCGCCATCCCGCTCGACCCTACCCGACCGCGTGGGCCCGCGGCGCCCCTTGTGCGCAGTCCGCTCTTGCGGCGAGGATGTGGGGGCCACGGCATGACTCCCGAACGCTCGACCGACCTGGTACCGACGCGACACCCGCGGCGATCGACGCTGACGGCGGTCACCGGCGCCGCATTCGTCACCGCCCGCACGGCCGCGGTGCCCGCGCGCATCGCACTGTTGCCGGCCCGCGTGGTCGTCCGGGTGGGATGGCGTTCCCCGCTCGCCGGCCCGATCCGCGTGCGCGTCGAAGCCCTCGTCGCCGGGTTCGAGGACGCCGGCCGCCGCGAGGAACGACGTCTCCTTCGAGCCCTCGAGCGCGGGGCGGACGCCGCCGTGGACAGGGTGATCGAGTCGGGACGGATCGACGTGCTGATCGACCGGGTGCTGGACAGCCCGCGGACCGAGGCTGCGATCCAGCGAGCGCTCGAAGGGCCGCTACCCGATCGTGTCGCCGCGATCTTGATCGAGTCGAGGTTGATCGAGCGTGTCACCGCGGAGCTGATCGTGGCCGAAGTCCCGACGCAGGTCGTACGGCAGCTGAACGACGCACGTGTCGGTCAGGCGATCGTGGAGGAGATGCTCCAGGGCGATGCACTTGACCGCCTGGTGCAGGCGGCGCTGGAGCGCCCGGAGGTACCGCAGGTGCTCACGGAAGCGTTGGACAGCCCGGCGACCGAGCGGCTCGTGCAGACCGTGCTCGACAGCCCCGGCCTGGACCGGCTCGTGGCGCGCGTCCTCGACAGCGATTTCTATGAGGAGCTGATCGAGCGGATCCTCGACAGCGAGGAGCTCTGGGTGCTGGTGAACCGGATCGCGCAGAGCCAGGAGGTGCTGGACGCGATCAGCGCGGGGAGCGCAAGCCTCGCCGGCGACGTGGCGGACCAGGTACGCCGCCGGACGATCGCCGCCGACGACGTGGCCGAGCGCGTCGCCCGCGGCCTGATCAGGCGCCGCAGGAAGGCCGAGTCATGAGCGTGCCCTATGCCGGCATCGTCACGCGCGCGGTCGCCTTCGTGATCGACCTGCTGATCCTCAACGGCGCGCTGCTGGGCACGACGGTCGTGGTCGGATTGGTGATCTCGGCGTTCAGCAGCATCAAGGTGAGTGCCGACATCGGCAGCGTGCTCGCGGCCGGCGTCGTGTGGAGCCTTTGCTTCACGGCTTACTTCACGACGTGCTGGTCGCTGACCGGACAGACGCCGGGCATGAGGGCGCTCGGCATCAAGGTGCTCACAACGAAGGGAGACCGGCTGCTGCCGCGCCGCGGTCTTCTGCGCGTGATCGGCATGGGGCTGGCCGCGATTCCGCTGATGGCCGGCTATCTGCCGATCCTGATCACAGACCGTCGCCAGGGCCTCCAGGACTTCCTCGCCCGGACCGTCGTGGTCTACGTGGAAGACGAGCGGCCTGTGCCGCACCGGGGTGTCGCCACGGGAGCTGAGAGTCCCTAGCGGCAAGCGCGCTTGCCCGTTCGTCCGCTCGCCTTGACTTCACGGAAGTCGGAACTAGCGTCCAACGGTGAAAGCGGACCGGGAGGTTTGGAATGACCATGAGAGCACCGGCGCAGCCCAGCGGCTGGGCGGCGTTCGCCGGAGTCGTCCTCTTCATCGCGGGATGGCTCAACTTCTTCTACGGACTGGCGGCAGTCCTGAACGACCAGGTGGTGACCGTCCAGGGACGCGGAGTGGCGATCTGGAACTTCACGGCCTGGGGTTGGATCCACCTGATCCTCGGCGTCGTGATGGTGCTCGCCGCCGGCGGCCTGTTCACCGGCCAGACCTGGGCACGCGGTGCGGCGGTCGTGTTCGCGACCCTCAACGCGATCGGTCAGATCGGCCTGATCACGGCCTTCCCGCTGTTCTCGATCCTGCTGATCGTGCTCGACGTGCTGGTGATCTACAACCTTACGGTGGCATGGGAACCGGGGGCCCCGCAAGCGGTGCCGTAAGCAAATGGAATCCCGGCGAGCGCCTGGGTTCAGGCGAGCGCCTTGCGCTTGATCTGATCGAACTCGGCCTGGTTGATCGCGCCCTTGTCGAGCAGCTCCTTGGCCTTCGCGATCTCGGAAGCGCTTCCACCGTCTCCGGAGCCGGCGACATCCCGGACATAGGAGTCGAACTGCGCACGCTGCGCCTGCGCATCCTTGACGTTGCGCTCGGCCATGTGCTTGCCCTGGGTGCCCAGATAGATGAGGACGCCGACGAACGGCAGGACGATGCACAGCACGATCCAGCCGGCCTTTGCCCAACCGGAGATGTCGTGACGGCGGAACAGATCGGCGAACACGGTGATCAGTAGCCAGAACCAGATCACCCAGCCGAAGAAGATCAGCATCGTCCCCACGATGTCGAGGAACGGATAGTCGCTTGCAAGGACCACTGCGATGCCTCCTAGATCATGAACTCGGGTTCGCGTCCGAGAATCCCATTGGGTGGGCTCGCGGGCAAGGATGCTCGCACCCCTCCCGGCGGGGTGCGTGCCACCTCGATCAGGTGTCCTGCTCGGCGAGAAAGAGCAGCGCCGCCTTCACCCTGCGGCTCACGTCGTCTGCGTAGGAGAGGTCGAGCTTCAGGAAGATCGAGTTGATGTGCTTCTCGACCGCCCGCTTCGTGAGCACGAGCGATTCCGCGATCGCGGTGTTGCTCTTTCCCTGGGCGATCTCGGCGAGCACTTCCCGCTCTCGCGCGGTCAGCTCCAGTAGCGGCGACCGCTCCGCCCGTGTCTTTGCGGCGACCAGGACCTCGACGATCTTGGGATCGATCACCGACCCGCCGTCGGCAACCGCCTTGATCGCCGCCACGAGTTGCGCACGGTCGTGCACGCGCTCCTTCAAGAGGTAGGCACGCCTGTCTGATCCCGACTCGAGCAGCGCCAGCGCGTAGCCCGGCTCGGCGTACTGGCTGAGCACTACCACGCCGACATCCGGGTGGGTCTCACGGAGCCGCGCCGCCGCCTCGATGCCCTCGTCCAGATGTGTCGGGGGCATCCGGATGTCGGTCAAGACGACCTGCGGGCGGTCTTTCTCGACCGCATCCAGCAGGGAGCGCAGGTCGCCGCACGAGGCCACCACCTCCACCTCGGGCTCCGCTGACAACACTTCGCGTAGTCCCTCTCGCACGATGAAGCTGTCCTCGGCGAGAGCGACGCGGATCGCCATGCCGCCAAGATATCTGGACAGCCTGCCCCGGTCATCCGTGCAGGCACCCCCGCTCGACCGCATGCGTGCCGCCCTCCGCTCGACCAGCAGACCCTATTGCCGTCGAGACACGATCGGTGGAAGCTATGTCCCATCCCGTCAAGGAGGGGCACTGAGCCAGGGCTACGTTGGGGTACTGACGGTCGACGACCAGGCCGTCTTTCGGCGCGTCGCGCGTGACGTGATCGATGCCACGGCCGGATTCGAGTCCGTGGGTGAGGCTTCGTCGGGTGAGGAGGCCGTCGCGATCGCCGATCAGGTTCATCCGGAGCTCGTCCTCATGGATGTCCGGATGGAGGGCATGGACGGCTGCGAGGCCGCCCGGCGCATCCGCGCCGCGCATCCCGACACGACGATCGTGCTGATCACGGTCCAGGACCTCGACGACGTCCCTGTCTCGGCCCAGGCATGCGGCGCCGTGGAGCTTGTTCGCAAGCAGGATTTCTGCCCGGGGATGCTGCAAGAGCTCTGGCGCAGGCACCGGCGCTCGGACGCGGCTAAGACTCAGGTCTGACGTCCACGATGCCCTCGCGCACCGCCCACAGTGCGGCCTGCGTGCGCGAGCTGAGGCTGAGCTTCCGGAGGATGTTCGAGACGTGCGTCCTCGCCGTCCGCTCGCTCATGTCGAGCTCGGCCGCGATCGTCTTGTTCGCCTTGCCGGCGCCGACGAGGCTCAGGACCTCGAGCTCGCGGGCTGTGAGGTCGGCCGTCGAATCGCTGCGGTCGTGGTCTCCCAGCGAGGACATCAGGCGTCTGGCGACCACCGGATCGAGCTGCAACTCGCCGCGATGCGCTGCTCTGACGGCCGAAGCGACCTCATCCGCGTCGGCGTCCTTCAGCAGGTAGCCGGACGCGCCGACGCGGAGGGCCGCGTGCACGCGCTCTTCCTCCGAGAACGACGTCAGGGCGACCACCTCGACTGTCTCGTAGCGGGCGCGGATCCGCCGGGTGGACTCGATGCCGTCGATCGGCTCCATCTGCAGGTCCATCAACACGACGTCGGGGCGCCGTCCCTCCGAGTCCAGGCGGGCAAGGAGATCGAGCGCCTGCTCTCCGCCGTCCGCGTCGCCGACCACCTCGAGATCGGCTTCTTTCTCCAGGAAGGCCTTGAGTCCACGGCGCACCACGGCGTGGTCGTCCACGACCAGCACACCGATCTTCGTGTCAGTCTCCGGCGCCATCCACGCGCCCCTCCGTGTCCGTGGGCGCTTCCACCCGCACCAACGTGCCGCGTCCGAGACCGCTCGCGATCGCCAGGTGGCCGCCGATCTCGGCCGCGCGGCTGTGCATGGACTCGAGGCCGAAGTGACCGGGATGACGGCGGCCAGGGTCGAATCCGCGGCCATCGTCGATCACCTTCACACGCACGTGGCCGGGGCCGGTCTCGACAATGACGGACGCTTTGCGCGTATCTGCGTGCTTCACGACGTTGGCGAGCGCCTCGCGCGCGATCGCGAACAGCTGCGCTTCAGCGCGGCGCGACAGGGCCAGCCGCCGTTCCGGACCCTTGACGTGGATCGCCAATCCGTTCCGTTCGGCGAGCCGCGCGGCATGCGCCTTGAGGGCGAGCACGAGCCCGTTCTTCACGGGATCGCGGCCGAGCTCGAAAATCAGGTTCCGCATCTCGTTCTGCGCATCCTTCGTCAGTGC
>Ga0114129_10005231_pt1 | contig 18285 bp, 17 predicted proteins | sample RhiMetdeltSRZDD1_FD_80071 | JGI IMG/M metagenome (GOLD analysis project Ga0114129, IMG submission 80071) | Populus rhizosphere microbial communities from Tennessee, USA - Rhizosphere MetaG P. deltoides SRZDD1 (version 2) (version 2) | ecosystem: Host-associated > Plants > Roots > Rhizosphere >...
CTCTTCGTGATGCTGGCCGGCGCCTACTACCGGCGCACCGGCGACCTCGACCAGATCCGCGGCCTGTGGCCGCATGTCGAGGCGGCGCTGCGATGGACGGAGACCTACGGAGATCCGGACGGCGACGGGTTCGTGGAATACGCGCGGCGGACCCCGCGTGGGCTGGCCCAGCAAGGCTGGAAGGATTCGCAGGACTCGGTGTTCCACGCGGACGGCGAGCTCGCCGATGGGCCGATCGCGTTGTGCGAGGTCCAGGGCTACGTGTTTGCGGCGCGCCAGGCGGCGGCGGACATGGCGGAGGCGCTGGGTGACCTCGCGCGCGCCCAGGAGCTGCGCCAGAAGGCGGAGGTGCTGCGCGGCCGGTTCGAGGACGCGTTCTGGTCCGAGGACCTGTCGACATACGCGCTCGCCCTCGACGGGAACAAGCGGCCGTGCCGCGTGCGGACGTCGAACGCCGGGCACTGCCTGTTCAGCGGGATCGCCGATCTCGAGCGCGCGCGGCGCGCCGCCCTCACGCTGCTCTCGCCGGAGTCGTTCTCGGGATGGGGCATCCGCACCGTGGCCGCCAACGAGCGCCGCTACAACCCGATGTCGTACCACAACGGCTCCGTCTGGCCTCACGACAACGCCGTCATCGCCGCCGGGTTTGCCCAGTACGGCCTGGGCGAGATGGCGCTGCGCACGATGACGGGCCTGTTCGATTCCAGCCAGTTCGTGGAGATGCAGCGCCTCCCCGAGCTGTTCTGCGGCTTCAAGCGGCGGCCCGGCGAAGGGCCCACCCTGTATCCCGTCGCGTGCGCTCCCCAATCGTGGGCGGCGGCGGCGGTGTTCCTGCTCCTCCAGTCGGCGCTCGGGCTCCACATCGACGCGCCACACCACCGCGTCGTCTTCACGCGCCCGCTGCTGCCGGCCTATCTCGAGCGTGTCTCGATGACGAACCTCACCGTCGGCAACGCGAAGGTCGACCTCGTCCTCCAACGGCACGCCGACGACGTCGGCCTCACGGTGGCGCGCCGCCAGGGGCGCGTCGAGGTCGTGACCCTCAAGTAGGGAATCGGGAGCGCGGCGAGCGCCGTCAGCCGCGGCCGACGAGAGCGGCGACGACGCGGACGAGCTCCTGTGCGGAGGCGGGTTTGCCCATGTGGACCTGATAGCCGGCGCGCAGGCTCCGCAAGCGGTGATCCTCGGTGACGTGACCCGTCCATGCCACCGCCGGGGTGCGGCCGCCCGACTCGGGGGGCAGGGCGCGCACCCGCTCGAGGAACCGATAGCCGTCCTCGTCGTCGCCGGGCAGCGTGATGTCGGCGATGATGACGTGCGGGCACCACTCGGTGACGAGGGCGACGGCCTCGGTGGCGGTGGCCGCCGTGCGGACGACAGCGCCCTGCTGGCAGAGGACGATCTGGGACAGCTCGCGGGCATCTTCGCAGTCGTCGAGGGCGAGCACGCGAATACCCTCGAGCAGGCGCGGCCGGGTGGCCACCTGCCGGGCGCGCAGCAGGGACCGCACCGTCTCGACCAACACCTCGGGGGCCACCGGCTCCGTGAGGTAGCCGTCCGCCCCGCCCTCGAAGGCCCGCGCCCGCGCGCCGGCATCCACATAGACGGCGGACACGTGAAGGACGGGCGTCTGGGCGGTGGCCTCGTCGCTCTTGATGCGCTGACAGACCTCGAAGCCGTCGATGTCGGGGAGGTTCAGATCGAGGAGGACGAGGTCGGGCCGCTCGCTCATCATCTCGAGGGCGGCTCGGCCGGTGCCGGCATCGCGGACTGTGAATCCGGCCTGGCGGAGGAAGCGGCCACGCGCGTAACGCGCGGCATCGTCATCGTCGACGTTCAGCAGCAATGAATGCATCGACTGTCCAACCCCTAAGGCGTCGATGATAGTCACAGCGGCTCGACGGAAGCAATACCTCGGGCGGGCGCTCGCCCGGCGGCATTGGCCACGGCATTGACGAGGTCGAGCGGCCGGGCGGGCTTCGAGACGTGGGACAGGAACCCGGCGGCCAGAGCACGAGCCCGGTCCTCCGCGCCGGCGTAGGCGGTGAGAGCCACCGCCGGGATCACCGGTACCCCCGGCCGGGACCGGAGCCGCCGCAGCATCGCATAGCCGTCCTCGCCGGGCATCTCGATGTCACACAGCAGGACGTCCACGGCCTCTCGGTCCAGCAACGATACGGCCTCCGGCGCCGACTCCACTGTCATCACTCGCGCGCCGTTCCGCTCGAGCACGGCGGCGGCCAGCTCCCGGCCGTCCCGCTCGTCGTCCACGATCAAGACCCGGAGGCCGTCGAGGGAGGGGCCGTCGTCCATCGAGGCCTCCTCCGCCACGACGCGGTCGGTGGACGCCGGAGCGACGGCGGCCGGCAGCCGCACGACGAAGGCGGCTCCGGAGCGATCCGTACGGTTGCGCGCCTCGACTACGCCGCCGTGGAGCTCGACGAGATGGCGGGCGATGGCGAGCCCGAGGCCGAGGCCGCCCTTGGGCCGGGTCGTGGAGGAGTCCGCCTGGCGGAACCGGTCGAACACGAACGGCAGGAAGCCCGCCTCGATGCCCGGTCCTTCGTCCTCCACGATCAGCTCGGCCGCCATCCCCGCGGGACGGAGCGCGACGCGCACCTGCCCACCCGGGTGGGAGAACTTGATCGCGTTCGACAGCAGGTTCCAGATGACCTGCTGCAGGCGCGCGGCATCGCCGAGGACCCCCGGCGTGGCCGGATCGCGCTCGAGCATCAGCCGCACGCCCTTGGCGAGGGCGGTGGGGGCCACCGTCTCCAGGGCGGCGTCCACCGCATCGGACAGCCGCATGGGCTCCGTCTCGAGCCTCAGCTTGCCGACGACGATGCGCGACACGTCGAGGATGTCGGAGATGAGCTGGCTCTGCGCCTGCGCGTTGCGGGCGATCGTCTGCACCGCCCGCACCCGCTCGGCCGCGCCCAGGTGCTCGCCCTGCAGCAGGTGCGTCCAGCCGACGATGGCGTTGAGCGGCGTGCGCAGCTCGTGGGACAGGACGGCCAGGAACTCGTCCTTCAGCTGGTTCGCCTCCTCGGCCACGGCCAGCGCGCGGAAGTGGTCGGTGACGTCGGTGAGAACGATGACATGCGCGGCCTCGCGCAGATGGGAGCCGGAGATGTCGGATTCGCCCACCTGGACCCAGCGGTCCCCGCGGCGGAAGGAAGGACGCGTGGCGCTCCCCACCGTGGACACGTCGAGCCGCCGCTCGTCGCGGTACAGCTCGTCGCGCACATCCAGCCACCGGCGCCCCACGACGGATTCGGCGGGCATCACGGCGAGGGTCTCGAACGCGCGGTTGCAGCGGACGAAGCGCCCCTCGAGGTCGAGCAAGGCCACGCCCTCGCCGATGGCGTCGAACGTGGCCGTCCATTCGCGGGCGGCCGTACGCACCGCCGCCTCCGCCTGGCGCATGCGCAGCATGGCATTGACGGTGGCGACCAGGACCTCGGGCTCGACCGGCTCGACGACGAACGTGTCCGCCCCGCCTTCGAGCGCGCGCGTGCGGTCGCTGCTCCTCACGAAGGAGGCCGACACCTGCACCACCACGATGAACGCCGTCTCGGGGTTCGCCTTGATGCGGCGACAGACCTCGTAGCCGTCGATGTCGGGCAGCCCCACGTCGAGGACGACGAGGTCGGGCTGGTCGCGCAGATGGTCGAGGGCGCCCTGGCCGGTGGCGACGTCGATCACGTCGTAGCCGGCGCGGGTGAGGACGCGGTGCCGCGCGTATCGCGCGCCGCCATCGTCGTCGACGTTCAGGACGAGCGGCCGCCGGTCACGCATCCGCGCTCGCCCTTCCCTCCGCCACCACGCCCGCCCCGCGCAGCAGCCTCGTGATCTCGTCGCGCGCCTTGCCGCGTCCGAGGAACGACTTCGATAACACGGCCTGGGCATGCGCCTCGAGCCGCCGGCGCTGGTCGCGAGTCAGGACCATGGAGGTCACGATGAAAACGGGGATGTCCCGGGTGACGGCGTCCGCTTTCAAGCGGTCGAGGACCTGGAAACCGTCGAGGCCGGGCATGTCGAGGTCGAGGAAGATCGCGAGCGGCTGGTCCTCGCGGGCGCGCCGCAGGCCCTCGATCCCGTCCACCGCCTCCAGCACGCCGAACGGCGTGTCGCGAAGCGTGTCGGCCAGCGTGTAGCGGCACAACTCGTCGTCGTCGACGATGAGGACCGATCCTGGACGCGCCGTCCGAGTGAGCCCGCGCAGCGTATGGAGCAGCCACGGCCGCTCCACCGGCTTCGGGAGGTACGCGTCCGCACCCAGGGACATCGCCTTGGCCTCGTCGTCGACATTGGTGATCACGACGACGGGCAGGTCGCGGGCGTCGCCGTCCTTCATCTCGGTCAGGAACCCCCAGGTGTCCTCGCCGCGGAGCTGGATGTCCAGGATCACCGCCACCGGACGTCGTTCGCGGAGCGTCTGACGCGCGGCCTGAACGCTCGGTACGGAGTGCAGCTGGAACTCGGTGCCGCGCAGCAGCGTACGGTAGACCTCGACGGCCTCCGGCGCGTCCTCGACGACGAGCAGCGGCAGGCGCGAGGGGTCCGGCTCCTCGGCCACCGCTACCGGTTCCGGCCGCGGCGGCACGAAGGTGACGGGCACGCGCAGGCGGAACGTCGAGCCCTCGCCGGGCCGGCTCTGGGCGTCGATCGAGCCCTGCAGCAGCGCGGCCAGCTTCTTCGAGAGCGGCAGCCCCAGGCCCGTGCCTTTCACCCTTCGCTGGATGGGGTTCTGGACCTGTTGGTACTCGCCGAAGATGCGCTCCAGGTCCTCGGGCGCGATGCCGATACCGGTGTCGCTCACCGAAAAGCCGAGCGTGCCGCTGCCCGCATCGTGCTCGGCGCGGACCCGGATCTCGCCGCGCTCGGTGAACTTGAGCGCGTTGGAGATGAAGTTGCGGAGGATCTGCGACACCTTGCCCTCGTCGCCGTACACGGTGGGCATGCCCTCGGGGTCGTCGAAGAGCAGGCGCACGGATTCGCTCACGAGCAGCGGTCTCAGCATGCCGCGCAGGGCGCCGAAGAGATCCGCCACCTGGAACTCCGCGGGATGGATCTCGGTCTTCCCCGCCTCGACCTTGGCCAGGTCGAGCAGGTCGTTGACGAGCTCGGTGAGGTCCTCGGCCGCCTTGCGGATGAAGCCGACCTGCTTCTCCTGCTCCCCGCTCAGGTCGCCGTCGGTGCGGTCGAGAAGGATGCGGGCGAGAGCCATCATCGAGTTCAGCGGCGTGCGGAACTCGTGGCTCATGTTCGACAGGAAACGCGATTTCATCTCGTCGGCGCGGCGGAGGTGGTCGGCCTTCTCGTCCAGCTCGGCGTAGAGCGCGACCACGCCGCGGTTCGTGTCCTCGAGCTCCTGGTTGAGGCGCACCAGCTCCGTCTGCCGGCGCTTCAGCTCGTCCAAGGTACGGATCAGCTCCTGGTTCTGGAGCTGCACTTCTTCGAAGGCGTTCTGCGGCGCGAGGCGGGCCAGCTCGGCCCCGATGCTGCCGATGGTCGCCGCCGTCACGAACGGTGCGCCGCGCGAGAAGATCTTCTTGAGGCGGACGGTCGTGCCCTGCGACGTGCTCTCGATGTCGAAGCGGTCCATCAGGCGCTTGGCCCCGACGATGCCCAGGCCCATGCCGGTCTCGGAGCGATACTGGCCGGCGAGGATGCGGTCGAGCTCTCGGACCCCCGGCCCCCTGTCCGAGATCTCGATCACCAGCACCTGGGGTGGCGTGCGGCCCTCCACCCGGAACTCCACGCGGCCGGTGCGCGCGTAGTTGTACACGTTGCGCGCGATCTCGGAGACGGCGGTGGCGATACGCGCCTGGTCCTGCGGTTCGAAATGGAGCAGGGCGGCGATCTGGCGCGTCCGCTGGCGCGCGAGCACGACGTCGTGCTCGAACCGGATCTCGAGGGTCAGGATCGCCGGGTCCGCCACCTACCGCCCCGCCTTCTTCGCCACGACCACCGTCACGTCGTCGCGACCGCGCGCGTGATCGCGCCACAGGACGCCCGAAATCAGCGCCGGGTCTCGCGCGGCCAGGCCGCGGTAGTCGTCGAGAGACCATTTCCGGCCGAGCCCGTCGGAGTGCAACACGAGGACGGCGTCCTGCGTCCAGGCGTACGAGAATTCGCGCATGCGGCCGACGGTGTAACCCATCGTACCGTTCATCGAGACCATGTTGTGCTGTCGCCCGGCGGACACGACCGCCGCCGAGATGTTGCCGACGGCCGCGTAGCGCACCTCGTCGCGCAGCGAATCCAGCTCGGCCACGGCGACGACGGCGCCGCGCGTGGAGCGCAAGGCGTCGTGGATCGCTTCCAGGAGCGCGACCAGCGGCAGCCCGACGTTCGCGCGGAATGCGGCCGCCGCCGCCGCGGCGGCTTCGGCGGCGTAGGGGCCATGCCCGAGGCCGTCCGTCACGAGGATCCGCGGGGCGGCCGGATGGGCGCTCCAGGTCCAGGCGTCGCCCGACACCCGCTCGCCCGCGACGGGCAGGCAGACCCCCGCGATTCGAAACGGTGCGCCGTCCGCCTGCCGCCGCCGCGGCTCCGTGAAGACGCGCGCCAGCACGGCCGTGCCCTGGCCGGCGACCGAACAGATGTCGAACTCGTCCGCTTGACGCCGGATCGCGCCGAGCCCTGCTCCCTGCGTCCCCGTCGTGGAGTACCCGTCGTCCAGGCATTCCTGCACGTTCGGCATGCCCGCGCCCTTGTCCAGGGCGAGGATCTCCACGCCGCGCACCACGGGGTCCTCGATCGGGCTCACGATGATGTGCCCGCCCCCCGCCGCGTGTTTCACGATGTTCGTGGCGGCCTCGGTGACGATGAGGGCCACCGTGCCTTCGCGGACCTCGTCGAGCCCGACGGCACGCGCCAGCGCGCTCGCCGTCCGCCGGGCCTCGGCGACCTGGCTGGCGTCGGCCACCACCGTCGCCGCCGCCCGCGGCGGCTCCAGGGGGCGCACTATCTCCATCGCGCCACCGTGACCTTCGTTCCCTTCCCCGCCTCCGACTCGATCGCGAAGTCGGACATCAGGCGCCTCGTCCCCGACAGCCCGAGACCGAGACCGCCGCCGGTGGTGTAGCCGTCCTTCATGGCGAGGGTGACGTCGGGGATGCCCGGCCCGTCGTCCTCGAACGTCATCTGCACGCCCTTGCGGGCGCCGTTGTCGACGATGTCCATGTGGAGACGGCCCCCGCCGCCGTGGATGAGCGTGTTGCGCGCCAGCTCGCTGGCGGCGGTGACGATCTTCGTCTGCTCGACGAGGCTGAAGCTCAGCCTCTGAGTGGCCCGACGTACGAGCTGCCGCACACGCACGACGTCTTCCTCCGTGCAGATCGGCAACGTCTCACGCGCCGAGGCCGCCAACCGCCCCCTCCCTGTGCCGCAACGAGGACGTTATGAGCTCCATGCCCTTCTCGACGTCGAGGGCCGTGCGGACACCGGGAAGCGACAAGCCGAGCTCGACCAGCGTAATGGCCACCGCCGGGCGCATGCCGGTGACCACCGTCTCCGCGTCGAGCACCTTCGACATCGAGGCGATGTTCCCCAGCATGCGTCCGATGAAGGAGTCGACGATCTCGAGGGCGGAGATGTCGATGAGCACGCCGCGGGCGGCGCGGTCGCGGATGGCGGTCATCAGGTCGTCCTGCAGCGACATGGCCAGGCGGTCGTGCATGTCCACCTGGATCGTGACCAGGAGGAACTCGCCCATCTTCAGGATCGGGATGCGGTCCATGAAGGCCTCAGGCGGAAGGCGCGGCCGCACGCACGACGGCGAGGCCGATGCGCTTCATGGCGAGGCTCAAGGCCAGGGCGAGCGTCGGCTTGGTCACCACGTCACCCAGGTTCACGCCCAGGTGCACGATCGTCTGGGCGATCTGCGGGCGCACGCCGCTGATGATGCAGTCCGCGCCCATCAGCCGCGCCGCCGCCACCGTCTTCAGCAGGTGTTGGGCGACGAGGGTGTCGACGGTGGGCACGCCGGTGATGTCGATGATGGCGATGCCGGACCCGGTGTCCACGATCGCCTGCAGCAGGTTCTCCATCACCACCTGCGTGCGCGCGCTGTCCAAGGTGCCGATGAGGGGCACGGCCAGAACGCCGTCCCAGAGCTTGACCACCGGGGTCGACAGCTCGATCAGCTCCTCCTGCTGCCGGCGGATCAGCTCCTCGCGCGTCTTCTGGTACGACTCGACGGTGAAGAGCCCGAGCTTGTCGATGAGAACAGTGGCCGCCCAGGTCTCTTCGGCGAGGGCCTGCGCATCCGTGGCCTCTTGTCGGATGCGTTCGAACAGCGGCTCCTTCAGGGAGAAGACGAACATGGCCGTCTCCGCCGGCGTGAACCCCCGCATGGCCCGATTCGCCGAGAGGGCGTGGAGCTGCTCCCGGACCTCCGACCATTCGGGTGCGCTGATGTCGTCGGGTCTACCGCGTCGAAGCGCGGCGCCGACGGTGGCGATGAACTCCCGGGACTGCTCGCGCAGCTCGTCCTCGCGGATGAGGTCGGACCGCCGGCCGACGCTCTTGAGCTGGAGGCTCATCCACTCGCGCAGGATGTCGTCCTGCGCACCGCGGAGGATGTCGGGCAGACGAGTCGTCGATGCTGGCATTCGGGCCTCCTGGCCGCGGGTACCGCTTGTGTCTTGGGGGTGCGGAGGGCCGCCGCAATGTCAGCGCTCCAGACTTTTCATCCTAATATAAAAATGTCTTGGCCGTAAACGTCATGAGTCTGGCGTACCGGCGGGCTCCAATCGGGGATCACCCGCGCGGCGATCCGAGAGGCGGCGGGCGGGTTCGGGTGCGTCGGCGCTCGTGGAGAGCTCGATGATCCGGACGGGAGGCTGGTCCGGGAACGTGCGCTTGAGCAGCGGCATCGAGACGTTGTAGATCGGTGCCCCGGTGGCGGTGCGCCCTTCCGCCTGGCCGTGATGGGCGTGCCCGTGGAAGACGGCCGCCGCCTTGAACCGATTGATCGGCTCCTCCAGCCGGCTCGAGCCCAGAAACGGGTAGATCTCGCAGGGCTCGCCGCGCACCGTCGATTCGCTGCAGGAGTAGTGGAGGACGGCCACCCGGCGCGGCGTGCGGATCTTGGCCAGCGCCGATTCCAGCTTCAGCGCCTCCTCGATGGCCTCGTGCACGAAACGCTTGATCGACTCCTCGCCCCATGGCCCGAGCGTGCGCGCGCCGAACCCGCCGCAGAAGCCCTTGACCCCGGCGAAGCCCACCCCCGCCAATTCGACGGAGTCCCCGTCCAGGATTTTCACTCCGGCGTCACTCAGTATCGACACGACCTCCTGCGGCTTGCCCGACTCGAAGTCGTGGTTGCCCAGCACGGCGAGGGTCGGGATCTTGAGCGCCGGCGCCAGCTCGCGGGCGAGCAGGCGGGCCTCCTCGGGGAGCCCGTAGTCGGTGAGGTCGCCGCACAGGAGCAACACGTCCGCTCGCTCGGGAATGGACGCGAACAGCGGCTGGAACTTGCCCTGGGCCTCGCGCCCGCAATGCACGTCACCGACCGCGGCGATGCGGATCGTCTCCTTCGCTTCGGGCATAGGGTCTCACCTCGTCGGCGATGACGCGGGTCCAGATGTCGATGTCGGCCGGCGTCATGAAGATGTCGGGATCGTGGCGCCCGTCCTCGTAGGTGCCGCTCTCGACGTCGATCAGGTACTGCGCGCGGGACAGGAGCGGGCCGTAGGTCACCGGCCGCGCGGCGTCGCCCGCGGCCTGCTCCTCCGCCAGCCGCGCCGCCAGCTCGTCCATGACGGCGTCGGGGATGCGCGAGCGCTCCGACGGATACACGAAGCCGAACAACACCAGGTGGGCGTAGAGCGCGCGCCAATGCCGCCCGAAGCGCTCGACGAGCCGCTGCCAGTCGAGGCGGTGCGCTTGCGCGAGCAGCAGGTGGGCGACGTCGCCGCCGTCGAAGCGCTCCCGCTCCATGATGAAGCCCTTGGACCAGATCATCTCTTCGGGAGGACACAGCCGCGCCGGCACCCCGAGCACGAGCGTGCCCGGCGCGTGGCGGAACCAGAGGTCATCCACCTCGGCCACGCCGTTGCCCGAACAATAGATGACGTCGATCAGCGCCTCGTCCCGATGCGCCTTGCCGAGCCAATGTGGGTACGGCAATTCCGTGCGCGCGCCGATGCCGTCGAGGACGGCGAGGACGCGCTCCACGTCGGCACGGCGACAGAAGATGTCGAAGTCTTTCGTGTGGCGCGCGACGCCGGTGTAGTACACGAGCGCGTGCGAACCGCCCACGAGCACAGCCTCGCCCGCATCGTTCAGGGCGCGCAGCGCATCGCGATAGAACGCCGTGGTCTCGTCGGTAACGACGGCTTCCCCGGCCAGCGATTGCATGGAGTGCCCCCCTCGGGCACGAATGACCAAGCAAAAGACGTGCCCAAGAGGGGGCAACGGCAGTCATGAGTTATGAGTCGTGAGTCGTGGGTATCGGCCTTGTCGGCCTGGCTTTCCGGCCGCGCCGCGGACGCCGGGCGCGGCCGTGGCGGCAGCCGTTACTCAGAACTCATGACTCAAAATTCAAGACTTACAATTTGCCGTTGGCCGTCTCCCCCTCCTTCGCCTCGCTCCACAGCGAGTCCATCTCGTCGAGGGAGGAGTCGGCGGGTTTGCGGCCCTGCTCGCGGAGCCGGTCTTCGATGTAGCGGAAGCGCCGGCGGAACTTGCGATTCGAAGCCTTGAGGGCGGTTTCGGGGTCGACGCCGAGCAGCCGCGCCACGTTCACCACCGTGAAGAGCAGATCGCCGATCTCGGCCTCGATCTCGTGAGAGCCGGACGGGCCGCCGGAGACGCGCTTGAGCTCGTCCATCTCCTCGTCGAGCTTGCCCATCGCCTCGTCGGCATTTCCCCAGTCGAATCCCACCCGCGAGACCTTCGTCGTGAGCTGCAGCGCCTCGAGCATGGCGGGCAGTGCCGGCGAGACGCTCTCGAGCATGGACGCGTCCGCCGCCGTCTCCCCCTTGGCCGCGCGCTCCGCTTGCTTCAGGGCCTCCCAGTTCTTCAGCACCTCACCCGACGTCTGCGCCTTCTCCCCGCCGAACACGTGGGGATGCCGGCGCACCAGCTTGTCGGTGAGGGCGCCGATGACGTCCTTGACGCCGAAGCGCGATTCCGCCGCGGCGATGTCGCTGTGAAAGACCACCTGCAGCAGCAGGTCGCCGAGCTCCGACGCCAGCTCCTTGTCGTCGCCCTCGTCGATGGCCTCGACGACTTCGTAGGCCTCCTCGACGACGAGCCCCTTGATGCTCTCGTGGCTCTGCTCGCGGTCCCACGGGCAGCCTTCCGGGCCGCGCAGCCGCGCGACGAGGGCCACGAGCTCCGCGAAACGAGCCGCGACCTCCGCCGAAACGTCATCCTTGCTCTGGGTCATCCGTCGATTATACGAAGACCTCGCCGGTTCCGGCGAGCGGACAGGCGACTCGCACGCACATCCGCGCGGACGACGGCGCTCTTTTCATATTTACCTCATTGACTCACCGCCTCCCCTCGCACCACTAGAAATTAATGGGTATACTGACTCCTCTTTTACGGCCGATGTCATGAGAAGCGACTTTTCGCTCGATCAACACCGCAGCACCGGCCTCGTCGAGGTTCTCGATCGAGTCCTCGACAAAGGTCTGCTCATCGCTGGCGACATCCGGATCTCGCTGGCGGAAGTCGAGCTATTGACGATCCGCATACGCCTGATCGTCTGCTCCGTGGACAAGGCGCAGGAGATCGGCCTGGACTGGTGGAAGCACGACCAGAACCTGGCCCCAGGCCAGACGCGCGATCGCCTCACCACGGAGAACGAATCACTGAGGAGGCAGGTGAGGCAGCTCCAAAAGCGGCTGGCCGGAACTTCGGCACGGACGTCTGTTCCGGCCGCGCGGCGGGGTGGGACGCGATCGCGCCGGCCGGCGCGCTAGAGAGACGCATCAATTTAGGGGGCATGAGCCATGCCGGTTGAACGAAGCGTAGGCGGTACGAGTCTCATCGACGTCCTCGACCGCGTGCTCGACAAGGGCATCGTCATCGACGCGTGGGTGCGCGTCTCCCTCGTCGGGATCGACCTGATCACGGTCGAAGCGCGCGTCGTGGTGGCTTCGATCGACACGTACCTCAAGTATTCCGAAGCGGTGGCCCTGGTCGCTCCGGTTTCGAAACCGGCTCCGGCATTGGAGCAGGCGGCGCGGTCGCAGACGACGTTGGCCTCGGAGAATGCCGTGCTCCGTGCGCAGCTCGGAGAAGCACGGAAGGCGGGACGCCGCCCACTCGCCGGCCGCAAGACCCGCAGCCGCAGCCGCAAGTAGAGGCTGAACGATGGGTCGTGCCGCCGCGATTGCCACGCCCCGACGTGCGTCAGCACTGCGTTCCGCCGAGCGTGGATCGCGGGACGGCGGTGCGGGCCGGCGTGCGGCGAGCGGTGGCACCCTCGAAGATCGGCTGGCCCTGGCCGAGGTCCTCATCGCCTGCGATCCGGGCGCGGAGTGCGCCGAACGCGCCCTCGGCTGGCTGGTGGAGTCGAGGGGAGCCCGTCAAGCGCTGTGTCTGGGCCTCGACACCGATCAGAAGCACCTGGTCGCGATGGCGAGCCGCGAGACCTCCCCCAGCGGAGCCCCGATCGACGTGGAGGACCGGTCCCACCCGATCACCGCCGTCCTCTACGGCCGCCGGCCGGTGGTCTTCGACGCGAAGCGCGATCCCGGCCTCCTGCCCGCCCCCTCGTTTGCCGTGCCCCTCTACGGCTTCGATGGCCGCGAGGATGTCCCCGTGGGCGTGCTGCTGGCCACGCCGCCCACGAGCGAGCTCATCCGCGACGTGCGGTGGGTGGCCGACCTGCTCGGCCACAAGCTCTTCCGCTGGCGGCGGCTGCAGAGCGCCACCGATACCGAGCGCAAGCTCGGCCGGGAGCGGATGCTCCTGGACGCGGTGCCGGATCCGATCCTCCTCACCGACACCGAAGGCCGCCTGCTGCTCGCCAACGCCCGCGCGCAGACGCTCTTCGCCGCCGGTGAGCACGAGAGCGAAGGCCGCCGCCGCGCCGTCGCCCTCAACAACATGCTGTTCTCGTCCGCCCTCGCCCAGAGCGGCATGGAAGAAGGGGCGCGCCGCGAGCTGCTGGTCGTCGATCCCGTGGACGGGTCCGACCTGCTGTTCGAGCTGATGAGCGCGGTCATGAGCGACCCCCGCGAGGGCAGCGTGATCGTCTCCATCCTGCGCAACGTCACCGACCTGCGCCGCGCCACCGAGGAGATCGAGGAGCAGTACCGCAAGCTGCGCATCGCGGAGGCCGCCGCCCGCGCCGAGCGCGACCGCCTCGACCTCGTCATCGACTCCGTGGCCGACCCCATCCTCGTGACGGACCCCTCGGGCGGCATCGTGATGATGAACGCCCCCGCCGAGCGCCTGTTCGTGGCGGCGGGCGGCGTCGACGAGGAGAGGGTGCGGCGCATCGCCGCCAACGACGCCCACTTCTCCTCGTTCACGTCCAACCTCTTCTTCGGCGGGGAATCCCAGCGCCGCCACGGCGGGGTCGGCCTCGTCGATCCCGACAGCGGCGTCAACCTGCCGATGGAAGCCGTCTCCGGCAAGATCCTCTCCGAGCACGGCGAAGTCAGCGCCGTCGTGACGATCCTGCACGACCTCACCGAGCAGATCGAGAAGCAGAACCTCTACGAGGAGCTGAAGAAGGCCTCGGAGCAGCTCGAGGAGAAGGTGCGGGCCGCCACCGAAGAGCTGGTGCGGCGCAACGAGCTGCTGCAGCGCCAGCGCCTCGAGCTGGAAAAGGCGTCGGCGGCGAAGTCACAGTTCCTCGCCAACATGTCCCACGAGTTCCGCACGCCCCTGAACGCCATCATGGGCTACACCAGCATGCTGCAGCAGGGCGTCTTTGGGGCGCTGAGCGGCGAGCAGACGAAGAACCTGGGACGCGTGGAGACCAACGCCCAGCACCTGATGGCGATCATCAACGACATCCTCGACATCTCCCGCATCGAGGCGGGGCGGCTGCCCGTGCACCTGAGCCGCTTCTCCTTGACCGAGCTCGTCGAGGAGCTGCTGGCGGAGGTGAAGCCCCTCACAGAGCGCGCGCACCTCGAGGTCAAGTGCGAGCTCGCCCGGAACCTGCCTGCGCTCACCACCGACCGGCCGAAGCTCAAGCAGATCCTGCTGAACCTCGTGACCAACGCCATCAAGTTCACGCCCAAAGGCTGGGTGAAGGTGACGGCACAGCGCGTGGACAAGGGCACGGTCGAGATCGCGGTGGCCGACACCGGCATCGGGGTCTCCGAAAAGGACCAGGCGCGGATCTTCGAGGACTTCCAGCAGGCCGACAACTCCCCCGCGCGCGAGTACGGCGGGGTGGGCCTCGGCCTCGCCATCGTGCAGCGGCTGGCGGGGATGTTGGATGCGCGGGTCGAGCTCAAGAGCCGAGCGGGCAAGGGCTCGACCTTCACCATCACGATGCCCGTACGGGTGGGGCGCTCATGACCAAGCCGCGCGCCAAGGTCGTGAAGAAGGCCACGGGCAAGCCCGGGTCGAAAGCGAAGGCCCCGGCCGCGGCCGACAAGCCGGCGCTGATCCTGGTCGTCGACGACTTCGCCGACAACCGCGACATGTACGCGCGCTTCCTCGAGTTCTCGGGCTTCCGGGCGGAGACGGCGTCGACGGGTGAGGAGGCCCTGGAAAAAGCGTTCGCGATGCGGCCCGACATCGTCGTCATGGACCTCTCGTTGCCCGGCCTCGACGGCTGGGAGGCGACGCGCCGGTTGAAACGCGACGAGCGCACGCGGCACATCCCCGTGGTGGCGGTGACGGGGCATGCCTTCACGGGCAGCGAGAAGAGCGCGACCGATGCCGGATGCGACGGTTACATCAGCAAACCGTGCCTGCCCGCCGATCTCCTCGCGGAGATCCGGCGCGTGCTGGGCGGCGGGCGGAAGACGGCCAGGAAATAGGTACGGAGGCGATCGATGCCGACGACACAGAAGCGACGGACGAGCAAACCCGCGAAAGCACCCCGGGCGAAGACGCCCCGAGCGAAGGCGCCGGCACGCCGCGCCCAGCCCACCGCCAAGGTCACGGCGCCCACGAAGGCGGTGCGGCCGGCGGCGCCCGCTGCCTCCACGGCACCCCACCGCGGCAAGTACGTCTACTGCATCATCCGCGCCGGGCAGCCGCTGAAGTTCGGGCCCATCGGCATCGGCACCGAGCCGGCCGACGTGCAGACCGTCGGCCACAAGGAGATCGCCGCCGTCGTCTCCAACACCCCCGTCGAGGTCTTCGACGCCACCCGCGAGAACGTCCTCGCCCACGAGCGCGTGAACGAGACCGTCATGCGCGGCCACACCGTCATCCCCATGTCCTTCGGCACCGTGTTCAAGACCGAGGGCGACATCATCGAGCTGCTGAAGGCAGCCTACGACGCCTTCGTCGACGTGCTCAACAAGATGGACGGCAAGCTCGAGTTCGGCCTGAAGGTGCTCTGGGACAGGGACGCCGTCATCCGCGAGATCGAGAGCGAGGACGACGATATCGCCCGGCTCAAGGACGAGATATCCTCGCAGAAGGGGTCCACCTACTTCGCCCGCATGCAATACGGGCGGCTGGTGGACGCCGCGGTGGAGACGCGCACGGAGCGCTACGTGGCCGAGATATTCGAGAAGCTGCGGCCGGTGTCGGTGGCTTCCCGCGCGAACAAGCCCATCGGCGACAAGATGATCATGAACGCCGCCTTCCTCGTCGCCCGCGAGAAGGAGCAGGAATTCGACCAGCGCGTCAAGGAGATCGGCGCGCGCTACGAGAACCTCACGTTCAAGTACACGGGTCCCTGGCCGCCATACAACTTCGTCAACATCCGGCTGAAGCTGGAGCGCGCGAAGGAGGCGCCGTGACGTGGTGCTGATCGTCGACGACCTCCTCATGGGGGGCTTTCGCTTCGTGCTGAACCGGCTCATCGAGGCCGTGGACGCCGAGCGGAACGACGACAAGGTCTACCGCGAGGAGCTGCTGGCCGCGCAAATGCGCCTGGAGCTCGGCGAGATCAGCGAGACGGAGTTCGGGGAGATCGAGGCCGACCTGCTCGCCAAGATCCGCGAGGTCCGCGACCGGCATGGGGTGACCGCGCCCACCGCCGCGGAAGGTTATTCGCTGGCCGGGGTCGAGATCGAGTCGGCGGTCGATGACAGCGAGCCCGTCACGAAGGAGCGGACCCCGCGTCGGAAACGGTAGCGCCATGGCGACCCGAGACGAAGGTACCCGCAGCAAGCCACGCCTGGCGCGACCGCGTGCCGCCGCGCGGCGCCACGACGTCCGCCGCCGCTCCGACCGCCTGCCGGCCGGGCTCGACCCGCAGGCTCAGGCGCTGCTGGACGCGGCGACCGCGATCCTGTCGACGCTGTCACTGGAGGCGGCGCTCCGCACCACCGCCGACGAGACGCGTCGGCTCGTCGGCGCCCAGGCCGTGCTCGTGACGCACGCCATCGATCCCACGCGCACCGCCCACGTCCTCTCCGTCGCCGACGCTTACGCGGCGTGGCTGGACAAGCCGGATCACGCCGATCGGGCGGCGTTCGCCGCTCTCGCCGGCCGGCTGCCCCTGCCCGCGCGGTGCTCCGTCTCCGAGCTCGACGCTCACCCGGCCTGGCGCGAGCTGCGGCCGCGCGGGAGCGGGGGATCCGGCGCACGCGCCGCCGTGCGCGGCGTGGCCGCAGTATCCCTGGTGGGCCGCGCCGGGCACGAGGCCGGCTCCCTCCAGGCCACCGCCAAAGTCGACGGCGAGTTCGACGACACCGACCTGGCCGTGGTCGGCTTCCTGGCCCGGGTGGCCGCCATCGCCGCGGAGACCGCGCACCACTACGAGGAGGCGCAGGCGTCGAGCCGGCTCAAGGACGAGTTCCTCACCACGCTGTCCCACGAGCTGCGCACGCCCTTGAACGCCATCGTGGGCTGGGCGCACCTGCTGCGGACAGGCGCCCTCAAGGGGGAAGAGACGACGCGTGCCATCGAGACCATCGACCGCAACGCGAAGGTCCAGACCCAGCTCATCTCCGATGTCCTCGACGTGTCACGCATCGTGTCCGGACGCCTGCGCCTGAACGTGAGCCCCATCCGCCCGTCGTTCGTGATCGACGAGGCGGTGGAGAGCCTGCGGGCGGCGGCGGAGGCGCGGCGAATCAAGCTGCGCACGGTGATCGACCCTTCGGCGGGGCCGGTGCTGGCCGACCCCGACCGCCTGCGGCAGATCGTCTGGAACCTCCTGTCGAATGCCATCAAGTTCACTCCCGAGGGAGGCCAGGTACAAGTGCACCTGTCGCTCGAAGACAAGGACGTCGTCATCACCGTGATCGACAACGGCGTCGGCATCGCGGCCACGTTCCTGCCCCACGTGTTCGCGCGCTTCCGCCAGGCCAACGCCACCAGCACGCGCGCCCACGGCGGCCTCGGCCTCGGGCTCGCCCTCGTGCGGCACCTGACGGAGCTCCACGGCGGGAGCGTGCACGCGGACAGCCTGGGCGAAGGCCGCGGCGCGACGTTCAAGGTGAAGCTGCCGCTGCTGACCGCCGACCGCCCGGACGACAATGCCCTTCGCCGCACGCCGCCGGAGCCGAAGCTGGCCGGGGTGCGCGTGCTCGTCCTCGACGACGATCACGACCTGCTCGAGGTCATGAAAGCCGTGCTGGAGCGCGAGAAGGCGAACGTGCGGACCACGCCGGTGCCGGACGAGGCGTTCGCGGCGGTGGAGAAGATGGAGGTGGACGTCCTCATCAGCAACCTCCGCGTGCCTGGCGAGGACGGCTACTCGCTGATCCGCCGCATCCGCGCCCTGGGCCCGGAGCGCGGCGGCGGTATCCCGGCCGTCGCCCTCACCGGCTTCGTCGGCACCGAGGACCGGCAGAAGGCGTTCCTCGCCGGCTTCCAGGCGCACCTGGCCAAGCCGGTGGAGCCGGGCCAGCTCGTGGCCGTGGTGGCGAGCCTGGCCGGCCATGCGCGTCTTGGTTAGAACGTCCACCGTCTCTAAACCACAAAGACACAAAGGACACAAAGACGCACAAAGAACGGAGGAAAGGGTCGTGCACGAGCGCACCCATTCCCTCTTTGTGACCTTTGTGCTCTTTGTGTCTTTGTGGTCAAAGGACGTCACTTGATCGCGCGGTTCACGTTCTTCGCCGGCAAGGGCGGCGTGGGCAAGACGACCACCGCCGCGGCCTTCGCCCTCCTCGAGGCCCGGCGCGGCGCAGACGTCCTGATCGTCTCCACCGACCCCGCCCA
>Ga0114129_10005232_pt1 | contig 18279 bp, 16 predicted proteins | sample RhiMetdeltSRZDD1_FD_80071 | JGI IMG/M metagenome (GOLD analysis project Ga0114129, IMG submission 80071) | Populus rhizosphere microbial communities from Tennessee, USA - Rhizosphere MetaG P. deltoides SRZDD1 (version 2) (version 2) | ecosystem: Host-associated > Plants > Roots > Rhizosphere >...
CGTTTCGCATACGCACACCATATCACCGCGAACGCCGAACGGTGATTGAGGTTCAGCGTGTGAGCACGATGCTATCGAACCCCATCGGATTTCGACCCGCAAAGCCTGCTGTGTTCGTGAGACGATGAACGACGTCATCGACGAACGTCGCTGCTGTGGTTCAGCCGGCCGCGTGCTACCATCGCGACACGCGATGATGCTCGCCCCCACCACGCGCGCCGCGGTAGACGAGTTCGCGACCCGCGTCCGAGCGCATTTTGGCGCGCGTGTCGCGCGCCTTGCCCTGTTTGGATCGCATGCGCGCGGCGAGGCGACCGAGGATTCCGACGTCGACCTTCTCGTCGTCATCGACGGCTTCACGTTCGCCGACGGCCGGAACATCGACGCCGTCGTCGGCGATATCCTCACCGAAACTGACGTCCTTCTGTCGCCGTTCGCGATTAGCGCCGTTCGTTTCGAGGAAATGCGCGCCCGCGAGCGCCGCTTCGTCGCCGAGATCGATCGCGACGCGATTCCTCTGTGACCGACGAGAACCGCCGGCGGAACATCGCGGACGAACTCGCGCGCGCCGAGCAGGCGTTTCAGGCCGCACGGACGCTCGTCGATGTTGGTCTCCACGCTGACTCGATATCCCGCTCGTATTACGCCGCGTTCCCGTGCCTACGGGCATTACTGTTGTCGCGCGGGCTCGAGGCGAAGACGCACGCGGGCGCGCTACACGTCTTCAACGTCGAATTCATACGCTCGGGCCTTTTCGCGTCGTCTCACAACCGGCTCCTGGCCGGCAGCGAGCGTTCACGCGAGCTCGCCGATTACGACGCCGCCATCACCTTTTCGCGCAAAGACGCTGACGCGGCTTTGCGCGACGCCGAAGCCTTCCGCGCCGACGTCGTCGCCCATTTGCGGCGCGAGAAGTGGACGACGTGACGGAGATCCTCTTCCGGCCCGATGCACACAGCGTGTCGCGGCTTGTGTTAGCGCGCGAGGATCTTCTCGATCTGCTTTAGATGATTGATGTCGTGCCCGGCAAACATACGTGCAATCTGTTCGATCGATTCCTGCCCGCGTTCGGAATGGATGCCGTACTGCGTCCACTGCTCGGGCTCGAGCGATTCGAGCAGCGCGAGATTCGCCTCCCGCAGCACGCGAAACTGCTCGAGCGATTTGTGCGGATCGCGCTTGTCGTAATGTCCGCTGACGACCCAGTTGTCCTGATCGTAGGCAACGATGGGTGCGCCCGGTGAGCCGAGAATGAACCGGATGCGAAAGCCGCCGACGATTTCCCCGTCGGCAAGATGCGCCAGGATCTCGACGTGATGCGGCGCGCATTCGTCAGGCTGTTGGGGATCACCCCGCGCCGCTATCGCGAGCTCGCCGAGCAGTCGATCGGCGACTGACGATCGCCGCGCGAAGATGTCGTCGCCGACCTCAGCGCCCCGCCGTTGTCAAGGACAATTGCCGTGGGCGTGGGAGGTGTCGGCGGTCACCTCGCCGTTCGCGTTCATCGTGACATGGACTTCCAGGAACGCGGTCATGTCCGCGGCAGGTCCCTGTCCAATCATCTTGAATTCACTCGTGCCGGTGACTATTGTCGCGTCCGACGCCGTTTCGGAGAAATGGGAGGTCGAGACATTGACCATACGGTACCGGACTCCGCTGATCAGCCCAAGTCCAAAGATCCTCTTCGAATTGAGGGTGAACGCCTGGTGCATTCCATCGGCGCCGTCAGTCGTCGTCTCAGTGACAATGTGCAACTTGCCAGAGACGGCTACGGGCTCCGGAGTGCACTCGTCCATGATTGTCGAAAAAGGAAAGGTCGTATTTGTGTGATCCGTCGTGGCCTGAGCGATCGCAGGGGATGACCAGCCGAGAGCGACGAGGGTAATAGCTGCCAGTGATAAACCAGATCTGCATTTGATCGCGACCATCGCGGTTCCTCCTTGCGTGTCCCGAGGGCAGACCGCGACGATGCAAAAGCCGTACGCATGAGCGCTCGAGTCGAGCATCGCGCAATAGCACCATCGTGCTGCGATGGCGGGCACTGGCGGAGGAGAGGAGCCTGCCTACGCGATGATGTCGCGGACGACGGCGCCTCCCTGCGGTCCGGTGAGGCGCACGTCGAGGCCTTGATACTTCACCGCGAGCTTCGCCGCGTCGATCCCGAGCAGGTACAGCATCGTCGCGTGGAAGTCGTGCACGCTGACCGGATTCTCGACGGCGGCGTAGCCGAGATCGTCGGTCGCGCCGTACGCGAGACCCTTCCTGATGCCGCCGCCGGCGAGCATGAACGAGAATCCCTTGATGTGATGATCGCGTCCGCCGCGCCCCTGCGACATCGGGGTCCGGCCGAACTCGCCGCCCCAGATGACGAGCGTGTCGTCCAGCATGCCGCGCTGTTTGAGGTCCGTGATCAGCGCGGCGGTCGCGCGATCGACTTCCTGCGCCTTGAAGACGAGATTGTTGCGAACGTCGCTGTGATGATCCCAGTCGCGGTGATAGAGCTGGATGAACCGCACCCCGCGCTCCGCGAGCCGCCGCGCGAGCAGGCAGTTCGACGCGAACGATCCGTCGCCGGGCTTCGCGCCGTACAGGTCGAGGACGTGCGCCGGCTCGCTGCTCATGTCGAGCAAGCCCGGCACGCTCGTCTGCATCTTGAACGCCATCTCGTACTGCGCAATGCGCGTCTGCAGTTCCGGATCGTGCAGCGTGCGATCCTCGAGCGCGTTCAGCGCGTTGATCGCCTGAATCGAGTCGCGCTGCATGTCGCGGCTCATGCCGCGCGGATTCGTGATGTAGAGCACCGGATCGCCGACGGAATTGAACCGCACGCCCTGGAATTTGCTCGGCAGGGTCCCGGCCGACCACTGCCGCGCCGCGATCGGCTGCATCTGACCGCCGTTGCCCTGCGAGACGAGGACGACGAAGCCGGGAAGATTGTCGGTCTCGGCGCCGAGGCCGTACAGCACCCATGAACCCATGCTCGGCCGGCCGGTGATGATCGAGCCGCTGTTCATGAACGTGTGCGCCGGATCGTGATTGATCTGCTCGGTCCACATCGATCGGACGACGCACGTCTCGTCGATGATGCCGCCGATGCGCGGAAAGAGCTCGCACACCAGTTGCCCCGATTCGCCGAACGGCTTGAAGCCGTGCGTCGGACCGAAACACGTGAGCTTCTGTCCTTGAAGCTGCGCGATCTGCTGCCCTCTGGTGAGCGACTCCGGCATCGGCTTGCCGCTCATCTCGGCGAGCTTCGGCTTGTAGTCGAACGTCTCGAGGTGTGACGGTCCGCCGGCCTGATAGAGAAAGATGACGCGCTTCGCCTTCGGCGGGAAGTCGAGCGGGTTCACCACACCATGCGACTGCGCCGCCCCCGGCTGCGCGGCGGCAAATGCGCGCGGACCGAGCAGCGAGTTCAACGCGACGACACCGAGGCCGGCGGCGCCGCGCCCGAGAAACGTCCGCCGGCTCATCTCGCGTACGAAATGCTCGTTCATGCAGGTCAATTCCTCGTGATGAACTCGTGCAGATTCAACACGGCCCTCGTGATCGTCGTCATCGCCGCGAGCCGCGGCGCGGCGGACGTGGACGGCAACGGCCCTTCGCCTTCGCTGATGAATTCGCGCGCGCTCGCAGGATCCGCCGTGAACCGTTTCAGGTTCCGTTCGTACAGGCCTCGAAGAATTCTCTGCTCATCGGCGATCGGCGCACGATTCAGCGCGCGATCGAAGATCCAGAGGACCCACGAGTCGAGATTCTTTCCACCCTCCGCGATGGCGCGCTGCGCGAAGGCGCGCGCCGCTTCGACGTAGATCGGATCGTTGAGCAGATCGAGCGCCTGGAGCGGCGTATTCGACGTGCTGCGGCTCACGGTGCATTCCTCGCGCGTCGGCGCATCGAAGTTCAGCAGGCTCGGATGCAGGAACGTCCGCTGCCACGTCGTGTACAACCCGCGGCGATAGAGGTCCTCGCCGTGGCTCGCCGAGTACTCGCGCTTCGGAAAATTCAGCGCGCCGAGATACCCGTGCGGCTCGACGGGACTGACGCTCGGACCGCCGAAGCGATCGCTCAGCAGCCCTGACACCTGCAAGGCGACGTCGCGCACGTTCTCCGCGTCGATGCGGAAACGATTCTGATGCGCGAGCAGACGATTCTCCGGATCCTTCTCCTCGCCGTTCGTCTCCACGAGCACCGCCTGCCGATACGTGTGGCTCGTGACGATCAACCGCACGATGTGCCTGACGTCCCAGTCGTGCGCAGATGCGGCATTGAACTCGGGATGCATGAACTCCGACGCGAGCCAGTCGAGCAGTTCCGGATGCGTCGGCCACTCACCCTGCGATCCGAGATCGTCGAGGACCTTTGACAGCCCGGTCCCGAAGAACTCGCGCCATGTGCGGTTGACGAAGGTCCGCGCGGTCAGCGGATTGTCTCGCGACACGAGCCAGTTCGCGAGATCGAGCCGCGTCGCGCGCTCCCCTTTCGTGTCGAGCGCGCCGAGGAATCGCGGAATGGCCGGCTCGACGATCGGCGATGAATCGTCCATCCAGTTCGCGCGCGGCAGAATGCGCGTCACGGCGGGTTCGCCCGAGACCGTCGTGACCACGTGCGGAATGGACGCGTCGAGCAGACCGCGCTCGGTCTCCAACAGCTGGACTTCGCGAGAGAGGTCGGCCACCGCGGGATTCGAAAAGATCAAGTACTCACGCACCGCCGTCGCTTCCACGACGTCACGATCGTCGGACGGCCGTCGAAACGCCCTCATCACCTCCTCGGAAAGACCGCTCGCCCAGGTCGTCCGCCCGCTGGGATCGCGGCTGCGAAGCCGCCTGCCGGCGTCGGCAGTCGGCGGCCACGCGAACGGGTCGGCTGCGAGCGCCAGGCGGAAGCGTCCTATGACCGCGCGCCGCAGATCCGAGTCGTGCCGCAGCGTGACGACGATCGTCGTGTCCGCAGTGGTGTGCACCGCGTCGGCGAATCTCAGAGCGAGAAACGGATTGCGCGCCTCGCCGAACCGGATTCCCCACGCGGTTTTTCGATTGCCGTCGATCGCGGCGAGCGGCGGCATGCCGGGATCGTTGATGCTCGAGACGGCCGGCGGTGTGTCGTTGACCGTCGCCATCGTGAACCGCAGCGGCAGCCCCGGCTGAGCGCCTTCGACGACCGCCGCTTCGACCTCGCTCAACAGAAATCGATCGGCGCCGCGCGCGTAGCGCGCGCCCGGCAGGCTTTCGTCCTGGACGACCTCGAGACCGAGCTGATGCCACGTTCCCTCGCCCGGCTTCAACGTGACGACGTAGGTCTCGCGATCCGGATTCGCGCCGCTTGCGACGACGAGGCCGTCGCCCGGTTTCGTGTCGGTGCTCAAGCTGCCGTCGAGATAGAAATTGCTCACCACCGGTTCCTGGTCGTAGATGGTGAGCGTCGCGCCGCCGAGCGCGTGCGCGGCGATCGGGTGCTGCCAGGTCCACTTCAGCGCGCCCGCTTCCCACCGCGCGCGCAGCTCGGCTTCTCTCGCCTGTTCTTCGGCGACCCGCATCGTCGACGCCTCGTCGAGACGCGACCGCGCCGCGGCGAGCTTCGCGTCGAGCGCCGCGAGCTCGAGCCGCTGCGCCTCGGTGGGCAGCGCGAGCTGCGAGCCCCACGCGCGCGCTCCGCGATCCGGCACGAGGCCCGTCTCCTGGATGTCGGCGAAGAACGCCTTCATCGCGTAGAAGTCCTTCGACAGAAACGGATCGAACTTGTGGTCGTGGCACTCGGCGCAGCCGAGCGTGCTGCCCAGCCAGACCGCGCTCAGCGTGCGCACGCGATCCGCGCCGTACTTGGCGAGATATTCCTTCGGCTGCAGTCCGCCCTCGGCCGACGTGCGATTGAGACGGTTGTACGCCGATGCCACGCGCTGATCGAGCGTCGCGTTCGGCAGCAGATCGCCGGCGATCTGTTCGCGCGTGAACTCGTCGAACGGACGGTTCTTCAGAAAGGCCTGGAGCACGTAATCGCGATACGGCCACGCGGGAATCGGATTGTCGCCGTGGAACCCTGCTGTGTCTGCGTAGCGGACCGCGTCGAGCCAACGCATCGCGCGCTGCTCGGCGTAGCGCGGCGTCGACAGCAGCCGGTCCACGACTCTTTCGTACGCATCGGGCGAGTTGTCGGCGAGGAAGGCGCGCATCTCGTCCGGCATCGGCAGCAGTCCCGTCAAGTCGAGCGTCACGCGGCGGATGAGCGTCCGCTTGTCCGCCTCGTTTGCCGGCGTCAGCCCCTCGCGGTGCAGACGATCCTGGATGAAGCGATCGATCGGATTCCTGATTCGCGATTCGTCCAAGACGGCTGGAACGGCGGGACGCTTGACCGGCTGATACGTCCAATGACCCTCGTAGACGGCGCCTTCAGCGACCCAGCGGCGGATCGTTTCCTTTTGTGCGGGGGTCAGCTCCTTGTGCGCCGACTTCGGCGGCATGGATGCGGCGCCGGTCGAGAAGATGCGCCGGATGATCTCGCTCTTGTCGGGATCGCCCGGCACGATCGGCGTGTGTCCCGTCCGCGTCGGCTTGATCGCTTCGTCGCGGATGTCGAGCCGCATGTCGGCCTTGCGCGCGTTTCGGTCGGGGCCATGGCAGCGGAAGCACGTATCCGACATGATCGGCCGCACGTCGCGGTTGAAGCCGACGCGCCCCGGCTCGTCACCCGCAACCGTCGTCACCGCGGCGACGCACCCGGCGGCAACCGAGAGAAACTGACGCAGCATGAGCACGCTTATACACCGGGACGCCGGATGTGCGAATCCTTTTTCAGATGGAGCGCGAGGCTTTAGCCGAGCCGGGCCGCGCCTATTTGATGACGACGGAAATCTCGTCGCGGATTGGCTGGCTCTTGCCGGACTCGCTCACCGTGCCCATCACGTCGAATCTCATCGGAAACGCGCCAGGCCTGCTCGACACGATGTTCGCCACGCTCTGATTCGCGATCGACTGCCCCTTCTTCACGGTGAAGGCGACCGTGATCTTCTGCGACTCCGGCTGGCCCTCGAAGAATCCGATGTGAACCGAACCGGCATACTTCGTCTCCGAACCGCCGCCATGGTAGTAGAAGTGCACGTCGGAGAAGACGGGATCGCCGGGCCGGCTCGCTCGGATCGCGCATTCGGTGCGGGGATCCGATTGGCAGACGAAGTCCCGGTCGGGGTTCTCCCGGTCGCCGCTCATGATGATCCACGTGATGTGCGGAGTTTCCCGAGCGACGCCGGCCGGTTCAGGGGCTCGCGTCGCGCAGGTGGAAGCGGCAACTGCACAGCACGTCAGCGTGAGTAATGAACGCACGGTTCGTTCGGCGCGATTATCGTCTCGCGCCGAACGAAAGGCCAGCCTCTATCTCAACGCGCCGCCGTCGTAGAAGTCGGCGCGGCGCCGAAGCCACTCACAGAGATTTCAGGAACTCGACCAGGTCCGCTTTCTGCTGGGTGTTCAGATTGAGCTTCAGATGATCGTTGTAGTGGTCCACCACCGCTCCGAGCGTCTGGAAACGTCCGTCGTGATAGAAGCCCCCTTTCTGGCGTGTGAAGAGCCCTCGCAGCGGCGTCGTCCGATAGTGTTTGTCCGGCGATCGATCGGACTGGAAGTCGTCGATGCCGATCTCCTCCGCCTTGTGCATCGCCCAGCCCGGCTCGCTGAAGAGCGGCGGCACGTGACACGTGCTGCATTTCGCCTGTCCCTCGAAGAGCGCCTGACCTCTCTGCGCGACCTGCGGATCGAAGCTGCCGGCGGGAGGCGCCGGCGCCGGAATCGCGAGCTGGTAGTAATGGAGCGCGGCGAGCTTCGACGTGATCAGATCCGGCGTGTTGCGCACGTCGGCGTACCCGGCTTTCGCGGCCACGGGAAACCGGCTGCGATCTTTGAGCCGCGGATCGAAGAAGGTGCCTTTGCCGTGCATCTGCGTATTCGCAACGTACGCGTTCCAGTACGGCACCGCGCCCCAGCCCGAGTAGGTGTGCAGATTGACGCCGGCGAGACCGAACGCCGCGGGCATCACCGTCGCGGCCGGACGTCCTTTTGGTCCTGTCGCTTTGCCGTCCTGGTTCAACTCGGCGTCGTACCGGCCGGGTCCCCAGCTCTTGAGGACTTTGCGCACGCCCTCGTCGCTGACGCCGAGCAAATCGGTGAGCGGTTTCAGGTCCGGCGCGAGCGCGACGATCTCGCCGACGTTCAGATCGCGGTTCGGCCAGCCATCGAGGCGATGTCCGATGCCGGGCGCGAACGAGTCGTCGACGGTGGAATGGCACAGCGCGCACTGGATGCCGACCGATCGCGCGCTGCCATCGCCATTCAGAAACGCGGTCACGCCGACGACCGCGTTCGCCTTCAACAGCACGACGGTCGACGCCGGATCGTCGAGATCGACCTTGCCGGCTTTGATCGCGCCCGCGACGTCAGGCGGCACCGCGTCGGCATCGACCTTCAACCCGAGCGAGAGCGCCATCTTCGGACTGAGCCCTGGTCCGACGCCACCGAGCTTCGCGCCGACGATCGCGCGGTGCAGCTTCAACTGATCGCCCCAGTACGCTTCGTCGCCGAACGTGTCGTATCGAAAGATTCGCCGGCCTTCCTCGAGCAGCCGATCGGCGTTCGCGCGAATCTGCGCGTCGAAGCCGCCCATGTTGCGCCCGCCTGTTGTGCCGATCGGCTGAGTGCCCGGCTCTCGAGCCGTACTTTGGTTGCCCGCGCTCGCCGCGGCCAGCACGAGCAGGCCGAAGATCGAACCGAACGCGATGACGACGAACAGCTTCCTCATTCCGTCTCCTCCCTTCCCACCTACAGGCTCTGCCGAGCTTCCGAAGATAGTCAAGATGTAACTGGTGTTTCTAGCAAGGCACGGACCGCATCCGGCACACTTCGGTGCTGGACCAGCCACGTCCTCACCCACGCGACTGACGCTATTCGCGACGCGGACAGGCGCGCTTCTTGGCAGCCGGACAGGAGAGCGTGACGAGATGTTGAGGAAGCAGTTTCTCGAGACGAGCCGCGGACGAATTGCCGCGCTGCTTCAGCGCGGCGGACTGACGGCCGACGAGATGGCGGCGCAGTTGCGATTGACCACCAACGCGGTGCGGGCGCAGCTCGTCGCGATGGAGCGCGACGGCCTCGTCCGGCGTGCCGGCCAGAAGCGCGGAGCGACGCGGCCGTCGCACGTCTTCGAGCTGACGGTCGAGGTCGAGCAGCTGCTCTCGGGCGCGTACGTTCCGCTGCTCACGCACCTGCTCCGCGTCTTCGCGAAGAACGTGCCGCCCGATCAACAGAAGAAGATCTTGCGGCAGGCGGGAAAGAGCCTGGCGGGCGAGCTCGCGCACGGCAGGCACGCGGCGGCAAGTCTGGAGTCGCGGGTGAGAGCGGCGAACGACATCCTCAATCGGCAACTCGGCGCCGTCACCAGCGTCGGCCGCAAGAACGGAGGGTTCGTCATCCGCGGTGCGGCGTGCCCGCTCGCCGCGATTACCAACAATCACCCCCTCGTCTGTCTCGTGATCGAGAGCCTCGTCCGCGACATCGTGGAGGTCCCCGTTCGCGAATGCTGCGATCGCACCGGCCGTCCGCGCTGCTGCTTCGAGATCGGGATTGGCCACGCATGAGCGCCGAGGCGGATCCGGCCGGCGCCTTACCGACCAGTTCCAGAATCGATCAACGACATACCTTTTGCATCCGTACGCCTCCCAGGAGGCGTCATGGCATCGAATGCATCAGTTGGGATTCGAACGCACAGTCCGTCGTACCAGGCCTATCAGATTCTCCACCTCGCGTTCACCGTCGCCGCGCTCGTGGCCGGCGCCGATAAATTCTTCCACTTCCTGGTGAACTGGGATCAGTACGTGTCGCCGCTCGTCACGCGGATACTGCCGATCTCCGCGCACACGTTCATGCTCGCCGTCGGCGGAATCGAGATCATCGCGGGCCTCCTCGTGGCGTTCATGCCTGCGATCGGCGGAGTGGTTGTCGGCGTGTGGCTCTGCGGGATCATCGTCAATCTGTTGTCGATGCAGGCGTACTACGACATCGCGCTGCGCGACCTCGGCCTCGCGCTCGGCGCCTTCGCGCTCGCCCGTCTCGCGACCGAGTTCGACTCGCGCACGTAGCCGCGCGCGGCAGCGACGGGACAATGCAAACCGCCTGGCGGTCAACGTGCCGCGAGTCCAGCCGGAATCCGTGAATCTGCCGTTGTGCGGATCTGTCGTGCGCGCGGTCTGGAGAAGTGCCACAACAACCAGCAGTCGAGTGCACACGTGGTCCATCATTCCGCGTACGGCGCCAATCTAATCCAACTTAGCTGCCGAAAAGGTGTTTGAACATTCCGAGGTACTGGGGAGCGAAGGCGGCGAAGATCGCCACGAAGAAGCCGGCCACGGCACCCGTTGCGGCTACGAACAGGCCAAGGTCGCTCCACGTTTTGTTTCGAGCGCGAGCATAGCCCCACAACGAGAAGACAACCAGGCCGCCGGTGACGCAGGCTGCAGGCGCCGCGATGAGGATATCGGGACGATCAACGTGCCCGGTACGAAGCAGCATCGCGACCCGCTCGAAGCCGTTGCGGACAAAGGTGGTCAGTGTGCCCGCCATCCACAACCAGAAGGCGCCGCTGGCCGCGCCCAGCACGTATCCAAACTTGTGCTGGCGAAGACAGAGCAGCGCGGCCACGATGAACGGAAGCGACTCGAACACGTGGAGCACGCGAATGGTGCGATCCCAATAGGCAGCGATTCCAAGAATGACGATGAACGCGGCTGCGCATCCGGCGGCGAGCGCGTCGACGGCGTGTCCTGGCCTCTGCGAGCCAAGCGCATTGGCCGGTGTGTTCATTGACTTTCCTACGCGTATAACGATCATGCCCCCACAGGGGTTAACAGGCGGCATCGGTCACGGCCGCCACGGCTTCCAACTGCGCCGCGGCTTCGGGCAGCGTCCGCTGCATCGCCAAGCACCGCTCGCCCCCACTCTATTTGTGATAGTGAAGCCCTGCTTCGTACCACGCGCCGTCGATCTGAACGACCAGCGTGCCGATGGGCGCTTCGCCTTGCCGTATCCCGTCAACACGGTAACCAAAATCGCTGCCTTTAATGACGGTCGGGAAAGGTCGAGCGGTCTGCACTTGCGTACTGTGCGCCTGTACCGACGGTAGCAGCCGTGTGCCGCCGACCGAGAGCCAGATCAAGCACGCCGCGATGATCGTGAGGATCACCTTCGTGTAGCGGTCGGTTCGCATGCATTTCTCCTTTCACTATTACGCGATCACTTTGAACCCTCGTCTGCTCGCCCGACCCCCGACTCGCGTGCGTCCCCGAAGAGCCCGAGCTCGAACTAAGATTAGTGCATCACCACGTGAAAACGGCGACCGCGTGTTGGTCCGTGAGCCGTAGAATGTGGCCTGGACCTCATCGAACGCCATGGGACGCTGGCGCTTCGTTTTCATCGCGCTGGGAATCCTCCTGTTGCTCGTGTCGCGTACCCAGAGCGCCGCCCAGACCAATACCGGCGAAATTCAAGGCGTCGTCACCGATCCGCTCGGAGGGGTTCTGCCGGGCGCGACAGTGGTTGCCGTTCACGTCGCGAGCGGGTTCCGATCGGAACGGATCTCTGATACGAGCGGCCGGTTCTTCATCGCGGCGCTGCCGGTTGGGGACTACGCGATTTCGGTTTCGCTCGACGGGTTCAAGGCGGTCACGCGCACCGACGTCGTCTTGCGCGTGGGCCAACGGCTCGATCTCCCGATTACGTTGCCGCTCGGCAATCGCAGCGAGAACGTCACCGTGACCGGCGTCACGCCGCTCCTTCAGACGGCGAACGCCGAAGTCAGCGACATCATCGACAACCGGCAGGTGGCGCAGCTTCCGTTGAACGGCCGGCAGTTTCTGCAGCTTGCGCAGTTGAGCGACGGGGTCGTCGTGCCGCCGGGCGGAACGCGCGGCTCGGCGCTCGAACAGGCCGGCGCGCTTCCGGTGGTCCTCGGACAACGCAGCGGCCACAACATTTACTTGCTCGACGGCGTCAAGGTGACCGACGAGTACTTCAACAACCTCGTCGTCAGTCCCTCGATCGACGCCATTCAGGAGTTCAAGATTCAGAAGACGTTGTATCCGGCCGAGTTCGGCGGAAAGGCATCTGCGCTGATCAACGTCGTGACCAAGTCGGGCAGCAACGCGTTTCACGGCAGCGCACTGGAATTCTTCAGACACGACGCATTCGACGCGCGGAATTACTTCGATGATCCGTCGGGGCCGGTCCCGCCGCTTCGTCACCATCAATTCGGGGCGAATCTCGGAGGGCCGGTCCGTCGCGACCGGACGTTTTTCTTTTTCAGTTACGAAGGCCAGCGAATCCACCGTTCGCTGACGCAGACCTTCTCGGTGCCGACGGGCGCCATGCGCGCCGGCGATTTCTCCGGGCTGCCCGCCCTGTGCGATCCGCTGACACGTACCGCGACCGAGTGCACGCCGTTCGCTGCCAATCAGATTCCGACGAATCGCTTCGATCGCGTGGCGGTCGCGCTGCTGCGGAAGATTCCGGGCCCGACGGTCAGCGGCGCCGTTCAGAACCTGCTGGCTGTGGGGACGCAACAGAATCCGATGAACCAGTTCACGGTGCGCATGGATCACCGGCTCTCCGAGAACGACACGCTATTCGGACGCTTCACGTCCTATGACGTCAGCGACACGCAACCCTTCGGCACGAGCTCGCTCAATGAAACGCTGGTGCCAGGGTTCGGTCGTGTGGTGACGACGACGAGCCGGAATCTTGCGCTGAGTCATACGCATGCGATCAGTAACTCGGTGCTCAACGAGCTGCGTTTCGGGTGGCTTTCTGCAGGCGGTGGTCAGGTGAGTCCGAATCAAGGGACGCCGTTTGCCGCCGCCTCAGGCCTGCAAGGTGTGACGACGAATCCCGCCGACATGGGTTACCCACAGGTTTCATTCGGTGGTCTGTTCAGCACGATCGGGGACCCGGCGTCGTTCGTGTCGCGGCAGAATCGCAGCTTCGAGATCTACGACAACCTTCTGGTCGACCGTGGAGCACATCACGTGAAGGCCGGCGGCTATCTGTTCCGGTTGTCGTTCAACCCGGTCAACCCGAGCGCGGCACGAGGCGCGTTCGGTTTCAACGGGCAATGGACGGGCAACGCGTTCGCCGATTTTCTGCTCGGCTATCCGAGCGCGGCGCAGGTCGGCATCGGCCGCGCCGACGAGCATGGCCGGACGACGTGGCTGCACGTCTACGGGCAGGACGACTGGAAGATTACGCCGAACCTCTCGCTCAATTACGGCCTGCGCTACGAGATCAACGGACAGATGAACGATATCGACAATCGGCTGTCCGCGATCGATCTGTCGGTGCCCGGCGGACGCTTCGTCATCGCGAGCGACGATCGAGGCAACATCTCGGCGGCCGCGCAACCGCTCCTCGCGGAGCTTCCCATTCCGCATGTCACGTCGAAGGATGCCGGGTGGACCGCAGCGCTTCTGCGTCCGAGCTACTTGCGGTTCGCGCCGCGTGCCGGAATGGCGTGGGCGCTCGGCGAGCGTGACGAGACGATCGTGAATGCCGGGTTCGGCGTATTCCTGAACCAGTGGGCGTACAGCGTGCAACAAGCGCTCGCCCAGACGCTGCCGTTTTTTTTCGCGAAGACGGTCAATGCGGCGGCCGACGCATTGCAGCCGATCTACACCACCCCGACGATGCTCGCGGCGCCGGCCAACGGCTCGGCCGGCGGCAACACGATGAACCACGACTATCGGACGGAGTATGCGCAGAACGTGACCGTGGGCATTCAGCGTCAACTGTCGCCGACGAGCGCCGTCGACGTGAGCTATCTCGGCTCGCGCATCACGGGCGCGGATAGTTCGACCGTCCTGAACGCCCCGGCGCCGGGACCCGGCCCCATCGGACCGCGGCGGCCGGTGCCGCAATTGAGCAACATCACGACGATTCGGTGGGACGGCTACTCGGTTTTTCATGCGCTGACGGTCAAAGCCGAGCAGCGCCTCGCACGCGGCCTGTCGTTCTCGGCGAATTACATGCTGTCGAAGACAATCGACGACGCGTCGGATCCCGGCGCCACCGCATACGAAACGAATCTGCCGCAGGACGTTCGCAACATGACGGCGGAACGCGCGACGGCGAGCTTCGATCACCGGCACCGGTTCGTGGCGAACGTCACGTACGCGGCGCCCAAAGGATGGCGGCTGAGCGCCATCGCGACGCTGCAGTCGGGCGCGCCGTTCACCGTGAACCTCGGCGTCGATCGCGCGAACATCGGATCCGGTCCGGCGCAGCGTCCCGACATGCGTTGCGATGCGAACGCCACCGCGCCGCACACGCCGCAGCAGTGGTTCGAGACGAGCTGCTTCACATTGCCGGGCCCGTTCGCATTCGGGGACGCCGGCCGAAACTCGACTCTCGCGCCCGGCTACGCCGACGTCGACTTCGCGCTCGGAAAAGACGTGTCGTTGTCGAACAGCGCGCGGCTGGAATTGCGGTGGGAGATCTTCAATCTGCTGAATCGAGTCAACTTCGACGTGCCGAACCGGACTTTCGGCTCGCCGAACTTCGGCCGCATCTTCAGCGCCGGCCCGGCGCGGCAGATGCAGTTCGGAATCAAAATGGTGTTCTGACGATATGAAGATGACACGTCTCGTTCCGACAGTCGTGGCGTGCGCGGCGGCGCTCTCGACGGCGGGAGTTCGCGCACAAACCGGCTACCGCCCGAGCGCCGCGAACGTGGCGGCGCGCCAGTGGTTTCAGGACGCGCGCTTCGGTCTGTTCGTGCACTGGGGCGTCTACAGCGTGCTCGGCGACGGCGAGTGGGTGATGAACAACCGCCGAATCCCTTCAGCCGATTACGAGAAGCTGCCCGCGTTGTTCAACCCGGTGGCGTTCGACGCGGCCGAGTGGGTGGCGCTCGCGAAGGCCGCGGGCATGAAGTACATCACCATCACGAGCAAGCATCACGACGGCTTCGCGATGTTCGACTCGAAGGTCTCCGACTACAACCTCGTGGCGCGTACGCCGTACAAGAAAGACGTGTTGAAGCTGCTGGCCGAGGAATGCCGCAGACAGGGACTGAAGCTGTTCTTCTACTACTCGCAGCTCGATTGGCATCACCCCGACTACTTTCCGCTCGGCCGCACGGGACGCGACGCGGGCCGGCCGGAGCGAGGCGACTGGCCCCGCTACATCGACTACATGAACGGTCAGCTTCGCGAGCTGCTGACGAACTACGGCGAGATCGGCGGCATCTGGTTCGACGGCTGGTGGGATCGACCCGATGCGGACTGGCGGCTCGACACGACCTATGCGCTGATCCATCAGCTTCAGCCACAGGCGCTCATCGGCGCGAATCATCATCGGCGTCCGTTCCCGGGCGAGGACTTCCAGATGTTCGAGAAGGATCTGCCTGGCGGCAGGACGGCCGAGTTCAACAAGGATTCGGAGATCGGCGACCTGCCGCTCGAGACGTGCGAGACGATCAACGGCGCCTGGGGATTCAACATCACCGATCGCCGCTACAAGTCGACGCGCGATCTCGTCCGCTATCTGGTGCGCGCGGCCGGCTCGAATGCGAATTTTCTGCTGAACGTCGGTCCCATGCCGGACGGCCGCATCCAGGCGGAATTCGTCACGCGGCTTCGCGAGATCGGCGCGTGGATGGCCAGAAATGGTGAAGCGATCTACGGCACGCGCGGCGGACCGGTCGCGCCGCAGACGTGGGGCGTCACGACGCGAAAGGGCAATCGCGTGTACGTCCACGTCCTCGACGCGCCGGAGAGCGCGAACAGGGCGTTGCTGCTTCCGCCGCTCGGCGCGAAGGTTCGCAGCGCGCGGTTCCTGAGCGCGGGCCGCGCGGCGACGTTTTCAGAACACGACTTCGGCATTGTCTTGCAGATACCGGGCGACGTCGTCGATCCGATCGATACGGTCGTCGCGCTCGATCTCGACTCACGGTAGACAGCTCAGCGACTGAAGCCACACCGGGAGAGGAGACGATCGAACCGAGCGTCGCCGCGGTACCGATCCCATTTGGGATCGACTGGCAGGTAAATGAGATGGACATCGCGCGCGTCGAAGGCCTTGTCGAGAAGCGCGAACACCGCGTCGTGCTCGCCGAGACCGGCATGCACGAGCGCGAGCGCGAACGGTGGAACGTACCGTTCGTGTGACCTCGTCTCCAGCGCGGCGAGCACGCGGCGCGCCTCGGCCGTGCGTCCGAGTTTCGCGAGGATGTAGCCTCTCAGGGAGATCGCCTTGCTGTTCTCGTTCGAGAACCGCGCGGCCATCGTCAGCGCGTCCAGCGCCAGGTCGTGCTCGCCCAGTTGCTCGAGCGCTTGTGCGCGCATCATGTGGCCAATCCAGAAGTCCTGATCGAGGACGATCGCCTGGCTCGCATGGTCGAGCGCGGCGGCGGCGTCGCGAGCCTGAAACGCGACCTGTGACGACAAGGCGTACGTCATCGCAAACAACGGATCGAGCTCACGCGCCCGCCGCATGAGTGGCGACGCCTCGCTGTGGCGGCCCATCTGCGAGAGCGCATGCCCCAGCGTCCAGCGCGCGGGCGCATACCGTGGATCGAGATCGGCGGCGCGCCGCAAGGCGGCTTCCGCGCCGGACCAGTCCCAATCCAGCAGCCAGTTCAAGTAGCCGAGCGCGTACTGCGCCTCGGCGAGGTTCGGATCGGCGCGCACGGCCTGCAGCGCGGCCTCGCGCGCGCGCGGCCAGACGTCGAGCGGTGGCGCGTCGCTGTTGATCGGGCGCGTGGAATAGGCGAGCGACAAGCCTGACCACGCGAGCGCATACGTCGGATCGAGCGTCGTCGCGCGCGTGAAATACTCGATTGCCTTCTCGGTCGTCGGCGGCGTGCGCTGGTTGGCGAAGTTCCAGCCGCGAAGATACAGATCGTACGCCTCGGCATCGCGCGGCTGCCGGCGCGCGAGCGCGTTGAGCCGATCGGGAGACAGGCGAAACCGGATCTGCTCCGCGATCGCCGAGCTGAGCTCCTGCTGGAAGCGGAGCATGCCGGCAGGCTCGCGATCATAGGACTCCGACCAGACCTGGACCTGATCGCGCGTCCGGATCAACTTGACCGTGATGCGCACGCGGCCGCTCTCCGAGCGAATGGAGCTCTCGACGAGATAGTCGGCGCCGAGCTCGTCGCCGATCGCGGCGGCCGATGTCGTGGTCCCTTTGTAGCTCCGCACCGAGGTTCGGCCGACGACACTGACGCGATCGGGATCGACCTGTCCAAGCGACGCGATCGTTTCCTCGGTGAGGCCATCGGCGAGGTACTCGCGATCCGGATCGCCGCCGAGGTTCTCGAACGGCAGTACGGCGAGCGTCACCCGATCGCCTTCGGCCGCAGTGGAGACCACCTGCACCGACGCGATGAACCGATAGCCTTTGCCCGATACCGTTTCGACGAAAACCGGTTGCTCTCGTGAATCGCGCAAGGCCTGCCGGACCTTGCGGATCGCCGTGTGAACGCCGGTGTCGACGTCGACGAATACATCCTTGCCCCACAGCCGGTCGACGATGTCGGTGCGCGACACGAGCTGCGTCCGCCGCTCGACGAGCATGATGAGCACGTCCATCGGCTGGCGCTCGAGCCGGACCGGGCGCCCATGGCGTCGCAGCTCGTACCGCTCGACGTCCAGCTCGAAGTCGCCAAAGCGAAATCGCTCTACCACTTGGCGCTCCAGAAATTCTCCAGAATCTTTCCAGCCGCTCTCCATGGCCAGCCGCGTGTCGGTCGTCGAGCATAGCGCCGAGGAGGAATGCTATGCAGCTAAAGTCTTCGACCGCGGTGTTCTTGCTGAGCGGAGCTCTTCTCACGATGTCGAGCCGTCCGGCGATGGCTGAGGGAAGCGCCTCGCTCGTCGGCACCTGGCTGGTGCGGGTGACCCTTCGCGACTGCACGACCAATGCGCCGCTCGGACCCTCGTTCAGCTCGCTGGTCACGTTTCATCGAGGCGGAACGTTGAGCGAGAGCGCGGGCAGCACCGCGTTCGCGATCGGCCAGCGGAGCTCGGGACACGGCACGTGGAGCCGTGATGGCGGGCACACATTCAATCAGCGGATGGTGGCGCTCATTCTTTTCGACAGCGCGCCGAATCTGCCTGGAACGCCGGGTTTCAACCCCGCCGCGCCCGTTTCGCCCGGCTTCTTCGCCGGATGGCAGACCGTCAGTCACGCGATCCGCCTCACCGATGACGATCGGCTGATGTCGTCGGGGACCAACGCGTTCTACAAA
>Ga0114129_10005234_pt1 | contig 18278 bp, 12 predicted proteins | sample RhiMetdeltSRZDD1_FD_80071 | JGI IMG/M metagenome (GOLD analysis project Ga0114129, IMG submission 80071) | Populus rhizosphere microbial communities from Tennessee, USA - Rhizosphere MetaG P. deltoides SRZDD1 (version 2) (version 2) | ecosystem: Host-associated > Plants > Roots > Rhizosphere >...
GAGTGCTGGCGTTGAAGCGCGCGTCCTGTCGTCAATACGTCGCCGCGGTCAACGACGTGCTGGGGACGACGGGTGCGTGACTGGCAGGACTACGTGCGGAGGCACCTCCGGCTCTCGGGGATGACGCCCGAGCGCGAAGTCCACATCGTCCGCGAGCTGGCGGCGCAGCTCGAGGACTTCTATCGCGAGGCGATCGCCCGCGGCTTGTCGGAGTCCGAAGCCGACGCGTACGCCTGCGAGCAGATTCGCGACTGGCGGAAGTTGGGTCGCGACGTCGCCAATGCCGATCGCGAGAATACGCAGCCACGGATGGAACGAATCGCCGATACCGTGACGGGGCTGGGCCAAACGCGCGGAGGAGGAATGAAGATGCTTGCGGACTTTCTCGGCGACATGCGCCATGCGGCTCGCCAATTCATCAAGACGCCGGCCTTCACCATCGTCGCCATCCTGACCCTCAGTCTCGGTATCGGCGCGACCAGCGCGATCTTCAGCGTCGTCGAGGCCGTGCTGCTGCGGCCCCTGCCCTATCCGGAAGCGGACCGGCTTGTGCGCGTGCACGAGATCGTGCCGCAGTACGGACTATTTGCTGTCGCGCCCGCGACTTTCCTCGACTGGCGGCAGCAGAATTCCGTGTTCGAGTACATCGCCGCGTATAACGCTGGCAACACCACGATCGCAGGCACGGAGGGGCCCGAACGTGTCCCGAGTGCGTCAGTGTCGTGGGACCTGTTCGAGTTGTTGAAGGTGAAACCACTCCTCGGGCGAACGTTTACGGCGGAGGAAGGCACGCCGGTCAAGCAGACGGTTGCGATCATCAGCTACGGAGCATGGCAGCGGCGATTTGGCGGCGATCGGGCCGTGCTCGAGCGGCCGGTCACCCTCAACGGCACGTCGAGCACCATCGTCGGTGTAATGCCACCGGGTTTCTATTTTCCCTCGCGCACGACCGAGATCTGGACGCCGCTGGCCTTCAAGCCGGCCGATGCCCCACGCGGCGCGCATTTCATCGGTGTCATCGCACGGACGAAGGCGGGTATTTCCCTCGAGACCGCGAATACGGAAATGAAAACCATCACAGAGCGGCTCGGCGTGCAGTACCCGGAACAAAGTGCGAATGAGTCGGCGAAGGTCGTGCTGCTCTTAGAAAATATCGTCGGCGACATCCGTCCGATGTTACTGACGCTGCTCGCGGCCGTCGGCGTCGTGGTGCTCATCGCGTGTGCGAACGTCGCCAACCTGCTTCTGGTGCGAGCGTCGGTGCGCGAGAAGGAGATTGCGATTCGCGCCGCTCTCGGTGCGGGCGGACGCCGTCTCGGGCTGCAGATGCTTGCTGAAAGTGTCGTGCTCGCGCTTGCCGGCGGCGCTTTCGGGCTGCTGTTCGCGTATCTCGCGGTTCCGGCAATCAAGACGCTCAGCGCGGCCAGCATTCCGCGTATCGCTGATCTGTCGATCGACTTGACCGTCGTCGGGTTCGTCGCGGGTATCTCGCTCCTCACGGGGCTGATTTTTGGCCTGGCGCCAGCCTGGCATGCGTCCCGTGCGACGCTCGGACACGTGCTGAAGGAAGGCGCACGTACGTCCGGCGGCGCCGGCGGCCGCTGGGTGCGAAACACGCTGCTCGTTGCCGAAGTCGGACTGTCGATCGTCCTGCTGGTCGGTGCGACGCTGCTGCTCCGCAGCTTCGCCAAGCTCACCAGCGTCGATCCCGGCTTCCACCCGGAGCGTGTCCTCACATTCCAGGTGTCGCCGCCGAACACGGCATATCCGGAGCCTCACAACCGCGCGGCGTTTTTCTCGAGACTGCTCGAAGAGTTCGACGCGCTGCCGGGCGTCAGGTCAACGGGCATGGTGCAGACGCTGCCGATGCGAGGCGACTACGTCCTCTCGGTCACGTTTCAGGGACGGCCCGCACCGCCGCCGAATACGGAGCCCTCCGCCAACTATCGCGTGGTCAGCCCGAAGTACTTCGATGCCCTCGGCATCCCGTTGTTGCGTGGGCGCGTCTTCAACGATCGCGACACGGACACCTCGCCGCAGGTTGCCGTCGTCGATCAGGCCTTCGTCGATCGGCACTTCCCTGACGAGAATCCGCTCGGTCACAGAATCGACATCGGCAATGGCGGGACTGGCTTCACCGAAATCGTTGGCGTCGTCGGCAGTGTGCACTACGAAGGTCTGGAGACGAATCCCCGTCCAACCATGTATGTGCCATATCGCCAGGACATCTTCTCGTCGATGTGGATCATGGCTCGGACAGACGGCGATCCGGTGGGACTGGCCGCATCGGTGCGCCAGGCGCTGCGCAAGGTCGATCCTGCTGTGCCGGCTTTTCGGGTCGGACCACTTACCGACGCCGTCACTGAGTCGGTTGCCGAGCGCCGCTTCTCGATGCTCCTGCTGACCCTTTTTGCGGGGATTGCAGTGTTCCTCGCCGCGGTGGGGCTGTACGGCGTCGTTGCTTACACGGTGACTCAGCGCACGCAAGAGATTGGCATCCGGATGGCGATCGGCGCGCGCCCCGCAAATGTGCTTCGCATGGTCGTGGGCGACGGTCTCAAACTCGCGACAATCGGCGTGGTGTGCGGGATTGCCGCCGCACTTGGCCTGGCGCGCGTGATCGAGTCGATGCTGTTCAACGTGACACCGTTCGACGCGGCGAGCTACGGCGCGACGGCGCTGGTGCTTCTGGCGGTTGCCGCGCTCGCGTGTTACATGCCGGCCCGACGCGCCATGCGCGTCGATCCGCTCGTCGCGCTGCGGCAGGAGTGAGTGAGTGACAGGTGTCTGTCGCCAGGTGGGCAGCGCTATTTGTTCATGAGCGCGGCGGCGTCCGCCGACGTGCGCACCGGCACGATCTCGAAATCCGTGAGGTCTTCCCAATGGCGCGTCCACTCACGCAGCCGCGCTTCGCTCTCCGCTTCCATAACCTGAAAGCAGCGCTCGAACTTCAGATCGACCCAACTCGCCACGTACGTGACGTCGTCAGGGGCCATCCGTCCACGCTCGCGAAACCGCCGATAGATTGCCTTCGCTTTGCCCTCCTTGAAGTGCTCGATGACCATGAACAGCATCGGAGATTCTCCTCCCCTGAGTCCGCGGTGCGTTCCGCGATTAGTCACTGCCGAGAACACGAAGGATCTCGCGCAAAGCGCGCAAAGGACGCCAAGAAGACTTCTCTCGGTCCAGAGCGCGAATCGCTCACCGAATGTGTTCGCATCGTGCGACGGTCAATGATGGCGCAGCAGGGACAGCAAAGTAACGGCCTCGGTACCGACGGTCGCGCGCCGGCCTGCGGCCGGCGTCTGCGATCGAGCACGGGACCGACAAACGCAAGCCACGAAGGGTCCCGGATGGGGCTTGTGTTTGCCGCGTCCGTGCTCGATCGCCAGCGCGAAGCGCTGGCGCGACCGGTCACCGGTCGGGTAGACGAGTTCCGGCGACTAGTCGTTCTCGCTGTCACGCTGAAACGAGCCCACGATTAAACGCGAAGATCCGAAGATCCGAAGAATCGAAGCTCCAGTCCGCGACCGCCGCCCGCGCTTCGCGCGGCAGGCAGTCAGAGAATCGCAGATACAAGCAGCACCTGATGATGAAATGTTTGTATCTGCGATTCTCTGACTGTCTGTACGCCGGCCGTAGGCCGGCGGCGGCGGACGCCTGTCTCTGCCCGGCTGGCGCACTGGGCGCCAGCCGGATCTCGTGTTCTCTTCGCGACTCCTTCGGTTCTTCGATTCTTCGTATCTTCGACGTTGACCGTGGGTACACACTCAGCTCAACAGAGAAAGCTGTTGGATCACGCCTTGGCAATTGCCCGGCGCCATTCTTCTCTGCGCCCTCTGCGATCTTTGCGCGAGACCGGTATTCTCGCGCGCTCTGCGCGCGATTCACAACCACGGGTTTTGAAACCGCTTCTCTAGTCAATCTAACAGGCGTTCGCGGTAGGAGAGTTAGTCGGTACGTATTGCGACGAGCGGGTCGATTCTCGTCGCTCGGCGTGCCGGAATGAACGCCGCAACGGCTGCGACAACGGCGAACAGCACCGCCACGCCAATGAAGGTTCCTGGATCGACCGGGTTGAGCTCGAAGAGCATTGCGCGGAGAGATCGGGTCACCACGGACGCACTTGCCAGACCGAAGCCGATGCCAATCGCCGTCAGCGTAAGAGTGTGTCGCAGAATGAGGCCGAGCACGTGTGTTCGCTGCGCGCCCAGTGCCATCCGGATCCCGATTTCGGTAAATCGACGACTCACCGAGTACGCCGTTGCGCCGTAGAGTCCCAGTGCCGCGATGAGCAGTGCCAGCCCCGCGAATAACGCGGACAGCATCGCGACCATTCTTTCCTGGCGGACCGAGGCGTCCACGTGATCCGTCAACAGGCGGAACGTGAATGCGAGGTTCGGATCGACGGCGGACACGGCTGCGCCGACGCTTCGCGCGAGTTGCATCGGTGATCCCGCCGCGGGGCGCACGCCAACGCTGATCTCGGTGGGGCCGTCCGGCCCGCTTCCGATCGCTTGGGGGATCGGAAGGTATACGATTGGCTGAATCCCTTCCCGCTGCGACTCGAAGATCGCATCATCCACTACTCCGACGATGGTGCGTTGCACGTCGCCGGTGCGCGTTCGAGGATACGGGATCGTCTCGCCGAGGGGGAACCGTCCCGGCATCAGTGCCCGCACGAATGCTTCGTTCACCACGACAACCGGCGATGCATCGGCCGTGTCGCGTGGGGTGAAGTCGCGGCCGAGCCGAAGGGTCGTGCCGTATGCGGAAAACCAACCTGGCGTCACAAAGTTGAAAGCGACTCGGCTTTGAGAATCCCCCATTCGCATTCCGCCATCAACCGGTGTCCAGATCGAGGCGCCCGCATCCGCAACACCGGGCACACTGCGGGACGCGTCCACGATGCGCTGAAACACGCGCATGCGATCGCCAGAATTCGTGTCGGCTCTTTGCGTATCGACATTCACTACCAGGACACGATCGGGATCGAAGCCTAACGGCACGCTCGACAAACGTTCGAAAGAGCGTATGAAGAGCGTTGCGGCAATCACGAGCGCCAACGACAGCGCGACCTGGACAATGACGAGGCCGCTCGAAAGTGTCGCGAGACGCGTGGCACCGGGCGTGTGCCGCGACGTTGCGCGTCCCTGCAGCTTGAGCACCTCGATCGAAGCGGCGCGAGTCGCGCTCAATGCCGGCAGCGTGCCAAAGATGCCCACCGCTGCTGCCGCGACACCTGCCGTGAACGCCAGCGTGCGCCAGTCGAACGACAGATCCAGCGCGACGCGATGGGTGGGTGTCGACAGCTGTGCCACGAGAGCCTGACTGCCCCACGCGGCGATCATGAAACCGCCGATGGCACCGAGTGCCGCGAACACCAGGCTCTCGATCAACAGTTGACGCACTAAGCGTGCCCGCGGCGCGCCAAGTGCCAGTCGCACGCTGAGCTCGTGCCGTCGCGCTGCGCCGCGGGTCAACAGCAGGTTCGCAACGTTGACGCACGCGATCACCAGGACCAGCCCCACGACAACGAGAATGGTGACGAGTGGTCGCGCGTACGATTGACGGAGTCCGCTGGGACCTCTGACGGGCAGTGACGTCCCGCTTGCCGCCGATACAAGCGTGAACTGATCCCGGTTCTGAGGCGGCCTGACCGTGGACATCTGCTCGGGTGTCACCGCGAGTATCGCCGGTTGGAGGTTGCGGATCGTTGCGGTCCCCGCTTCAATCGATTGGTGCGGCTTCAGGCGCAGCATCGCCAGCAAAGGCATCCTTCGCAAGGCCGAGCGATTGCCGCGAATCAGCGGCTCTGTTTCAAGTGGCACCGCCACATCGAACGACCTTCCGACGTCGACGCCAAAAAACTCCGGAGGCGTGACGCCGACGATCGTGACGCGAGTGCCGTCCACGACCAGCGGCCGCCCGATAGCGTTCGCGGCTCCGCCGAAGCGGCGTTGCCAGAATCCGTAGCTGACCACCGCAACCGGGCCGTCCGCGCCTCCTCCGGCGCGATCGTCCTCGGCGGTGAAGGTGCGACCGAGAATGGCGTGGACCCCGAGTGTTTTGAAGTACCCGCCGCTTGCAAAGATTCCTTCTGCGAACTGGCGCTCGCCGCTTGTGGCCAGGTCGAATCGCGCTGGCGTCCATGTAAGCATGCCGTCGAAGAGATCGGCGTGCGGCTGGAGTCGTTCCCACATCGCGAAGGTCCAGCGGCCTCCCGTATATCCGTGTGCGAGCGCCACGTCGGACGAGATCGTCACCAGGCGGTGCGGATCGGCGACGGGTAGCGGACGCAGGAGCAGGCCGTTGACGACTCCGAAGATCGCAGCATTCGCGCCGATGCCGAGCGCGAGCGTCGATACGATGATCGCCGCGAAGCCGGGCGATTGCCGCACCAGCCGGAAGGCGAACCGCACATCTTGCGAGAGAGTCTCCGCCGCCGTCCGCATAGCAGACTTATTATACTAGTACATTGGTACAAATCAAATCGTCTCCATCGAAGCGTTAATGCTTGGATGAAGCCCGATACACGCGGCAGGTCACCTATTTGGTTGCGACTGCTTCTGGCAGACGAACCTCTGTGGCGATCATCGTCAGGTTGCCGTCTGTTCCTTTCGTCTCAGTCGCGGTCACGACGATCCGCTCGCCCGGCCTGATGTCGTCGGCCGTGGACTTTGTTTTCCCGCGCAGAATCCTCGTTTTTTCATTGAGCGTGATGGTCGACGTCTTCCCGTCCGTCGTCTTTACGTCGAGCTGATTCTCCCGGTGCGTCGACACAGTTCCCATGATCTTGTGCCGGTGTCCTTCGTGGGCACCGCCGACGGCGGGCACGGCGAGCGCCACGGCAAGCGCGGTGGCGACGACCCATTTCTTTTGCATCTCCTCTCCTCTAGTGCTTGTGCAACGGCCGATGCGGCTTCGACGGATTGGTGCCGCCCTGCAGGAATTTCTCCTCTTCCATCTCCTGTCGAATTTCATCGGGCGACCGCGGGTTCATTGCTTTCATCTGCTCGATCTGTTCAGGCGTGAGCTTTGGCAGCTCGCGGATGAAGTGCACGAGTTTCCAGCTCTCAACTCTGCCGTCCTCTGTGCCTGTGGACCACGCCGGCATCCCCGTCAACCTCACGCCGTTCTCGATGATGAAAAACAGCTCGCCGTCGGTAAGCGCTTGTGTGGCGGCAAGCCGCATATCCGGTGGCTTTGGGTACAACCCACGACCGATGTCCGTGTTGCCGCTGCCGTCGTTCGCGTGGCAGGTCGCGCAATGGTCAGCGTAATGCGCCATCGCCTCCGCCATGACATCCTGATCTTTTACGACCGGGTTCTTCAGATCCCGAGCACTACGCGGGACTGCAAGTCCTCGCATCGTGCGGGCGATGTTCGTCTCCAGTCGGCCCGGTTGCTCTTTGGCGCTGATGCCGCGCGAACGAATCCAGATGACCATCACCAGGCTGACAGCGACGACGATACAGATCAGAAAGGCGAACGCCTTGAGAACGGCTTTCATCCTCGTTGAGTGTGCAATAAAACCGCCACTTTCCATTGTGGCACCGCTCGCGGCAGAGTGCGACTGGGCTAGCAGCCTTTGGTACCGGCCAACCACGCCCTATTCGACGACCCCAGCCTCGTAGGCTCTAAATCTGCTCGAGCTTCGGTGCTCGTGTGCGATTTGGCTCGCGAAAGCGTTTAAGGGATGAGAGCATCCACTGCCCGAAAGGTGACATTTGCTCTGTTCCGCAGAAATCAGGAAGTGATGAGGCCTTTCGATGAAGAACGTCACGCATTCAGATTCGTGCAGCGTCGCCAACGTCTTGGGCGAAGTGAGAGTCTCTGTAACCTTTCGCGGGACACATACCGGCTCGTTCCGAGTCGAGGTAGACGGCAACCCGGTGCAGCCGAACGCTGACGGGACGGTGACGGTTGGCACCGCGACGACCTTGAAAGGGGCCTCGGTCCTCATCGTCACTGTCGTCAACCAGGTCGGCCCGACGAAGTTCTTCGAGTTGGATTACGTGATGCAAGGCACACTGTGCGGCCCGTTCACGGTGCAGGACACGTTCGACGACGGCGACCCGAATGCAACGGTCAGGGAAACCATCCGGTTCGAGGCGGTCGTTTCTCGGCGAAGCGCTTCTCCTCGAAAACGATCGCGAAAACGTCCACGTAGGTGAACCATGATGCAACTGCGGTTTCGCGTTGGTCGCGTGTGTACAGCCATGGCGATCAGTTTCCTGATCCCACGTCTGGTTCATGCACAAACCCCACCCCCGTTTGAGCTGGATCTAAGTACGCCCGACGTTGCGGCATTCACTATTCTCGGAGTGGCTCCGACCCAGATCGAGCGACCGCTGACACCTAGAGCGCTGGCGTTGTCGCTGCTGGGGGCCGCGACAGACGACGAGAACCTGATTCCCAACAAGTACGCGCTGGTCGCCGCACCGTTTTGGATGCGGCCCAACAAGCTCACGATCGCAGACTACTTTCGTCCCACCGTGCGCGAATCGCTTGCCCAGACGTTCACATTCTCCCTCGCAACCACACCGGTATCGAGCAACACGGACATCGGTGTGGGCTTGTCAGTGTCTCCGTGGGCTGGCCATGGCAGTGCGGCATTCGCCGATGCGCTGGCGAGTCTGCAGGCGATCAACGCGAGGTATCTGGCAGCCGATGGACTGGTGGCGTTGCTCACCGAGATCGCCAATGGCAAATCGCTCGATCCATTGGGCACGTCGCCGCTGCGACCCGTCCTTCAAGGTTTCATCGACCGCCCAAACGCTGAGGCATTGAAGGACTTTCTGCAGCGTCGATACGAGGAGCTGTTCACCAGCGTGGTACCTGATCCGGCCTTGAAGGGCATCGTGGATCCCGACGCAATCGCACAGCAGAAAAAAACCGCACTGGCAACGGCGAAGAGGGCGCTCGGCACCGCCGTCGATACACTGTTCGCATCAGATCCGCTCCCCGTGCTGTCCGGACCGGTTGGCGACCTACTCAGGCACGTGCCCGAAGCGCCGACGGACAGCAAGTCGATCCAGGAGGCGCGAAGCATCATCGCCTACCGGGTGCTTGCGCAGGTGATTCCGCCGGTCGCGCTGTTGAAGAGCTCGGCGGAAACCGCAATGAAGGCGAGCGTGGCGGAGGTTCACTCGGAGGACAAGCTGCGAATGGGCTGGATGCTCGGCGTCGCGGGTGCGTTCGCCTCGCGTGTGCCCAACGATGCGTTCACCGGCGGGCAGCAGTTGCGTTGGGCGTTCTGGGCTTCGCCGGCCTATCGCAACGAAGCCGTCCATGTCGAGATCATTGGCATCGTGAAGTGGATCCAGCGCGATGTCGTGGAGGGACCCGATCTCTTCGACTTCGGCGCGCGTGTCGTGAAGCAGGCCGGACGCACAGCTGTCTCGGCGGAGTTTCTCGGGCGAACCGAGCGGGCAGATGAGACCGCGCCCGTGACGCAAAGGCTGACCGCCAACGTTGACTACAAGATCGTCGACAAAGCATTCGTGACTGTTGCGTTCGGTAAAGACTTCGCCGATCCCTCGGCCGGGAAGCCGAAGGGCGGCATCGTGAGCATCTTGGGTTTCTCGATCGGTCTCAGCAAGAATCCGACGGTTGGCCAGTGATCGGGCCGACTGGCCAAATCTGTAATTCGCCGATGAGACGTCTACCACCCGTCGCGAATCTGAGAGCCGTCAAGGTATTGAAAAAATAGCACTTACAGATTTGTCCCAGCGGGGCACGTCTGTTGCCTATACCCTCCGCGACTGGAGGGACCATGCGACGATTGACGATCCTCGTCGTGCTTGGGCTGGCGCTTGCTGTGGGCGCCGAGGCTGGGCCGAAAACGGCAAAGCCAAACAACGCACCTAAGCCGACGATCACCAAGACCCAGGCGCCCAAGGCGCCTAAAGCCGCCACGCCCAAGGGCCCGACTTCGAAGGGCTCGACAGTGAAGATGACCGGCACCCAGATGAAGGGCTCGACCTTCAAGGGCAAGGGCGCGCAGGCCAAGGTCTCGACTGGCAAGTCAAAGGGTGCGCAAGCGACGGTCGCAAGCGGTAAATCCACGAAGCCGGGGAAGGGCGATACAAAGTTCGCAAAGGCCGATACCAAGACCCCGAAGACGAGCGCGAAGTCGGCTGAGACTGGATCGACGACGAAGAAGAAGACGACGACTACCACGTCGAGCGGCACGCCGACGTCCACGTCGAACACGCCTCCGTCGACTCACACTCCGACTGCACCGATTGACTTCACCGCCACCAGTCTCGGCCAGAAGCTGCAGAAGAACAGCGCGATCCGGTCGAAGATCGAGGCAAAGCTGCTGGCGGCCGGCTACACCGGCAGCGTCTACGAGGCTGCGTATGGCTTCAAAAACCTTGGACAGCTCAATGCCGCGACCAACCAGGTGCAAAACCAGGGGTACTCGTTCGACTTACTCAAGGTGCTGATGACGGGCACGTATGTGGACCCGCAGACCCACGTCGCGTACCGGGCGAACCAGGGTACCGACGGGACGACGACCCTCGTGCGCACGGGGCTCGCGACAGATCCAGCGTCCACGCAGAGCCTCGGACAGGCAAAGCAGGCGATCGCCGGCGGCGCCGAGATGCCGGCCATCGACCTCACTCACACGTCCGGCGCGCCAACGACGACCGCCACGACTCCGACGGGCACGGTAACAGTCAGCGGCACCGTTTCGACGAGCAGCGCTACCGCGGCGTCGAAGAAGCGACAGTCGAAGTCGAGATAGAAGAAGCGGCCAGCGATCCGGGGACGAGAGTCCCCGGATCAACATCAAGGGCTGTACCGGCGGCGCCTTCCAACGCGCATCCTGATCGTCTCCTCCACTTCAGACCATTACTCAGGATCCTCGGATCGATTTGCTTTCTATTGCCACGCGTGCCATATTCATGTTGCCTATCAACAGGAGTGCGGCAACGGTGAATCCTGAGTCGGAAGTTCCATACGGCACGCTGGACCTGATGGTGCTCAAGACACTCGCCGCGCTTGGGCCCTTGCACGGCTACGGTGTCGCACGGCGGATCGAACAGATCGCGGACGGTCAGTTTCTCCTGAATCAGGGAACGATCTATCCGGCGCTGTTGCGGCTCGAGCAAAAGGGATGGATTGCCAGCGCGTGGGGTGTCAGCGACAACAACCGACGCGCGCGCTTCTATTCGATCACCGCAAAGGGACGGCGACAGCTCGCCGCCGAATCGCAGCTCTGGGCCCGCACCGTATCGATCGTCAATCGCCTGCTCGAGGAGGGCTGATGACGCTCTTCACCCACGCTCGGGTGCTCATCTCGCGAGTGCTGGACGTCTTCGTTCGTTCGCGACGCGACGCCCGCGTGAACGACGAGATCGAGACCCATCTCGATCTGCTGACGACCGATCTCATGGCGACGGGGTTGAGTCCCCGAGAGGCTCGCGCGGCGGCGCGGCGCACGCTTGGTGGCGTCGATCAACTGAAGTCCGAGTACCGCGATCAGCGGGGCCTGCCGCTCCTCGACACGTTCCTCCAGGACGTCCGGTTCGCTGGCCGTCTGCTGACACGCGATCGCGGATTCGCGACGACCGCGGTCGTCGTGCTGGCAATCGGGATCGGTGTGAACAACATGTTCTTTACCATCCTGAATGCGCATACCATCCGCGGGCTTCCCATCGCCGAGGCGAGCCGGATCGTGTACATCTCCACCTTCGACGATCGCAACCGCGATCGAGGAGTGTCGTTTCCGGAATTCCTCGATCTTCGCGAAGGTGCTGAAAGCCTTGCCGCGGTTTCCGCATTTTCGACGGCACCCGCGATCGTCGCGGGCGACGGGTTTGCGGCTGACCGGCTCACGGCCACCTTCCTTTCATCCAATGCCTTCGATCTACTTGGCATCGACGCGCAATTTGGTCGTGGATTGATCCCAGACGATGACGCCACCGGCTCGACGCCGGTTGTCCTGCTTGGCAATGCCGTGTGGCAAGCCCGATACGGTGGTGATCCGCGAGTGCTCGGCCGTGCCATCCTGGTGAACGGTACGCTGTCGACGATCGTTGGCGTCGTTCCGGATCGCTCAGGATTCCCGACGACCGCCGACATCTGGCTTCCGCTGCGCCTCGCGCCAGGATTCGCCGCCGGGAATCGTGACATGCGAAATCTTCGTGCGCTCGCGCGGCTTGGCGACGGCGTGCCGCTGACCGAGGCGGCCGCCGAGGTGGACATCATCATCGGGCGCTCCATACAGAGCAATCCAAAAGCCGATCAGAAAATGCGCGCGCGCGCCACGCCAGTCGATCAGCAGTTCTTCGGCCGGCTCACCGATCCTGCTTGGAAGGCCTTCATTGCCGCTGGATTTCTGGTCGTTTTGATTTCGTGCGCGAATGTTGCCAATCTCATGCTCGCGCATTCGATTGGCCGCGCGCGCGAGTTCGCCATTCGCACCTCGCTCGGCGCGAGCCGGCGTCGGATTCTCCGTCAGTTGCTCATCGAAGGCGTCGTCCTGGCGGGGGGCGGTGCGGTCGTCGGGTTCGGCGTCTCGCTCGCAAGCGTGCGGCTGTTCCGCAGTGCTATCCCCGCCAATGCGCTGCCGTACTGGATGGACTATTCAGTTGATGCGCGCGTGATCGCGGCGCTGGTTCTCGTCGCCCTCTGCACGGTGTTTTTGTTTGCTCTGCTACCAGCACCGCAGGCATCGAAGGCCGACGTCAATGCCATTTTGAAAGAGGGCGGCCGGCCCGCTGGTGGTCGCGGATCGCGATGGCCAACGGTATTTCTCACGGCGGAGTTCGCGCTTGCCGTCGTACTGCTCTCGCAAACGGTCGCCAACGTCCGGGACGCGAGCCCGCCATTGCCGTCGGATCGAGCGATCGACACGCGAGACGTGATCACAGCCGCACTCACTCTTCCCGCGCCGAAAATGTCCACGGAGGAGCGCATTCAGCGCTACGAGTCGGTCTACGAACGCATCCGCACGTTGCCTGGCGTCACGTCTGTTTCAATGGCGAATGCCCTGCCACTGATGGGAGGCGCCGAGGTCGCTCTCAAAGCCGTGGGGACACGGCATTCGACCACGGATGCGATCGGAAACGTACGGACGGTTCTTATTGCGCCAGGATATTTTCGGACGATCGGGATTGACCTGCTGCACGGGCGCGAATTGACCGCGGATGATGGAACGGCCGCGAGTCCCGTCTGCATCGTCAACGAGCGATTCGCCGCGAAATTCTTTCCGGGTATTAGCCCCTTGGGCCAGCAGATCGCGCTGACCGCCGACAGTGCTGCCGTAGCGGCGGAGCCAGTCGCGATTATCGGTGTCGCAGCGGACATCCGCCAACGCCCTTCGCGCGACCCGGAGCCACTCGTGTACGTGCCGTACAAAACCGCACCGCCGGTGACGCTTTCCGTCCTCTTGCGGATCAACACAGATCCTGCCAGGGTCGTACCACTCCTTCGTAATGCGATTCTGACCGTTGATCCGTCGATGCCCGTGTACAGGATCCAGGCCATGTCTGAGGTTGTGCGGGATGCTGACTGGAATCGACGGCTATCGTACGTACTTGTGATGTTCGTCACGTTCGTCGCTGTCGGGTTGTCGACCGTAGGACTCTACGCCGTCACGGCACATGGCGTCAGTCGACGGTCCCAGGAAATTGGCGTTCGCATGGCTCTTGGTGCGCGATCGTCAGCAGTCCTGCTGATCGTGGTGCGCCGCATCCTGATTCAGTTGTCGCTGGGCTTCATAGCCGGGATTCTGTGCACGATTGCCTGGCAGCGCATGTTCGGCAGCGCCAACACCGGGGAAAAGGCATTTGCTGCGGTTTCGCTCGCGCAGGTGGCCGCTACGCTGCTGGTCGTGGCGGCGGTCGCTTGCTTCGTGCCGGCGCGACGCGCACTCCGATTGGATCCAGTCGCGGCGATTCGGGGTGATTAACCGACAAAAGTACCCGATTGACGGGATTTAGGAAGCACGTAGAATCCCGCGCCATGGCCAGCATTTCGACCTCCAACGGCTCGCTGTCGGTGCGCGCCTATCCTGGCGACGCGAAGACACTGCTTGCGTTCAACCTGAAAAAAAGCGACGCGCGCAATCTCGCCGGCTTCACGATCCAGGTGCAAGCGGGCAAGTTGAAGCCGTACTACATCCTCAACAATCTGCAATTCGAGAAGCCCGGGGATCATGCGCAGGATCCGACGTTGCCGGCGAACTCGAGCTTCAACGCACCGTTACACAAGTTTCGCTGGCTGCACGTGCCGGGAACGGCGCACCAGGGCCCGCAGCCGTTCTTTGGTGAATATGTCTACACAGTCACACCACGGCTCTTCAACGCGAGCCACTCGTTGCTGCCGTTGGACGCCGCGCTCAGCGTCGCAGTGAAGGTGAACGTCGCGCCGTTTTCCGGCGGCGCGTTGCGGCTCGGGTTTACCCGTGGCTTCGTCCAGTCGCAAGCGTTCGTGCGGCACTTCGGCCGAGAGGCACTGATCCGGCCCAAGGGTAAAGAGCTGCTGTTCGACACGTCGGTGAAAGCGGGCGCCAACGCGGAAGGCGACGAGTTCACATTTCGTGACGAGTACGAGTGGTCAGGGTTCACCGCGCGCGACCACATTTTCGAGACGGTGCAGGCCGTCGTCGACAGCAAGACCCTCAGGCTCGACATGTTCGCCTACGATCTGAATGAGCCAGATCTCATTCCGCTTCTCGTGAAACTGGCGCGGCAGGGACGAATCCGCGTCATCCTCGACAATGCGACGTTGCACCATGTGAAGGGCACACCCACGAAAGCCGAGGACAAATTCGAGGCGCTCTTCACCGCTGCCGCGAAGAAAGGCGCCGAGATCAAGCGTGGGAAGTTCGGCCGTTTTTCGCATGACAAGGTCTTCGTCGTGAAGCGGGGCACGGGTCCCTCGACGGCGACGAAGGTGCTCACCGGGTCCACGAACTTTTCTGTCACCGGCATGTACGTGAACTCGAATCACGTCATCGTGTTTAACGACGCGGAGGTCGCGCAGGAGTACGCCGCGGTGTTCGAGGAAGCCTGGAACGACGACGTCAAGCTTGCCAAGTTCCGGAAGTCATCCTTCGCCACAGGTGCGTTTTCACCCGCGTCGAAAGAGCTGCCACCGATCGAAATTACCTTCTCCCCTCACGACGAGACGGAGGCCGACAAGGTGCTCAAGGGCGTTGCCGCACGCATCGCCCAGGAGAGCAGTAAACCCAAGACCACCGGCAGCGTGTTGTTTGCGGTGATGGAGATGGACAACGGCAAGAGCCCGGTGTTTCAGGCGCTCAAGTCGCTGCACGCAAACACCGATATTTTCAGCTACGGGATCTCGGACAACCCGGGTGGGATCTTTCTGTATCGGCCGCAGGCCACGACCGGCGTCCTCGTCACGGGGAAGCCGGGCACCACTGTTCTGCCGCCGCCATTCAAGCAGGTGCCCGATATCGGCCTGTCGCACCAGGTGCATCACAAGTTCGTGGTCTGTGGCTTCGGCCGCAAGGATGCCGTCGTCTACTGCGGATCCTCGAACCTCGCCTCAGGAGGCGAAGCGCTCAACGGCGACAACCTCATCGCGATTCACGACGAGGACGTCGCCACCGTGTTCGCGATTGAAGCGATGGCGCTCGTCGATCATTTCGACTTCCTCGACCGGATGAAGAGCAAGGCGCCGAAAGGCAAGAAGCCGAAACCAGCTGCGTCCAAGCCGCAGGGCGCGCTCGAGGTCGGGTGGTTCCTGTCCACGACGGACAAGTGGACGGCGCCGTACTACGACCCCAACGATCTGCGAAGCGTAGACCGTCAGCTATTCGCGTAGCTCGCCCACGAAGGGTCGGGTTTACTTCCTCTGTCTCAGATCGAAGAGCCGTGTGTCTTCGGGTGTGTTCAGAATGTCCAGGTTCATCTCGAGAAAGGCGGCCGTCTCTGGCCTCTCGCGCTTCAAATCACTCCAGCGTGTGGTGACGAAGTAGCGCGCCCCCAGCCCGCGCAGGTTGTCGATCACCACCGGCGAGACATCCCTCGCTTCGAAGCTCCATCCCTTGAGGTGAGCAAAATACAGCAGGATGGGCGACATGATGCCGTAGTCGTCCACGACGATTGCGAGGTCGTTGTCGTCGGTCATCACGTCGATGACGCGGCCGGTCTGACGCAGCCGCTCTGCCACCGCCCCATCACGCGGTTGAAAAAAGATTGCGAGCGCGCCGCTGCCGTAGATGGACGCGATCGCCAGCAGCGCCATCATGGCGATGTACGACGGGATGAGCAACCGGCCGCCTCCAAGATGGCGCTTCAGCCACGCTTCGTCGAACAGCGGCCACGCGGCGCCGCCGAAGAACATTGCTGCCACGACCACGAACGGCAACTGGTAATACTCGTGACCGCGCTGCACATTTTCCGTAATAAAGAAGAAGACCGTGAGCGATGTCAGCCACACCGTCATCGCACGCCGTCCCGGCGCCTTCCACAGGAACGCACCGAGCATCCCGCCAATGAATCCGATCGGCATGAGCAGGGTGTGATAGAAGCGCAGGAACATCCGCCCGTAAAAATCGAAATCGGACAGAAGCGCCGGGGTGCTCCACTTCGAGAATACGTTCGTCCAGGGCCCGGGACTGACGTAGGCCGGATAGATCTTCGCGGGCGTTCCGAGAATGCCCATCGTCAGGCCGGTCCGCTCGAAGACGACGTGGGCTCGCCAGTACCACGCGGCGGTGATCGCGAGCGGAATGACACCAGCCAGCCAGACGCGAGGATCTCGAAAGGCGCTCCAGCCGCGCTGGCGGACGAGGAGCGCGACGATGGCCGGCCCGACGACGAGTGCCGGCAGCTTCAGCAGGCACGCGATCGTCAGGGCGGACGCGCCAATCACCATCCACCGCACCGACCCGCTGCGGCTGAACTCTGCGAAACCTATCAGCGCCAGAACGGTGAAGAACAGCATCGGCGTGTCGGGAATGACGATCCGTCCGAAAAAGATCGCAGCCGGCGAAATGGCCATCAGGAACGCCGCCGCTCTGGCCACCGAACGCCTCCCGTCCAGGATCAGCGCGAGCCTGTAGGTCGCCCACACGAGCGCCGTAGAGAACGCGATGATGACGAGGCGTCCTGCGATCTCGTTGGGTCCGACGATCCTGTAGACCACAGCGATCAACGCAGGAATGAGTGGACACTCCGCTTCGAGGTAGCCATGGCGGCCGCCCCAATTCACCTCGGGGTCAAAGGGCCAGAACGAGCCTTCGTAGAAGTTGCGCGCCATGGCGAGGGTATCGAGCTGCCGCCAGGTATGCAGGTCGTTGAACGGAGCTGTGAGGTGGAAGAGGCGAAGGCTGGCGGCGAACGCCAGGATCAGCAGCAACGCGACGCGATCGCGATCGATCGGGGTCCGCCGGGCCGCGATTGGATCAACGGCCTGATCAAGAGCGACAGTCTGAATGGCGTGCGTCCTCGGCGCGGCTCAATTCGTTCCGCCTTCGACAGCGCAGATGAGACGGCTGTCGGCTCCGATTTTGGGGAGGCTGGCAGAAGATGGCAAGGGAAAAGTTCCTTGGTCGCTCACTCACACCGCAACGCTTCGAGTGGATCAACAGCAGCGGCGCGTCTTGACGGCGCCCAGCACGCAACCAGCGTCACGGCGATGAACACGAGTGCCGCCGCGCCAATCGCGATCGGGTCAGTCGGCTCCACCTCGTAGAGGAACGACTGCAGCACGCGCGCGACGGCGAGCGCGCCGACGACGCCCACGGCGATGCCGCCGGCGACAAGCCGGAAACCTTCGCCGACGACGAGGTTGCGGATGTCGTTTCTGTGCGCGCCGATCGCGCTGCGAATCGCAATCTCCCGCCGCCGCGACGCTACCGACAGCGCGAGCACGCCGTAGACGCCGCACAACGTCAGCAAGGTGCCCACGATGGAGAAGCCGACGAGAAGCCGGCTGGCGAAAATGCGCGACGCGATGGAATCGGTACGGACCTCGTCGAGCGTCCGGACCTTTTCGACCGACACCGTGGGATTGACGCCGCGCAGCTCGCCGCGCACCGCGGCGATGACCGCGCGTGGATCGGCCACCGTGCGGACGACGAGGTCCTTCGAGAACGCGGATGACTGCCAGAGGGACAGGTACACCTCCGGCTGCGGCACACGAGTGAGATCGGCTGTGCGCGCGTTGCCGACGACGCCGACAATCTCGTTGCCGGGCTGATCGCGCGGCCCCATCCAGAGGTGCTTGCCGATCGCGCGCGAACCGGGGAAGTACTTGTCCGCGAACGCCTGATTGACGATGGCGAC
>Ga0114129_10005235_pt1 | contig 18276 bp, 17 predicted proteins | sample RhiMetdeltSRZDD1_FD_80071 | JGI IMG/M metagenome (GOLD analysis project Ga0114129, IMG submission 80071) | Populus rhizosphere microbial communities from Tennessee, USA - Rhizosphere MetaG P. deltoides SRZDD1 (version 2) (version 2) | ecosystem: Host-associated > Plants > Roots > Rhizosphere >...
ATCGACGCCAAGCAGTACGCGCGCGCGATCCCGATGCTCGAGAGCGTCGTCGGCCGCGACCCCAACAACGCCGACGCCTGGAACTGGCTGGCGTACGCGACGCGCCGCAATGGCGACCCGGCCAAGTCCATCGGCCTCTATGAGAGGGCGCTCGCGCTCGATCCCAAGCACCTCGGCGCCCACGAATACATCGGCGAGGCGTACCTCGCGCTCGACGACCTTCCGAAGGCCAAGGAGCATCTCGCCGCGCTGAACAAGCTCTGTTTCTTCAGCTGCGAGCAGTATCGAGATCTCAAGAGGGCAGTGCAGACGTACGAGAAGAGCCGCGGCAAGGTGAAGCCGGCAGCATCGAATTAACTTCGGGAGGGGGCCTCGAGGCCCCCTCCTCGCGTTTCACGTGCGGCGGTACTTCTTCTCCGCGTCCGGCGCGAGCGCGATGCCGTGGCCTGGACGGTCCGGGACACGGAACGCGCCGCCCTCGCATTTGGGCAGGCCGTCGAAGAGATCGCCGGGCGTCCAGTCGATGAACTCCACGAGGAACGCGTTGGGCAGCGCGGCGGCCACGTGCACGGACAGCTCGTGCACGACGTGCGGCGACAGCGCGACCTGGTGCGCGGCGGCGAGCGCGCCGATGCGCAGCGTCTCGGTGAAGCCGTTGGCGCGGCAGACGTCCGGCATCAGGTAGCGCGCGGCGCCGCGCTCGATCAGCTCCCGGAATTCGAAGCGCGTGTAGTTGTTCTCGCCGGTGGCGACGGGAATGCGGATCGCCTTCGCGACCTGCGCGCAGCCGACGGGATCGTCGGCGAGCGTCGGCTCCTCGTACCAGACGAGGTCGAGGTCCTCGAGCACGCGCGCCTGGCGGATGGCGCCGTCGACGTCGAGCTTCTGGTTGACGTCGACCATGAGCCGCACGCCGTCGCCGACCGCCTTCTTCACCGCCTCCACGCGCTTGCGATTCTCGAGCGGATCGGCGTGGTGGATCTTCATCTTGTAGTAGCGGCAGCCCATCGCGGTGTAGCGCTTGGCTTCGCCGATGAGGTCGTCGAGCGAGTACGATCCCCAGCCACCGCTACCGTATGCCGGCACACGATCGGTGACGGCCCCCCAGAGCTTGGCCAGCGGCAGCCCGGCGACCTTGCCGGCGACGTCCCAGAGCCCGATGTCGAGCGCGGACAGCGCGTAGCCCGCGACGCCGACTTTCCGAATGCCGCGATCGGCGCGGTACATCTTGTCCCAGAGCCGTCCGACCTGCGTGGGATCCTCGCCGACCAGCAGCGCGGCGAGCCGCCGCGCGTACGCCTCCACCGATTCCGAGCCGGCGCCGCCGAAGACCAGCGCGTAGCCGAGCCCGTCGTGGCCGGCATCGGTACGGATTCGCGTCACGACCAAGCGGTGCTCGGGCAGGTCGAGCGCGATGGGCTTTTGAGTCGGGACGTAAAGGGTAAACGTGTCGATCGCGGTGATCTTCATGAACGCATCCTATGTGCGGCGCCGTGCTCCGGCGCCGCGCCGAAGAGGTAGCGCGCGACTTTGACCGACGCCTGCACGTAGCCGGGCTCGAGGTTCTCGATCTTGCCGCGCACGCGGTCGTGCAGGCGCGGCAGCGCATGGAACGGGATCGCCGGATAGGCGTGGTGCTCGGCGTGGTACGGCATGTTCCACGCGAACAGCTTGATCAGCGCCCACGTCAGCGTCGTCCGCGTGTTCTCCAGGCAGTCGCGCGTGAACGCGCAGCCCGTATGCTCGGCCAGCAGATAGGGCCGCAGGAACGCCTGTCCCACCATCCACGGGACGACCCAGACGACCAGCGCCGCGGCCGAGCCGGCGACGAATGAGACTGCCGCCAGCGCCAGGTAGACCGCGACGTAGGCGCGCGCCTCGACGATCAGCGGCCGGCGCTCGGCGGGCGCCATCCAGGGGCGGTCCGCTCGGCCCGACACGAGTCTCAACAGATCGCCGATGCGGCGAACTGCGTTTGGAATTCCGGTCAGCACGAGCACGTACGCGGGCAGCGTCGCGGGCTTCGGGAAATAAAGCTCGGGATCCCGCTCGACGTCCTGCGTGAAGCGGTGATGGTCCCAGTGGTACACGCGATAGTTCCGGTACGGCCAGAACACGAGCAGGCCCGCCACCGTGCCGAGCACCGGATTGAGCCAGCGCGTTCGAAACGCCGTGCGATGCGCGGTCTCGTGCAGCGCGCAGAAGATGAACGCGAGCATCCCACCCTGCGCGACGATCAACGGGATAGCCCAGACGGTGGACCGCAGCGTCCACAGCACCGCGCCAGTGACAATGAGCATGCCGACGTGCCACGCGCCCCGAAGAAGCGCCGGGCCATCGGCGCGGCTCATCAGGACATGTAGCTCCTCGCGGGGAATCTCGTGGGCGGTGAACCGGACAGCCGCATCGTCTCGCATAGCTGGGCGGATGCTATCCTATCGCGCATGGCCACCATTGAGCTGGACTACGCCGACGCCCGACCGAAGTCGAAGGCTCTCCACGCGCGCGCCGTGCAGCGCATGCCCAGCGGGGTGGCGCACGACGGCCGCTCCTTCACGCCGTTTCCGTTCTACGTCGCGCGCGCGGACGGCGCGCGCAAGTGGGACGTCGACGGGCACGAGTACATCGACTGCTGGAGCGGCCACGGCGCGCTCATGCTCGGCCACAACCATCCGGCCGTGCTCAAGGCGATTCAGGACCAGGCGCGGCTCGGCACGCACTACAGCGCGTGCTCGGAGCTCGAGGTGCGCTGGGCCGAGCTGATCTGCTCCATCGTGCCGGGTGCGGAGCGCGTGCGGTTCATGATGACGGGCACGGAGACGACCGCGCTCGCCATCCGCGTGGCGCGTGCCGTCAGCGGCCGGCAGCACATCGTGAAGTTCGAGGCGCACTTCCACGGTCTGCACGACGCCGTCATGGCCGCCGTGAAGGATCCGTTCGAGATCCCGGTCTCCGCCGGCGTGCCGCCGTCCACGCTGTCGACGACGCTCGTCGCGCGCAACAACGACCTCGCGCACGTCAAGGAGCTGCTCGACGATCACGAGGTCGCCGCGGTCATTCTCGAGCCGGCCGGCGCGCGCTCGATGACGGTGCCGACCGATCCCGCATTCCTGAAAGCGCTGCGACAGCTCACGCGCGAGCGCGGCGTGATCCTGATCTTCGACGAGGTCGTGACCGGATTCCGGATGGCCGCCGGCGGCGCGCAGGAGTACTACGGCGTGACCGCAGACCTCACGTGTCTGGCCAAGGCGGTCGCCGGCGGGCTGCCGGGCGCGGCGCTCGTCGGGCGCGCTGACCTGCTCGACGCCATCACGCTCAAGGGCGACGCCAAACGTGATCGGACGCAGCGGGTGGCCGACCAGGGCACGTACAGCGGCACGCCGCTTGTTGCCGCCGCTGGCGTGGCCGCGCTCGAGATTCTCAAGACGGGTGAGGTCCAGCGCGAGCTGAACCGGCTCGGCGACCGCCTGCGCGCGGGGATGAACGACGTGCTGAAGACGCGCGGGGTCGTCGGCTGCGTCTACGGCGCCTCGTCAGTCTTCCGCATCCACCTCGGCGCCACCGCCGAAGAGCTGGGCATCCCGAACTACCGCATGGACACGACGCGCCTCGATCGCGGTATGGGGCCGCTGGGCGGCGTGCTGCATCTTGCCATGTTGCTCAACGGCGTGGATTACAGCCGCGGCGCCTCGCACGGCTGGATGAACGGCGCCATGCGCGACAAGGACGTCGACATGGTCATCGACGCCTTCGATCGCTCGATCGCTCGCTTGCGCGAGGAGAAGCGGCTGGCCTAACCGCGGCCGGGCAGCTCGATCGGCTGCCCGTGCGGCGTCGCGCGCGCCGCGCGGTCCCAGGCGTCTTTGCGCTCGGCCAGCTCGTTCGCAAGCACGAGACCCTTCTCGGCGACGAGCTTCTCGAGCGCACCGAGCCAAAAATAGTAATAGCGGGTGCCGTCGTCGCTCTCGCCGCGCGCCTTGGCCGCGGCGATTTCGTCGGAGAGACGCTCCGCCCACTCCTTCCAGCTGAAGTGACCGCGCTCGTGCAGTACGACGGCCATCCCGAACGCCTGCGCCTCCCACGGCGCGCGGAAGACCGGACCCTCGGCGTCGCGCGGGATCGCGGGCAGCGCGTCGAGCGGTGCGCTCACTTCCTGGACTCCTCCGCCTCGGCCGGTTCGAGATACGGCTCGAAGAGGTCGATGTAGACGGCGTCGCGGCCGCGCGCGTCCGGTCCCCAGAGCGTCGCGGCCTCGAAGCGCACGCTATAGCAGCGCTGCGGCACCTTCTCGCCGGTGGCGGCGTGCGCGTCGGCATAGATGAACACGCCGTGATCGCGGTCGACGACGCCGACCTTGTCGCGCGCGTAGCGCGGCAGACGCGTGTGGCGCGTCGGATTGATATTCTTCGTGCGCACGCGGTCACCCGCCTTGAAGCGCGGAGCGGCGAGGTGGTCGTCCATGCGCGCGGCGCGTCGGTTGCGCAGCGCCTTCGGCACGTCGTCGACGCCGAGGGGCTTGAGCGCGGATCGCCCCTGCGCGCGCATGGCCTGTAGCTCGGCGGCCGTCACGAGGCCCTTTTCGACGAGCAGACGCTCGAGACCGTACAGCCAGTGCTCGTAATACGTCGTCGCCAGATACTCGGCCGGCGGCATCTGCTCTTTGGCGTCGCGCCCCATGTCGATATTCCATCGGCCCAGGAAGCCAGCAGCGAGGTTCAGCGCGAACGCGCGCCGCTCCCACTCGTGGTGGAAGACGGGCTCGTTGGGTTCGGGATCGACGGGGCCGAACCCGTGCATGCCGCCGAGGTCGTGAATGCCGTTCATCGCCTCGGCGCTTTGACCATTGTTATTCGCTCGCCTCGGACGGCGGGGCCCCAGCCCCGCGACGTCCTCCGGCTCGCACTACGGCCACGCCGATCATCGCGTCGCGCGTCACGAGCTCCGCGAGCTGCTCTTCCGTCATCCCCTCGGTGGCCGCCGGCCGCTCGGGCAGCACGAGATAGCGCAGCTCGGCCGTGCTGTCCCAGACGCGAACCTCGACGTCGGCGGGCAGCTGGACGCCGAACTCGCGGAGCACGCCGCGCGGGTCGATCACCGTGCGCGCCCGGTACGGCCCCGACTTGTACCAGACGGGCGGCAGCCCGAGCACGGGCCACGGGTAGCACGAGCACAGCGTGCACACGACCACGTTGTGCACCTTCGGCGTGTTCTCGAGCACGACCATGTCCTCGCCCTGGCGGCCGATGTAGCCGAGCTCGGCGATGGCGGCCGTCGAGTCGGCGAGCAGCCGCTGCTTGAACGCCGGATCGACCCACGCCTTCGCGACGACGCGCGCGCCGTTGCGCGGCCCGACCTTGGTCTCGTACGTGTCGATGAGGGTATCGAGCGCCTTGGGATCGACCAGGCCCTTGTCGACCAGCAGGGATTCCAGCGCGCGCACGCGCAGCTGCACGTCAGTGAGCGGTGCGCCGTGCGGGCCGGGGCGGTCATCGTGCTCGTGGTCGTGCTCGTGGGCGTGGTCGTGGCCGTGATGATGGTCGCTCATGGCCGATAGGCTATCATCGTTGTCCGGAATGAGACCGCTCGAGACCGAGTACAAAGGCTGGACGATTCGTGTGATCACGCGCTCGACGGGCCGCGCGTGGTCGGCGCTGGTCGAGGTGTGGCCGCCGGGGAAATCCGGCGACAAGAGCGCCGAGCTGGTTCCTTACAACGCCACCTCGCAGAACGAGAAGGCGGCGCAAGAGGCCGGCCGCTTGGCCGCCGTGCGCTTCATCGACGCCCAGACCGCGAAAGACGCCGAGAAGGACAGCAAGGCGACGAAGAAGTAGTCAGCGCGCGCGGCGCGCCGCCGTGCGCGCGTCGGCGCCCGCCCAGCCGGCGTCGAACGGGTGGCCGGGCCGATCGAGGTCGATCAGCAGCGGCGCGTGATCCGACGGGATCGGCTTGCCCTTGCGGGCCTCCCGGTCGATCTCCGAGGCCACGAGGCGCTCGCGCAGCGCGCTGCTGACGAGCAGGTGATCGATCCGCATGCCGAAGTTCTTGTGGAAGTTGCCCGCGCGATAGTCCCACCACGTGTAGCGACCCGGCTCGGCGTGGTGCAACCGGTACGCGTCGAGGAGCCCCCATTTGCAGAGCCGCGTGAACATCTCCCGCTCCGGCGGTGACACGTGCGTTCCGCCGTGGCACGCAGCGGGATCCCAGACGTCGGCGTCGGTCGGCGCGATGTTGAAGTCGCCGCCCAGCACGAGCGGCTCGCCCGGATCGACGGCCTCGCCGAACCAGCGCACGAGCCGCTCGTACCAGGCGAGCTTGGCCGCGTAGAACGGCGAGCCGACGACGCGCCCGTTCGGCGCGTAGATCGCGACCACGCGCACGCCGCCGCACGTGGCGGTGAGCATGCGCGCCTCCGACAGCGGCTCGTCGTCCGGCACGTCAGGCGTGCGCGCCGGCCGCAGCGGCTGACCGAAGTTGGTCACGACGTCCGCAATGCCGACGCGGCTCGCGAGCGCGACGCCGTTCCAGCGCCCCTCGCCATGATGCATGACGTCGTAGCCGGCCGCGCGGAACACGTCCGTCGGCACGTCGGCGTCCGCCAGCTTGGTCTCCTGCATCAGCAGCACGTCGGGCCTGGCGCGCTCCAGCCACCACGTGACCTTGTCCAGACGCGCCTTGAGCGAGTTGACGTTCCAGGTCGCGATGCGCATGCCGCTCAGAACACCGCGAGCGGGTTCGCGGGCGAGCCGGTGCCGCCGACGACGGCGAGCGGCGAGATCACCAGCATGAACTCGTCCCGACCCTCCTCGATGCACGCCTTGGCGAGCGGCTCCAGCAGGGCGTTGTCCAGCAGCGCGACGCCGTACGCGAAGATCGCCGCGTGCACCGACCACGGCACGTCGTAGCCGATCGGCAGGTGATCGAGCATGTCCCACACGAGCACGCTCACGTCGTGATCGCGCAGGAACGGCAAGCAGGAGATGTGCAGCCCCGGGCGCTGCAGCGTGGCCACCGGGCCGAACGGCCGGCTGTACGGGCGCTCGGGATCCTGCGCCTGCCAGGCCTCGCGGCCTGCATACACGCAGACCGCGTCCCCGGGCTCGAGCTTGATGTTGCGCTTGGCGAGGATGTCGTCGAGCTCCCAGCCGTGCACCGGGCTGTCCTGCGTGACGCACGGCACGCCGCGGTGGCGCGGGACATCGAGCATGACGCCGCGCACGACGATGCCTTCCTGCCAGTGCTCGATCGAGCCGAAGCGCGCGCCCTCGAACGTGATCTCCTTCTTGGGATCGCGGCCGTTCCACATCGCCTCGTCGTCCCACGTGTGGCAGAGCGCATCGATGTGGGTGGACGCGACGCCGTGGTAGAAGATGCCGTAGTAGTCGGCGGAGAAGCCGCCCTTGCCGCGCGCCGCCGTCTTCATGAAGTGCTGCGCGGGCAGCGCGTTGTTCGGCCCCGGCTCCTTCGGGAACGGCCGGCTGAGCGAGACGCTGCGGCCGGTCTTCACGAGCTTCGCCGCCGCCACGCGCTTGGCCGGCGTGATGAGATTGATCGCGCCTTTCTGATCGTCTTTCCCCCAGCGGCCCCAGTTCCGGCGCTCGCGGATCCAGGCCGTGACTTCCTTGTCGGTGGGCAGCGGGCGTTGCGGCATGGCGAGCCTCCTGTGAATGTCGGGCATGGTAGCATCCGGCCCACCATGAAGATCACCGACGTCCGGCTCACACTGTTCGCCTGGGACGACATTCCCGCCACGACGTACGGGCGCCACACCGGACGGTTCAGCGGCCAGAGCCAACTGGGCCTCGTCACCATCGCGACCGACGAAGGCGTCGAGGGGCACGCGTTTCTCGGCTCGGCGATGCGCGGCGCACACATGGATGCGCCGTCGCTCGTGCACTATCTCAAGCCGCTGGTGCTCGGCCAGGATCCGCTCGATCGTGAGCGGCTCTATCAGGCGATGTCGCACAAGATCCGCAACACCACCTACCGCGCCATCGGCGCGATGGACATCGCGCTGTGGGACATCGCCGGCAAGATCGCCGGCCTGCCGATCCACAAGCTGCTCGGCTCCTATCGCACCAGCGTGCCCGCGTACGCGTCGTCCGCCGTCCTGCCGTCGAAGGAGGCGTACGCGGAAGAGGCCGCGCGGTTCAAGGCCGAGGGCTGGACGGCGTACAAGATCCATCCGCCCACCGACCCGAGCGTGGACATCGAGGTGTGCCGCGCGGTGCGCCGCGCGGTCGGCGACGGCTTTGCCGTCATGCTGGACTCCACGTGGGCGTACCAGTATCCCGAGGCGCTACGCGTCGGAAAGGTTGCCGAAGAGCTCGGCTTTCACTGGTACGAGGACCCGCTGGCGGACGACGATCTGCTCAGCTACGTGAAGCTGAAGCAGCACCTCTCGATCCCGATCCTCGCCACCGAGTACACGCCGGGCGGGCTCACCGCGTACGCGCCCTGGCTCACGCACCAGGCGACCGACTACCTGCGCGGCGACGTCGCGGTCAAGGGCGGCATCACCGCGCTCGTCAAGGCGGCGCACCTCGCCGAAGCCTTCCACATGAACTACGAGGTGCACCACGGCGGCAACTCGCTCAACAACGTGGCGAACCTGCACGTGATCATGGCCATCCGGAACTGCGAGTTCTTCGAGGTGCTGCTGCCGGCCGGCGCGCAGAAGTACGGGCTCGCGCAAGACATCGACGTCGATCCGGTCGGGCTCGTGCACGCGTTCGAGCGCCCCGGGCTCGGCGCGGCCATCGACTTCGGCCTCATCGAGCGAAAGAAAGTGGCGGTGCTTACGTAGGCAGTTCGACGTAGAAGGTACTGCCGCTGCCCTCGACGCTCTCCGCGCGCACGCGGCCGCGGTGCAGCTCGACGATGCTCTTCACGATCGCCAGCCCCAGGCCCGTGCCCGGCGTGTTCGCGGCCGCGCTCTCCACGCGGTAGAACTTGTCGAAGACATGCGGCAGGTCGGTGGAAGGGATGCCGGGACCGGTGTCGCTGACCGCGATAGTCGCGGTGCCCGCGCTCGCGACGGTGAGCGCGACGCGAATGCGGCCGCCTGCCGGCGTGTACTTGATGGCGTTGCCGATGAGGTTGATCAGCGCCTGACGCAGGCGGGCCGCGGACATCGGCAGCCAGGCCTCCTTCGGCAGCGTGGTCTCGATCGTGAGCCGTTTCGCCTCGGCGTCCGCCTTCAGCCCTCCGAGAACCGCGATGATCAGCGGCACGAGATCGTCCCGCTCGGTCGCCGCATCCAGACCGGCCTCGATCCGGCCGAGATCCAGCAAGTCGGTCACGAGCTCGCCCATCGACTGCGCGATCGCGCGCACGCGTCGGATGCGATCCTGATACTGCGTGTCGTCCGGCCGGTCCTGCTGCAGCAGATACGCCAGCGCGGCGATGGCCGAGATCGGACTCTTCAGATCGTGCGAGACCGCGTGCACGAAGTCGTCCTTCATCTGCTGAAGATCCTTCAGCAGGCTGATGTCGCGCAGCACGGCGGCCGCCCCCACGGACTCGCCGTAGGGTGTGACGACGGGCACCACCGTCGCGTGCGCCGTTCGCCCGTCGGCGAGCGCCAGCTCGACCGGCTGCGCCGGGGGCGACTCGAACAGGCGTCGGACGTCGACGTTGTCGATGACCTCGGCGACCGGTCGGCCCAGCAGCGTCTCTGGGATCAGGCCCAGCATCGGCCGCACGGCCGGATTCGCGAGTAGCACGATGCCGTCGGGGTTCACCATCAGCACCGCCTCCGCGGTGCTCGCGAGCACGGCGGCCAGCGTGCTCCGCTCGTCGGCCAGCGCCTGGTACGCGCGTGAGGTCTCGAGCGACGCCGACAGACCGCTGGCAATGAGCGATGCGATGTGCACGTCGTCCTGCGTGAAGGCCGCGGACGCGCGGCGGGCGAACAACAGCGCGCCGAGCATCTCGAGGCCTCGGCGAACGGGCACAACCAGTGCTGAGGCCAGTCCGGCGCGCGCCAGCGTGCCTTCGAGGTCGGCGATGCCGTCCTCGACACGGGCCACGTCGTCGACGACCCGGGTCTGGCCGGTGCGCATCGCGTGCCCGGGCACGCCCTCGTCCGGCGAGAACAGCCGGCGGGCCAGCGTGCTGCGATCCGGCAGCGCCGCCAGCGAATGCACCAGATAGCCGCCCTGCTCGCCGTCGGCCAGACATACGGCGACGTAGTCGTTCGGCAGCGCGCCACCCGCCTCGTCGGCCAGCGTCTGGAAGAGGTGCGTCGGCACCGGCGAGCCGGACATGACCACCAGCAGCTCGCCCAGCTTCGTCAGCCGCTCGGCAAGGCTCACGTCGGCACCGCAGGCGTACAGTGCTCGCGCACGAGCGCGCTCAGTTGCGACCCGTCCGGGACCGGGTCGATCGGCCCGACGACCGTGACGTAGCGGATGATGCCGTCGCGATCCACGACGAACACGCCCTGCTCGATCGCCGTCATCGCGTGGTGGTGCAGCCGCCGTACGAAATTGCGATTCACGACGTCGAGCCAGGCGCCGCGCGTCCACGTGCCGCCGTCGCCCTGCGCGAGCGCGCGCGAGAAGCTGACGACCGCGGTGCGGCTGGCATCCAGGGCGCCGCGGTCGCCCAGCCCGTACATCGCGTAGAGCCGCTTGTCCGGATCGCACACGAACGGGAACGGCGCGGCCGAGCCGCGAAAGAAGTTCTGCGCGGACTCGAGCAGGTTTGGCGCGACCTGGATGACCTCGGTGCCGATCCCGACCAATTGCTCATAGCCGGTGCGGATGCCGTCCATATACATGAGGCAGAACGGGCACGTGAACCCGCGCGACAGCCAGACGATCACGTTGAGCCGCCCGCGATAGGCAGCGAGATCGACCATGGCGCCCTGGATCGAGGGCAGGGCGAAGAGCGGCGCGGGCTGGCCCACGCCGAGACGCGGCGCCGTCGGCGGCATCAGTCCACTCTAACGCGTGGGAGCCAGTACCCCAGCAGACGGCGCGACGGCCGGCTCTCGCGCAATGAGGGGCAGGACGATCAGCCAGAGCGCGCCGACCGCAAGGCCGGCCGCGACGTCGCTCGGCCAATGCGCGGCGAGGACGACACGCGACGCGCCGGCGCTGACCGCGATCGCCCAGGCGCCGAGCAACAGCACGGTATGCCGCCAGCCGCCGCGCTTTGCCAGCAGCCAGGCGAGCGTGCCGAGGGTGACGAGCGTCACGAGGGCATGGCCGCTGGGGAACCCGTAGCTCGCGGCCGGGTGCAGGACGTCGCCCGCGCGCGGGCGCGGCACCAGCAGCAGCACTTTGAAGAGGCCAGACCCACCCCATGCGCCAAGGACGGCCGCGCCAAGAATGACGGCATCGCGGCGACGTTGCCGCATGACCAGAGCGACCAGAGCACCGGCGATGAGGAGAGCCAGACCCTCGCCGGTCAGATGGCTCACGACGGCCGCCGCGCTGCGGAGGCCGAGCGACGGGTCAGCGAGCGCGCGGATGACCATGCTGTCGAGCCGCAGGACCCATTCATCGTGCTCGGCCTCGAGGACGTCTTCGACGATCACGGCGAGGGCGAGCAGGACGAGCACGGCCGCCAGCAGCCGGCGGAAGGCCGGCGCTCGCCACGCGCGCCGTACGCGCTCGGCGGCTGCCGAGCGGCTGTCGAGCATCGCCCAGAGGGCCGACACCCCAACGACGCCCAGGCTCACGGCGAGCACCAGCTTCGGGAAATCGTCGATCATACGTCGCTACCTCCGGCAGCCGTGAGACTGCTTACGGCGCCAGCGCTTTGAGATAGGAGCGGCTCTCTTCGGCGCGCGCGTGGGGATCCATCTCGAGGCTCATGAAGTTCACGACCGGAACGGTGACACCGTTCGCCACGTACGCGCGGATCCGATCACGACATTGCTCGGCGGTGCCGAGCACGGCCAGGTCGTCGATGGCACGCTCGGGCACGGCGGCGAGCGCCCCGCGCCGGTCGCCGGCATCCCACTTCGTGTTCATCTCGGCGAGCGTGTCGCCGCGGCCGAGCCACTGGTGGAACCGGCGATAGACCGGCACGTTCAGGTAGGCGGTCACCGCGCGCCTGAACTGATCACGGGCACGGGCATCGCGGGTGGGGCACACCGTGATGCGGCAGACGATCGGATAGCCCTCGGGATCCTTGCCAACCTTGCGGGCCTCGTCGCGCACGACGGCGGCCACGCGGTTGACGTCCTCGGCCGACAGCCAGTTGGTGATGACGCCGTCGGCGATGCGCACGGCCTGGCGCACCATGCGCTCCTGTAGCGCCGCGACGTAGATCGGCACGCGTGAGGGCAGGGGACGTCCGAGCCGGAAGCCCGAGACGCGCAGCGTCTCGCCTTGTACGGCCATCGCCTCGCCGTCGAGCGCCTGGCGGACGGCCGCGACGACTTCCGTCACGCGCGTGAGCGGCCGCTCGAAGCGGCCACCGTTCCAGCGCTCCACCGTCACGTTCGAGCCCGAGCCGACACCGAGCACGAAGCGACCCGGCGCGGCTTCCCCCATCGCGGCGGCGCCGACCGCGATGATCGCGGGGCCGCGCGTGAACGCGCCGACGATCGCGGTGCCGAGCGTGGCGCGCGTGGTCCACGCCGCACCGAGCGCGAGCACGATCCACGGATCGACGTCCGACTCCGCCGACCAGAAGTCGGTGTAGCCGAGCGTCTCCGCGTCGCGGAAGACGCGCTCGTGCTCGGCGAGCGGAATGCCGTTGAGAGGCACCGTCAGTCCCCAGCGGACCGTCATGGCGCGAGGATAACCGGGAACACCACGGCCAAGAAAGGCGTTGCACTCATAGAGACGCAGTTCGTGCTAACGCCCGGGCAGAAATGTTTGCTAAGGTGATGAACAGGAGATGGCGACGATGATCATCATCGCCATGATTCATTGACGGAGCCAGTCAGGGATACACCCTCCGTCGCTCGCCCGTACTGTCCCGCCTGCGAACCCGATACCGATCCGAGTCTGGAGATTCTCGACGTGCGCTGGTGCTCTGCGCACACTCCGGCCTCGGGCGGCCTCGACGATGAGGCCGTCGCGATGGAAAGCTATCCAGCCGGCAGCGGTGAGGCCGGCGGCGAGGACAACCGCCGCTGGTGCGCCCTGTTCCATCGCCAGGCGAGACCGACCACGGTGACGCGACGGATGGCTGCGGCCCCTGTGCTCCGTCCGACCCGAGCGCGCGCCTAATCTCGCTCCGCGCGCTTCGGCGCGCGGAACGCGAAACAGCCGCTCCGCACGGTCAGGGGAAGACTTCCCCTACGCCAGTTCGTTCGAGGCGAAGCCGCGACGCAGCGTGTTCTCGGTCACCACGCGCGTCTCGAGGAACTGCATCAGATAATCCGGCCCGCCCGCCTGCCAGCCGATGCCCGAGAGCTGGCGCCCGCCGAACGGCTGGCGACCCACACGCGCACCCGTCGTGGCGCGATTGATATAGAGGTTGCCGACGCGGAAGGCCTCACGCGCGCGGGCCAGACGCACCGGGCTTCGCGAGAAGACGCCGCCCGTCAGCGCGTAGTCCAGACTCGTCGCGATCTCGAGCGCCTCGTCGAAGGTCGCCGCGGGCAGGCACGAGAGCACCGGCCCGAAGATCTCCTCGCGCGCGAGCGCGCAGCTCTGCGGCACGTCGGCGAAGATCGCGGGCGCGACGTAGAAGCCGCCCAGAGCGTCGAGCGCGGGATCCGGCTCGCGGAGCAGCACCGGGCGCGCCAGCCGCTTGCCGAGGTCGATGTAGGAGAGGATGCGCTCGCGCGACGCCTCGTCGATCACCGGGCCGACGATCGTCCCCGGCAGGTCGGCCGGACCCATCGGCAGCGTCCGCGCGGCCTCGGCCAGCCGCTCGACGAGGCGCTCGTACACGCGGCCGACGCCGATCACGCGCGAGCACGCCGAGCACTTCTGCCCCGCATAGCCGAAGGCCGAGGTGATGATGCCCTGCACGGCCTCGTCCAGATCGGCGTCGTCGTCGACGATGATCGCATTCTTGCCGCCCATCTCGGCGACGACGCGCTTGAGCATGCGTGAGCCTGGCGTCGCGGCGGCGGTGGCGTAGATGCGCGTGCCGACCTCCTGCGAGCCCGTGAACGCGATCAGCGCGACGTCGGGATGGCGCACGAGCCGGTCGCCCGCGACCTCACCTCGTCCGGGCGTGTAGTTCACGACGCCCGGCGGGAGCCCGGCCGCCTCGAACACGTCGATGAGCCGCGCGGCGATGACCGGCGTCTGCTCCGCCGGCTTCATCACCACGGTGTTGCCGGTGGCGAGCGCGGCGGACGTCATGCCGGTCAGGATCGCGAGGGGGAAGTTCCACGGCGCGATCACGCCGACCACGCCGCGCGCCTCGCGGGTGTAATGGTTGACCTCGCCGCGCCGCCGGCCGAGCGTGAGCGGCTGCTGCAGCTCGCGCGCGCGTGCCCGGTAGTACTCGACGAAGTCGATGGCCTCCGCGACGTCGCCGTCGGCCTCGGCCCACGGCTTGCCGGCCTCGTAGACGATCCAGGCCGTGAGCTCGTACCGGCGCTCACGCAGGCCGGCGGCCACGCGTCCCAGGATCTCGGCGCGCGCGTCGGGGCCGGCGTCGCGCCAGCTCGGGAACGCGCGGGCCGCCGCGGCGACCGCCTGATCGATGTCCGCCTCGCCCGCCGCGGCCACACGGCCGACGATCTCGTCCGCGCGGGAGGGATTCACGGAGAGCAGCTGCTCGGCCGTCTCGACGCGCCGGCCGCCAATCACCAGCGGCTGGTCGGCGCCGAGCCGACTGCCAATCGCCGCGAGCGCCGCGGTGACGTCGGCGCGCACGCCGGCTCGCGTGAAGTCGGCGTGCGGCTCGTTCTCGAACTCTTGCCGCACCGGCGCCGGCGGCTCGGCGGAAATGCGCGCCGGGTCGGCGAGCAACGCGGCGGGCGACTCGCCCTCGGCGAAGCCGCGGCGCAGGAACGACTCGTTCGAGGTGTTCTCCAGCAGCCGGCGCACGAGGTAGGCCATGCCCGGGATGAGCTCGCCGAACGGCATGTAGATACGCACGCGCTCGCCACGCTCGGTCAGCGCCCGGACCAACGGCTGCGCCATGCCGTAGAGCGCCTGGAACTCGACCCGGCCTTGCGGCAGCCCGTGCGTCTCGCGCGCGGCGATGGCGTGGGCGATCGAGCGGATGTTGTGGCTGGCGATGGCGAGATCGATCGCGTCGGAGTGCTCGAGGAAAAGACGGGTGAGGCGCTCGAACGAGGCGTCGGTTTCCGGCTTCGTCTGAAAGACCGGCACCGGCCAGTGCTCCAGCTCCGCGTGCGCCGTCTCGTAGTCCCAGTAGGCGCCTTTCACCAGGCGCACGGTGATCGGCGTGCCGCGCCGGCGCGCCCAGGCAATGAGGCGCTGCGCATCGGCCTCGGCATCGACCAGATAGGCCTGGAGCACGATGCCGAGATTGCGCTCGTCGCGCAACTCGGGCTCCTCGGCGAGCTCCATGAAGATCCGAAACGTGAGGTCGCGCAGCCGGCGGTCTTCCATGTCGACGTGGATGTGGACGCCGCGCGCGCGCGCCGCGGTCAGGATCGGGCGCAGGCGCTGCTTCACTGCGGCTGCCGAGCCCTCGGGATCGGCCGGATCGAGCCACGGCTGGAGCGCGGAGATCTTCACGGAGACGTTCACGCGTGGAAGCGGCCCCCACGGTGCTCCGTCCAGCCGCGGCGCCGAGGGCCAGTGGCGCGCCTCGCGACCCAGCGTTTCGACCAGCTCGACATACCGCGCCTGGTACGCGTCGGCCTCGACGTCGCTCAGGCACGCCTCGCCCAGAAGGTCGAGGGTGAACGCCTGACCCGCGCGACGCGCATCCAGCGCCGCGCGGCGAGCCTCCGCCGGCGTGCTGCCCGCGATGAAGCGGCGCGCCAGCCGTCGCACTGTTTCGCGCAGCATCGCGCCAACGGCGGCGTCGCCGAGACGCCCGGCCACGCGGGCGACCCCGAGCGCCGTGCGCAGCAGGCCGGCATAGGGCGCGTCGCGGCCCTCGAAGTATTCGCGAAGGTGGCGTACGAGGTCGCGATTGTTGTCGAGCGCAGGCAGCACGTCGACGAAGCGAAACAGTTGCAGCCGGGCGTCCTCGTGGGCGAGCGACCAGGCGAACAGCGCGGCCGTCCAGCGATCGGCGGAGTAGAACGCCTGGCGGTCGGACGCGACGCGCTGGAAGAGCTCGCGGCCGATCTGCTGAACGCGTGCCTCGTCGGGCCGAACGCTCATGGGCACCCCTCTTTCACGTTACCTCGGCCAGACCCACCACACGAAGAGTGACACCATCACGAGCGCGAGCGCGAAGTGTGCAACCACGCCGGTCAGGACGCCGAGCGCGGCACCGACGCCCGTGCGGACGCTGGCCCCGGGCGCGCGGCCTGTTAGCAGCTCACCGGCGACCGCGCCGACGATCGGTCCCAGCAAGAGCCCGATCGGCGCCACCATCACGCCGACGAGCATGCCGACCATGGCGCCCACGACCGCGGCGCGACCGCCGCCGGCGCGCCGGGCGCCGACGAAGCCGGCCAGGTGCTCGAGGGCCCACGCGAGGACGCCGAGCACGGCCAGGATCACGAGCCGACCGGCACCGACCGGGGTGAAATCGGTGGTCAGGGCATAGAGCAGCGCGCCCGCGAAGATGAGCGGCGCGCCGGGCAGGAATGGCACGACGGCGCCGACGAGGCCGGCGATCATCAAGATCGCGACGACGACGTTGACGAGCGTCACGGACGATGTCCGTGCGACATCGGCTCTCGCTGCACGAGCGGCGCGGGCCGCGGCAGCGTGACGGCGACCCCCAGCGCGACGGCGGCGAGCCCCAGCCACGGCCACGTGTACGAGCCGGTGTGGTCGACGACGAGACCGAACACCGGCGGTCCCACGAGCACGCCGCTCCACGCGAACGCCACCGCCACGCCGGTGAGCAGCCCCGCATAACGCGCGCCGCCGATTTCGGCGACCAGCGCGAAATAGAGCCCGACCCAGCCGAACGCGCCGCCGCCGGCGACGAGCGCCAAGGGGGCGAGCCCTGCAACCGGCAGCCGGTCGCCGAGCGACAGCAGCGCATACGCGCTGGCGCCGACGAGGGCGTTGACGACGACGCCCGGTCGGCGGCGCCCGCCGAAGAAGCGATCGCTGATCGCTCCCCACGCGAGGCGGCTGCCGGTGCCGCCCGCTTGCGCGAGCGCGAGCATCTGACCCGCGGCGACCGGCGAGAGTGCGAACGTCTCGCGCGCGTACACGGCGAGGTGCGCGAGCACCGAGGACTGGGCGATTGAGAGCGCCAGTCCGGACACGAAGACGACGAGCACGCCTGGGCGCCGCAGAAAGGTGCCGACGTCGCCCAGCCGCGGCCAGACCGACGCGGCCCTTTCTTGCACCGCCGCGGGCGAGCGATACACGAGTACCGTCAGCAGCGATGAGACGAGCGCCAGCGCACCGCCGGTGGCGAGCGCCGTGCGCCAGCCGGAGGCCAGCGCCAGCGGCGGCAGGGCGAGCGCGCCGGCAAGGCCGCCGAGTGTGAGGCCCGTTTGCTTGATTCCCATCGCCAGACCGCGTCTGCGCGGCGGAAACCATTCGAGCACGGCCTTGCCCGTCGACGGATTGAGCACGCTGAAGCCGAAGCCGGCGACCACCAGACACGCGAGCAGCGCCGGAAGTCCGTCCGCGAACGACGCAGTCAGCGTGAGCGCGCCGATGACGGCTTGTCCGGCCCCCAGCGTGAGGCGCACGCCCAGACGATCGGTGAGCCAGCCCGCCGGCAGCGACATGAGCACGCCGCCGAGATAAGCCGCCGGCAGCAACAGCCCGACCTGCGTGCGACTGAGCTGCAGCGTATCTCGGAGGAAGGGCGAGAGCGGTGCGACCGCGAGCACGGCAAGAGCGCCGAGTGCATGCGCCAACGTGATCAGGACCAGGACGGCCCAGCGCGACATGCGGCCCCAGCGTACCGCGAACGCCCGTCGGCGGCACACGTGTTGCTCGAACGGAGCGAACCTGTTTGTAAGCAGGAGGACGTCATGGACTATCGAGAGGAGTACGACCGCGGGCGGCGGTATCGCGGCGAGGGGTATTACGGTGGTTATTACGGTTACCCGCCCGAGCGCGATCGGGAGCGGCGCGACTGGGAGCGGCGAGGACAAGAGCCGCGTCGGCGCGACGAGGACCGCGGATTCTTCGAGCGCGCCGGCGACGAGGTTCGCTCGTGGTTCGGCGACGAAGACGCCGAGCGCCGCCGCCAGCGTGACGAGCGCGACGAACCACGCGGATGGGGCGG